>Ga0209962_1000268_pt1 | contig 16852 bp, 15 predicted proteins | sample SalPonA_C_H2O_MG_FD_185722 | JGI IMG/M metagenome (GOLD analysis project Ga0209962, IMG submission 185722) | Water microbial communities from South San Francisco under conditions of wetland restoration - Salt Pond MetaG R2A_C_H2O_MG (SPAdes)... | ecosystem: Environmental > Aquatic > Non-marine... | reverse complement strand
TCTGAAGTATTTGGTCCGCTACTTTATTTTGATATTGATTTGTCCATTTCAGATAGGGAAGTGGTCATCACTGATTTGCTTACCAATTTAACTCAATCCTTAGGTCTTCAATATGACGCTTAACCACCTTAATTTAGAAAAAGTGATGGATTGTTATGGTGGTAGTGCCACGGTTTTAAAAAAAACCATTGGGCGCATATATGAAAGTATGCCAAACGATTGGGCTCTTTTTCTACAACTCTGTGATCAAGCTGAATATCAACAAGCGTCTATAGTGGCCCATCGTATGGCGGGAACCGTTTCGATGGTAGGCGCTGATGAATTTTCAAAATTTTTAAGAGAGGTTTCACGCTCGGCGAAGACAAAAGAACACATTCCTTCGCCGATACTTGCCCAAGGATTGAAATATTACGAAGAGCTCATGGGTGAGATGGGGCAGTTTGTTACTCAATTCCCGTCGCCGGCTGATAAAAAATGATGCGTTTTTTGTTTAGAGCACTATGGATTATTGTTGCCTTGTTTTCATCGCTTAATGTGATGTCGCAAGAACGTCTTACACTTTTGCATTCCCTCAGCAGTGTGGAGTTATCAGCCATGCTACAAGAGGTTGTTGAGCGCGAAAAACTGCCTATTGATATCGTTTATTTAGATAATGATTTAGTCAAAGGCGAGTTAATGTCAGCGGCTTTGTCAGACAAGCTGCCTGATATGATGATTTTACCTAATGACTATTTAGGCTTGCCAATTCCATTCAAACCTTTACCGACTCAGTGGTTTGATGAAATTCAGCCCCTATATATGAATAGCGATCTACTCAATTCACGGCGTGGTGTACCCGTCATCGGTGGCAATCAGTTGCTCCTCTATTACAATAAAAACTTTGTCTCAGAGCCAATAACTGATTTTGCTCAGCTTATCGATACGGATTTTGGTTTGCCAGCAGGCGTGTCGACCATTAGATGGAGTGTGCGTGAGCCCTACTGGTTACAGCCATTTTTTTCGCGTGACAGGTCCAGTTTTTTTGCAGCGGGTCTTCCTCAATTAGATAGAGCAGAAATGTGGCGTGCATTAGCTACTTACCGTCGCTTGATTGATGGTTCAAATATGGATATTAGTTGTGATTATTCTTGCGCATTCAATGACTTTTTAATGGGCAAGACGGCTTATACTGTCAATGGCGATTGGGCAATGCGTGAATTACGAGCCATGTTGGGCAATAATTTGGGCGTCACCTCATTGCCGAAGATGGATGGTTATGATCTCCATCCATACTATGGCAGTCAGATTTTTGCTGTTCCATCAACTTCAGTTTTGCCTCCAGAAAAATTATTGGTGATAGAGCGTTTCTTGGCGGCTATGTTAAGTGATTCATTTCAACGCCAGCTCTGGCTTCGTGCAAATTTAATACCTACTAAACTTGGGGTAGTAGACAGCTTAGAAGATCCACTGTTAAGTGATATGCAAAGTCAAATTGAAAGTGGCGTCTATATGCCTCATACCTCCGAAATGGTGGTTGTTTGGGAAAGTATAGGGGTTGCTTTAACGCGCTTTTTGGACGGCTTTTACGATGAGCGAGAAGCCGCTCAATTTATGCAGATGATGACAATCAATTCATTACGTGAACAAAGAAGAGAAAATAAACATGCCAGATAGCGTGAGTCGATTTTTGTCTAAAACAAATGTGCTCGCTTTTGTAAGTAGCATCTACCTATTCATGGCGATGTTCTTTTTCATCTTTGCCCTGGGTAATGAATTTTTATTAGATCGCTACGCTCAATGGTTGGTTATCACTGTTTTTTGTGTCGTTGTTGTCAGTATTTTATTGTGGCAGAAGGTAGCCAATAGACACTTTTTGGCCCTGCATAGCTTTCTTGCTCTTGGTTTGTGTGCTTATTTGGCGATTAAAAGCGTATCGTCTGTATATATTTTACCGATCGTTTTCCCCTTTGCTCTTTTATGGAATACGAAATTTAAATTTAACCTTGCCGTAGGTATGTTTTTGGTGGCTGTGTCGCTAAAAATAATGATTGTTCTGTCATCGGTCGATATTAATTATTGGGAGTTAATACACGCTTGTTTTGTGTTGTTAGTGGGAGTGTTAGGGGTTGTTTTTGACCGTAATATTCGTCTGGCTTGGGTAAAGCTTAAAAATCAAGTGAATCAGTGTCAGGCCGATCAAGAGGGCGCTTCGGCCAAGCTTTATATGGCTGAGCAGGCCTTTGAGCAAATGATCGACCGCTTTGTCGAGCAGTTTAAAGAGCCGATTGCAGTGATGATGGGAATGAATACGGTTTTGCAAAACCATGAAACGTCACGTCGTCGTCTTGAGCTATTGGCAAGACAATCAAAAACTGGTCAGTATGTGGCAGACCTTTTTTCACAATTAGAAGCGAGTGCTACCAACAAAACGCCTTTATTTACCACACAAAAGAGTGAGTTTTTATTAAGTGATGTATTAACCGTTCTCGAAAATCAGGTGTCGGCTTTAACTTCTCCCCAGCGCAAGGTTGAGATAATTTTCGATGAGACAATTTATAACAACCTTATGGGTGACAAGTTAAGGTTGTTACAGTTATTGCATATCTTACTAGGTGCCGCCTGCGAAAGAATGAAGGACGGCATGGTTTCTTTGAGTGTTGTGAATCGAACTCCTGATGATGCGAACTTGATCATGCAATTTACTGTGAGTGCGGTAGGTGAGTTAACTGAATCCAGTGATGACACAGCGAATAATTTTGGCTCATTAGATGATCCATTCTTTTTGAGGATCTTTCATTGCCTCGGGTACGACATACCTTTCTGTAAAGCGCTGCTTATTGAGCTAGGTTCAGAGCTAGTTCACCATGAAGAACCTGGTTCATTAACCTACAGTTTCGAGCTAGGCTTTCAATCCAGTAATGACGATCAGTCTGTGGGTGAATTCTTTGATTTATTTAAGCAGGAGTCGGAACCAGATTGGTATGGCGCTCTTCAAGGCTATCGAGTATTGGTTGTTGATGATAGCGAAGATACCTTGTTTGTTTTGAGCGAATTGCTGGATTTAGCGGGTGCTGAGGTAGATGCTGAGCTCGATGGCAATCAAGCCATTCTGAGGGTGCTTGATGGTGCAAAGCGATACGATGTCGTCATTATGGATTTACAGATGCCATCTCTCTCTGGTGCAGAAGTCTCTCAGGCCATCCGTCAGCAATTTAGTAAGGGGCAGCTCCCCATAATGGGACTGTCGGTGAGCAATCGCCCTGAAGAGATTAAGGCGAGTCTTGCAGCGGGTATGAACGACTTCATGGTTAAGCCATTTAATATTAACCATTTTATAGATTTTGCTATTGCTCATGTTAATCGACGCAAACTGAATCATGATCTCCCCGCACAAGAACTCAATACATTGTCATCGTTTGAAAAGTCTGAAAAGTCTGAAAAGGGGATGAGTTCGCAGTTTCTAACGGTACCTGAAGGCTATGACGTCAATGCGGCAATCGCTAATTTAGGTAATGATAAACAACTCTATCTTTCCATCTTAGACGCAACATTGAGGGAGTGGGGCACTAATATGAATCAGCTGCAAGCCGCCCTTAAACGCAATGATATATATTATGCACAGCACGTTATATCTCGCTTTGCTAATAATGCAGTGATGTTGGGTGCCACCGATATGGACGCCTATCTGCGTCAACTTAACTTTAGCTTGGGCTTGCGAGCCATGGATAAAGATGGTGAGCAGCAAAGCTTACAAGAGCTAGGCCGTGAATTAGAAGAGAGAATTTGGCAGGCTAGTTCAGTGCTAAAATCTGTGGCGAACTCGCTAGCCGAACAGTAGGCTAGCGAGTCGCCGGTCAAACTATTGGATCTTAGTCATTAGGATCATCGTGTCAGCAGGTGAGGCACCTTTGGCTGGAGTGGGGATGATCTCGAGCGAATATTCGTCACCGTCATCGGTTTGAACAATTTGCTTCATAGCTTGATTCTTATTGTGCGCTTCACGGGCCATAATCAACACATCAAAATCGCCAAGGCGGTGTGATAAATGTGATATTGGTCGGCCAATGTCGTGATCAATAATATTGAAAATACGTGAGGCTCTAGCTGAGAAACGGCGGAGATTCATATCATTATCTAAGAAAACATAGGCCGATTTAGACGCCGACAAGAAGGTTTCAATGTCATCACTGAGTTGGCTCATTTGGGAAATTTTGCCTTGATACTCAGCATTAACGGTAAATAGCTCTTCGTTCACCGACTGAAGCTCTTCGTTGGTTGACTGTAATTCCTCGTTACTGGCTAGTAGTTCCTCGTTAGTTGCTTGAAGCTCTTCGTTGGATGTCTCTAGCTCTTCGATCGTCGCCTGCAGATTCTCACGGCTGAATTGCAATTCTTGCTCAAGATCGTTGAGACGGTGCATCAATTCCGTATCGGCATCATAGGCGTCTTTGAGGGTTGTTTCCGAGATGTTCTCAGTGTCGCGGATGATAATGACAGCCATGCGTGCGGTATTTCTGCTCATTCTCATTGGACGAATGGTGATATTTACCAGCTTGATTTCATCCGCATTTTTAATTCTTACTCGGCTGAAGGTCACTTCAGAATTTGTACGATGCAGACGTGCCAAACCGGTAGTAATAGGTATCTGTAGGTCCTTAATCATCAATTGGCTGAGATTGCTCGACATTCTACCGCTTAATGGCAGCATAAATGGACGAGAATTACCGATGATACGAACAATTTCGTTGTCGTCGGTGACAAGCATCGAAAAAGGAATAAATTTATCAGAAAGTGTATCAAGATAACTTTCTAGCACCTTTACTTCTTCGCTAGCTTTGCGCTCAAAAGGTGATCCGTCGCTAACAAGACCGGGACTCCAGTTGGTGTCGCGTTGCCTGTCTGGCGGGTTGTTGAGTGCAAAGCCGGCAGAGCGAGGGCGTCTCGTGCCGAGCGTTCTGAATAACTTGTCTTTGTTGTCTAGCGTTTCAAATAACGTTTCTGCATCACCCAAAGATTCAGAATTGCCCAGCATTAACAATCCACCCGGGTTGAGTGAAAAATTGAACGATTGTAATACGCGGCGTTGCACGTCGGGCTGTAAGTAAATAAATAGGTTACGGCAGCTAATGAAATCGATTTTGGTAAACGGTGGGTCTGAGAGAATATTGTGGCGCGCAAAAACCACCATTTCACGAATTTTTCTGGAGATGATGAAGTGGTCGCCGTTGCGGATAAAGTACTTGCCAAGCATGTTGCTTGAGAGGTCAGCCACGATGGATTCAGGATAGATCCCGGTACTGGCTCTGGCGAGGGCTTGTTGATCAATATCGGTAGCAAAGACTTTCAATTCTAAGTCGAGTTTAAGTTCTTCAACGATTTCTAAAAAGATCATACAAAGCGTATAAGCTTCTTCGCCCGTTGAACATGCGGCGACCCAAAATCGCACTTCGCCCGTTGTTACTGTACTCAAATATTTAGCGAGGTGAATGTGTTCCAGGTTTTCAAAGACGCTTTTATCGCGATAAAAATTCGTTACACCAATCAAAAGTTCTTTGAATAAAGCGTGGGGTTCGTCCCCGTCGGAGCGAACAAAATCCGCGTATTGTTGTAGACTTTTATGACTTGTGATCGACATCCTGCGCTGGATTCTTCGTCCGATAGTAGACGATTTATAGGACGAAAAATCGACTTTAAAGCGCATTTTTAAGACGTTAAAGATTTTTCCAAGAGAGGTTTTGCTGTCGGTGAAATCTTCATCGATTTCTTGCGGAGCTGCTGTTAACGGGTGGCGAATATAGCGAATCAAGTAAGAAGGCATTTCAGTAATGGTTAGGATATAGTCCGCCAGTCCATTGCTGATAATACTATTGGGCATGCCGTCAAATTTGGCTTCCTTTTCAGACTGAGCAATGACCAGGCCACCCACTTCTTTAATGGCTCGACAGCCGCGGGTCCCATCACTACCTGTACCAGATAAAATGATTCCGACAGAAGCCGCTCCCATATAGGTCGCCAATGAGTCTAAAAATACATCAATGGGAAGCTGGGGAGAGCGAGTTGAACGATCCTGTGGCTCAGGCACCAATTCGCCTTGAACCAGGCGCATATTACTGTTTGGTGTAATCAGATAAACGGTATTAGGCTCTGGGCGAACTCGCTCAACCACCTCTTTCACCGGCATCTTGGTGACCCTGCGTAAGAGCTCACTCATCATACTCTTTGTATCAGGAGATAAATGCTGAATAACAACAAAGGTAAGATTTGAATCCGTAGGCATCTGCTTAAAGAATTCAGAGATCGCTTCAAGGCCACCGGCGGATGCGCCAATGCCAATGATATGTTGTTGTTTTATTTCAGTTATTTCCTCTAATTCGCCAACCATAAACTCTAACCCTTAACTATTTATCTCTTATAATAGAATTTGCTGAGTAACTTATCATGCTATTTTTAAAAATTATTAAATTTTTTTCTATACTGAGTTACAGTGTAGTCATATTTGAGAACAACTAGGTGTCTAGGGGCGTCATGGATGTATTAATTCTCCAGCAAGACAAGGTTGTATCAACTATTTTGACGGGTATTCTTGCGCGGGCTGGTTATCGGCCATATTTGCTCGACGATTTATTTAGTTGTTATGAAATGCTGCAAAAGAAAGATGGAGCAGCCATCGTTCTTCTAGATGCCCGAGATACCAGTGTTGATATTCTGAGTTTGTGTGAGTTGGTAAGAAACACTGATATAGGGTTTAACCCTTTCATGCTTGCCTTATATGAGTCACCCAAAGATGGTGACGAAGAAAACCTGCTTCGCAAAGGTGTGGATGATGTGGTTTCTCTACCCATTAACAGTGGTTTATTACTGACTAAAATAAAAGTTGCTCAGCGATGGATGGATCTGCAATTTGAACTGCAGCAAGTGCAGGCTAAGATTCAGACTAATGTGATGTTCAACGATGAAATAGGCATGTTCAATTTTAAAGCTGCCAAAGTGCTCATTGGTAAAGAGCTTTCAAGATTGAGATTACTCGTCAGTAATGCACCATCTATTGATATATTTCCAGAGTTCTTTGCCATTCATTTAACCAATTTATCCCAAATTGCATCCGATTTTGGCGGAGAATGTCTTGATGATGTTATACAACAGCTCTCTGTCCGTTTACATCGTCACTTGAGAGGCTCAGATATCCTTTTTCAGCTTGAAAATAATGTGATTGGAGTGTTCGTGACCAGTTACAGTTCGCGCAATTACCTCGCACAAGAACTTTATGAGGCCTGTATTAATGAGCCCTATGTGATTGGTAATATCCACCTTACTTTGTCCTGTCGCATAGCGGTGGTTAGTTTGGATTGTCCGCCACTTCAACTATTTACTGAGATCGTGGTGAAAATTAAAGAGATGCTGCAGCAAGTTAATACCGCCGAATCTCTGCCTATCATTCGCGCCACACTCAAAAATTCTAAACCACAAGTCTAATGTCCACGCTATTGGGCTGGGTCTTGGCAGAAGATGACAGTATTAGTACTTTTTTTTGTATTGTACTAAAACCTGATAAACAGTATTGTTTACCTTCAAATAACTAAAAAATAGGGGATTCCTAAATGAAATCTTTTTTGAATAAAGCAACCATGAGTTTGGCTGTGGCTGCCGCTATTGGCACTATGTCTTCTACAGCTTCTGCACAGGTACTTGAGGAAGTTGTTGTAACCGCTACAAAACGTGCTGAATCACTACAAGATGTATCTATTTCTATGTTGGCTGTTGACGGTGAAAGCATCCGTGAAGCCGCGATCACTAAAATGGAAGATTTAACCAACAGTTTGCCAGCAGTGACTGTTGTACCAAACCCGATCGGTAACTTTATTTTCATTCGCGGTATCGGTTCCTCTACAAACCAAGGTATTGAACAATCCGTCTCTATGTTCCACGACGGCATTTATATGGGGCGTCACCAGTTATCGCGCGCACCATTTATGGATTTAGAGCGTGTCGAAGTACTTCGTGGTCCTCAGTCTATTTTATTCGGTAAAAACACCATCGGTGGTGCGATGAGTATTATTACGGCCAAGCCAACCGAAGAATTTGAAGGCCTTGTAAGTTACATGATGGGCGATTATGGCGAGAAAGAAGCAAACCTAGTGCTGTCTGGCCCGATTACTGATTCATTGCGCGGTCGTCTGGCTTATCGTGGCTATCAAACAGATGGATATATGTTTAACGAGTTGGGTCGCAATGAAGACGGGTCATTAGGTCGTGATGAAACTCAGCGTGATGATCAGTCTGTGCGTTTAAGTCTGGCTTGGGATGTAACAGAAGACACCACTCTTACCTTGAAGCATGAAGACAGCTCGTTTGAAGACTTGGGCCGTACTCAGCAAATTGGTATTATCAATCCTCTTACTCCGACGGCAGTTGGTTTGACCCAACTAGCGGGCGGTATTATTCAGGCCGCAGGTGGTAATCCTGCAGAAATCACCGATGACCGCCGTGCTGTAACCAACGATGGTGGCGTGTTGTTGCAGAAGGTTGCGCCTGCGCTTGCGACCGATCGTGACGGAAGCTTGTTAAAGGGCTTTCCAAATCTGGACGAGTTAAGTAACAACAATATGGCTGTTACCACGCTGACCTTAGATACTAGCATTGGTGATAATACTTTTACTGCTATCTATGGCCGTGCAAGTTACGACTATCTTGATATCTGTGACTGTGACTTTGCGGCGATTCCGTTGCTTCAGATTGAAGCCGCTGAAGACTATACCCAAGACAGCTTAGAACTGCGTTTGACGTCACCCGGAGGTGAGAAAGTTGATTGGTTGGTCGGTGCTTATTTCCACGATAGTGATTTGATGTATGAATCAGGAGAAAGCTTTGGTGCGGCGATTGCAACACCGCCAACATTGATCGGTGCCACAGGTGGACAGTTGCTGCCCAACATCACTCGTGATTACTTCTTAGATCAGCAACAGGAGCAAAGCTCAGTTTTTGGTTCGGCAACGTGGAATGTCAGCGATGTGACCCGTGCCACCTTGGGTTTGCGCTTTACTCAAGAAGACAAAACAGCGTCACGTAAATTGGTTAAGCGTTTCACCGACGGTTGGGATGCGACCCGTTTGAATGTGAATCCGCTGACGGGTGCTCCCATGGGTGAGCTTGTGTTTGGTAGTTCAGCTGCTGATTACGATACCGTGTCGCAGTACTTTGTACCTGCCATTTTGGCCGGCGTTACAGCTGTACCCGCCATTCCTATGGAGGCATTCTTAGATGGTGGGTTGTGGACAGGATTACTCAACACCTACGAACACAACTTTACCGATGCTACCGATGGTGGCGCTGCCCGTACGGCGGCCTCAATCAATGGTAACAACTTCACAGATAGCACGGCTCCCACTGGTTCATTCAGCCGTAGCGAAAGCTTCCTCGACTGGTCGATTAACCTAGAGCACGATATCAGCGAAGACACCATGATCTTCGTTACGGCTTCTACCGGTGTGAAGGGTGGTGGTTTTGATGCTCGCTACTTGAATGCTCCAGGTGCTAACTTTGAGTATGACGAAGAGTCTGCGAAAAACTTTGAGCTGGGTGTTAAATCAACCCTGCTTGATGGCCGTATGACGTTGAACGCCACCTTGTTCCGCACCGATGTAGACGATTTGCAGGTTTCTATTTTCGACGGTAAAACGGCTTTCTTGGTGGATAACGCCGGTGCTATGCGCGCCGAAGGTTTGGAATTTGACCTGAAGTTTGCCGCTACAGAAAACTTGACCATTACGGCGGCGGGCGCCTATTTGGATAACCGCTATACCAAGTTTGACAACTCACCTTGCTGGGTATCGCAAACTGTCGACGGAAGTTGTAATGCTGCCGTGGGCCAAAGCGCAGCGGGTCAGCCCAATATCTTCTCACCCGAGAAGTCGGCTAACCTTCGCTTTGATCACGTAATGGATGTTTCAGGTTTCGAGTTACGTTCAACCCTGGATGCCTTTGTATCTGATGGTCACTTTGCCGCAGCCGACTTAGACCCAGTGTATGCCTATCAGGATGCTTATACTCGTATCAATGCACGCATTGCATTGAGTGATCCGGATGCGGGCTGGGAATTAGCGGTTGTTGGCAAAAACCTAACGGATGAGTACGTGAGCACCAACAACAACGATCAGCCATTGGTTCCTGGTAATGGTTTTACATCGTTACAACCTCTGAAATCAGTAGCTATTCAAGGCACTTATAAGTTCTAAATACAGTGTGTAAGCAACGGCACCTTAGGGTGCCGTTTTTTTTGGTCAAATTTCGTTGATCAAATCTGAACCAGCGGCGAAAGCCTCAATGTTCTCACGTGTTGTTTCGGCGATATTTGTGAGGGCTTCTCTTGTAAGAAAGGCTTGATGCCCAGTGACCAGAACATTGGGGAACGTCGTCAATCTCATCAAGTCATCATCAGCGATAATTTGATCAGATAAATCTTCAAAAAATACATCGCTTTCTTCTTCGTAAACATCAATGGCAAGTCCCCCGAGGCGTCCTTGTTTGAGTGTATCAATGACCGCATGTGTATTGATTAATCCACCTCGGCTGGTATTAATTATGACCGCATGGGGCTTGCATTTCTTGAGTGTCTCATGATTGATAATATGATGTGTTTTAGGGTTGAGCGGGCAGTGAAGGCTGATAATATCTGAGTCCATCAGTAATTGATCTAGATCGACATACTTAACGCCCAATGCTAGGCAGCTATCATTGGGAACGGGGTCGAATGCCAGTACCTTGCAACCGAACCCTTGCATAATTTGACAGAATACTTGGCCAATCGCTCCCGTGCCAATGACCCCGACGGTTTTACCATGCAGATCAAAACCGCATAAACCTTCAATGGAAAAATTGCTATCCCTGACTTTGTTATAGGCTTTGTGAATATGCCGGTTTAGGGTCAGCATCAATGCACAAGCATGCTCTGCAACAGCAAATGGAGAGTATGCGGGTACTCTAACGACTCTGATGCCATAGGATTTTGCAGCTTCGGTATCTACGTTATTAAAGCCCGCGCAACGCAATGCAATAAGTTTAGTTCCGCCAGCACTAAGTATTTCTATCGTCTTTGCGTCAACCACGTCATTGACGAAGACACAGACAGCGTCAAATCCATTGGCGAGAGGGGCTTGTTGTGAATTTAGATGGACATCAAAAAAAACTAATGTGTGAGAGCTGTTGGTAAATGCATGTTCCAGGGTGCTGCGTTCGTAGCGATGACTACTAAAAATCGCAATATCCAATTTTATCTCCTTTTAGGCTAGGCAGATGTAATGAGTGTCTTTAGTATAGGGGCTAGATCAATTTACTTTAACAATAAAAACCAACCATCTTTTGGAGGTGTTATGTCTGAATCTTTTAATGCACTCGTTGTGGACGACGTCGAAGGTAAAGCGCGTGCAAATATTAAGTCGCTAACTCTGAGTGATCTTCCCGATAACGACGTTCTAGTTGAGGTAGCATACTCAAGCCTCAATTATAAAGATGGTTTAGTCGCTAAGGGAAATCGAAATAAAGTCGCTCGCAAGCTTCCCATGGTGGGTGGTATTGATTTGGCGGGTACCGTTGTTGAGTCATCTAACCCTGATTGGAAGCCCGGCGACAAAGTGATTTGTAATGGCTTTGGCATGTCAGAGGGGCACTGGGGCGGGTATTCGCAGATGCAACGCGTACGCGGTAAAACCCTAATGGCGTTGCCAGAAGCCTTTACTATGCAACAAGCAATGGCAATTGGCACCGCAGGCTACACAGCGGCGCTATGTGTTGAAGCGCTAGAAAACTGGGGTGCCGTCCAAAATAGCGATTTGCCCGTTTTGGTTACCGGTGCTGCAGGTGGTGTGGGCTCAGTGGCGATCTCCTTACTGTCTGCTCGTGGTTACAAGGTGGCTGCTGCTACTGGTCGTCCTGAGCAAGCTGATTACCTTAAAGCTCTAGGTGCAACTGAAATCGTATCTCGCCAAGAACTGGCTGAAGCCGGTGGCCCACTGCAGAAAGAGCGCTGGAGCGGGGTAGTTGACTCGGTTGGTAGCACCACATTGGTGAATGCCATGGCGCAAACCGTCTACGGCGGTGCTGTCGCTGCGTGTGGCTTGGCTGGCGGCATGGATATGAACGCTACCGTATTGCCGCACATTCTGCGTGGCGTAGCCCTGTTGGGCATTGACTCGGTCATGGCTCCCATGAGCAAGCGTATCCCCGCATGGGAGCGTTTGGCGCGCGATTTAGATCAAAACAAGCTCGCTGAGGTAACATCTGTCCATGGTATGAGTGAAGTTTTTGAGTTGGCGGATCAAATCTTGGCTGGTCAAATTCGTGGCCGAGTGGTCATTGATGTCAATAAGTAGCTAGCGGAGAATTGCTGATGGTTAGTTATTAGTCATTAGTGGTTAGTGAACAGACAGAAGGGCGCATCGCGCCCTTTTTTGGTTTGGAAGAGTGTGTCGTGGCACACGTCAATAACATAAACCGGATGTCGGCAGCAGGGAGCTGCCGTCAAGCCTACAGGGAGGTGTTTACGGCGTTCCGGTGTTGTTATGACGTGTGCTAATTAGTTTAGTCACAACCCACAATGCCTGCAGTTTGACCTATTGGTGCGGCTTTTGCTACTTCAAAAAGGCACTCGGCATCAGTGTTATCTAGGCGTGGCCCGCCCATGTAGGATTTGCCTCTAGCTGGACCGTAACTATTTACCGAGGTAATAGGGCCTGTGCCTAGGTCAATGGCAGAAGATTGACTCCAAGGGCCGCCGGGCGCGCCACCTGACATGCCGCAATTTGGTAGAAGATATCCTTCATAACTACTTCCTGCTATGGGTTCGCCGCAGTACATAAAGTTGGGATCAAATTTGTAGGAGTACCCAAGTGCTCTGGTGTAATCACCTAATTCAACTGTGGCGAATGAAATCTCCATCGGAGTTATTTTCGAATCCATTGCGTAGGTTTTGCCTTCATTAGAAAAATAATCAGTAACATTTGTGCTCGTTCCCAAAGCATAAAATGCATAATCTGAGGGAATGTTGTCTGGAAAGATACCGGTGGTCCAATCTACACTCACAATACCAAAATCAGCTACCCAGCAGCCCTCGGGGTCATTGCTGCAGTCGGCGTCGGTGCCTGTACCGCTGGTGCCAGCTTGATTGGGAATAAAAATAGCAGCTTAAGCAAAGGCTTGATTGATATCATCGTAAGCGCAGTGGGCCGCGGTTAAAATAATACTTCTTGGGCTTTCTTTCTCGCCATCATTCACCAAGGTGCCAGAACAAACGTAGCCATTGTCATCCATGACAAAAAAAATACGGCCGGCAGCTGTCTGAACCGTGCCACCGTTGGTCCATTCCGCATTTGAAACATCACTAAAACCTGTGCCGCCGGTATCACCTCTGCCGCCACCGGGCTTGCCACCGCCGCCACCGTCAGGTTTGCCGCCTCCCTTGGCCATTGGTTCTGGCGTGGCGGGAATATTGTGTCCGTAGGGTGTTAGTTTGCCACCTTTGGACTTCATGTAACCTAGGTCGCGGTGGTCCAACACAAAATCCCGCGGCTGGGCAGCGGCCATGCGCTCGGCTGTCCAGTATTTAGATACAGCCAGTGCGCGTTCGTTAGGTGCAGCGGAGACAGTAAAGGAGGCGCCTAGTGCGGCGAGTAATAAAATCTTATGGGGTATTTTCATAGCGTACACCTGTCCTGTAGAGCATATTTTATAAGTCTAGTGATTGGATCGGCAGGTGTTTGGATCTATTCAGTTTATTTAATTATGAAAAACAAGATTTATAGATATATTTGGCCTAGTCGAATTGGATGTCGGATTTCCAAGGCGCTTCTGCTCCTGCGTGTTGCACGGTGACGGCCGCTACCGCGGCACCATAGCGCAGGGCGTGGGTAGTATTTTCCTTGCAGAGTTGGTTCAATGTTGTTTTTGTCAGCAGGCCGTGTTCTTGAAGGTAAGCTATTACCCCAGCGTTAAATGTGTCACCGGCACCCACGGTGTCAACAACGTCGACCCGTTTGGCGCTAACGCTACAGATGGTACCGTCTGACAGTATACCCATAGCGCCGTCGCCACCTTTGGTAAGGATGCGAAGGGCCGTGTCTTCCCTACCAAGAGATTGAAATTTCGAAGTGAGATTGCCGGGTTTGCTGTCAAACCACTCAAGATCCTCGTCGGACATCTTAATAATATCGGCTATCGCAAAAAAGGCATGGATACGGGCTAGGTAATCCTCTCGGTCATCAATAAAGTCGGGCCTTATATTAGGATCAAAGACTATGACGCGTTTTTCGGATTCGCGTTGGGCTAGCGCTAAATAAGCATCTGCCGCCGGGTTGTTGATGAGGCTAATGCCACCAAAATACAACACGTTAACATCGTCATGAAAATCAGGGAGATCCTGTAGGGAGAGCATACGACCAGCACTTTCGGTGTCGTAAAAGGTGTAGTTGGCATGCCCGTTAATCAGATTGACGAGTGCTAGAGTAGTGAGCCGATCGCTGCGGGCTATGTACTGAGTATCGACATGACTTTGTTCAAGTTTGGCTATGAGTTGCTCGCCAAATGCATCGTTGGAGATGCCCGAAAAAAGGGCTGTAGGGCATTCAAGTCTTCCCAGAGCCAGTGAGGTGTTATAGATACCTCCACCCTCTACTGGGCGAAGCATATCCTTGCCTTTGTAGCGTTGTGGAATCATATCTATCAGAGCTTCGCCGCAACAAACAATCATAGTTACGTCCTAGTCGTAATGAATTTCAAATTTGTCTGCGTCAAGATGTGTTGGAAACTGCTCGCGATGGTTTTGTACGCAAGCTAAATCAAGTGTTGCTGTAAAAACACCTGGTTTATCGTTAGCGTCAACGACTATCTCACCCATTGGGTCGACTATAAGTGAATCACCACTGTATTCAAGGCCTTTACCGTCAACACCGGTTCTATTCACGCCAATTACGTAGGCTTGGTTCTCGATCGCGCGTGCCTGAAGAAGGGTTCGCCAAGCGTGACGTCGTGCCGCTGGCCAATTGGCAACGAAAATTTGTAAATCAAAATCAGATCGATTGCGACACCACACGGGGAAACGTAGGTCATAGCAGATTTGTGGATTGATGCGCCAGCCACAATAATTCAGTAATAATTTTTCTGAGCCACTAATATAGCGCTTATGTTCGCCCGCCATTCTAAACAAGTGGCGTTTATCGTAGTGCTGGGTATTGCCATCGGCATGACACCAAACGAGTCTGTTAGCAACGCCGTTTTCCACATGGACTGAGAAGCTGCCGCAAATCGCACATGAGTGTTTTGCAGCTTGAGCTTTTAACCACTGGTAGGTTGGGCCATGACATTCTTCCGCAAATTGCTTGGCGTCGCTGCCAAATCCAGCGGTGAACATTTCTGGAAGTACCATAAGGTCGCAATCGCCAACTTGCTGCATTTGCTGAGCAAGCCGTTGCATGTTCTTTTCAGGGATCTGCCAAATAGGATCGGTTTGAAAAAGCGCTACACGCAATTGCGTCATGGTTATTTAGGGAACACCGTCTTGCGTATATTTTCAGGTGTAATTTCTTGGACGTTGCTCAATTCTTCCACTTTGGTCGCTGTGTCATTAATGACGGTCCCGATGAGCTCTTTAATATCCTCCGGAAAATTACCCAGCTTATTGGCAGTGATCTGGAATAACATCATCTGATTTAAAAAGTTATTTAAAATGTGCTGAGTTGACTGCGCCATTGCACGGTAAATTTCGTACTTTTCTTGAGTAATCAGGGCTTTTTGAGCGGCGTAAACCGTTAGCTGATTTTGAATACGGGCTTTCAACTGAACAGGCATGATAGGCTTGCGGATAAAATCAGAAGCCTCGTGTTCAAAGGCATCAAGTTCTCTCTGGGCATCGAGGTTAGAGGTAATGAAAATGACGGGGATGGCAGGTTTTTCATGTAGTGAACGAATTTTTTTTAAAACTTCAAAACCATCGATATCCTCAAGGCCTATATCTAACAAAATTAGATCTGGACACTCTCTTTCTGCAAGCTCAATGGATTCTTTGCCAGAGCGAGTTAATAACACTCTATAGTCTGAAGAAAGAATTTCTTGCAGTGCGGCAAGTATTACCGTGTCATCATCTACACACAATATCGTAGGCATTTAATTCTCTCAACTTGGATGGTTAGCGCCACTTTTCCGGTAGTCGCTGCATAATATAAGGGCTCATTATTGTGCCAATCAAAAGACCGATGACAACGCCTAAACTGTTGGCACCAAAATCCGCCCACTCGGCATAGCGGTTACTAAACGGCTGTAACAACTCAATCAGGCCACTGTAAAGAACTATAGCAGGGGAAAGCCATAGTGCAAGGCGCTTTCGAACAATAGCCAGTGGAAATATAACGGCCGCATAAGCAATAAAGTGGTGTAACTTATCATTACCTTGAACGCTAGGTAGTTGTTCAGCCGGAAAAAGCGAGAGCAGTGTGACAATGGCGATTAATATAAAACTCATTATTAATGCACCGCGATCCACTGGCCGCTGCCATCGCTGTAAAAAATTATTCATCTAATCCTGACTTATCATGCATTTTATGTTTCGAACTATTGTAGCCGATTCTAAAGATCGTGCTGCAGTGTTTGATCCTGTTTTATTGAAAATAACTTACTTTCATCAACGACATTTTGCCAAGGTTTAAACGAGGCTATGCGTTTTTCGCTTGGGTGTAGAGGTGTGAGTCAATTTCCACAAGTTGGATAGCTAACGCTGGCTTAGAATTCATGTCGGACATTGATTAGCAATTGAAATTTATCGATTTCCTCATGCCCGTCAAGCGGTGTAGCAATATCTATATGCATGACATAACTCTGCCCTACGTCACTT
>Ga0209962_1000257_pt1 | contig 17375 bp, 14 predicted proteins | sample SalPonA_C_H2O_MG_FD_185722 | JGI IMG/M metagenome (GOLD analysis project Ga0209962, IMG submission 185722) | Water microbial communities from South San Francisco under conditions of wetland restoration - Salt Pond MetaG R2A_C_H2O_MG (SPAdes)... | ecosystem: Environmental > Aquatic > Non-marine... | reverse complement strand
CTTGGCTGTCTCTAAACAGTTACTACCGGTGTACGACAAGCCGATGATCTATTATCCGCTGAGCACACTAATGCTAGCGGGTATTCGCGATATTTTGATCATATCGACGCCACAAGATACACCGCGCTTTGAGCAATTGCTCGGCGACGGGTCTAACTGGGGTATTAACCTGCAATATGCAGTACAACCCTCACCCGATGGCCTAGCACAAGCCTTTTTAATCGGCGAACAATTCATTGCTGGTGACAGCTGCGCCTTAGTTCTGGGTGACAACCTGTTTTTTGGTCACGACCTTCAAAAGTCGCTCGAACGCGCTGCCGCCAAAGACAGTGGAGCCACTGTATTCGCCTACCCAGTCAATGATCCTGAACGCTATGGCGTGGTGTCATTTGATGCCGATGGCGTAGCGCAAACCATCGAAGAAAAACCGGCCACCCCTAAATCGCGTTACGCCGTGACTGGCCTTTATTTTTACGACAGCGACGTGGTGGAAGTCGCCAAAGCGGTCAAGCCTTCCCCTCGCGGTGAGCTTGAGATCACTGATGTTAACAACACCTACTTACAGCGCGGCTCACTAGAAGTTGAAGTGATGGGGCGTGGCACAGCTTGGCTCGATACAGGCACGCATGATTCATTAATTGAAGCAGGCTCCTTTGTTCAGACCATCGAAAAACGTCAGGGTCTCAAAGTCTGCTGTCCAGAAGAAATCTCGTGGCGCAAGCATTGGATCACCGATGAGCAACTGAGTGAATTGGCCAAGCCTCTGCAGAAGAATGACTACGGTAAATACCTCAACGAAATCGTCAAATACGATATTCGTTAACTAAGGACTACGCATGGAAATTATTAAAACAGACATTCCCGAAGTGATGCACATTCACCCCAAAGTTTATGGGGATGAGCGCGGCTTTTTTATGGAAACCTATTCGGCAACGCGCTACAAAGAGATGGGGATCGATGTTGAGTTTGTGCAAGACAATCACTCGCGCTCGGCGCATGGCGTGCTCCGCGGTCTGCATTATCAGTTAAAGCACCCCCAGGGCAAATTAGTCCGCGTGGTCAGTGGTGTGGTCTTTGATGTCGCTGTCGATATCAGAGTGGGTTCACCGACGTTTGGCAAGGCGGTGTGGTCTATTTTAAGTGCGGGCATGAAAAATCAATTTTGGGTACCCCCAGGCTTTGCGCACGGTTTCTGCGTGGTTTCTGAATCGGCAGATTTTGAATACAAGTGTACTGATTTTTACCACCCAGAGGACGAGGGTGCTGTGCTGTGGAACGACCCCGATCTCAACATCCCCTGGCCGGTTGATAAACCACTGCTCTCCGAAAAAGATAGTCAAGCTCTACCACTTGCTAGTATAGATCCTAGCAAACTGCCGCTCTACCAAGGATAAATGATGCGAATTTTAGTCACGGGTGCCAATGGGCAAGTTGGGCATGAATTTAAAGCGATTGCACAAGACAGCAAACATACCTTTGAGTGCTTAGATCGCAGCCAACTAGACATCACTAATGAAGCGCAAATCAACGAATGCCTAAACCGTTTCATGCCAGACTTAGTGATCAACTGCGCAGCGTATACCGCCGTGGACAAAGCAGAAAACGATGTGGATATGGCCTATGCCATCAACGCTCATGGTGCGGGTCATCTTGCCAAAGCATGTAAGGCTATCGATGCCGCCATGATTCACATTTCGACCGACTATGTATTTGCTGGCGACACCTTGAGCCCCTACAAGGAGAACGACCCCACCGAGCCCACGGGTATTTATGGTGCCTCCAAGCTAGCAGGTGAAAAAGCCGTAGCGAAAAAACTAAACAAACATATTATTTTGCGCACCGCGTGGGTCTTTGGTGCCCATGGAAATAACTTTGTTAAGACCATGTTGCGCCTTGGCGCTGAGCGTGACCAATTAGGCGTTGTTCACGATCAACTCGGTGCTCCCACAAGCGCTAAAGGCATTGCAGAGTGCTGTATGGCCATTGCCGAGGTGATCGATAATCGCGACCCAGATGATGTTCACTGGGGTACTTACCATTTTTGTGGGGCGCCCTATAGCAACTGGTTTGAATTTGCCGAACATATTTTTTCAGCAGCCGTTACCTTAGGCCTTCTTGACAAGGCCCCCAAGCTGAACTCGATAAGTTCCGATCAATTCCCAACACCCGCAAAACGACCTTCAAATTCTCGCTTAAAGTGCGCCAAGCTCATGAGCCATTTTGAAATTGCTCCAGACGACTGGTCAAACCAACTCAATGAAGTCCTGATCGAGATCAGCAAAAAGGATGCTTAACCTATCAAGCTGTTAATGATAACCATTGAGCTGCCCTACCCGCCAACGAGTGGCGGGCGTATAAAAAGCTGGAATATGCTCAAATATCTTTCAGAAAGACACCAAACCAGTCTGGCATGTGTCATTAAATATGGCACTCAAGACATCGAAACCTTTAAAAAACTGATTGATCTTAACTATTTCTTTTACCAAGAAGCGACTCATAATGTGCGCTCGGCAGGTAATCTGATCAAGTCTTATATCGCGGGTATTCCTATCAATGTTTATAGAAATAAACAGCCTGCATTAGCCCGTCAAATCTCGCAGGTTGCCAACGATTTTGATGTCATCCTGTTAGATCACTTTGAATCAGCCCAGTTTGTTCCTGCAAGCTTTAAAGGAAAAGTGGTGTTTCATGCCCACAATGCAACGTATTTAATGTGGGAAAGATTTACTCGCTCGGATGCAGCTCTGTCGTACCGGATCGCGACGGCGATAGAAACAAGCCGTATTAAACGTTACGAACGCGATCTTTGTCGTCGAGCTGACATTGTGTTCGCTGCTCCCAATGACATCGAACACTTAGTCGCCATCGGTGCTGAGCGTTCCAAATGCAAAGTTACCTACCACCTTGGTGATGATTCTCAGCTGACATTGCAAGATATGGTTTTCAAAGAGACCAGTAAACAACTTCTCTATGTTGGGACACTCAATTGGGAGGCTAATATTGACGGCCTGCTATGGTTCTTTGAGTCTATATGGCCTGATGTGCTTGAAAAAGATCCAGACATCGTTCTGAAAATTGTGGGGAAAAACCCTGATCCAAGCCTTATTGAGGCAGCCAAAGATCTAAGAAATATTGAATTTACTGGATTTGTAGAAGATCTTGAACCTTTATATAAACAATCACGAGTATTCATAGCTCCACTGCGGTATGGTTCGGGCATTAAAGTGAAAGTACTCAATGCAATGTGTCGAGGAATACCGGTGGTAACCACAGCGATTGGGGCTGAGGGGCTAGATGTCCAATCTGGAAAACATCTAACCATTAGTCATCCCCTTATCAATATGTCAAATGATATTTTGAACCTAATAAACAATGAAGCGCTGTGGAAAACGACTTCAGTCCAATCTCGTGAAATTGTAAAAGCGAAATACACATGGAAAATCGTATTAGACGAAATGAACAAATACTTAGAAGAACTAACGGCATAATTAAGTATTAATCTATTAAATCTCTGTTAACGATTTCTTGACGGTAAATGGCGGTAAAACTAATAACAATTGAGGCAATAAGAAGGCCTGGAATAAATAAATAAGTGAATGATAGCAATACATTCAAAAAGTCAGATGTTGTTTTAATGATTAGAGCGATTAAAAGGGGGCTAGAATACCCAAGACTATCACGCATACTCCAATGGGTTGTTACAGACCTTACACACAGAAATAAAACACAGAAGATATAAACTGCTCCACCAAACAATCCGAACCTAAACATGATGCCCACTATCCCGATATCAGAAGCATCGAAAAGCTTATACATAAACATTTGTTCAGAAATAGTTACCTTGCTGTCCATACCTACCCCTAAAAGGGGATATTTTTTTATGTATTCAAACGCAGAGGTATATGAATGAAAGCGAACACCTTCACCCTGACGATATAACTCTTCCATCTGTTTAAAATAGACATCAATACCTAAGCCAAATAAAAATATGAACCCAGGGATTATAAGAACGAATAAAGATAATCTATATCTATATGCAAAAAAAATGTGGTAACTCAAAGTACCAAGAATAATCATGGCGATCATAGATCGACCCTGCATTAGGATAGTTGCATGTATTGCACAGAAAAATGTCACTAACCAGATAAACTTTGACAGGGCACCCTTTGTTTTGAAAATTTGAACTGGGGCAATGATAAGTGCCAAAAACATTGCCGCGCTTGGCATGACTAAACGATAGCCACGCCAAGCATCCCATACGACCAAAGACCTTAAATGTCGATTTGAAGATGTCCACCACTCTTGGATGGGAACTGTATATCTAAAAAAGATATAACTTATAACAACTAGAATTAAACCCGTAAAAAAAGCTCTCTCTAATTCCTTGGTTGTAATACCAATACGATAAAGAAAATAAAGAGTGGGAGCCAAGAAAAGAATCATTAACTGTCTTCCTGCAAGAACACTCGGAAGCATTGCTGCTCCAGTGTGTTTAGACCATAAATAGGCAGGAACAACCATAAAATAACCCACAAAAGCTATGGTAAAGAAAACCCACTTGCTCCAATTTAGATCTTGCCGCCTGTCATTTAAGGCCGCCAAGGTGGAAGAATAAATAAAGAGGATGAATGTAAACAATAAACCTAACTCTTGAAGTCGATTGTTTAAAATATAACGAGCGCCTTGAAACGAAGTAAAAACAATTATAACAAGAGCAAAAAAAATGATATGCCTTACGCTAATTTTAAACATAAAAATTATCGAGTAACATTAAAATAACCAATGGCATAATCAATAAATTCCACACTATTAAAATATGATTAATTTATATATAAAAAATCACTCGAAGAGTGAAAAGTACCTTTTACCAATAATACTCCATTTGTAATTTTTATTAGCGATATCCATCATATTTTCTGCAACTTGATTTAAATCTTCCCCAAAATTTTTAAGTATTTTAACAATGTCATTGCTGTTATTGAAATAAAGAGCCTTATCTTCTGTGCTATAGCGATTGAAATTACAGTCATAACAAAATATTGGCTTTTCAAAATGCATCATTTCAACAAGAGACGGATTGGTACCTCCCGCCGAATGACCGTGGAAATATAGTGAACAATTTTTCCTTATTTGGTAAAGAATAGCCAAATCATAAATTGGATCAACAATATGTATATTTGAATAGACAGAGTACTTTTCCTTTAGCCTTTTTCCATATTCACTTGAGTTCCAATTACCAACAAAAACAAGAGCCTTTTCATTTAATTGTGAAAAAGCGTTTAAAATCATATCGACATTGTTCTCTGGTTCAATCCTGCATAAGCTTAAGGAAAATTCAGCGGGCAAATTTAAGTGATCATATCCTTTTTGACTTGGTACAAGAGCATGATCACCTCCATAGGCAATCACCTCACTCGGAATGTTGTAACTTGATTCAACATGATCAGCAATTGCTTGATTATCGGAAATAATGACATGGGATGTCTTAGATGCGATAAATTCACTCAACCGAAGAAATGATTTTGCAAAAAAATTCCACTTATCTCTTTTCCACTCAATTCCATCAACATTGGTCACAATTTTAATCTTAGTGAATAACCTGATAAACGGTAAGATAAGTGCCCCAGATACCCCTAAGACAAGCAAGTTATCGTAACCTTTCAGCGCAGCATGAAATATTGAAATCATGTCGTACAATACACTGCTTGATCCATTAGCACTAAAAGGGATGTAGTGGAGTTTTGCAGACTTATAAACATCCATTTTTTCGTTGTAAGATTTACTACTACAGTAAACAACTAAATTACACTCATTTTCTAAATTCTTAGCGTGGTAATCTACAAGCCATTCCGCTAATGTTTCAAAGCCGCCATAATTTGCTGGAACACCAACTGTACCAATAATCGCAATTGTTTTTTTCATTTTAATCACATACCTTTATATATTTTCTGGCAATTGACGCTCAAAAATATTCTGTAGCTATTAAGCTATATGCATCAACCGTTAAATCTTCAAAATTTTTATTTCAATAAATCTGTCTAGTTTATAATCTGAATATTGCTTCTACTTATTTTTAAAAAGCCCCGCTTATACGGTTATGGAATATTTTTCATATTGTAAATTCATTACATTACAATCTGTAATTTACTTTTCACGTTCACTTTAAGTCATTAATCAATGAAAAATTATTATACGAACTTTAATTTTCATTTCACCAAGCCTTCTTAATTTAATAATCCTTGAATACAGCCCTTTAAATGCACATAGGCAAATTTATAGCGCTGTCTGATACAATACTTTAAAAAATCATTAATAATAATTCTTGTAATAACTTCGACTTTATTCTTTGAATATTTTCTAAAAAAATAAATTCTATTCCTGGCCATATACCATACCGAAAAGGGACTTAAACCACCTCCAGTTGAGGCTGATACTTTGTGGTAGACTTTAATCGATGTATCACAAATGATCTGGAATTTATGCTCTAAAATTCGATGACAATACTCTACATCCTCGACATACATAAAGTAAGATTCCTCCATAGGCCCTACATCGAGGAGTATCTGCTTTGGAATAAACCAACAACAGCCCGTAGCAAAACTCACAGGAAACTGTTCCACTACATTAGCATCTGGTTTGTTATAAAAAAATTGTTCTAATTTTCCAGTAGTTAAATCGTAACTGCCACCTCGAGACCATACCAAATCAGTTTGAGGATAATAATTTATCTGCGGAACTATCATTGCATTCGTGTGGTTACGTGCTGAGGACACAAGCCTCTCGAAAATGTCATCGTCTACTAAAGTATCGTTATTCAAAATTAAGAATAATTCAGCATTTAGATTCATAGCGAACCTAATACCCACATTGTTTCCGTATGAAAACCCACCATTATAGCCCGATGACAACAAGTATATTGCCTTATCGGGTTGGGTTGAGCAGAAGATGCTTTTGCCTTCAAATTCAATTTCACACGGTGTTAGTGCTAAATTTTCCTGAAGGATTTTTAACGAATTGTCTGCAGAATCATTATCAACGATGATTATTGAAAGATTATCCCATGCCGATTTAGCTAAACTTTTAACACATTCAAGGGTATCTACTGCACCGTTATAGCAAAGTAAAATCACCACAATATGTGGATTGGTCACCAATTTATGAGCCCTCTGTAAAGCCTTTTGCCCTGACTACAATCATAACAATAGAACCATCTTTTGAATCGTTGTCGCAATCAGCACATTGCCTAAGGTTACCCCGGTTTGCAAACAGACTATTGGCATTCAATCTTGTGTTTTCTGTCCTTCCTATTCAACGTCGTAATATGAACACGAAACATTGATAGTAACTAAGCAGTATATGCTGATAAATTTACCTAATACTTTGACGAAAATGAGATAGTTGCTAGACTTAAGCATAGTACAAACTTGAGAAATTTTAATGAAAAATTTGTTGCAAATATTCTATTGGCTCTGTTATCTGGCTTTCATTGCTCCACCGAGAGCGTTGGCCATTAAGGATAAAGCAGATAGGAATAACAGCGAATTAAGCGGCCACTCAGTTTTACGCGTTAGCTTCATCGAAATAACGATTCGATTTGGGCTCATACTGCTAATAGCAACATCCATTGAGAGCATACTAGGTGACAAGCTATACGAATCGCTATTATTTGATACGTTGTTTTTAACGTTACTCGTTACAGGAATAATACATAGTGGCATTTATCTGCTATGTTTTGATCGCCTTGAAATAAAGAAATTAAACCAAAATATTTACCGTATCGGCCGCAACATCTGCTATACCGTTTTAGTCGCAATTGGCATAGATCTTATAAGTAATGCGCTTGAACTGTTCAATATTGTTCAATTTCAAGATAATTTCGTCCAGATGTTAGTCCTGTCATGTGCAGGAGTCACATGCGTTGTCGGTATTATTGAGGCATTTGTGGCGGGCGGAGACCCTTCTGCCATTGATGACACCATCAAAGAAAGAATGTAAATCGTTTTTTCTTACCCCCCATAAAGAAGCCAATAATGAGCTCAATAATAATAAAACTAAAGAATCTATACCCTGTACTAAGTGGTCTGACGATTAGAGGCATGGGAATGCTGCTACAGCTTTTGAGCACCTTAATTATTGCGAGGTATATAGGGGCAGAACAAATGGGAATATATTCTGTTTATCTTGCTTCTATGATGGTGTTGGCTGCATTTTTATCGATTGGAACACCAACCTATGCTATGAAAAAAGTAGCAGTATTCTTTAATCATGAAAGTTTTTCACAAATTATCCACTTGTTAAAACATCTTTCATTGCTAGTTTTGGTATTTAGCAGCGTCTTAACATTACTGTACTTGCTATTTGCACCCTACTTAAGCAGCTGGCTCAACACCAGTATTCAGCCAATTTTTGTAATTGTTGGGGCTTTCTTCTTCACCATCTCAAGGATCCTGAACGAATCTTTAAAATCGATGGGAATGGTTAATACATCGGTTTTTTTAGAAAGCACACTATTAGCCACACTCATGATCACAATTGTCACCGTAGTCAATGTTGCTGATGTGCGCGCCAACGCCATTATCATTGCGGGATCTCATATTTCTAGCACAGCCATATTGATGATTTTAGCCATCATTGTTATCGCCAATAAGCTCCCAAAAACACAAACCAAAACGACGCCAGAAAAACCGCATTTCTTTGAGCTCGCTCCCTTCTGGGGGAACTTGCTTATTGTGTTTGCCTTTATTAATGCACCGCTTATTGTACTTCCTTTTTTTGCAACAGAAGCCGAAACTGGCATTTTCAGTATCGCTTACAGATTAATAATGATACTCATCAACATTCTTGGTGTACTCGCCGCAATATTTGGCCCCAAATTCGCAATAGCATCCACACATAGTGATCATACTGAGCTCAAAAGACTTCTTAGAAATAGTGGTCAGTTATCACTAGCATTGTTCTGTCCAGTTGCGTTAATCCTGGCGCTATTTCCAAAACTCATTCTTTCACTTTTTGGAAATGAATTTACCCAAGGTGACTTACCGCTTTTCATTATGCTGATGGGCCAATCGATTTATGCAACGACAGGATTAGTCGGGCTTTTTCTGGCCATGACAGGGAATGCCGACAAAGAATTTAAGATTTCATTACTATTTTTGTTGATTATGTACGGACTGCTTTTTCTTGGTGGGTATTATTTTGGAATGCTTGGTGTTGCTGCAGGGTTCAGCCTAAGTATCGCATTCAAAAACATAGTATCGTTGCTGGCCTGCTACCAAGTGCTGAACGATATAGAATTAAAACAAAATGTACCCAAGGAAATATAATTTAATCGGCGTATTTGCTACTCACAACTTTAGAGATATTACATTTCCATTAGTTCACAAAACATTATATTGAAAACCAAAAGATCGTAGCGAAGATCTTTTTTCAATTACATTTTACGATATTGAAATAGCTAAAAATTCACATTTATTGATATGTACTGCCCGACTCTTATTAAGGATAAATCGATATGCAAAGTTTAAAAAACCGAATAAAAAGCAAACTCTACAGAAAAACAATTTATCCAGACTGCTTTACTTATACCAACACAGTATTTGTCCATATTCCTAAAAATGCAGGTCAATCAATTGGACATGCCCTTTATGGGATGACAATTCATCACGAAAGAGCGGCTGATCTTCGTAAGGGTCGGAAAGATGCATATTCCAATGCTTTTTCATTTGCTGTTGTTCGTGATCCTGTTAGCCGTTTTAAATCAGCATACTCATATTTAAAGCAAGGTGGTCGTACCGTTTACGACCAACAAATTGCGGACAAGTATTTGAACAAGTGTAGTTTTGATGATTTTTTAACGTTTCTAGAAAATACGCCCTTTGATGAAAACCATGAGTTATTCCACTTCCACACACAAACTAGCTATGTTTGTGAACCATTCAATCCTCTAATCATAATCGTTGATCGTATTTACAAACTTGAACATTTATCCACACTAATGCGCGATTTCAAAGTTGCATCCAAATTAGCACCTTTATTAGATGAAATACCCAAAGTAAACACATCTAAGTCAGGAAAGTTAGAAATAACAACCGAACAGGAACAGCGTATTAAAAACCTTTATTCCATCGATTATATGAATTTTTATGACTAGCGCTGACCTACCCTTAAATTAGCAGCATTTCTTCAATAAGGTTTCTCACATGATGTCGTTTGTTTTGCATACTCAACAGGCGGCAAATAAATCAATGAGTAATCTGGTCGAACAGTGTTGCAATGTTCGCCACGAGTAAACAGAGGCATGACTAATGCCATACTCCCGGGCTAGCAACGGGACTGATTCAACATTCTCATGTTGGTTCAAAATCGCCATACTTTGGATTTCTGTATACGTGATTTCTTCATAGACCACGCCCAATACATCCATCAAAACCGCTCTATTTAAAATCCCAATTACTTTTTGAGGGGAGATTTCTAAAAGATCAAGCCATGTACGGAGGTAAAAAGAATCAACAATGACCAAGGCCTTGCTGAAGCCTTATAGATATCAAGCTGAAAAAGACTAAAACAAACCACCTGAATGAATTAGCCGATAGATACTGCAAATTTGATCATGGCAAGACATCATCAACTAATTGGTTTCCCTCAAAATTTATAAGAGACGGCTAAAGCGTGCTTTTCACCAGCGTCCAATAACCGCTTATCATCACCCGCATTCGCCGTTTCTACACACACCATATGCTGGTATTCATGCTCGGCAAAATCCGCCATAGCGCGAGCTTTATCCACCCAGGGATTCCAAACAATGGCGCTACCACTACCCTCTGTTTCAATGGTAATGGTTCGATCAAAACAAGCATCAGTGATGGTTATCGCACCCGACACCTGGTCGTAAATACGGTCAAACTCTCCGGCAAAGCTAATTGCCTCGCCCGTGGCAGGATTGCGACTCAAGCCCTCTAAATTATCGAGGTAAGCGCTTTGCTCAAGACCAGAAATACTTACCTGATTGATATCACCCACCTTGAAATAGGTGTGAAGCGCTTGCGTCAAAGGTATCGGTTCAGCACCCAAATTCTCGGTGGTCAACTCAATCGACAACCACTTACCAACTCTAATAGAAGTTTTCAACGCTGCTTGAAAGGGCCACTGGCTGTTTTGTTCAATAATGTCAGCAGGTAAGCTCATGTCAATTTGGGTAACACCGCACTCGTCGATCAGGGCAGCATCAAGATTCCATATCGCTGATCGAGCAAAACCGTGAGCGCCGCTCCATTGGTCACTTTGCCCAAACCAAGGCCAACATATTGGCGCACCGCCTTTAATACCTTTACCAAGCTGAAAGAACGCTTGCTCAGAACAAAACAATAACGGCTCACGATCTTCAATGCGTTGGTAATGAAGTATCTGCCCTCCTAAAAGAGCTATCTCAGCTTTGCAAAAGCGGTTATCAATATGAATTTCTGGTAAACCACCCCGCCCAGAGACAATCGTTACACCAGCGGGGTATTGTTTACTTTGCAGTACTTCAAGAGAGGCATTATTCACAAAAACATCCTAAAAAAGCTAAAGCGAACGTCGCATAATCAATCGATTACTATTTCCAACACGTTCATAATTCACATCATCCATCATGGCGCGCATTATACCTAATCCTAGCCCGGCGGAAATTTCATCTGCATTGGTGTAATCCCAAGTTTCAAAATCCACCTCAGCCTCAAGAGGATTATAAGGTAAGGCAAAATCGATTAAAGTCACCTCGATGATATCGTTCGTTGCACGGGCCTCTAATCGAATTTCACCCTCACTATTATCGCCATAGCCATGTTGCACAATGTTATTTGCCGCTTCGGCAATGGCCATTTCGATCCAGGTCGCCACGTCCATATTATTACTTACCTGCATTACAATATCTCTCACCGTAGCGCACAAAGTTCTCACGGCCTCTGGGGTCGCCTGAACAGTTACCCTAGCGGTTTTAAAATCTGCAACCAGTTCAATACCCAACAAGGTGATATCGTCTTGCTCAATGTCTCCCGTCATCCATTCATCAACACTGCCAATAACGCTTCGTATAGATTCAGTCAGTGTCTTATCATTGTGTTCAAGTACAACATTTCCAAGTTTTTGATATCCATACTGCTCATGCCTGTCATCAAAAGCCTCCACAATACCATCTGAATATAGATAAATACGACTGCCAGGCTCTAGCACGCGGCGGTGTGTTTCAAATTGTGCATTGGGCATCATGCCCACAGGAAGGTCGCCTTCTTCCCAGAATTCAAAACTTTGGTCATGGAAATAAAGTGCTGGCGTTTGACCCGCCTGCGTGAAATCAACCACTCGCTGGTGGGTATCCAAAACTGCGTAGGTAAACGTAAAGTACTTTTGAGACTCCATATCCATTTGGAAGACACTATTAAGCTCTGTCACTACTTCATGAGGCGGTCTAGCTTTACCTTCATGATCGACCAATAACCCGCCAGGACGAGTGTTCTGAATCAACATGGAATTGATGCTCACAGCAAACAATGCTGCAGGAACTCCATGACCCGATACATCTAATAAATAGAAAGCGAGTTGTTTATCGTTAAGCGGAATGCAATTGAGAATATCGCCCCCCACAGACTCACTGGGACGAAAGTGCCAAGCCACTTCTACGCCCGCAAACACAACATTGTCTTTGGGCAACATATTGCGCTGAATATTACCCGCCGCCACGAGATCTTTTTTTAGCGATTGTAAGCTTTCGTTTAACTCGCGCTCTTTTAATTTGCGCTGATCCATTTCAAGCTTTAACCGCAGAGCAGAAGACAATCTAGCAATCAGCTCAATTTCTGCAATCGGCTTACGGATATAATCAGTGGCACCTAAATCAAATAACTTGCGAAGTGTATTTTGATTGTCTTCCGCGGTTAAAATCAACACCGGAATATCGGTAAACTCAGGCAGCGACTTTACGATTCTAACAACCTCAACGCCATCTAAATTAGGCATATTGAGATCGGTAATAATGACATCGGGAGTGTTTTTTTCCAGCAATTCTACCGCTTCTAGACCATCGCAGGCAGCCAAAACGTGGTAACCATTTCGTTCGAGTAATTGACTAATGACTAGCCGCGAGGTGACATCATCTTCTGCCAGGAGAATCGTGGCCGGAGCATCAAGCTTCAATGGAGCACCTCTTCTAAGGAGTGAAGTTTAGATTTGATATGCTGAATTAGCTCTCTCGCCGCACTATCAAAAAGATTTATTTTATGATTACCAGCATGGCGTTGTGTGACATTCTGATGTAATTGTTCCCGCACGCTATCAATGGACATAGCATCGGCTATTTCTGCCAATAACGCTATACTATTCTCATCGTCAGACAACGCGCCACGTAAATTTTCAGCGATCATATCATTTAACGTTTGCTGCCAATGCTGTAACAGCGCAACGGAAAGCTTGGGGTTCGTTTGCAAACGCGCTTCAAAACTATATTCAGAGGCATACTCACGACGTAACAAATGGCGTTTCATTTCCATGTCCATACGCTGTGATTCTAGTGGTTTTGCAATCCAACCATTCATGTCGCATAACATAAAAGAATGCAGCCCATTAGCGGGATTATCAGCGGTCAGGGCGACAATGGGGATTAATTTCAGTGCATCTCCCGCCTCACCTGCACGAATTCGTCGAGTCGCTTCATAGCCATCCATGACGGGCATATGACAATCCATGAGCACAAGCTCAAACCGCTCATTTTGCAAAGCTTCAATGGCCTGCTTTCCATCCATGACCCAATGCGACGTAATACCCAGTGAATTTAGCATCTCGATGGTGATCATGGCATTTACACGATTGTCTTCTACCACTAGTACCTTTCCTCGCCAACAACTCTCAGCAACGGGCGATTCTTTAGCTTGAACCAAATGCTGAGATTGCTCACTTGGAGATTCCTCTGCCACGGCTAAATCTTGCAAAATATGTTGTGATAAAGAGACTTTATCAGCGGACTCTTGCCAAACTTCTCCAGCTTCGTTTAACACTGAAATAGCAGCGCTTAACTCAGACATTTCAACCGGGCTTTCCAATAAAGTGACAAATTGATGCTCAAGCGCAACGGGAAGCGCCTTGTGCTTACTTAAACACAACAGAGCAGTACGTTGTCGCCAATATGGTGGATACGTTGTTTTCAACAAGTCACAATCTTGAGCAACTATACGCTCATCAATCATGACCAATTCATACTCACAATTACCCTCTTCAAGCTTATTTAACATGGCTTGAGTATCGTTGACGACAGTAACATCGAAGCCCGCTTGTGACATTTCCTTAACGGTAACGGTTCGGTCTCCATCATAGGGCGCCAACAGCATCACCTGGCAACCATCACAGCTTTCAGCCAGAGCAATATCGTGCTTTAGCGGAATGCTAAACCAAAAGGTACTACCCCTATCAGGTTCGCTAAAAACACGAATTCTTGAATCCATCATTTGCAATAACTGGGAAGACGTCGCCAAGCCCAAACCAGCACCTTCATAACGACGATTTGATGCATCATCAAGCTGGGTAAAGTTTTCAAAAATCGTAGAAATTTGGTGCTCTGGTATGCCGACGCCTTCGTCTGCCACCGAAGCATACAGCATTAACTGACCCGCTTTAACGTTTTTAAAACCCACATGAATAGTTACGCAACCACGGTCAGAAAATTTGACTGCATTACTCAGTAAATTGAATAAAACTTGCCTAAGTCTCACCGGGTCTGAAATGACTTGCAAATCACTCAACACCATACCGCTGAGTTGAATATCTATGCCCTTCTGCTCGGCTTGTTCAACGAAACTTCCCACTAATTCACGAATCAAACTCCCAAGATTAAACTCATATTCATCCAGTTCAATATCTCCACTTTCAAGGCGAGACATATCTAGCATATCTGAAATAAGTACTTTTAAACGCTCTGCACTCAGCAAAGCATGGGTAATAAGCTTTTTCTGCGCCACGTCAATGGGTCGTTCTGACAATAGCTGCAAGGTACCTAACACACCGTTCAATGGCGTTCTTAATTCATGACTAATATTACTAACAAACTGTTTTTTTATGCGGCTGGCACTTTGTATTTCTTGTAACGCCCTTTGTAAGTGCTCAGTTCGAGTACTCACCGTCCTTTCTAAGTCAGCAGTGTGGCTTGATAATTTTAAATTGGCTTTGTAAAGCTCACGTGATTTTTCTTCCAGTAACAATTCAGCTTGCTTACGGGCTAATTTTTCGCGCTCCAAGCGGCGAACAAGGCTTTCATTATCCATTGCCTTGATCCCTGTGACAGTATTGCTGGAAAATCACTTTAACGGTTTCAAGCAATGAATTTAATTTTTCCGCCAGTTCCTGGCTTGTTGCGCTAACCTGCGGGCTATCGATTTCAGAATTAACCTGTTTTTCAAGAGCTGCGGCTAATTGAGAGAGTTCATGTACAGCCACTGTGGATGCAGCACCTTTGATTAAGTGTGCTATTGATTTAAGTTCTTTTGGTGTTTTAGACAAAATAGCCTGCTGGAGCTTTTCAAGCTGTTGATCTAGATCAGTTAAATACGTATTTAAAACTAAGGTCACAATATCGTCAGACACACCCAACCTAGACTGAATTTCGGTCACATTGATGTGAAAGTCATCGTTAAGATCAAATACATTAGGATCAGATTTGCTTTGATTGATGTCATCAAGGTCGGTTTTTTTACTTAACAGCAACGACAGCAAATCTTTTTCACGTAAAGGAATCCCAATGTACTCAAAGTCACTCTGCTCCTCCCCACCCATAATGACAGCACGATTAGCCAGCTTAAGTAGTTCACTAGCGCCAGGCAAATCCAGCATTTCATAAGACATTAATAAAACATCATATGAGTCTTTATCAAGAAAAGATGGCACATCATCCATAATGTCATGCTCAATGGATAATGATCGCAATAAGCCTTGTGCAATAAGCCTTCGCGTAGAATTATTTTCTAACAATAAAACTCGCTCAGATGCGCTATCGCTTACAGGTTCAGAATTAACGCTTTCATCATTGGGCAACACCACGTCTAATCCTGAAATAAATGAAGAATTAGAGCTAATCACGTGTCGATAAAGGTTACGATTTTTTACACTAGGCTGATCCCCGAAGAGAATGAGTTCTAAATCACTAAAATCATCCAAATAGCCCATGGTTTTAGCGAGGCAGTGGCGGTCTCGCTTTGCGATATTGGCATCTACAACCACTACAGGGAGCTCTTGACCACTAGCCCGCATTGATTCCAGTGCGCAAATAGTTTCGTAACTATTTGGCATAGTCGAGGGTGAGATATTACCTTGGCTAAACATTCGGCGCTGATACTCAGTAGGTACCCCCAACCAAATAAGACCGTGATGAGATGCGCGATGAAGAAGTTGCTGGAACATGTAAGCTAACCAAAAGGATTCTGTTACATATTAGTAATGAATCAGCTAACTTGTCTAATTAAATACATAGCTTTTTTGTTTTAAAAGAGTAAATGTAGGTTTTGCCAACGACCGCTTCTTTTTACATAGTGTAAAAGCCAGATAAACCAGCCGTTTTACCTCCGGCACTTAACAAAGCACTCTTAAATGAGACAGTAAATTTTACTCAACACCTGAATCAAGGAATGAAAGCGCTTTTTGTCTCAGCTTTTTAGGTGATTCACCAAACCAACGCTGACAACTTTTTGTCATCACCGATTGATCAGAAAAGCCCAGCGTTAACGCTAAATCGGCCAATGAAATTAATGGCTCATTAATTCTTTCTTGAAATAGTTGCCGCCGAGCATTATCACGCACCTTCTGAAAAGACGTCCCCTCACGGTAAAGACGCCGCTGTAATGTTCGAGAGTGAAGATTTAATGTCGCCGCGGCATCTTCAAGCTCAAACTGTCCAGTAGGCAATAACTGAATAAGCAGCGTTTCCAGCGATTTCTCCAGTGAGTATTGATCCGCCAGCGCAAAACGCAATAACTCACGCTCTGCCACAGCAAGTAATGTGGGACTCTGGGCTGGTAGCGGGCAAGAGCTACTACTTTTATCTAGCGTAATGGCCGCCTCCATGCCACCAAACTTAATAGGACAATCAAAATACTGTTGGTAACTACTGAGTGGCGCCTGAGGCGCATGAGGTATCCACACTTCCAGTGGACTGACAGCACCATTACTTAAATGTTTAACAATATTCGCCATGTGAAGCAGAGCATGCTCAACTGGCTGAGGTAATTGACCAAGATCCCCCATCAACAACCTTATGCGAATTTTTTCAATCTCTTGATCCGGCGTAGGTAAAACAGCAAGTTCTACGGCAGGCGTGTGAAAACGCATGTAGCGCGCAGTCAATAAAAACGCTTCATGGA
>Ga0209962_1000249_pt1 | contig 17606 bp, 10 predicted proteins | sample SalPonA_C_H2O_MG_FD_185722 | JGI IMG/M metagenome (GOLD analysis project Ga0209962, IMG submission 185722) | Water microbial communities from South San Francisco under conditions of wetland restoration - Salt Pond MetaG R2A_C_H2O_MG (SPAdes)... | ecosystem: Environmental > Aquatic > Non-marine... | reverse complement strand
CTTCCCTGAGGTTCAGGCGGCCCTGAATTGCATCGGCAATGGCTCGTTCGTATAGCCAGTAACGCCGCATATAGAGCCGTCCTTGCTGCAACACAAGAGGCGTCACCTCTTCACCAGTTGAGGCGAGCCCTGAGTGCAATAGGATCTCACTGATCTGCTCAGCACCGAGCGCTGCCAGTAATTGAGCTGGGCTCTGCTCCTGGCTCTGCTGCTCCTGTGCTCGCCTAAGTAGTTCGCGTTGCTGTAGAGAGTAGCGTCTATCTTGGGGCGGTATGGCGAGGGTAAGGCTGGGGTTTGCGCACAATGCATCGAGTTCAATACAGACGTGCCCGCGGCCAACCTGATGGCTAAGCAGGCAGAGTAGCAACGTCAGCTGCTCTTGTTGCGCTGGCTCTTGCGCCTTTTGGGCTTGTGCAAGTCCGCTTAGGTGCAAGGCAAACTGCAGATCAACAGCGCGAATCCACTCTAATTCCAGCCAAGTCTCGAGAATCGCTCTCATTTTGGTACTCACAGTTCGACCCCGCTAAATAGCCTATCCATCTGCTCGATTAGCTCCTTCGGTGGTCGATCGCAGTAGATGCCTGCGTTCTCTCCGTTAACTCCTCGAAGAAACATCACCATGGCACCGCCTATATGAACCTCGTAGTCGTAATCCGGTAACCGACTGCCTAGGTAACGGTGCAGGGCGAGGGTGTAGATGATGTATTGCAGGTCGTAACGTTTTTCAACGGTCTTGGCCTCCATTGCAGTAAGCGTGTAGGCACTGTCATCATTACCCAAAAAGGTCGATTTATAGTCGAGCACATAATATCGCCCCTCATGTTCGAAGCTAAGGTCGATAAAGCCTTTGAGCATGCCATTAAAGTGCAGCTCTTTTGCTGCAGGGCGTGCAAGCCTGCTTGGCGCGAGCTCATTAACCAGTTGATCCAGTCTTTGAACGTCCAGATCTTTGGCCTCGAACCAAAATTCCATCTCCGCCTTTGCTTTGGCCAGCGACATGAGGCTGGTCTGGCTTTTGTTGGGTAACTGGAAAGGGGTGCTCAATAGCGCCTCTATCCACTGAGTGATAAGTGCTGGGTTGTAGTCAGCGCTGTTCTTCGCTTCGCAGCGCTTCTCAATCTCCTCTTTTAGGCGTTGCGGTTGCTGCATAACCTCGTTGAAGCCTTGGTTACAGCACCACTCGAGGATATTGTGCAAAAAGTCGCCGGGCCCAGCCCCTTTAATGAACGCGTGGTAACCTGCAAGCTGGACTTCTACGTCTGCCTTTGAGCTCTCCTCATCAGCTTCCTCAACGCGTTTCTCGGTGCTTGCGTCATCGATATCGCTCAGCGTTTTGGCTTCATACTGTATGCGCGAGTAGCTCGCAATCCACCAATTCTGCTGCAGTTCGATATTGGCCCTGAGTGGTTGTCCAAGTTCTAACTGACCTACAGGGGTGTAGCTGGTGTCGCAGGCCTCAGGCTCGCTAATCACTTCAATATGATCGGCCTCTGCAAGAGTGTGCAGATAGCGGCTGATTTCGCCTGAATCTTGATCCTTAGCACCGAGTGCATAGCCCAGTGCACTCTGGGTCCAGAACTTTGTGGCTGGCGCGCCCACCCACATCCCATACTTGGCACGAGTAAGCGCAACGTAGAGCTTGCGCAGGTCTTCTGCGAGACGCTCATGATCGGCCGCCTGTCGCTGCTCATCGGTAGGATTGAAGTGGTTCTCCCAGACACGTATCTTGTTGTGGTAACGGACAAAATCCTTCTCGTCCATCATGCTGCGCAGGCTAGTACCGAACGGCAGAAATACGAGCGGATACTCCAGCCCCTTTGATTTGTGCACGGTGACAACTTGAACCAAGTTCGCATCGCTCTCAAGGCGCATGTTGAGGTGATCCTGCTCCTCCTCAGCGCTGAGCAGCATCTGTTCATACTGGCGTATCAGTGCATGCTCACCGTCCAACTGCATGCTGGCGGCTTGAAGTATCTCGCCAAGATGAAGGATATCGGTTAAGCCGCGCTCATCGCCAGCTGCCAGTAGCCGGGCCGGAACCGCGTAATCATTGAGAAAGAGGCGTAGCGTGGCGAACAGACCGTTACGCTGCCAATGCGTTTGATAGCCCTCAAACTGCTCTAGAATCTCACCTAACACCAGCTCATCGGCATTGAACGCTTCGAGTCTGTCGTGGCTAAGGGCCAGAGCAGGGGTGGCCAGCGCAGTACGGATCAGATCGAGACGCCGTGGTTCGGCGAAGGCACGTAGCCAGTGCAGTAGCTCGTGCGCTTGGGCTGAGTGGAGCACGGAGCTGCTATCAGAGAGGTAGACACTGCGCACACCCCGGGTCGATAGGGCCTGACGCACATGCGCTGCCTCGGTTTTATTGTTCACCAGAATCGCAATGTCACCCGGGCTGAGTCGTTTGAACGTCTCTTCACCTTCACCTGCATCTTCGTAAAATCCAGCTTCTGGGTGGTTTAGCAGCTCTACGATCTGCGTCGCACAAACTGCACTCAGGTTTTCGAAGCTCTTCTCTTTGGGTAAGGGTTTTATCTTGCCGGTCGTCTTTGCCCGCTCGCTGGCGTCCATGCTCCAAAAGGTAAGAGCGCTGGGAGCGGCACTTCCTATGCGGAACTGCTTGGCGGTACCCTTCGCCTGGGTCCCTTCAAACGGGAGCTCAGATGCGCTCTTGGAACCAAACAGGAACGCCCCATCGGCAGATCTATCGGCGTGCTCAAACAGGGTATTCACCGCAGCCACAACGGCTTTGTCTGAGCGGAAGTTGGTACCCAGGGTGTGGATTCTTTCACCGACACTTCTCCTCGCCTCGAGGTAGGTGAAGATGTCAGCGCCACGGAAGGCATAGATCGCCTGTTTTGGGTCCCCAATCATCACAAAACAGCGTGAGGGGTGGTTGTTGGCGACGCGGTAGATGCGGTCAAAGATCTCATACTGGATATGGTCAGTGTCCTGAAACTCGTCAATCATTGCCGCCGGGAACTGCTCGCGAATCTGCGCTGCCAGATGCTGCCCGCGCTCGCCTTGTAGAGCGCTGTGGAGATTTTCGAGCAGATCATTAAAGCTCAGCTCAGCCCTACGACTCATCTGCTCACTTACTCGCCGACCCACCCAGTCTGAAGCGTGTTGTAGTAAGTACTTACTAATTGAGTTAGGCAGCTGCTCTAATACCCACAGGTCATCAATCGCTTTGAAGCCGGGGTGCTCCGTAAGTTCAGTTTGAGATGTGAGCAGCGCTTGAAGAGCGTCGCTACGTTGGTTCTCAAAGCCGGCACCGCCAAACTTAGCCGGCAACAGCTCATCGCTCTCAGCCCACTCTGGCATTTGAGCCCAAACTTTCACCATCGCTGTTTTTTTGCGTCCATCGAGCCCGTGGTCGCGTTTAAGTTGCTCAAGCAGCGCGGGCATCTCCGTGCTCCACTGCTGCCAAGGCTGAGCTTTAAGTTTTGTGACCTGCTCTGCCAGCCTGGCATCGAACTGCTGAAAAATATCAGACAGTCGGATGGTGCGACTGTCTATTGCACCTGCAAACAACCCCTTAAGTTTAAATACCAACTTACGTGGTTCAGCATATAGCGCTAAAAAGCGCTCAGCATGAGCGCTGGATAGGGGGTAAACTTCCGAACGCCAATAGTCTCGAACAGCCGCCAATTGCAGCTCTTTAATGCTGGTTACGAGCGTCTGAGAAAAGAGGTTACCGCTATCAAAGGCGTGCTCCTGCAGCATCTGATAACACCAAGAGTGGATGGTGGAAATTGACGCCTCATCCATCCACTCTGCAGCAAGCAGAAGCTTTGCCCTGAGCCGACTATGATTCTGCGCTGAGTACATCTGCCGCAGTGCAAACAACATAGCGTTGTCTGAGTTCTCTGCAACAACACCCGCGAAGACCTCGGCCGCCTCAGTCAGTCGCCGCCGAATACGTTCACGTAGCTCTTTGGTGGCGGCCTCAGTAAAGGTGACCACCAGCAGGTTTTGGGGTAGCACCCCCTGACGTAATGCATCGCTAAGTTCTGGTTCGGCCTCACCCTGATCAGGTGGGCCCAGTACCAGTCGTACATAGAGCAGAGCGATGGTAAACGTCTTACCGGTACCTGCACTTGCCTCAATTAGATGGCTGCCATGCAGCGGTAGGTGCAGCGCAATGGGCTTGTGATCGCTCATGCCGATTCCCTCTGATGGGTATAGCTCAGAGGTAAATAGAGCAGATCTGCCAGCGTCTCGAACTCCTTTGAGTAGAAAGCGTCAAAAGAGGGGAAAGCGCGCTTAAGGTAACCGCGGTCATACTGGTCGATCTGCTGTTTATACATCTCTTCGGTTTTGCTACGCAGGGTTTCAGGATCTTTTGCACGTGCTTCGAGGGCGGCGAAAGCGATGCCCGGTAGAACAGGTAAGGGGCCTCTGTTCGCGCCTATCCAGCTGCGCAGTAGTTGCTCCATTAGCGCCTTCGCCTGGGAGGTCTCCAGTGCCGGTAGCTCTATCAAACTGTCGTCCTCTTTGCTGAGGATGTAGCTGGTGAAGTTTAACCCCTCTACCTGCCCAGCAAGATGCACTATCCACTCATGAAGCAGCTTGTCGTAACGCACCTTCTTACCTTTCATCAGGCGCGAGCGAGAGATATGAAGGCGCGCCAGCTTCCCAGATGAATTGGTGCGAAGCCCTCCGATCCGGTCGGCGACGCTGATTCCCCCTTCGGGCTCTTCCAAACGGTAGTTAAAAGGTACTTCGGCAGCGCCCGTCGGCCACTGATCTAGCAGTTCGCTGTAGCGCTCGAACAAGTTTGGGAGTGTTGCACTTACTGTCTGGCTTAGATGCTGCTCTAGGCTACCGATACCTAGCGCTCCGCTGCGCGCGAGTAGGGCTAACTCATTGCGCAGGTTTGTCTCAAAACTCTGCTGGCTGTCGCTCTTCAACACCGCATTCTGAATCAACTGCGACTCAAGGATAGCGCGCTCTAAATGGTTAAAGGCAAACATCTCATTATCTGAATCCGCCTCGCGTAACTCGCTAAACCAGACACCGAGGCGTTGGTTGTAGAAGTAAGCAATTGGATCCTTGAGAAAGCTGGAGAGTGCTTTGAACTCTATGGGCTCTTCCGGTTCTATGTATGTCAGTGTGCGCTCACTTACTTCGAAGTCATTTCTCTGGTGAACAAGGGCCTCGCGCCAATGAGGGTTGAAGGTATATAGCCGGCGCTTCTGCAGCACTTCATCTAGGCTGTTCGCCCCGTTCTCTGCAGGGTAGTAGCCTGGACTGAACGCCTGCAACGGGTGAGCAGTTGTGAGCAAAGCGGAGCTGTTTTTTGTCTCGCCAGGGTTCTGCCAAAACTGGTCGATGTAGTCCTGTAGCTGTTCCACTAGCACCGAAGCTGGGCGCTCAGAGTCATCGATAATGCTGCGTCCAACCCAACTGATATAGAGCTTATCGCGTGCCGATAGTAGGGCCTCTAAAAAGAGGTAGCGATCATCATTTCGACGTGAGCGATCGCCGGGTCGGTAATCTCGCGCCATCAGATCGAAGTCCATGGCTGTGCGGCTCCGCGGGTAGTCGCCATCATTCATCCCCAACAAACAGATCATCTTGAACGGGATCGAGCGCATGGGCATCAGGGTAGAGAAGTTAACGCTGCCAGAGAGGAAGCGCTGGCGCAGGTTGGTTTCATCCATGGCCGACATCACGCGTTCGCGCACTATCAGCAAGGGTACTGACTCATTCTGAGCCTCGGCAAGTTCAAGTTCTGCCTGCCAGCGACTCAGTTGGCTGAGGATGCGGTCGACCAAAAGCTCATCAGCTGGATCCTCTGTTTTGAAAAATTGAGTCAGTAAATTCTGCACCTCGGTCACCCACTGCTGTGCGGCGTGCTCTTGGCTCAGCGCCTGAGCAGCGCGCTCAAGCGACTCAATAAAGCGTGCCAGATTTCCAGCAATGGCGATCTCACTGCCACTAATTTGAGCGTAACCTTGCACCTCCATCCAGGACTCTTGTTGCCCTAGGCTAAAGCCGAGCAGCATTGATCGAAGCCCCGCTAACCAGGTGTTTCGCTCACCAATATCTGGGTTGTCGGAACGACGGCGCTGGTCTGCATTCAGGCCCCAGCGGATATGCGTTCCCTCAATCCAGTGGCTGATCAGCTCAAGATCACTCTCGGCGATGTTAAAACGGGCACGCAGGGCAGGAGCTTCCAGCAGACTCATCACCTCCGTAACGCTGCAACGTGATTCGGGCAACCCCAGTAGAATCTCCAGCGCGCTTAGCAGAGGGTTTTGTCCGCGCTGGCCCAGATCAGCAATGTTGTAAGGGATATGCAGCTTGGTATCACCTTGGTACTGGCTAAAGACCGCTTTGATAAAGGGGGCGTAGATGTTGATATCTGGCACCATAACCATGACATCGCGGGGTTTGAGCCGGGTGTCTGAATTGAACGCAGCAAGCAGTTGGTCGTGCAGGATCTCAACTTCCCGTAGTGGGCTATGTGCGATGTGGAAAGCTATAGAGTGGTCCTGACCAAGATCGAGGCTGCGTGGAGGGATTTCATTAAGATCAGTGAGATCAAATATGTCGTCCTGCAGTTGGTGTAATAGCCGTGGTCTGCCCTCGGTAGAGTGCGGGAAGAAGAGATCTATCTGATTTTTATAGAGAGCGTAATGACTGGCGCGCGCTTCAGTGTCATCGAACTGGTCCAGCATGCGCAGGAAATCACGCCCCTGTTTGCCCCAGCCGGCCAACAGCGGGTTAGCGTGACCGTGTAACTGCTCAAGCTCACATCCGGGTTGAAACTGCGCCTTGGAGAGGCCTCGTCGTTGGTGCGCGGTTAGTAGTTCACGATCGCTAACAATCTCCGCCCAGTGATACTGACTGGGGTTTTGAACGCAGAAAATGACCTGCGAGAATCGGCTCAGTACCTCCAGCGCCTCTAGCGTCTGCCAAGGCAGTGAGGAGACACCAAAAACAAAAACACGCTTAGGTAGAGACTTAGGGAGGTTGAGGTCAGAGCTCTTGGCTTGCTCAATAAAACGCTTATGTATACGTGAACGGCTGGTGCCCGCTAGGGCGCCTCCGATATTTTGACAGACTGCGCGCCAGAGTTTGGGTTGCCAAAGCTCTTCGTTCTTGAGTGCTTTGTGCTGGCCGCGGTTATCAACAATCGAGTTTTCGCCCTGTTCCCATTGAGTGAGCCAGTCGGCGCGGTAGACCTGATACTGATCGAAGAGGTCTGCGAGTTTTTCAGCAAGTTGGAAACAGCGAATCTGAGGCTGATCGCCCTCCATAAAACGTCTCAGCGGGGCATAGCTATCATCGCTCTCCACAAGTTGTGGCAGAAGAGTGAACAGGCGCCAACTGAGGGGGCGCTTATCAAAGGCTGAGAGTGGCGGTACCTCATCTTCCCCCAGAACGGCGCGGTAAACACTCCAGATAAACTCTGAGGGGAGCTTGAAATCCAAGTCTGCAGCAATGCCGAGTCCTCCAACTGACGGATCCCCGCTTGGGTCAGTAGCAATAGACTGCTTTAGCCACTGCGCTATACCGTTACTCTGTACCAGCACTACATCCTCGTCAAAAGGCGCCAGTGGTGCAGTTCGCAGAATGGTGATCAGAGACTGACGCAGGTCCTCGAGACGGTTGCCATGGATTGCAATAAAGCCGCTATCGGAGGGTTCTGACATATGAATCTCATCTTGAGTGCTGTGCTATATCACTGAAAAATAGCATGTTTTGGGGTGCGGGGGGAGTTGTAGCTTTACCGGAGATTTAGCATCGGCGTAGCTTTCAAGCCTTAAGGCTCAATATGCGGTTGAGTCGAATTACCGAACTCATCTCTTTGCTTTATACGAGTTTGGGCTGAATCGCCTATCTCTGAATCTGCCAAATACCCTATAATTAATCGATATTTAGATAATTTAGCTTGAGTAAACTTATGAAACTTCTCGTCCGCAACCTTGCGCGTTCCACCACCGAAGCAGAACTTCTTGAACTCTTTGAGAGCTATGGCAGTGTGCAGTACTGCAATTTGGTGATAGACCCTGTGACAGGTGGTTCAAAGGGCTTCGGTTTTGTCGAAATGCCCAAAGCAGGTGAGGCCAAAGCTGCCATGAAAAACCTAAACAACAAAGTAGTTAACGGCAATATCATCCGCGTGAAGAAGGCGGAAGAGAAACCAGCTTAAACAGAATTTTGGGGGTCGAGATGCACTACCGTACGCTAGGAAAGTCTGGTTTTAAAGTCTCTGAAATAGGTCTGGGCTGCTGGCAGCTCGGTAATGACTTTGGTCCTGTTGAGGATGCCGAAGCCGCAGCTATTTTGGAGAGTGCTCAGGGCCAAGGCGTAAGCTTTTTTGATACCGCGGATGTCTATGGCGGAGGTCTATCGGAGTCACGTATTGGTGAGTGGCTCAAGCAGCAGGCACAGGCGCCTTTGGTCGCTACCAAAGTTGGACGTAATGCTGAGCTCTATCCTAATGGTTACACTAAAGCGGCAATCAAGGAGAGTCTGCAGGGCTCGGCTAAGCGCCTCGGTGTCGAGCGTATCGATCTCGCGCAGCTGCACTGTGTGCCCACTGAGGTTCTGTTTGACGGAGAAATTCTTAGCTGGATGGAAGACCTTCAGCAGGAGGGGCTGATCGCTCAATTTGGCGCCAGTGTCGAAATGATTGATGAAGCACTGTTTGCGCTCAAACATCCCAAGCTGACCAGCCTTCAGGTGCTCTTCAACCTGTTTAGGCAAGATGCGGCCGAACGCCTGTTCCCGGCTGCTGCCGCGGCTGATGTGGGCATTATTGTGCGATTGCCGTTGGCAAGTGGTTTGCTGGCCGGGCGTATGACTTTGGATCGCACCTTCGCTGCAGGCGATCATCGCAATTACAACCGCGATGGTGCAGCTTTCCACGTTGGTGAAACCTTCAATGGTTTACCCTATGAGAAAGGCGTTGAACTGGCGGATGAGCTGAAAGAGCTCCTGCCTAAGGGTCACGAGCTTATTGATGTTGCGCTGCGTTGGATACTTGACCATCCGCAGGTGAGCACTATCATTGCCGGCGTTAGCCGTCAGCAGCAGATCCTGCGTAACGCGAGCGCATCGGAGTTGGCTCCGTTGGATCGGCAGACGCATGAACGCTTAGCCAAGTTCTATTTTGAGCACGTCCGCCAACACATTCGCGGCGGTATCTGATATCTGGGTAGTAAAACGATATGCTAGCACTTAACAAACTGGATCTCAGTAATGCGCGTGGCGACCTTTTGGGCGGTGTTACCGCGGCGGTGGTCTCATTGCCCTTGGCTCTCACTTTTGGTGTCGCCTCAGGCGCTGGCGCGGAGGCAGGACTGTATGGCGCTATTCTGATAGGTCTGTTTGCGGCGTTATTTGGTGGCACTTCGACCCTGATATCTGAGCCTACAGGTCCGATGACGGTGGTAATGACCGCAGTTGTAAGCTCACTGATTGCTGCGAATCCAGAGAATGGCCTCGCTATGGCGTTTACGGTGGTCATACTCGCCGGGATATTCCAGATCGCCTTTGGCTTCATGCGCTTAGGCAAGTACATCACACTCATGCCTTACTCTGTGGTCTCCGGCTTTATGTCGGGCATCGGGGTTATACTTATCTTGATGCAGCTCGCTCCGGCACTGGGTCAGCAGGCACCGCCGGGCGGTGTTGTTGCCTCACTCTTTGAGCTGCCAAACCTCATTAGTAATCTAGAATTCGCTGAACTGCTGCTGTTCGGATTGACCTTGCTGGTGCTCTTTAAGCTGCCGGCGAAGTACAAGAAGTATGTGCCGCCCCAGTTGGTAGCGCTTATCGGCGTCTCAATATTTTCCGCCATCTACCTCATTCTCGACCTCGATGTGCGCCGCATCGGCGAGATAGATGTCTCCTTGCCCTCCATGGTAATGCCTTATTTCACGCACGAGCAGTTGGGTGTGATGCTGGTAGATGCAATGGTGCTCGGTATGCTCGGCTGCATCGACTCCATGCTCACCTCTGTGATCGCAGATAACCTGACGCGTACCGAACATAACTCCAATAAAGAGTTGGTAGGTCAGGGGCTTGGTAATATTGTCTCCGGTCTGTTTGGTGGCCTCCCTGGCGCGGGGGCGACTATGGGGACAGTCGTCAACATCCAAGCTGGAGGTAAAACCGCCCTCTCCGGTGTTATTCGAGTTGTTGCGCTCTGTATAGCGGTGTTTGGACTCGCAACTCTTATAGAAACTATACCGCTGGCTGTATTAGCAGGGATAGCGGTGAAAGTGGGTCTGGATATTCTCGACTGGTCGTTTATCCGCCGCGTTCACAAAGTGTCGAAGTACAGCACCCTAATTATGTATGCAGTCTTGGCGCTTACTGTCTTTGTGGATCTTATCGTTGCTGTGGGTGTTGGTGTGTTTGTTGCCAATGTCATCATCATTCAGAAGCTCTCCGCTGTGGAGGCTGAAAATGTCCGCTCTATGTCTGACGTAGATGATTCGATTCCGCTAGATGACGAGCAACGTGATCTGCTCAATGCGGCTGATGGCCGATTACTGCTCTTTTATCTCTCTGGCGCGATGATCTTTGGGGTCGCCAAGGCGCTGTCACGCGAGCGCAAGAATATAGAAAACCATGAGGCAGTTATCTTTGATATCAGTGAAGTCACCTATATTGATGACACCATGGCACTGTCGTTGGAGAACGTTATCTACGAAGCGCTGGACGCGGGTAAACACGTGGGTCTAGTCCTTGGCTCTGACTTAGCCAAGGACAAATTGATTAACCTGGGTATCAGTGAACGCTTGCCGCTTGAGAACTTCACTCACTCGCGTACAGAGGCTCTGAAATATGCGCTTGAAGTGATTAATACGCGTGCCGTTCAGGGTGCTTAAGACTGCTCAAAAATTGATCTTGCAAGTCAAATAGTTTGGCGCAGAATCGCGCAGTTTTTGGCACAGTAACAGCAACTACGTGATGCTGTCTGGTTGCTTTACCCAGACTACTAGCAAGCAAACGCGCTGGTATTTGGGCTAAAGAGTCTCAACCGCCCAAAACGCTAACACCCAGAGGGCCGCGTATTGTTGGCGGTCAGAGCCTCAAACGCAGACGCAGGAGGCAGCGGCTTAATCCAATTTACAGTTAGGGGTAGCGCTCTTTGATGTAGTCTAGTTGGCCGCCGCGCTGTAGAGCACACATTTTCTCCACTAACTGTGCGTCTAAATGCCCCTCGGACATTCGATTTAGCTCGTCTAGGGCTTGGTCGATGGTCCAGGCTTCTTTGTAACAGCGCTTGGAGGTTAGTGCATCAAAGACATCTACCACAGCAGCTATGCGAGCAGATAGAGGTATGGTGTCACCTTCCAGCCCATCAGGATACCCCTTGCCGTCTACCCGTTCGTGATGATGCTGTGCAATTTCCCGTGCGACCTTGAAGAACTCACGATCACCGAGCAACTCAGACCCTTTAGTTGTGTGGGTTCGCATAATCGCCCATTCAGCCTCATCCAATGGACCGGGTTTTTTCAAGATACTATCTGGAATCCCGACCTTACCTACATCATGCAACATGCTGGAGTAGCCAAAATGCTCCAACTCGTCCTCGGGGATACCTGCTGCCCGCGCTAACTCCTCGCAGTAGAGCCGGACTCGGTTAATATGATTGCCCGTATCTTCGTCTTTGAAGTCGCATACCAGAGCAAGTTTAAGGATCATCTCTTTATTCGCATCGTTGAGCTCAGCTGTACGCTCGTAGACGCGTTGCTCAAGTGAATCATTCAGCTCGCGAAGTTGTTGACTCAGTTTTTGTTGCTCTTTGAGTAGCCGAGAGTTGTAGAGATGAGTAGTGATCCGCGCTTGCAACTCTTCGGGGCGGAACGGCTTGTGAATATAATCGGTAGCGCCTCCTCGGAGTAGATCAACGGCGGTCTCCAGAGCCTCAAAACGTGTCACAACAATAATTGGAATCGATGAAAATCTGGGGCTATTTCGAATCCGTTTTAGTAGCTCCTGACCCGTAACCCGCGGCATCTCTAAATCGGTAATCACCAAATCAATCGTGTCAGGGTTTTGATGCAGATAGTCCAGTGCCTCTTGGCCGTCGGCGCAAAGTTGGGCCGTTGCTCCCATCTCAGCCAGCAAGACTCGATAGAGTGCTCGAATCGGTGCGCTGTCTTCAGCAACCAACACGTTAATACCCTGGAAAGCGTTGCTTGTTTCAAGTGCCGGCTTATCGATTCGATCTAGCACTTGTTGTACATGATTTAGCAGATACTCTTGGCTCGCTTTGCGCGGGATAAAGTCAGCTACGCCAAGCTGGAAGCAAAGATCGCGAAACTCCAAAGAGTCTGAGGAGGAGAGAACAATTATTGGTAGGTCTTGGCACTGTTTTTTCTGGCGGCAGAGTTCAATGAAGTCGAGGCAGTTTGTATCTTCAAGTTCCGCGCTAACAATTATCAGCTTGGGAGGGGTTTGCGCGGCAACCCTCAGCGCTTCAGCTCCATTTCTGAAGGTGCATACTGACTCTCCCAAATCCTCTAGTTCGGCTTTATAGAGTGCCAAAAGAGTGGGCGAGTTATCCAGAACCAGTATCTTCTTTGTTGTTTCCAGATCACTACTCATCGTTTGACCACATTGATTTGATGCTTTCAGTGTAGACCAGCACAACCAGACGTCTATTTAAGATCTCTAACACCAATAGCCCTGTATCGATGATTCGGCGTATCTACAAAAGGTAAAACGCAAACTACACTTTGGGTACTTAAATCATAGGAGGGATCTAACTATGAAGAGCGTTTTTATTTCTCTTATTCTGCTCATCGCCCTACCGCTAAACGCGGCCACTCTTAATGAAGTCCTCGTTATGGAGGAGCGCCCAGACGGGGTGGTGTTTGAGATACTCGCGCCCAGCGAACGAAGTTGGCAAGGGATGCAACCCAAGTTATTGCAGGCTGTGGAGCAACTACATAAACGATGGCCGGATCTCGACATTGCTATTGTAAGCCACGGCAACGAGCAGTTTGCTCTCACAAAAGATAAAGCAGAGGTATTTCCTGAACTGCACCAAAGTGTGCTTGACCTAGGTACGGCGGGAGTGGATGTGCATGTCTGCGGCACTTATGCGAGTTGGCGTGATATAAAGCCGGAGGCTTTTCCTGACTATGTTGACGTCTCGGCATCGGGGCCGGCGCAGATCAATGACTACAAAGCAATTGGGTATATTTTGGTCGAGGATTTCGCTTTTTAGATCAGATGGATTGGGGAGTAAACCGGCGCTCTTTAGTAAGGGCGCCGGCTCGCAATCGGGTGATTAGGCTGCGGAAATTTCTGCTGCTTTGCGATCCTCAATAATCATCTGAGAGCCTTTAGCGGCAATCATAATGGTTGGTGAGCTGGTATTGCCCGAGGTGATAGTCGGCATTACAGATGCGTCCACGACGCGCAACCCTTCAAGGCCAATAACGCGCAGTCGGCTATCTACTACAGCGCTTGAATCGTCCGCGGTGCCCATTTTACAGGTGCCTACTGGATGGAAGATGGTGGTACCCACATCACCTGCTGCTTTAGCCAGCTCCTCATCACTCTGATATTGCGTACCCGGCACAAACTCCTCCGGTTCGAACTGTTGCAGCGCTTGCTGCTGCACAATTTTTCGCGTCAGACGCAGGCTGTTGGCAGCGACTTCGCGATCTCGATCCGTAGAGAGGTAATTGGGTGCAATTTCAGGTGCACTATTAGGATCTGTGTCGGTGATCTTAATGGTGCCTCGTGAGGTCGGACGTAGGTTACAGACGCTGGCTGTGAATGCAGGGAACTTGTGGAGTGGATCACCGAATTTATCCAGTGAAAGCGGCTGAACATGGTACTCAATGTTTGGCGATTCAGCTTTATCATCGGAGTGGGCAAACATACCGAGCTGACTGGGTGCCATGGTCAAGGGACCCGTCTGGAACAGAGCAAATTCCAGCGCCATCATCGCCTGACCCCATAGTGAGTTGGCCGACTGGTTCAGTGTCTTGATGCCTTTCACCTTAAACACGGTGCGCAATTGCAGGTGGTCCTGAAGGTTCATTCCCACCCCAGGCAGTGCGTGTTTAACTTCGATACCTTTGGAGGCGAGAAATTCCGGATCCGCAATGCCGCTGCGCTGCAGGATAGCCGGCGAACCGATAGAGCCCGCTGATAAAATAGTTTCTATATTAGCACTTGCCTTACAGCGCTCACCTTTGACTAGAAACTCGATACCCGTTACGCGTTTGCCGTCCATAATCAGCTTGTCAGACAGAGCCGCGGTTACAATTTTCAGGTTGGGTCTTGAGCGAACAGGATCTAGGAAGCCGCGTACGCTCGACCAACGCCAGCCGCGCTTCTGGTTGACTTCAAATTTACTTACGCCAAGGTTGTTGCCGGTGTTGAAATCGGGATTGGTAGCGATGCCCGCTTGATTGGCAGCACTCTCGAAGTGGTCAAGAATCTCCCAGCTCAGACGCTGCTGCTCGACTCGCCACTCTCCACCTGAACCGTGGTGATCGTTTCCGCCGCGCCAGCTATCTTCAACCGATTTGAAGACAGGTTTTACGTTGTCCCATTTCCAGCTCTCATCGCCAGTGAGCTCGGCCCACTCGTTGTAGTCGCGCGCTTGGCCTCGCAGGTAGAGCATGGCGTTAATCAGAGTACTGCCACCCAAACCTTTGCCGCGTGCGTAGATAATAGAGCGACCATTAAGCCCCTTCTCGGGGACAGTTTTATAACACCAGTCCGTACGCGGATTGTTGATGCAGTAGAGGTATCCAACCGGGATGCGTGTCCAGATCCACTTCTCATCATTACCCGCCTCTAGCAGTAGAACACTAACGCTCGGATCCGCTGATAGGCGATTTGCCAATACACAGCCGGCTGCACCGCCACCTGCGATTATGTAGTCGTAACTGCCGAGATCTTTCATTAGTGCTCCCTTTTTTTGAATCAGTGTTGCGTTGGCGTTATTAGAGTTTTATTTGTAACTCACTGTACTAATAGAGATCCAATGAATTATTGTTTGCACTGTTATTAGAGAATTTTATATCTATGGATCTGAGCAGCCTTAATACATTTTTAGTTGTCGCACAGGAGGGGAACCTTACGCGTGCGGCCGAACGTCTCTGTCTAACCCAGCCGGCGTTGAGTCATCAGCTTAAAAAGCTGCAGTCTGAACTGGGAGTTCAGCTTATGCAGCGCGGCTCAAGAGGTATGCAATTGACAGAGGAGGGACTTAAGTTACTGCCTGCCGCTGAGCGTGCAGTGCGGGCAGCGGCTGAGTTTTCCGCCTCTGCAAGCAGTTTGAAGTCGGCGCTTTCGGGCAAGTTGAAGTTAGGTTCTATCATTGATCCGGGCTTTTTGCGCCTTGGTCGTGTTTTGAAACTACTCGCTTCACAACATCCAGTTCTGCAGTTCGACCTGACCCATGGGATGTCAGGCAGGGTGTCTCGCCAGGTTGAGCAGGGTGAACTCGATGTTGCCTACACCCTAGGCCAGCCCGGACTCCCAGAGTACCAGGGGCAGTTTTCAGTGCTATCTCTAACCCAGTTTCGTTATCGCGTTATCGCACCGCCGGGCTGGCAAAGTTTGGTGAACGGCAGAGGCTGGCATGAGTTGGCCAGCTTGCCATGGATCTGGACCCCGGAAGACTCGGCTCACAACCGTTTCCTCTCGACTCTCTTTGGGACCGCGGGCGTGAGGCCCAATATTGTCGCGCAGGTAGATCTTGAGCCCTCTATGGCTGACCTCGTACGTTCGGGTGTAGGCTTGAGTTTGGCGCGCGAGAGTTTGGCGCTGGAGGCAGCTCACCTTGAGGGGGTTGTTATTGCAGATAAGGTTTCGGTGGAGGCTGAGCTAGGTTTTATCTGCCGTAAAGAGCGCCGCACCGAAACCGCGATTGAGGCGGCGTTCGACGCCGTTGGGGCTGTCTGGCGAAGCTAAGTCCGCTGGGCTAACGGGGCAAAAGCTGAGCGCTCATTGGTATAGTGTGTTTTTGGCGTTTGATAGGCGTAGGCCTCTCGGAGGTGTGGAGTGTTAACTCAAGAGCAGATCCGCTTTTACTGGAAGCAGGGTTACCTGCTGGTGGAAGATGTTGTTACCGCTGAACAACTCAAGAGGTTGCAGGAGATTACTGCTGAGTTCATCGACGCGTCGCGTCAGGTGAGCGAGAGCAATGAGGTGTACGACCTAGACGAAGGGCACTCTGCTGAAAATCCCCGTCTAACTCGTATCAAACTGCCACATAAACAGCACCCCATCTATGACGAAATCCTCAAACACTCAGGTGTGACGGACGTACTGCGCGACCTTTTAGGGGACAATGCAACGCTCATTACTGCGAAGCTAAACACAAAAGCACCCGGCGGCGGTGCGGCAGTTGAGTGGCATCAAGACTGGGCGTTCTACCCTCATACCAATGACGACCTGCTGGCGTTTGGGTTGATGCTGGATGATGTCACCCCAGAAAATGGACCGCTACAGGTAATTCCTGGCTCACACAAAGGCCCGGTACTGAGCCATCAGATGAATGGTCTTTTCTGTGGTGCGGTTGATCCGGATGATCCAGATTTTGACGCATCAAAAATAGTAACCCTGACAGGTAAAGCGGGTAGTATGACGGTGCATCATGCGCGAACACTGCATGGCTCTTCCCCCAATCTAAGCGACCGCCCACGTTTAATACTTTTCTACGAAATTGCTAAGGCCGACGCCTGGCCTATTCTGGGTGCCAGCTCCTACATCCATGCGCTGGGACAGCGGCGCTTCTGGGAGGATCTGCAAGAGCGAACAATTATTGGCGAGCCCTGTCTCGAACCTCGGCTAGAGAGTGTACCCGTACGCATGCCTTTACCGCCCGCAACGGATGCAGGATCTATCTTCAAGACACAGAAAGTGGGTGGTGCGCGCAGTCTCTACAAAGCCTAGCGCCCACCGGCCACATCAAGGCAACTGCCGGTCACATATGAGGCCTGCTCAGACAGCAACCAGTAGATCGCCTCTGCCACCTCCACAGCCTGTCCGCCACGTTTGAGAGGTAGGTTGGGGGCTACACGATCTACTCGTCCCGGCTCACCGCCATCAGCGTGCATATCGGTGTAGATAAGACCGGGGCAGACCGCATTCACCCGCACCCCTTGGGCCGCGACCTCCATTGCCAGCCCCTTAGTCAGGCTCTCTATCGCCCCTTTGCTGGCGGCGTAATCGACATACTCAAAAGGTGCACCGAGCCGGGCGGCAACAGAAGAGACGTTTACAATCGCGCCAGGGCCAGGGTTGCGTCGCAGATACTCGCGGCAGCAGAGGAAGCAACTGGTAACGTTCACTTGCATCACTTTGTTGAACCTCTCTAGTTCAACATTAACCAGTGTGGTTTGTTGGAAAAGGATTCCGGCGTTGTTGACCAGATGGGTCACCTTGCCAAGGCGCTCTTCGACTTCGTTAAACAGGTTGATGACCTGCTCCTCATCGGAGACATCCGCTTGAACGGCGATTGCTTTGCCGCCCAAAGCTATAATTTTATCGACCAACTGCTGAGCCTTTTCGCTGTTAACGCGATAGTTTACCGCTACCGCAAATCCTTTATTGGCAAGTAATTCGGCAGTGGCAGCGCCTATGCCACGGGAGGCTCC
>Ga0209962_1000247_pt1 | contig 17721 bp, 15 predicted proteins | sample SalPonA_C_H2O_MG_FD_185722 | JGI IMG/M metagenome (GOLD analysis project Ga0209962, IMG submission 185722) | Water microbial communities from South San Francisco under conditions of wetland restoration - Salt Pond MetaG R2A_C_H2O_MG (SPAdes)... | ecosystem: Environmental > Aquatic > Non-marine... | reverse complement strand
GAAAAGAGCGAAGTTCGTCTGCCAAACGGTGTTATCCGCACAATTGGTGAGTTCGAAATCGACGTTCAGCTGCACGCCGAAGTAACTGCAACTGTTACTCTGACTGTAGTCGCTGAGTAATTAGTTACATACCCTGAAAAACCGCGCACTTTTGCGCGGTTTTTTTTGCCTCATGGCAGTGCTATTTTGAAAACCGTACTATCAGTCTGCGGGTGTTTGAGCTGCCCAACGTGGCTAATTCGTGTCAGTCCAAGATAAATATTGAGGCCCCATGTCAGTTGCTACTAAAGCCGATCCCTCTGCAGCTAAGTCTGTTCCCTTGGTTATGGTCTCGATTGGTCTATTGTTGCTGCTTGCAGCCTTGGATCAAACTATCGTATCCACTGCGCTGCCAACAATTGTTGGGGATTTAAAAGGGATAGAGCACCTATCTTGGGTGGTGACCGCCTACATTCTCGCCTCAACTGTATCGGCTCCGCTTTACGGCAAGCTAGGTGATCTTTATGGCCGTCGCTTAATGGTGGTTGTCTCAGTTGGACTGTTTCTGTTTGGCTCAGTCATCTGTGGCTTCGCCGATAGCATGAACTCGCTAATTTTTGCGCGGGCCGTGCAGGGGCTGGGAGGCGGCGGTCTATTTGTTTTGGCGCTCTCGGTGGTGGGTGATGTTCTGCCGCCTAAAGAGCGCGGCAAAATGCAGGGTGTGTTCGCGGCGATCTTCTCGCTGGCCAGTGTAGCGGGACCGCTAGCCGGTGGCTGGTTTGTCGAAGTAGCAACTTGGCATTGGATCTTCTTTATCAATATCCCCTTTGGTCTGCTGGCGATTGCCGGGTTTATTGCAGGGTTCCACCCGACTGGAAAACGAGTTAAGCACAAGATCGATTGGTCCGGCGCTCTGTTTCTCAGCTTGGGGCTTGCAGCTCTGACGCTAGTTTGCAGTTTGGGTGGACGAACGCTCCCCTGGGCCTCACTTGAAGCACAGTTATTGATTTTGCTATCGGTGTTTGCATTAGTGGCATTTGTCTTTGTGGAGCGCCGTGCGCTAGAGCCGATCTTGCCGCTGAGCCTCTTTAAGCTGAATATCTTCACGCTCACGAGCGTTATTGGCTTTTTTGCCGGCGTGGCGATGTTTAGCTCAATCACCTTTCTGCCTATCTATCTGCAAATTGCTGTTGGCATTTCGCCTACAGATTCGGGCCTCGCAATGATTCCTATGACGGCTGGCATAGTTACAACATCAACGCTCGCAGGTCGCTACATGGGTAGAACCGGGCGCTACTACTACCTAACACTGCTGGGGATGGGATTCTTGGTGCTGAGTATGGGGCTGCTCGCACAGCTTCAAGCTGATACAAGCTTGGTAGTTTTTTCGCTCTATCTTTTTATGGTTGGTCTAGGAATGGGGTTTATCTTTCCTGTTGTTACCTCGTCCGTGCAGAATGTGGTTCCGCGCCACCAGTTAGGTACCGCTACGGCTGCAGGTGTAATGTTCCGTCAGGTGGGCGGCTCGCTCGGCGTTGCTGTGCTAGGCGCTATTTTCACAGCACGAATGATGGGGCCGCTAGAGGCGTCATCAATTGAAGGGGTTCTCAGTGAGAGTGGAGAGTTCGCTTTGAGTCCTACCATGATTTCCAGCCTGACCCCCGAGGCAAAAACGCTTCTTGGTGGTGTGATTGTTGATGCAATGCAACCGATCTATTGGATAGCGGCGCTTCTGTGTGCGATCGGTTTCGTTGCAGCACTCTTTTTAGAGGAGGTGCGGCTTGAGAACCGCATGGTTAAGTCTGAAGCACCCAGTGTAAGCGCTAAGTGAAAGCAACCTAAGCGCCTAGTCAATTAGCCCCTTGATGGATATCGGTAAGCCCTATACAGATTCAGCTTTTGCGGGCTCTAGCCCCTAAATCGCGCAGTAAACTGCGCTCCTACTGGTCGGTCGCTGTGGTATAGTTGGCGACCAAACAAAATCTGGTTGTTAGAGTTAGTTACGCGTGGAAAGAGCTGATTACGATCGTGAAGTAGAGCGAGCCAAGGTACCGCCGCACTCAATGGAGGCGGAGCAGTCAGTACTAGGCGGCATGATGCTGGATAACAACGCTTGGGATGTTGTCTCCGAAATTGTTGTCGACTCGCACTTCTACAGCGGTAACCACCGTAATATTTTCCGCACTATGCAGAAGCTCATCGATTTGGGGCGCCCGATCGATGTTGTAACGCTATCCGAAGAGCTGGATCGCACCGGTGAACTCGAAGCCTGTGGTGGCTTGGAGTACCTGGTAGACCTCGCCAGCAACACACCAAGTGCCTCGAACATCCGCGCGTACTCTGAGATCGTCCGTGACCGCGCTCTGCTACGTCAGATGATTTCGGTATCGAACGAGATAAACGCCTCCGCTTTCTTCCCCGAAGGGCGAGGCGCTGATGAGATCCTCAACGAAGCTGAAAGCAAGATTTTCCAGATCGCTGAGGATCGTCCAAATCAGGGGGGGCCGCAGGGGGTAAACCCTCTGTTAAAAGAGGCGGTCGAGCGTATTGATGAGCTGTTTGGTAATTCAGACTCACTAACCGGTGTAACAACAGGTTTTGATGACCTCGACGAAGCGACCGGCGGTATGCAGAAGTCTGACCTTATTATCGTGGCGGCAAGACCCTCTATGGGGAAAACAACCTTCGCGATGAACTTGGTTGAGAACGCGCTAATGGCGAGCAATAAGCCTGTGTTGGTATTCAGTCTTGAGATGCCTGCCGCTCAGCTTGTGACGCGTATGCTCTCCTCGCTGGGGCGTATTAACCAGACTAAGGTGCGTAATGGTCAGCTCGAGGATGATGATTGGCCGAAGCTCACTGCGGCGGTCAATATGCTCAAGAACAAACCCCTGTTTATTGATGACCAAGCCGGTATCAGTCCCAACGAGATGCGCACCCGTGCACGCCGTATCGTGCGTGAGCACGGTCCGCTCTCAATGATCATGGTCGACTATCTACAGTTGATGCAGATTAAGACCGGTAAGGTAGAGTCACGCACCAACGAGATCTCAGAGATCTCGCGCTCACTCAAGGCGATTGCGAAGGAGATGGAGTGCCCGGTGATAGCCCTGTCACAGCTAAACCGCTCCCTCGAGCAGCGCCCTAATAAACGCCCTGTTAACTCGGACCTGAGGGAATCGGGAGCCATTGAACAGGATGCTGACGTCATCATGTTTATCTATCGTGATGAGGTTTATAACGAGGACTCACCCGAGAAGGGGGTGGCGGAGATTATTATCGGTAAGCAGCGTAATGGTCCAATCGGTACCACACGCTTAGCGTTTATCGGTAAGTTCACGCGCTTTGAGAACCTCGCGCGTGACTACCAAATTCCACCTGAAGAGTAAGCCTGCTAAGCACCTATAGCCTTAGTGGGGCTCGGTGAGGTGGAAGGGTTCCAGTTTTCTCAAGGGTTTGCCCCAATCACCAAGGCCACTAGTTTCTGTGGCATTCAGTTCGGGTAGGCGGAACTCCAGATACTCTATCGCTACCTGAAGTAGAATTTGCCCCATCCCTATCACTTTGCCGACCGGACGCGGTGGATCGCTCTTGAACGCTTCGAGCGTTCGTTTGAGCGTATTCAACCGGCGCTCGCCCAGCACGTTGCTATTGGCATCTGCACCCAAATATTTACGGTTGTTCATAATCCACAAAGCAGCATCCAGCATCGCCAATGCGCGTCCTGCTAGTGCCATCTCAGTGTTAGCACTGGCGCTGGGCAGTAGCGGTGGATGGGGTACTCGCCTGTCCAGATACTGCATGATAAGTGCGGTCTCTGTGAGCGCGGTGCCATCATCGAGAATTAGCGTCGGTACGCGACTCATTGGGTTGGCGAGCACCAATTCCGGCGTATCTGAAGCGGCGTCTACCCACTGGGTTGTGCACTCGCTATCAAGCCCCTTTAACATCAGCGCTATGCGCACCGCGCGAGCATAGGGCGAGGTGGGCGAGAGTAATAACTGCATCTTAGATATCCTTAAGCAGGTTTTCCCGGAAGGCTTCGGGTAGCGGTACGACTTTGCGTTGGTCGTAGTCAAAGAATACGATGCCGGTCTTCGCTTGGGCCACATCGACCGCCGTCTCTTTATTGCTGAGCAAGTAGAAGATGTCGCAACCGTACTTATTGAAGTCTGCCACGGTCACGTCGACCTTGATGCGATCACCGTAAAAACCTTCAGATTTATAGACAATCGCGGTGTCTGTCATGATGATGCCGTAACCCTCAACATTCATCTCGGTGTAGCCGTGCTGTTGTAGGAACTGCACGCGGCTTTCGTGGATCAGGCTTAGAACAGCGTCATTGCCAAGGTGGCCACCGTAATTGATATCGCTAATACGCAGGGGTATCTCGGTGGTGAACAGGTAGTTCTCTGGCATATCGAGTTTGATGCGGGCCAATATCTCTCTCCTGATAGTCTCAAGCTGGTTTAGTAAGTCTACACCAGCCGCGTGGTGATTTTCTTTATTTAGCAAAAGCTGATATAACCTGTGCCCAGAATCATTTCAAGGTCGATATGGCCGTCTGGGGCAAGCGCAGCACGCAAGCTCCGGCACCGCCCTAAGGCCATCATAACTTAGACGGGTACTGACTATGTCCGAAACCTTAGGGCGCAATGTAAATCTTTATACAGCTGCACAAGCGCTAGGCGCTGCCACTCCACCCATCATCATCTCCCTGGGTGGTTTGGTGAGTATGTCGATGGGTGCGCCGCATGAGTTGATGACACTGCCGGTATTTCTTTTCAATTTGGGTTTGGCGCTAAGTACCCTGCCCGCGGCATTTCTTATGGCGAAGCTGGGGCGTAAAAGTGCCTACATTATCGCCGGTTTTATGGCGCTTATTTCAGCGACCTTAAGCGCGAGCGGAATTATTACGCAGACCTTCGCACTCTTCTGTGCAGGCACTTTGTTGGCAGGCTACTACGCGGCGCACGTTCAGAGTTTCCGCTTTGCGGTGGTAGAGGGGTTGCCCAAAGAGGTGGCGCCTAGAGCGATTTCGCGCGTTATGATTGGGGGGTTAATCGCCGCCGTAATAGGGCCGCAAGTGGTGGTTTGGACGCAGGATGCGATGGATGCCCAGTATGCCGGAGCATTTATTGGCCAGGCGGTACTGGTGTTACTGGGCTTAGCGGTTATTGTGCAGATTCGTGACTCGGGACCTGCGCCGAAAAAAGCCAAATCGGAAACGGATGCTAGGTTGGGAGATCTTCTTAGGCGTCCGCGTTACACCATAGCGGTGGCGGCGGGCGTAGTGTCGTATGCACTTATGGCGTTTGTTATGACGGCTGCACCGATTGCGATGGTGGATCATGGTCATCAGGTACACCATGCCGCTTTGGGTATTCAGTGGCATGTATTGGCGATGTTCGCCCCATCATTCTTTACCGGAAAACTGATGGTCCGTTTCGGTAAGGCGCGTATAACTGCTTTAGGTCTAATTCTTATCGCTATTGCGGGTTTAATTGCACTACAGGGTTTGGAGTTAGCCCACTTCTGGGGTTCGCTGATTCTACTGGGTGTGGGTTGGAACTTTGGTTTTATCGGCGCAACGGCGCTGGTGGCGGAAGCGCACACACCTGAAGAGAAGGGGCTAGCACAGGGTTTCAATGACTTTATGATCTTCTCAACCGTCGCACTTGGCTCCTTCATGGCAGGCGTGCTTCTAAATGCGAGCGGTTGGTATACGCTCAATCTGGTCGTTATGCCGATCTGTGCATTGATACTTGCGGTGATGCTACTGCTACGCCGCTACCCGCTGCAGCCTGTCGAGGTTTAAGCGGACCTCAGCAGGCTGGCATAGGCTTACTCAGGCTGCTCAAGCCTCTGCAGTACCTCAACAATGCCGCTGGTCAGTGCAGCGATATCCTCGCTGCTACTGACATACGGAGGCATCAGGTAGACGTTGCGTCCGAACGGGCGCACCCAGATACCGCGTTCAACAAACATCGGTTGTACCTGTGCTAGGCTAACTGGCTGTTTACGCTCAACCACACCGATTCCGCCGAGTACACGCACTTCAGCCACTGACTCTAGTTTGCGAGCCGGAGCCAAGCCGGTCTTTAACTCTGCCTCTATGCGTTTGACCTGAGTTCGCCACTCACCCGTTTTGATAATGTTTAAACTAGCGCCCGCTACTGCACAGGCAAGCGGGTTGCCCATAAAGGTAGGGCCATGCATGAAGCAGCCGGCACCTCCGGCAGAGATGGTCTGAGCGATTTTGTCTGTAGTGAGTGTCGCGGCCAGAGTCATATAGCCGCCAGTCAGCGCTTTTCCGACACAGAGAATATCGGGGCTGATACTGGCGTGATTACAAGCAAACAGCTCGCCCGTGCGGCCAAAACCGGTGGCGATCTCATCAGCGATTAGCAGTACCTCGTATTGATTACAGAGCTCGCGAGCTCGCGAAAGATACTCGGCCGAGTAGAAGTACATGCCGCCGGCACCCTGTACGATCGGTTCTAGAATCAGTGCAGCGATCTGCGAGCCTGATTCGCGCAGTACCTGCTCGAGCGTTTCGCTATCATTTGCCTGCAGAGGTTCACCAAATTTTGAGGTAGGACGCGCAACGAAGTGATGCTTGGGCAGTACGCCGGTGAAGATCTCATGCATGCCGGTAACCGGGTCGCACACGGACATCGCGCCGAAGGTGTCACCGTGATAGCCGCCGCGCAGAGTTACCAGTTTATGTTTCTCGCCTTTACCTAGACTCTGCCAGTACTGCAGCGCCATCTTAATCGCTACTTCTACTGAGACAGACCCCGAATCGGCGATAAACACCTTCTCTAGCCCTGCGGGCGAGAGCTCCACAAGTAACCGCGCTAGTTCAATCGCCGGCTCATGGGTAATGCCACCAAACATCACATGGGACATGTTAGCAAGCTGATTGGTTGCGGCTTGGTTTAGGTCTGGGTGGTTGTAGCCGTGAATCGCAGACCACCACGAGGACATACCATCGATAAGCTCGCGTCCATCGTTTAAGCGCAGGCGTGTGCCCTCCGCGGATACCACGGGTACCATCGGGGGCGGGTTGATCATTGACGAGTAGGGGTGCCATATGTGTTCGCGGTCAAACTGCAACTGCTCTGGCGTTATCGGCATGCGCTCTCCAAGAATCGCGTTTTGAATCTTTTCTAGTCAAGGGGCTGAATAATAGGCTCCCGGGTGGGCGCAAGTTTAACAGACTCAGGCATAAAAGCAGGTTTCCAGGCGAGTCCAATTTAAATGCTTAAAAGGCAAAAGGTATGAAACTTGGATACGCCTCGTATTTAGAAAGTGATCGGCTATGGTATACCACCGGCTTAATCGCTAGAGTGACACAGATAACCAAGATGGAATGCCAAAATGATTGACCTTAGCCCCTACGACGCCCTTATCTTTGATATGGACGGTACCCTCATTGATTCCATGCCAGCCCACTTGGATGCTTGGGAGATCTCCTGCAAGTACTTTGGCTATGAGGTTGAGCGTGAGTTTATTCACGCGCTCGGCGGTGTTCCCTCTGAGCAGACCGCTCGAATTCTGAATGAGAAGTTTGGTTTGAATCACGACCCCAAAGCTGTCTCCCAGCATAAGATAAAAACCTGGGAATCGCTTGGGCGCCTGCCTGAGATTATAGAGGAGACGGTCGCCATAGCGCGTGACCATCATGGTAAAAAGCCTATGGGGGTAGGGACAGGTTCCAAGCACCAGCATGCACGTGAGATGCTGGCGCATACTCAGATCGATCATCTGTTCGATGCGCTGGTGGCCTCCTGTGATGTCCAAAACGGCAAGCCGCATCCAGAGACCTTCTTGAAGGTCGCTGACTCGCTTGGGGTGTTGCCAGAGCGCTGCGTGGTGTTTGAGGATACTCAAATTGGTCTGCAGGCGGCTCATGCTGCCGGGATGGACTGCATTCTTGTTACGCCTGACGGTTTGCGGCTTGAGGCTTTTAATCGCTAGCTGAGTATTTGTGCCGTTAGAGCTCAATGAGTTGAGCCCTATAGCTAGGTGGGAGGGAGTAAATCGCCCAATTTATTGGGCGATTTTGGCCGCTCTATTTCAGCTTAAGCAGGCGGGCGGCGTTCTCCTTCATGATGAGAGGCTTTACTTCCTCTTTTACATCGAGCTTGTCGAAATCCGATATCCAGCGGTCAGGTGTGATAACCGGCCAGTCCGATCCGAACAGCATCTTTTTCTTGAGGATGGAGTTCATGTACTGAATCAGAATGGGCGCGAAGTACTTCGGCGACCAGCCTGAAAGGTCCATGTAGACATTAGGCTTGTGAGTCAAAATGGAGAGCTGCTCCTCCTGCCAAGGGAAGGCTGGATGTGCCATTACAATTGGCATATCTGGGAAGTCGGCCGCAACATCGTCGAGGTAGATCGGCTGGCTGTATTTGAGGCGCATATTCATCCCTCCCGGTGCACCCGCGCCAACGCCTGTCTGGCCAGTATGAAAGAGTGCAATGGCACCCTCCTCAGCGATCGCTTCGTAGAGTGGGTAGGCCATGCGGTCGTTCGGGTAGAAGCCCTGCATGGTTGGGTGGAACTTGAAGCCTTTTACGCCAAAGTCACGCACCAAGCGGCGCGCTTCGCGTGCGCCCATCAATCCTTTCGCAGGATCAATGGAGGCAAAGGGGATAAGGATGTCATCGTTCTCGGCACAGATGCGCGCAACTTCCTCGTTCTCGTAACGCTTGAAGCCGGTGTTGCGCTCGGCATCAACGGGGAAGATCACTGATGCGATCTTGCGTTCGCGGTAGTAGGCCGCTGTCTCCTGCGGCGACGGCATCATGTTGTGGCCAGCCGGGTTTTTGAAGTATTTGGCGAAGGCTTCCTGAAACTCAAAGTAGCCATCATCACGCTCGCAGGAGCAGGGCTCTTCCGCGTGGGTGTGGAAGTCGATGGCAATAATTTCGTCTAGATTAATCATCTATCTGCTCCGTTAAAGTGAGATTACGTGGTCGGCCGGGTTCTCATCATAGAGGGAGTTCATAATACCCTCGCGACAGCTCATCACTGCACGCTGGTTGATAGAGCCTTTGTCGGTGATCTCATTACCATCGATAGAGGGGAGCTCTGTCAAAATAGTAATGCGCTTAACACGGGTCGAACTACCTGTGCTGGAGGCTGCCATCTGCTCGAGACGCTCTGCCATCACCTCTTTTACTTGTGGCTGGGCGACGAGAGTCTCGTTGTCCATCTCTGTACCGCCAGGCACCAAGGCCTGAAGGTGGGTCCAGTCTGGGAAGATCATCGCTGCGATATAACCGCGGTCACGGCCACAGATCACTGCATCCTGCACGTAGGGTGCAAAGTGGTGAATCAGCGATGCGCGCAGTGTGCCGACGCTGACCCAAGTGCCCGTGTCGAGTTTGAAGTCTTCAGAGACGCGACCATCAAACAGCATGCCGCGGTTGGGTGCGGCCGGATCGATCCACTTCACAGCGTCACCCAGACAGTAGTAACCCTCTTCATCAAAGGCTTTCTTAGTCTGCTCTTCGTTGCGCCAATATCCCGGAGTAATCGTAACTGCTTTAACGCGAATCTCGGTTTTATCACCATTAGGAATGAGCTTGATCTTGATGCCGGGGGCCGGGGTGCCAATCACGCCCGATGCAGACTCCTCGACCGAGGCGAAGAGCACAGACGGCGCTGTTTCAGTAGCACCTAGGCCTGTCACCATAGGTACTTTCTTGCCGGTATACTCAACTGCAAGTTCGTCAAGTTGATCCCAGACGTGCTGCGCAAGGCCAGCACCGGCGAAGAAAAACATCTTTAGGTTTTTGAACAGCGATTTAGCAATCTCAGGATTCGCCTTTAGCTCTTTTGCCATTAACTCGAAGCCCTTAGGGACATTGAAGTAGATGGTTGGCGAAATCTCTTTGAGGTTCTCTATCGTGTGGTGGATCATTTTCGGTACCGGCTTGCCTTCATCAATGTAGAAGGTACCGCCGTTGTAGACTGCTAGGCCGATATTCTGGTTGCCGCCAAAAGTGTGGTTCCACGGGAGCCAGTCAAGGATGACAGGCTTCTCATCCTTGAGAAAGGCGTAGACCGAGCGCACCATCTCTTGGTTGGCACAGATCATCTGCTGTGTATTGATAACCGCCTTTGGCATTCCGGTTGAGCCTGATGTCCAGAGGAATTTGGCAATAGCGTCGCCGGTCAGTGCCTCGTGGATTGCATCAGCTTCAGCCGAAGCGGTGTGGCTCAGGGCGTCGCTGAAGTTTGCAATCGGGTAGTTCACGCCGTCGGTTGCGTGTTCGGCAGAGCAGGTTAGAACGGGTGCTTTGCCGCCGTTAACCGCATCAATCGCATCACGGTAGGGGCCCAGATTATCGGTGAAGATTAGCCCCGGTGTCAGCGTGTCGAATACGTGATGAAGCTTGCCGTAATCGCTGGAGATAAGTGAGTAGGCGGTAGATATAGGTGAGAACGGCACGCCGATGTACATCGAGGCCAGCGCGACCAGCAGGTGCTCGGTAGAGTTACCGGACAGGATCACCACAGGCCGCTCGTTGCTGAGGTTCTGTGAGAGCATCCAGCTTGCGATAGAGCGCACGCGCTGCAGCGTTTGGGCGAACGTGAGTGACTCCCACTCACCGCTATCGCCGCGCTGGTTAATCAGGACTGTATCGGGTGTCTCTGTGGCCCAGTGCACCAGTTTATCGGTCAGCTTTACTGGGTAGTCGCCCAGCGGTTCGGCGCTGGTTACGTATTGCACCCCATCTGCTGCGTTCTCGACTGTGACTCCGAAATCATTGATATTTACTGAGTGAAATTCTGCTTGCATCTTATTGTCTCTGCTTTTCAAATCTACACGTCAAAAATGTATTCAGCGATGCCCGCTGCAGCTTGGCTAAAGGTGCTCAAGCGTGCGTGCAACTGCGGTAGCAGGTGAGCGTCGTGGAATTTCGCCATTGCAAGGATATTGCCGTAGAATTTAGGGTCATTGCCAGCACTCAATTCTGCTTGAGCACGTAGGGATGACTCACCGAGCTGCCAGGCTGAGGTGAGGAAGCCGAGCGCTTCAAGCATGGCAACGCCACCGGCATTAAGCTGCAACAGGTTGCTGCTCTTCGCCATCTGCGCGCCGACGCCGCGTACTGCATAGAGTGCGCTACTCAGATTGCCGCCGAGGGAGGCGAGCTCGGGTTCAGCTTTGAGTTTGTTGGCAGTCTCTTCAATCTCAGTGATAAGGGACTCGAGTGCTGTGCCCTTATCCGCTAGGATTTTGCGGAACAGCAGGTCTTTTGCCTGAATCCCGGTAGTGCCCTCATAGATTGTGGTGATGCGTGCATCACGCATGATCTGCGCTACGCCAGTCTCTTCAACAAATCCCATACCGCCAAATACTTGAATTGCAGAGCCCGCCATTAGGTTGCTCTGCTCGGTAGAGAAGGCTTTAAAGATGGGCGTTAGGAGGGCGATGCGCGCCTCTAATGACGCTTTCTCTGTCTCGTCTTGAGTGTGTTCGGACTTATCAACCAGAGCCGCAATCAGATAGCCTAGCGCGCGCTGAGCGAAAACCTGCGACTTTATTGTCAGTAGTAGGCGAGCAACATCGGGATGCTGAACAATAGTGACACGGCGCTCTTTGCTTTCGAAGTGCGCGCCCTGTGTGCGCTCAAGTGCATATTCAGCAGCCTTCTGGTATGCGAGTTCGCCTAGTGCGACTCCCTGCAAACCGACAGCGAGGCGCGCTTCGTTCATCAAGATGAACATGGCGGCGAGGCCCTTGTTCTCTGTGCCGATCAGTTCGCCGTAGCAGTTGTCGTTGTCGCCGTAGCTGATCGAACAGGTCGGACTGCCGTGTAGGCCGGTCTTGTGCTCAATGCCGGTACAGAGAACATCGTTGAACTCGCCTAGTGACCCATCTTCATTAATGCGGTAAGCGGGTACCGCAAATAGTGAGATACCGCGGCTGCCCTCAGGGGCGTCTGGCGTGCGCGCCAGTACGAAGTGGATCTTGTTCTCAGTCAGATCATGTTCACCGTAGGAGATGTAGATCTTCTGGCCTTTAATTAGATATTGGCCGTTCTGCTGCGGTATCGCTTTAGTTTTCAGCTCACCAAGGTCAGATCCTGCGCTCGGCTCTGTCAGTGACATTGCCGCAGTCCATTCGCCGCTAATCATCTTCTCAATGTAGCGCGCTTGCTGCTCTTCGGTACCGAACTTCAATAGAATTTCACTGCAGCCCTGAACCAGCGCGTGGAACATGACGAAGGATAGGTTGGCACTGTGCCACATCTCATTAACTGGCTGAGCGATAAATTTAGGCAACTGTTGACCGCCGAAATCCATCGGCAGTGCCAGACCCATCCAGCCATCTTGGCAGAACTGATCGTAGGCAGCTTTCCAGCCCTCAGGTGTGGTCACTTTGCCATCGGCAAAACTACACCCCTGTGCATCACCAACTGAGTTCAGCGGTGCGAGGCCTCGGTTGGCAAACTCACCCGCTGCTTCGAGTACGGCAGAAACTGTCTCCATGTCGAAGTCGGCGAGCTCGTCTATCGCCTGGATTCCGGTGGCGCAAACTGCCTGCTCTACCAGAAATCGCATCTCTTTTATCGGGGCGCGGTAATCGCTCACTGTTTTAGCTCCTGCGTCCTATAGCGTTTATTTGGCAGCCATGCGGATCGCGCCGTCGAGGCGGATCACTTCACCGTTAAGCATCTGATTCTCAATAATCTGCTGTGCCAGCATGGCAAACTCATCCGGGTTGCCCAAACGTGATGGGAAAGGCACTGATGCGCCAAGCGCGTCCTGCACCTCAGTCGGTAGTTCATCCATCAGTGGCGTGCGGAACAGGCCAGGCGCTATCGTCATAATGCGGATGCCGAGCTTCGCCAATTCGCGGGCGATCGGCAGTGTCATAGCCGCTACACCTGCTTTTGATGCCGAATAGGCTGCTTGGCCAATTTGGCCGTCAAAGGCCGCAACTGAGGCGGTATTAACAATCACACCGCGCTCGCCTGATTCACCCGGTTCATTATGTTGCATCACATTGGCGGCGAGTCGAGCGATATTGAATGTGCCGATTAGGTTGATATTGATAATACGCTGGAAGCTAGCGAGGTCATGTGGACCATCACGTCCAACCAGGCGTTTTGCACCACCTACACCGGCACAGTGCACAACGCCGCTGAGCGCGGCAAACTTGGCGGTGGCCGCGTCCAGTGCGGCCTGCACTGAGGCTTCGTCAGCCACATCGGTTTTGCAGAAGAGGGCGCTTTCGCCCAGATCAGCCGCAACGCGCTCTGCGCCTGCTTCGTTAATATCGGCGATACACACTTTTGCCCCCATAGCACTGAGGCGACGCGCAACCGCTTCACCCAGGCCTGAACCGGCACCGGTAACTAGAAAAAGTTTATCTTGAATCTGCATCTCAGACTCCTTAGTTCGGTCGCTTACTGTTCTGCCTGCTTTTTTCGGTTAAGGAACTTATCTAGACGCGCTTGAACTTCGGGGTTGGTCTGGGTAATACCGCAGATGATGGACTCGGTGAACATGCCGTCATCGTGCGACATGCTGTCGATATGACGCAGACCAGTGGTCATCGCCCAGTTAGAGTGCTCGGAGTTGGTCTTGATGATATCAGCCAGCTCACGTGCTTTCGCCAGTGATTCGCCATTTTCAACGACATAGTGCGACAGACCCAGGCGGTAGCCCTCTTCGGCGTCAACGTCGCGCCCCGTTAGCATCATCTCAGTCATGCGGCCAGCGCCGATAACCCGTGCTACATTACGGGAAGCGCCACCACCCACGAAGATGCCGTGGCGACCCTCTGGTAAGCGGTAGTAGGTACCTTTTTCCGCGACGCGAACGTGCGCACAGGTTGCCAGCTCTAGGCCTCCACCGATAACAGCGCCTTGCATGGCGGCAACCACGGGGAGGCCAGAGTTTTGGATATGGCCGAAAGTGCGGTGCCACATATTAGAGTGCTTAACAACTTCTAGCCCTTGACGTGCGCGGTGCTCGAGAAGGTCTAGGCCCGAACAGAACTCTGGACCCGCACCGGAGAAAATTACTACACGTACCTCTGCAGGCATATTGAGGAACACCTGTTCAATCTCTAGGCAGAGCTGATCGTTGATGGCGTTTTTCTTCTCCGGGCGGTTAAGGCGCAGGTGGCCAACGCTATCCTCAACACTAAATTCAACGTAGGTGTAGTTACTCATGTGCGCGTTTCCTCTCAGCCTCAGCGGTGACCTCTATCTATCTCTATTCTATGATGGTCAGCCGGAGTAAAATGGTTTGGTCTATAATTGTTAAAGATATAAACAATTTTTCGATCAAGCAATTAAAATCTTCTCATTCAAACTGTTTATGTATTCAACAATTTTCAGTTACACTTGTTTTAGAAAGGATGGATTTGGACGGGATCTACATTTCACACGTTGAAAGCCAGCTAAAGAGCTAGCTAGAGAGCCCGCTAAAAAGAGATAGCGATAAGATGACAGCACGCAAGAAGACAAAACCGCCGGTGAATATGGGAGTGCTCCAAGAGCTACTGGGTTACCATTTGCGTCGCGCGCAGCTCAGTTTCTTTGCGGGCTTCGCGGAAGCCTGTGCAGACTTGGGTCTAAGTCCTGGACTCTTTGCCGTGCTAGAGGTTGTCTACCGTAACCCGGGCCTTACCCAGACTGCTGTTTCAAAAGCCCTGGGTACAGACCGTTCGGCGATGGTTGCGGCTATAGATAAGCTCGAAGCGATGGAGTTGCTGGAGCGTCGCCCCTCGGAGAATGATCGTCGCTCCTACGCACTTTTTGCAACCGACCGTTGTAACAACTGGTATCCTGAAGCAGAAGAGAAGGTTAAGCATCAGGAGGAACTCGTGGCAGGTAACTTGACGCTCGATGAACGCCAGCAACTGCTCTCACTGCTTAAAAAGCTTAACGCTGGAACGGCGCAAGCCTAAGCGGGTCCTGCGTGGAGGGTTTTACAGCAAGTAAGGCGATTCCACTCTTCGGCCTCTACGGCGAGGCTGAGTCCGATAATCCCCAATTCGTCCACCTCGAGAATATCGCGAGCCGCTCCAGCGTCAATGCCTGGCAAATCCAGCCACACCGTCATGGGCATATGTTTCAGCTTCTTATTATGCGCCAAGGGGAGGTTGAGGTACGTCTAGACGAACAGTTACATACCAGCGCCGAGCCCTGTGTCATCAGTGTTCCGGCGGGCGTGGTCCACGGTTTTAAATTTAAGCCCAACACATCAGGCTTCGTATTGACGCTGGCAGAACCGATGGTTCTTGCTACCGAACCGCGCGCACAGCAGCAGTTCAGCTCCCTGTTCGAGCGCGCCCATTTCGTTCTCTACACCGACTCTGATCCTCTGTTTGACGAGCTATTGCTTCTGGTTGAACAGATTGGACGGGAGCTTGAGCGCGCAGATGCCGGCCGCACGCTTATGTGCGAGTGGTTGACCCGCGCCGCGTTGCTTACGCTCAAACGTAGATTGGACCAGATTGATGCAGAGACCGGCGATGCCAACACCCAGTCACTGGCGATGCGCAGGTTTCGCCAGTTAATAGAACAGCACTACCGCGAACACTGGACAGTGGAGCGCTATGCCGATGCCTTAGGTATGAGTGCCGACCGTCTCAATCGCCAGGCTAAAGCGGCGTTCAATACCAACGCTAAAGCGCTAATCGGCGATCGCCTCATACTTGAGGCCAAGCGCCGCCTTATCTACACTCGCTCGAGCCTAGATGAGATCGCCTATGACCTGGGCTTTAAAGACCCTGCATACTTCTCGCGCGCCTTCAAACGCGCCACCGCCAGCGCCCCCGGGCAATTCCGCGCCCAACATTACGACGCTCCCGACGACAACGTCTAAACTATCCTAAGGTCTCGAGCGCTGTGTGATCACTCTTACAAGAGGGGCATGAGGGGGCTATACGAGTCCCCGTACGGTCCATCCTTAGACTTCCCATAAAAGTACATCAATATCGCAGCATTTTGGTTTTAAAATTCGGATAGCTGCGGAAAAGTACAATTCTTTATCCGATAACTACCTGTCGTATGTATCTCGACTTACGCAGAATTAATCCATCAAGAAATCATAAGAATTTGAGGCTCAGGCATGAAAACGATCAGAACCCAGGTTGCTATTATTGGCGGAGGCCCATCGGGGCTGTTGCTCGGTCAGCTGCTTCACAAGTATGGCATCGACAACGTAATCCTCGAGCGCGTAACCGGCGACTACGTGCTGGGTCGAATTCGTGCGGGCATCCTCGAGCAGGGATTTGTAAATCTCGTACGAGAGGCGGGCGTTGAGCAGCGCATGGAGACTGAGGGTCACGTGCACGAGGGTGTGATCTTTTCGGTACAGGGTAAGGATACGCGCGTTGATCTTAAAGGTCTGACTGGTGGTGATGTAGTCATGTGCTACGGCCAGGTCGAGATAACTCAAGATTTGATGGACGCCCGTGTCGCCGCGAATCTACCCACTTACTACGAAGCCGCTGATGTTCAGCCAATGGATGTGAAGAGTGAGACCCCGTATGTGACGTTCAATCACGGTGGTGAGCAGTATCGCCTAGATTGCGATTATATCGCAGGCTGTGACGGGTTCCATGGCGTCTCGCGCCAGACCATCCCCAAAGAGGTGCGTAAAGAGTTTGAGCGCGTCTATCCCTTCGGTTGGTTGGGGCTGCTGGCCGACGTGCCACCTTGCCATGAAGAGTTGATTTACGCCAAACATGAGCGTGGATTCGCCTTGGCAAGCCAGCGCTCTCCGACACGCTCTCGCTACTACCTGCAGGTGCCGCTGACCGACAAAGTCGAAGACTGGTCCGACGATGCCTTCTGGGAAGAGCTGAAGAAACGCCTGCCGCCAGACGTAGCCGCTAACATGCAGACAGGGCCAAGTATTGAAAAAAGTATTGCGCCGCTGCGTAGCTTTGTGTGCGAACCGATGCAGTACGGAAATCTATTCCTCGTCGGTGACGCTGCGCACATCGTACCGCCAACTGGCGCCAAGGGTCTGAACCTCGCCGCTGGCGATGTGGCAACACTGCTGAAGATCTTCCGCCGCGTCTACGAACAGGGTGACAAATCTTGTACCGAACAGTACTCCGAGATCGCTCTGCGTCGTGTCTGGAACGCCGAGCGTTACAGCTGGTGGCTTACCAGCCTGCTGCACGAGTTTGGTGATGAGGCGGGCGATAGCGCGATGGATCCACAGATGCGCGATCGTTTCATGACGTCCGAGGTGAACTACTTCCTGCAGTCAGAGGCGGGTCGTCGCGTTATTGCTGAGCAGTACGTCGGTCTTCCTTACGAAGATTTGAAGTAATAGTCTGAGCTCTCTGCGGGCAGCTGAGACCTCGGAAGAGGGATCGGGGCCCGCTTAAACCATCCATGGGTCGCTTCGTGATTTACTTCCCTGTAGATCAAGAGCCCCGATTCCCTCTCCCGAGCCCTCAACTGCCCCAAGGTTCAGTTCGGTCTCACATTAGCTATCCCGCAACCTTTGGCTCGAATCAGCAAAGCTGCGGTGGTTGATAGCGTACTTGCCCATGGATGGCTTGCAGCGACTCGGGAAAATAGACCCGGGCAAGTGAGCGTCAGCGTAAGTGCCGGGAGCACTAGGCAGGTTCTCACTCCTCCGGCAGAATAACCGAAAAACTTATTGGAAATCAGCGTGTGACCAAGCGCATCTCAATTGCACCTGAATGGGTCGTTCTCTTTGCCGGCATTATTGCTGCCT
>Ga0209962_1000245_pt1 | contig 17729 bp, 28 predicted proteins | sample SalPonA_C_H2O_MG_FD_185722 | JGI IMG/M metagenome (GOLD analysis project Ga0209962, IMG submission 185722) | Water microbial communities from South San Francisco under conditions of wetland restoration - Salt Pond MetaG R2A_C_H2O_MG (SPAdes)... | ecosystem: Environmental > Aquatic > Non-marine... | reverse complement strand
CAAACCTTCCATAATCTTTTGAAGTGATTTGGCTTGGAATTGGTGAGCTTCGTCTCCAAGTACTACATTAAATTTTTGGTACCATTCCTTTGGAAGTTTAATCAGTGATTGCCATGTTGATACGACAATTGGACAATCTGTGTTTTTATCAACGCCGCCTTGTATCTTATATATGAGATCTGCATCACATCCGTAGTCGATAAAGTCTCCAGCCATTTGGTGCACGAGAGATATTGTTGGAACAATGATAAGTGTTTTATGCCCATACGTCCTGTAATAGTGTTGTGTAATAAGATAGATGATTAACGATTTACCAGACGATGTTGGTGATAGTGACAACGAACGACCGTCGCGAATAGCATCAACAATATATTGATTTTGATAATCACGCGGTTGGAATTTACAATTAATTTCGTTAGCAATCTGATATCCATAATCATCAGGAACTTCTTCGCCAAGAATCAAATGCTCTGGCGCATCTAATACATAACCACGTTCTTCACAGAATTTTTTAAGACGAGGGTATAATCCGACATATAATGCGGGTCTCATTGCTGAGAAAATACGAATCCAACCATCCCAAATTCTATTCTTATATGAAGGGTTAAATTGATATCCGTTAGGTTGGAACTTGAAGTAATTCTCAAGCTCCATTTTAACACCTGAATCCGCAATAATTTTCAAATGCACTGCATTGATTTGTTCAACTCGGACTATTTCTGACATTTTATATTAATATTCTCCGGCCTGGAATTTCATTATATCGATCATATTTTTGATAACAAAGTTTCGGCTGTGTATAGTTTTAATAATATCTTCTAGGAAATTTGCGCGTGTGGAATGATAATCAATCTTAAGACTTAGATTAATAATATCCTTATCTGCCATGATATATTTATCCATGTCGTTTTTCATTACTCGTTTCTGAAACGGCTTCCATCCACGCTCTTTTAGATCTTCTTCTGCCATAGATCCATCAAACCATTCACGCTTAGCAAGCTCTAGTTCTTTGTAATCGTAACGAAGCTTTTTAACTTTCAAAGCTTCCTTATAGTACATATTGTAATATTTACTGTGTAGCTCAGGAATCTTTTTAGATTCTTGTAATAGATTGGTTTGATCAATTTTAGAGTCAACAGACCACATTTCATTGATATCTTCAGTGCTCATAACAAAATCCTTATACATTAAATACCAATCTATTCTATAATAAGATAGCTAAAGTGTCAACTAGAGTTTTTCGATCTTGTAATAATTGTAGGTAAAAGTAGCTGAACACTCTGGGTATGTTATATCAGATGAAGTAACATCCAAAGAGATTGGACTCAAACTGGTTGGGAAGCAATCATAAAATGTTACGCGAAAGTTTGCGTTTTTGCTACTAGTATTTATGACCAATGAAATATCTGATCTGATACCGTCTTTGCTTTCTTCAAGATTTTTAAACTGATCTGTACTACTTGGAGAACCAATACCTTCCATCCATGTTAGCATTTCAAGGAAATTATTCATATCCTCATCTACAATAAAGGAAAGATCTAATTCGTTGTAGTTTAACCTATCGCCATATTCGTATAAACGATGAATCGGAGATGGATGCTCTACTTGTTGAATGTTTACTCCGGGTATAATAGCACGTTGAGCAAAAAACTCGACATTTGGTAGTCTAGATACATGAGCTGTAAATCCGACTGGTGAAAGATAATTTGTAATCATTTGAAAAATCCTGTTGACATTTTTATTTTCATATGATAGTATTTATCAAAATGAAGGAGGCAATATGCGCAATCTTACATTCGATGAAACAACAGCGATGCTTTTAAAGTTAGGCAAAAACCGTATTCTTTTTATAGAAGACATTGGTTACGAAGGAAACGGATTTGATATTGTTCTTCCAGAGGATAAACCCAGTTATGACGACACCACGATACGGTATGTTTGCTTTGAAGAGTACGAAAATCAGAAAGCAATAATTGACGATTTAAAATACTTCATAGATTCAGCTCGATAAATAAATGTTCAATCAACAGTTGACATGTACAGAAAGTTAGTGTACAATCCAACTTTCAATATTTCTACACCATGGAGTAATTATGGCAGAAAGTTTTAAAATCCTAAGCGCTCGTGACCACGTTCGTATGCGTACTGGTATGTATCTTGGTTCTACTGCTCGCGAAACAGTTGAGCGCTTTGTTATGGGGAAGTGGGAAAAGGTTGAGTATGTACCCGCTCTAAATAAAATGATTGATGAAATCATTGATAACTCTATTGACGAAGCTATTCGTACAAATTTTAAATATGCTAATCAAATCAGCGTTACTATTAAAGATGAAGTAATTACTATTGAAGATAACGGTCGTGGCATTCCACAAGAAGAAGTATTAGATGCCGACGGTAATAAAATGCCTCGTCCTGTTGCTGCATGGACTAAAACAAATGCAGGTACTTCTTTCGATGACGAACGTACAACAATTGGTGCAAACGGCGTGGGTTCTGCTTGTACGAACTTTATGTCAAGCCAGTTTGTTGGACAGACTTGGCAAAACGGCAACATGGTTAAAGTTACTTGTAAAGATGGTGCTAATCAAACTAAAGTAGTGATGTCCGCTAAAGAAGGTAATGGTACTCGTGTTTCGTTTTCACCTGATTACTCACTTCTTGGAGTTGACTCGCTTTGTGATGTACATACAGCTGAGTTGGTTCAAGATCGTCTAACTTCTTTGCAAATTGCTTTCCCTGAAATTAAATTCAAATTTAATGGTAAGCGTGTTGCAGAGTCTAATATTAAAAAATATGCTCAACTATTTGTTACCGACAAAGATCAAAGCATTGTTGCTTCTCAAACAAATAATCTGAGCTACTTCATTACAGGATCTGAAGATGGCTTTAGAACAACTTCTTACGTTAATGGTGTTAACACTCGCTTGGGCGGTACTTATGTCGATTTCATTGTCAATAGTATTGTTGATGAGCTCGCCGTTCTTATTAAGAAAAAGCATAAAATCGAAGTTGGCAAGTCGACTATCAAATCAGGTCTTACATTCGTAGCTTTTGCTCGTGGATTTATAGATCCAAAATATGATTCACAAACAAAAGAACGTCTAACTTCTAATATCACTGCAGTTAAGGAACATTATAATGAATGCGAATCAGATGCGTTTGATAAGATCGCAAGAAAAATTATGTCAAGCGAAGACATCATCGGTCCAATCGTCGAGGCTCAACTTGCAAAGAAACTTGCTGCAGATAAAAGAGCTGCAACTCTCGCTCAGAAAAAACTCCAAAAAGTAAAAGTAGCAAAACACATTGCGGCCAATAAGCAAGATGCTACTCTTAAAATTGTCGAGGGTGACTCAGCAATGGGCTTCCTTTTGAAAGTACGTGATCCTAATAAGGTTGGTGCTTACCCACTACGCGGTGTTATTATGAACACGTGGGATATGAAACCTGCTGACGTACTCAAGAACAAAGAACTATCTGAGCTGATTGCTGTACTTGGTTTGAATATTAACGACCCTGATAGTGTTGACGATATGACGTATCAAAATATTGCTACACTAACCGATGCTGACCACGATGGTATTGGACACATTAGCCCATTGCTACTTGCTTTCTTCTACAAATTCTGGCCACGTCTGTTTAGTGAACGCCGTGTTAATATTACTCGTACCCCTATCATGATCTCAACCAAAGGATCAGAAACAAAATGGTTCTATACATACGAAGAAGCAAATGAATTCAAGTCGACTAACGCTGGATGGAAACATCGCTATATTAAAGGATTGGGTTCATTGACTGAAGAAGAATACGACGCTATCATTAATCGTCCTGTATACGACAATGTAACAGTCGACAATGCAGGTATTTTTCAAATGATGTTTGGCAAAGACAGTCAACTTCGAAAAGATTTCATGTTTGGTTAAAAAAGTGTTGACATTAACTTTTCGATATAGTAGTATTAACCAAATTCCAATAAAGGAAACAATATGAGCGAACTGAGTTTAGATCAATTTATGACTAATAAAAATGTTGCAAATGGCTACCCAATCTCTAAAGTAGCCGCTAACGAGTGGAAGTCTTTCGCAATGTATACAGTTGAAAGTCGTGCCATTCCAAATATGATCGATGGCTTGAAGCCTGTTCAAAGGTTCTACCTTTATAGTTCTATTATTAATTCTAAACGAGACTTTAAGAAAGTATCAGCTGTAGCTGGTATTATTTCTGATTATGGCTACAACCACGGTGAAGGCTCAGCAGCTGGTGCTGGACAACTTATGGCTGCTACGTGGAATAACAATGTATGTCTCATTGAAGGTCGTGGTTCATTTGGTACACGACTTGTTCAAGAGGCCGGTGCACCACGTTATGTATATACTCGTCTAAGTGAAAACTTTGATAAGTACATACGTGATATAGATTTATCACCAGCACATGAAGATCCTGAGCACGAACCACCTGCTTTCTATCTTCCTGTAATCCCTCTAGCACTTGCAAATGGTACTAAAGGTATTGCAACTGGTTTTGCTACAAACATACTTCCACGAGATCCAGTCGACCTCGCTAAGGCATGTTCTGAGTATCTTGAAAATGGTACTATTGCAAAACCAATTCCAATCACCTTCCCTGATTTTAAAGGCAAGGTCGTTAAGAATGCTGAAGATGGTAAATACACGGTATGCGGTAAGTACCAAAAGAAAAGCAAGACTGTTATGGTTATCACTGAAGTACCATACGGTTTTGATCGCGAAGGCTATGTTAAAATACTAGACGATCTTGAAAATAGCGGTGATATTGTATCCTATGAAGATCAATGCGATAAATCTGGTTTCCGTTTTGAAGTTAAACTAAAACAAAATACGTCTGCCAATTGGAATGAAGCCAAGATCGTATCGAAGTTTAAGCTAAGTAAGCCTGTTAGTGAAAACATTACGGTAATTGATTTTAACGGCCGACTACGTGAGTACACTGATGAACGAGTACTCGTAAAAGACTTCTGTGATTACCGACTTGGTGTACTTCAACAGCGCATTGATGCTCGTAAAGCAGAGGCTGAAGAAAAAAGTCGTTGGTTAAATGTTAAGATGAATTTCATTCAAGCAGTACTCGATGATAAGATCATATTCAAAAACAAAAAGAAAAAGCAAGTAGTCAACCAAATGATGGATGAACTTATTCCTATTGTTAATGATGATGCTGAGCGTCTACTTCGTATTAACATTATGAGCTTGACTGACGAGATGGTTAAGGATCTTGCCAAGGAAATCAAATCAGCTGAAAAAGATGTTAAGTACTGGAATAAGACTACTCCTAAAGAGCAGTTCACTGACGATCTTCAAACAATTTGATAAAAATTGTTGACATTACTTTAATTCTATTGTAGAATATAAAAGTAAATTGAAATAGGAACTTACATTATGGCTTACTCACGACGCACTTGTACTAAATGTGGATATAAAGATATTCAACCTAATATGAAGCAGGTTGATATTCAAGTTAAATCTGGCAAGTCTGAAGCTGGCTTATCCAAGCGAGCTCTTGCTGGTGCATTTCTTGGTGAATCTAAAAAATCACAGCGTCAAGTTGGTAATTGGTTGTCGGGCAATACTAAACGCCAATACTATCGCAATAAAACTGTATGGGTTTGTGGAGACCACGTTGGTTGTGGTAAGCCAGCCTTTGGCGCAATTGGTTACTTCTTTAGAAGAGTTAAAACGATTTTTAAGATTATATTTGCTTTGATAAAGCTCGCAATTGCATTAGGCGTAGCTGCAGTAATTGGTTATTTCTTTTTAGCTTTGCAGGGTGTCGTTTAAAACAATGTTCTATTGTTGCTATGGCAAACCTAGGAAAATCAGTACAAAACTAATGGATAGGGTAGTCCTATTCGCTACTGATTTTCTTGAGATAAACGAAAACATTGAAATAGAGTTTGATTCTTCTATCGATAAAGAAGATAATTGTGCTGGTTATTGTGTGGATGATGAAGATGTAACAATCTATGTTAATCCTAAAATGGATACAGATACCATCATTAAAACTTTATTTCATGAATTCGTTCATGCTAAACAGTATATCAATAATGAGCTTTGTATGGGCGTTAATCTAAAGCCTAGTACTTGGCATGGTGAAGAATATACTGGTGATTACTATGAAGCTCCTTGGGAAAAGGAAGCTTATGAACTTGAGAATGCTATGTGGGACATATTTTCTCAAGAATTTTTGAAAAAAACTGTTGACATTAACTAAAATATATTGTAGTATATCATTATGAACAAGCTACTAATCACACTCACTCTTGCTGCACTATCTGGCCACACATATGCAGAACAGGCCATTATAGGAGACGTCGAGGATATCTATGTTGAAGAAACTATCTCCGTCCCTTCTAGTAGAATGTGCTATGACGTTCCCGTTCCCATCTATGAACGTCGCAGGAGTGAAAACGCGAGCGGTGGCGCACTCCTTGGTATGATCGTTGGAGGTTTATTGGGTAAGGGTATTACCAACGACGATGGAGGCGCCGCCGCAGGGGCAGTGATTGGCGGAATGTATGGAGCTGATCGTGGCGCTAATAGAACACATGATGTAATAGTCGACTACACATACGAAAAAAGATGCGATGGCCCACAAACATATACACAAAGAAAAATTCAAACGTACAGTCACTCAATCATGACTTACACTGATGAAAATGGTATTGAGCGTACTGTAAAATTTAGGAAATAAATAATGCTAGAAATTCTAATTTATAATGCAATCTTTTGGCCAATTTATCTTTACATTGTAAGTTTACCATACAAATTATTTCAAAACATGATTGACAGTAAATACGTCTGGTTTAATCAAATAGAATACTATTAAAAGTTTAAGTCTCCATAGCTCAATGGATAGAGCACTCGCCTTCTAAGCGAGTGGTTGCAGGTTCGAGTCCTGCTGGGGACGCCAATTTCATAATGTCATTTAATATAATTGAACCATCAGCATATGTTATTCCGGGCGAAATTAAACCCGTTGAGATTAGCCTACAGCATACTGCTCCTACATTTTCTTCGTTAGAAGAATTACATAAGTATAGTCTCTATCACCGTTACAATACACGTTTAGGTGAAGACGGTAGGACATATACTGTTAAAGATAAAGATGGAAATTATATAAGTCATTATGTTAGTCCATATGCTACTGAATTTTGGAGTGGCATGAATGTTGAAGCAGGTATCGAACCTGTCGTAAAAGCGCTTTGGAAAAAAGGTTACTTAACATTTACAAGCTGCCAAGGCCACGAAGAATCTCCAATGAGATATGTTGGTATTACCTTTGTAAATGATGAAGAACGAGATAAGTTTGTTAAGTCTATGTCTCATCTTCCCGTAACTTGGCATTTTAACTGTGTTAATCCAATTGATGATCCATTAGAAAAAGACGATGGTAATTGGATGAGAATGCAATGGGATCAAAGCGAACGATCTAAAACTCAAGAAGAGTTTACTGAAAAAAGATATACCAAACAAGAGTTGACAAATTTTTGGAACATAATGTTTGGTAGAGGATATACAAGTTACAGTCCAGTTATAATGTGTGTAGCTTGTACTATGAATCCTAAAAATGAATTGAACTACTATTGGTGGAAATTGAAATATCATTTTACTAGAAATAGTTCAACTAAGAAAGTTGCAGATTTTATAAACGATAACCTAGATAATTACCTTTGGTAGTTGACAAATTTTAATTGAGGATATAAAATGAATACTAATGATGTGGTAACAGTTATGGCAGTATCCGGCGAGTATGTCGGTAAGCTAGTTAAAATAGATGAAACAGGTGTATCCCTTAATGATCCTCGACTAGTAACTGCAAATGAACAAGGTATGGGTTTTGCTAATGGTATTGCAATGACAGGTATGCAAGATCCAAAGGATATGATTATCCTACAGCCAGTGTTTATCACAGAAACTCATCCTGAAGTTGTTAAAGCATATCGCCAATCAGTTTCAGGTATAATTACTCCTTAATATAAATAACGCGGCCCGTATGGTGGAATTGGTATACACACAAGACTTAAAATTTTGCGGCTTCGGCCATCTCGGTTCGACTCCGAGTACGGGCACCAATTTTGGAATGTAAAATATGAAAGTATTAGTAACGGGGGCTACAGGCTACATCGGTAGTCATGTTTGTAAAATCTTAAAAGAACGAGGTCACTATGTCGAAGGATGGGATATTAATATCCACGGTGAGCACAATGATGTTTCTAACTATGTTGATAGCTTTGAGACCATTGATGTAACAGATCCAAATGCAGTATCTGGTTCTTATGATGCAGTCGTCCATTTAGCAGGACGTAGCGTAGTACCACAATCATTAAAAGAACCCACTGAGTATTATCGTGTTAATGCTATGGGTACTGCAAACATGTTAGATAATGTGCAGACGGATAATTTTATTTTCGCTTCAACTTCTAGTGCTTGGGAAATGGCTTCACCTTATGCGAAAAGTAAGGTAGCTGCTGAAGATATTATCAAGGAGAAAGCGAATGGTTATACTATTTTTCGCTTCTTTAATGTTTCTGGTACTGATGGGTTTAACCGTCAGCTCGGCGCTCCAACTCACCTTATTAGGGTTGCTGCTATGGTTGCTGCTGGCCAGCTTGATGAAATTAGTGTCTTCGGCACTGACTACGATACTCGCGATGGTACCTGTATTCGCGATTATATTCATGTTGTTGATCTTGCTGCAGCCATTGTAAAAGCCGTAGAAAACGGTCCTACTAATACACCTTACGAATGCTTAGGTAGTAATACCGGATTCACAGTACTAGAAGTTCTTGATATGATGGATAAGGTTGCTAATAAACCTATGAAGCGTGTATTTAAAGGTCGACGCGAAGGTGACGCTGTTGCATCTGTAGTTGATAACTTGAGTGATTACGCAGTGTTAACTAAATCGCTTGAGGATATGTGCAGAGATCAATATATGTTAGAACTTAAGTTAGAGCTATGTGGGAAACGAATATTGAAATAACGGAAGACGATTGTCGTGATGATAAAACTATATACGACGATTATCTTAAAAAGTATTTCAATCAAAATTTAAAATCATTTGAATATGATATTAACGAGTGGGAAACAACACCTGATTCTGGTTATTGGCTTCCCACACACAATCATGGCCATTCGCAATTTACAATAGTTCGTTATGTAGATGTGGATGGCTTTGGCGGTGAGTTGATTATTCAAGATCCCAGACCAAACGCAAATCGTAATTGGCCCGGTGAACTTGGTAATCAATTTGCGCCATTAGTTGTAGAACCAAAAACTGGAATGACTGTAATATTTCCAAGTTTTTGTTATCATCTTGCGGCTCCGTTCAGAGGCCGTATCAGAAAAACAAAAGTTAGTGAAATTGAATTGTACTCTCGAAGTAAAGCAGATGATACTAAAAATGTATCACCAATATAATGAGGAAAATATATGATTGAAGGATTTAAGCTACCTGAAGTAGTTTTTAAAACTCGTGTACGTGATGAAAGTGTTGGTGGCCCAAATCCATTCCGTTGGGAAGATAAAACTGCAGCAGACTACTTTAAAGGTAAGCGCGTGGTGCTATTCAGTCTGCCTGGTGCGTTCACACCAACTTGTTCTACCTATCAACTACCTGGATTTGAAGCCAATTATGAAGCTATTAAATCTATGGGTGTTGATGAAATTTACTGTATGAGTGTTAATGACTCGTTCGTAATGAATAAATGGGCTAAGGACCAAGACATCGAAAACGTAAAAGTAATCCCAGATGGCAACGGTGAATTTACTCGTGGTATGGGCATGCTCATTGATAAATCTCATCTAGGATTTGGTCTACGCTCATGGCGTTACATGGCAGTAGTTAATGACGGTGTTGTAGAAAAATGGTGGCAAGAACCAGGAATCAATAACACTGGCGCAGATGAAGATCCATACGGTGAAACATCTCCTGAAACTTTGATGGAATGGCTAAATACTTAAAAAAGTAGTTGACATTTAGTGTAGCTATTGATAGAATAGATCCATAAACAAATGGAGAAATATCATGGCTACACTATCTGAAAAAGCAGCAAACTTGGCACTAGATATTATGAAAGCTAAATTCCATCTTCCACTTGTAGATGGTAAAATCAATTACGAAAAAATCTACGATCAAATTGTAATTGGTATTTACGCCGGTGATCTAGTCGGTGTTACACAGAAAGAAGTAGATATTGCTATTTCTTGTATTGAAGACCTTTTAGAAGAACATTTAAATGCACAAAAAGATTAAAGGATTTCCAAACTGTTATGTAGTTAATTTACGCGAAAGTAGAGAACGCAGACAGTACATGATCGACGAATTTGCGAAGCTTGGAATTGATAATCCTACTATACTTCAATACGAACGTTTAGAAAATAGTCGTATTAAAGTTGTAGGTGATCCTGAGCTTCTAAAAATTTTACCACTTGGTGCGACCACTTCTCATCTATTAAGTATCAAATGGTGGTACGAAAATACAGATGAAGAAATGGGTGCCTTCTTTGAAGATGACTGTGATTTCAGTACTATAGAACACTGGAATTTTAACTTCGAAGATTACATTAAAAAGTTTGGATCTTTATGGGACGCTTTACAATTATGTGTAATGCACGAAGGTTGGGCTGTAATGTATCCTCGTCATCGTAATGGTTGGGATCATGGCCTACAATGTTATATTGTAAAACGCGGATACGCAAAGAAAATTATCGACTATTATTTTCTTGATGATGAAACTATCCGCTTCGAACAAATGCCATATATACTTAGAAGCGAAAACAATGAAAGATTTAAACCTACAATCGAAAATGTGGTTTATGGTCTAGGTGTAGTGTACATACACCCATTGTTTAATCATAACATTAATTTTAATTCAACTGTACATGATCCTGGAGCAAAAGTTTTACAACATGTCGCCGAAAGATCCTATAAATATGTCAAACAATGGTGGGAGCGTAAAGGTGGTCCAGCTACCTTAGATGAATTGTTTGATTATAACTTTTGCTGTCCTCCCGGACAAAGTTATGGAAACGTTCTTCATATCGATAAATAAACTGTTGACAAATTTTAAAAATAGTATAATATAGATAATATAAAGATTATTCCTCGATAGCTCAGTTGGTAGAGCAGTAGACTGTTAATCTATTGGTCGCTGGTTCGAGTCCAGCTCGAGGAGCCAAATTAGTCCCATTCGTCTAGGAGGCCAAGGACGTCGCATCTTCAATGCGGAAACGGTGGTTCGAATCCATCATGGGACGCCATTTCGGAGGGTTTCCAGAGCGGCCAAATGGATCAGACTGTAAATCTGACGCGAAAGCTTCGGTGGTTCGAATCCACCACCCTCCACCAGAACCATGCACTTAGGACCGTTACTCTGTTATAGAGCCTAAGGCGTGTTGGAGCGCTGACCTCCATTGCTTGTTGGATTCGCTACCCTAACAACATAAATCGTCAGCATTTTTTAATTTATAGGAGATTATATAATGGCTAAAGTAGGCAAAGGTGTAGTACTTTCACACGGTGTTAACAGCAGTAAGAAAACTTCTCAAGGACGTAATAATGTAAAAATGTCTTCTATGAGTAAGTCAAAGAAACGTTCTTATAAGAAGTACCGCGGTCAGGGCTAATGGGTAACTGGGATCAAGTTCAAAATGGTGGTAAAGGCTCTAAACGCAGAGCTGGTGCTAATGATAAAGCATATGCCGATAACTGGGATAAGATCTTCGGTAAACCCTGCAAGGAGTGCGGATTAAAAGGTGGGCAACATAAGATGGATTGCTCGTTAAATTGGAGAGATAAATGAAACCTCTTAAAAATTATGTCCTAGTAGCAGAAGCTAAAGTTGAGAATAAAACCGCAAGTGGTCTTATTTTAACAACCGATGTTGAAACTGGTTCTAAACCGGGTATTGTACTTGAAGTTGGTGTTGATACTGTAGCAGTTCGTAAAGGTGATAAAGTTGCTTTTAATTGGGCAAAAGGTCTACCTGTAACTGTCGATGGTGTTAAATCTGTTCTTGTATCTGAAGATGAAATCCTAGGAATCTATTAAGTAACAATGCGCAAACAGTACAAATTGATTGCTACCATTTATGATAAGAAAGGTCGTAAACTTAGTCAAGGTGAGAACTCATATCAAAAGACTCATCCTTATCAAACTAAGTTAGCCAAAAAAGCAGGACGACCCGGAGCAATCTTTTTGCATGCTGAGATACAAGCTTTAGTTCGTTTGAAAAACAAAGATAAAGCTCATAAGATTGTTATTGAAAGATATGATTCAAAAGGAAATCCAATACTAGCTAAGCCATGTGAAATATGTTCATTGGCTCTTAAAGAAGCTGGTATTGGTATTATAGAACATACTTAAAGGGGCCGCTAGGCCCCTAATCTTTAATTATTTCAGAACTATAATGTGGTACTGGCCTACCATTTAAAGTTAACCATTCGCGTACCTTTTTAACATCTTCGTTGCTTTCTGCATTCATTATTGTTTTGCCATTTACCATAAAAGCTTCGATATCATTTGGATCTTCGCTATTCCTGATAAAGTAAACGCTGTTTATATCATTTATATTTTTAATATACATTCATAACACCATTTAATTTGTTGATCTAAAAATACCAACTAGATACGATCTTCCGTTTGGATAGTCTGTACTTCTTCCGGAATAATAGTTTGTAAATTTAAATGAACTACCACCGCCATATTCTAATCTAAGATAATGTTGTTTTCTTTGTATGTTTGTTGTAGTAGTCGTGCCGCCATTAGATCCATACGTATACAATTTTGTTATAGTCGATTGGCTAGAATAATACCATGAAGTGTCGGTAGGATGCAAAGCTACACAAACCCAAAACTTAGTTCCAACAGTAATTCCAGGTATGTAACCAGCTATCCCAACTGTTCTACTTACCGAGCTCCCATAGGATGTTTTTACCGGTGAATTAGAAGCAGTCCAAATAGGACTAAAATTACCCATACCTCTAAATTTACCTAATGATATAGCACCTTTAGTTGGAATCGTATATGTATTACCACCAGATATTTGTCTGCTATAGTTCGCATAATCTGGACCTAACGGAACTATTCCGCCATTTCTATAATAATCGGATATAACAACTGTATCATCTGCCGCGCTACCGGGCACAAATTCATCTCTAATATCAGAAAACTGCAATGGACCTGTTTCGTTGATGGCCATTATGTGTCTCCGTAAAAAGTGTTTAATATAAATATATTTATTAAATTGACACTATCAAAATAATTTGATAGAATATAATTGTAATGGAATACAAGACATTGGTGCTATGAAAGATTTACAACTAAAAAACGTAACAAAGTGTTTACGTATTGGTAAAACAATTCACATACTCGGACTAATATGTTGTTTTTTAGTTGGGATGGGGCATTTATTTAATTTACAGTTTTTAATGCAACCGTATATAAGCGAAACTACTATTTTCACAACAGTAGTATGCACTGCGGTGCTAATTATTCTGTGTAATGACAAACCATATGCTGTAAGCACATATAATTCTTTATTTGCTTCAACTGTGCTAATGTTTTTAATATCATCATTTTTTGTAGATTATTCGTATTTTGAATCTAGTATTTTTACTAAGATAATTTTATCTTTATTATGTATTGTTGTATTAAAATCTTGTAAAAGAAATTGTTTAAGATTATTATTAATATTTTTAATTGCGTTTTTGCCTTTTAATTCTATAGTATCGCATATTTTAAATATTGAATACGTAACTGAGAATATATCATTAACGACTACGATAATTACAACATTTGCTGCTTGGGGTTTATTATTTAAACAAGCTTATTTACGGTGTGTAAGATATTTTATAGCTGATACTGAGTTGTTAAAATTGACTGCTATCTTAGTAGGAGTATTATTTTTAGTAAGTCAGTTGGGTATTCTATTTGTTGTATATATACAATCTAATGCGCATTCTATTGAGTTGTATGTCAGCGCTGTAATAATTGAATGGGTTGTGTTAGGATCCATTTTAATTACGATGAACAGAGTAAGTAAAATTGCAAACGATAACAGAAAACTTTTTAAGCAAAGTAAAATTCTTTCTATAACAGATTCTTTAACCGGTGCTACTAACCGCAATGGAATGAATGAACATATTCAAAACATTAACAATGAATCAGTTAGAATCATAGGCGTTATTTATTTTGATATAGATCATTTTAAAAAGGTAAACGATACTTATGGGCATGATGTCGGCGATCAAATACTTAAAGAAATAGTACAGGTAGCTAAATCGCACTTAAGGTCTGGCGATTTGTTGGTTAGACTTGGTGGTGAAGAATTTTGTATAATAATGACTCACGCAAATGACACGGTTGTATATTCAAAAGCGTTGAGTTTACATATTGCTTTTAAATCTTATAGTAATAGTATTGCAGGTAATATTACTTGTAGTTTTGGGACAACATCTGGTGCATTACATGTATTTGAAAAAATATTAAAACGAGCAGATGAAGCACTATACTATAGTAAACGAAATGGCAGAGACAGAGTAACTGCTTATTCACATATAGGACTAAAATAAAATAATGATTAAAGATAATTTTGAAACGTATGGGCAGCTCGTTTATGATGCGTACAGAGACAATGTGCATAGTGTTGAATTCCTGGGTAGACTCAAAAACGATGTCGGGGTGGAAATTGAGCATTTTTTTAAGAATGCCGAAAAGGCTGATTTGGTAAGATGGTTTAACCATCAAATAGACGAAGCTATAGAATTCTATAGGACTACTGGATTTGAGCCTCATGTTAACATTGATTTATCTGTATTTGATGAAATTACTAGATTGGAAGCTTGGGAACGAGAAGCTGAGGATGTGAAATTTACTTTAGAAGTTACGCAGGTGCAAGGCGTTCCAGACTTAGAAATAATTTCACAACTTAAAGATCCTAAAAACTTTCCAACTAAATGGCCATGGAAAGGTATTACACTAGCTCTTGATGATTATGATATGAATAATATGAAGCAAATAGAAATCTTAAAAGATTACAAGTTTGATATTATAAAAATAGATAAATCATTGGTTAGTAAAGCAGAGTCTGATTACAAAATATATAAACACTTACTTGATATGAAAAAGAACTTTAATTCTAATTTTATAGTTGAAGGTGTAGAAACTGCTGCACAATATCGTATGTTAACAGATATGGGATTCCATCTTTTCCAAGGTTATTTTTTCCACAAACCAGAAAGATTGGAAGATATCATATCTGCATATAAAAATTATAATATATAACTAAAAAATATATTAAAAGTGCACAAATGTCATAAGAAGAATTGTGCACTTTTATAAATAAACTCATAGAGTGGCGGTTTTATACCGCAGGGTGGAGACTCTTAAATCAAGGTGCCCAAGTTAAATAGTTTTATCTAACTGGAGCACTGTCATGAACAAAGCACAAAAAATTACTATTCTCGAATCTAAATTGATCGAGTTAGAAAAAAGGCTATCAGTGTCTCAGTCTATTTTTAGATTGAGTATCACAATAGCCTTTTTTATTTTTAGTGCAAAAGTTCTTAGCGCGATTTTCAGCTAGATACAGTTTTGTTATCGTGAAGGACGGGAAGGAAAACACGTAAAAACTGGTATCCCGAATGATTACAAATATTCGGAGGAGAGCATGAAAAAATCATTTCTATCAGTAGCACTAGCTACTTCTTTTATGGCAACTACTGCGGTTGCTCAACAATATGACATGGCTGGCGAAGCTAATGGCAACATGGATTGGTACGGTAGTATCGAAACTGCGTGTGGCCTACAAAACTTCGTAGATGGCCGTGTTACTTCAACAATCGATCAAACTGTACTATCTTCAACTTTTTCAGGCGGTGAAAAGGCTGGTGTAAGTGCGCGTACAAACGAAGACGGATACGTTCTTGTATTCGGTGAACCTGTTCTATTAGACGCAGAAACTGGTGAGGATATTTCTTACTGGGCGGCTGAAGACGGTTTTGATATCGTAGCAAGCGCAACCGGTACAACTCTATCTGGTGACAACAGCGGTACTCTACAACAAAACGGTAGTGGTGATATTGTATTCTCTCAAGGCGGAAGCTACGATGTAGAAGCAGATGCTACTGTATACTCTGTTGGTAAGGGTGGTTTCCCAGCAGGTGATTACATTGTACGCGTTCCTGTTTCTTGTGTGCTCGAAATGAGTGGTCAAGATAGCGGTGGCGGTCAGTGTGATGGCAACTGTGGCAACGGTGCCGGTAACGGCGGTGGAAACGGAACTGGCGATGAAGGTGGCGGTAACGACTAATGTTTAGGTCGTTACTACTGCTAGCTATGATGTTTGCGGGGACTGCTAATGCGGTCTCCATCTTCCCAAATGTCATAGAAGTTCACGGTAAGCCAGGTGCGATAGCATCGGTACAGATAGAAGTTTATGGACATCCCACTTACGAAAAGATTGAATTTGTAAAAGCGGATAGTATTAGAGAAGATAACGATCAAGTTCTTGCTGAATTCATATTAGGTAGTGAACAAAGATCATATGTACCAATCGATATCGTGCTCCCAGAAAGATCGAAGGAGTATTACATATGTGCAGTATTAAAAAGTTCACAGTCTATGCGATTGCGAGTCTGTTCATTAGTGCGAGCTATAGTTACGCAGACACACGAATGATTCCTGGATCACCAAGTGTGGTCGAAGGCGGTGACTCAATTCGTGGGCGTGACGGAACAACTTGCAAGCAAGGCACACACCAAAGTCCAACATTAGATTTTGGTATATCAGCTTTTGATTCACAAAATAGAAACAATAGCTTTAATAATAATTTTAACAACAACTACGATTCGAATGCTGATAACTTTGGTGTGTACGCAAGAGTAGTTGTGCCATTAGGTAACAAAAAGTTAAATCGAGTTGATTGTACTCAACTGTATCAACTTGAGTTACAACGTCTTCAAATGGAACTTGAAAGGCTTAAACAGAATGGATCATCGTCAATCGTGGTGAAATAAATGACTGAAGAACGCAGAAGAGAAACAGACAGAAGAGAAGCAGACCCAAGAGAAGCGATATTTAAGGAAAGACGTATGCCAGCAAGTTGGTTAATAGGAGCAATGCTTACTATATTCACTTTCGTATGGTCAGCCGGAATGCTCTATCAAAGAATTATATTTTTAGAAACTTGGAAAACACACAACGAAGCAAATCTTGTGCATCAACAAGATCTAGACGTATTGCTTTCAGTAATAAATTCTAAAATGCATACATTGGAGCAAAAACACATAGCTGATGTCGAAGCAGAACGTGTATTCAGTAGAGCATTATGTGTAGCTCTATCACATACACAGGCAGCGGCAGGTATACCTGTTACTAATGACTGCGATAGACCTTAACTTATAGTAACACGTGTAGGAATGGGAAGGTAAACACGTTAAAATTGGTGTCCCAAAAAACTAACTAGTCGAATAAAAGGAGAGACTAAACAATGAAAAAATCAATTCTAACTGGAGCACTAATCGCCTTAATGTCAACTTCAGCGATGGCTAACCAAAACTTCAAGATTGAAGGTTCTGCAAATGATCTAGCGGCAGGTTGCTCTTTCTTTGCAGTTACTGACGGAAGCATGGCTTGGGATGAGTCTGTAAGCACTTGGTACACTCAAAACCCAGCTGCTATTCGTATCAAAA
>Ga0209962_1000244_pt1 | contig 17772 bp, 18 predicted proteins | sample SalPonA_C_H2O_MG_FD_185722 | JGI IMG/M metagenome (GOLD analysis project Ga0209962, IMG submission 185722) | Water microbial communities from South San Francisco under conditions of wetland restoration - Salt Pond MetaG R2A_C_H2O_MG (SPAdes)... | ecosystem: Environmental > Aquatic > Non-marine... | reverse complement strand
TAAGGGACTCCCTGTATTTGTTATCGAGCCAGTCCTCAACCACCGAATCTGCATACCGGTACTTGGGCCTTTGAGGTCAAAAAATTAGAGACACAGGATAGGAACTTGACGTGTTGGAGTCAATATTTTGGAAAATATATTTCAAAAATTTAAAATAATCATTAGAAACAATGACATATAATTATATATCGTTTTTATTTATTATTTTTGTGGCACATTTTGGTGGCTCTTTAAGCACAAAATGGAATGATAATTCTAAAATCTTCTTTAGTTCTTAGGCGATCCGCATTAACATTCGCAAGATAAATGTTAATCGACTTCACTGGTTTGAACAGTTGATCAAAACAGAGATTTAAAGCAGAGGTGAAATATGTCTAAGTTGTTGTCGCGTGCCAGTGCACCAGACTCAGAGGGGCGCATCCAGCACATCACACCAGAGTCAGCGGGTTGGGAGTATGTTGGTTTTGATGTGTATCAGCTCAAAGCTGGCCAGACCCTGAAGCAGCTTACCGAGGGCAACGAGGTCTGCGTGGTACTGGTAACTGGTAAAGCTGATGTCAGTACAGAGAACGAGAGCTGGACCGACCTTGGCGATCGTATGAATGTATTTGAGCGCAAAGCGCCCTACGCAGTTTATGTTCCACCGTCTGATCAGTTTGAAGTCACTGCAAACACCGACTGTGAAATCGCATTGTGTAGAGCGCCTGCGAAAGGCGAATATCCAGCGCGTCTAATCACCCCTGAGAAAGCGAGCTTTGAGACCCGCGGTGTAGGTACAAACACGCGCCACGTCTGCAACATTCTTTTCGGTAATATGGCGGCAGAAAAACTGCTGGTTTGTGAAGTGATTACGCCGGACGGTCACTGGTCTAGCTACCCTCCGCACAAGCATGACCGTGATATAGCTCCAGCAGAGACTAAGCTGGAAGAGACCTACTTCCACAAAATGGATCCTGAACAAGGTTTCGCATTTCAGCGCGTCTACACCGATGACCGCTCTCTAGACGAGACCATGGCTGTAGAGATGAACGGTGTGGTAATGGTGCCAGAGGGTTACCATCCAGTAGGTGCACCACACGGATACACCTCTTACTATCTCAACGTTATGGCAGGCCCATCACGTGAATGGATCTTCCACAACGATCCCGATCATGAGTGGATTATCGAGGCGGATAAGAAAAAAGCTGCGGCTCAGAGTTAACGCTGAACACCTCAAAAAAAACGGGAGCTCAGGCTCCCGTTTCTATATATTGCGCTACTCTTCGCTAGGCGGTTCGGGGGGGAAGTTGAGTATGAGTCTGTAGTACGCGTAAATACCCATGGCGCCGGCAAGTGTCCCCCAAAATGGGCTGCCAACTCCAAACCACTCCCAGCAGGTCCAGACAAACAGGAAGATAGTTACTCCGTAGCGACGGCTAACAGGGCGAAACCATTCTAGTTCGTGATCGCGTATCATGCGTAGTCCTAACTCATCTTGTTGGGGTTAACGGGGCCTTAGTGTATCTCAATCGGTTGTTTGAATTCACGCTCTAGCCTGAACTTTGAGCCTGTGCAGTCTGATAAAGCTACACGGGTTAACACGCATTTATATTTATCAAATTCCCAAAATCTGTATTTTGGAAAAAAAATTCCAAAACCATTTGGTTGTGGATAGTATTGTGCGGAATAAGATAAATCCAAGGATGACCGAGTATGCCATCAGGAGTCCCAAAGACGCTCAATGAACTGAAGCTACAGATAGCTGAACAGCATCAGGGGCTGAGTAAACGTCTACGTCAAGTGGCACAATACCTGGTTGATAACCCAAATCAAATCGCGTTCGGAACCGTTGCCACCATAGCGGCTGATGCAGGCGTGCACCCCTCTACGCTGGTGCGTTTCGCTAACGCTTTCGGTTTCTCAGGTTTCTCTGAAATGCAGCGCCTATTCCAGCACCAGTTGTTGCAGGAGTCTCCAAGTTACAGTGACCGAGTGCGTATCGCGCGCGAGTCTCTGGGTGAGAGCAGTACCGAACCCCTGAGCCTGCTCAGCCAGTTTGCGTCAGCGAACTCCGCTACGCTAGATCAGCTGGTGAATGAGGTTGACCAAAAGGCGTTGCAAAAGGCTGAGGAGATTCTGCGCGGGGCTGATACGGTCTATATCATGGGTGTTCGTCGAGCCTTTGTGGTGGCAAGTTATTTCGCTTACGCGCTGCGCCATGCAGAGCGACGCGCATTTTTGGTGGACGGGGTCGGTGGTCTTACTAAGGAGCAGGGCTGCAGTGTGCGTGCTGGCGATGCCATGATTGCAGTTAGCTTTCACCCCTATGCCCAAGAGACCCAGGATCTCGTGAAAGAAGCAGCAGGTCGCAACGTGCCGATCGTCCTTATCACCGATAGCGAATTAAGCCCACTCGCTTCCCGAGCGAGTTCGGTGCTGATTGTGAAAGAGGCGGAGGTGCATGGAATTCGGTCACTCTCCGCATCTCTCTGTATCGCTCAGGCGCTTTCGATCAGTTTGGCGAACTGATGGCTATAGCTCGTTAAGGTTCTCTAAACACCAGTTCGCACGGTCGAGTATCGCTTGCTGCGCGTCTGGTTCACGCTTATCCCAATTTTTGTAGAGCATAGCTATTCGAGGGTTGTTTGCCAGCCGGTCGCGGTGCTTGAGCATAAAACCCCAATAGAGGCTATTGAATGGACAGGCTCGGCTGCCAGTCTGTTCGTTTACCTTATAACTACACCCTTTACAGTAATCGCTCATGCGATTGATGTAGGCGCCACTGCCAGCATAGGGCTTGCTGGCGACGATGCCGTTGTCCGCAAATAGCACCATGCCGCGCGTGTTTGGCTGCTCCACCCACTCTATAGCATCGATATATACACCCAGATACCAGGCGTCCACTTGGTCGGGATGGAGTTGTGCAATCAGAGCAAAGTTGCCAGTCACCATCAGTCGTTGAATATGGTGTGCATAGGCGTAATCGAGTGACTGACTAATACACTGCTGCATGCAATGCATCTTGGTTTTGCCGCTCCAGAAGTAGTCGGGTAGCGGCTGATGCGCATCAAGCGCATTTAGGCTTGAGTACTCAGGTTGGTTGATCCAGTAGATGGCGCGAATGAATTCGCGCCATCCGAGTATTTGGCGAACGAACCCCTCTATCTGCGCGAGGCCTATCTGCTTCGGGTTGCTCTGCCACGCGGCTATCGCCGCCTCAATCACCTGTCTTGGTGAGATCATCTTGGCGTTGATGGCAAAGGAGAGGCGTGAGTGATACAGGCTCCACTTATGCTCGCTTGCGCTGGTCATAGCGTCTTGGAAGCGGCCAAATAGCGCAAGCTGATGGGTGCAGAAGTAGTCGAGCAGTTCGAGTGCTTCTGAGCGTCGTGTGGGCCAGAGAAGTTGCGGGTGTACTTCGCCGAAGTGGTCTACCTTGTGGCGTTCAAGGCGCGCCAGTATCTCAGTTACATCAGTGCTGAAGAGCAGTGGCGCCGGCACCGCCTCAAGATCGCTCGGTTTTAGTTTTTGGCGATTTTCGCTATCGAAATTCCAACGCTCGCCAACGGGCTCTTCCCCATCCATTAGATAACCGTAGCGTTTACGCATGCGCCGGTAGAAGGCCTCCATGCGACTGGCCCGTCCCGGTTTAAACTGTTTGAATATCTCATCGAATGGCAGTAGAAAGTGCTCAGTATCGACTTCGCGCATCGCGCACTGAGGGTCAAAATCACGCAGTTGTTGCAGTAGACGCCACTCGTCGGGACGTTGATACTCAAAGCGTTCCACACCGAGTTCGACAATTTTGTCCCTCAGCAGATCTGGCAGGTCCCGGTATTCAGCAGTCTCATCAAGTGTTAGGTGGATGACCTGATGCCCTGCCGCGCGCAGCGCCTGTGCAAACTGCTGCATAGCCGCGAAGAAGGCGCAGATCTTCTGCACATGGTGGCGCACATAGCTCGCCTCCTGAGGTAGTTCTGCTATCAGATAATGGACCTCAGGATCGGTTTCACGAAACCAGCTGTGGCTAGCGTTGAGTTGATCGCCAAGGATCAGTCGCAGTGTGCTCATTGCGCCTCACTCTTGTCCAAGCGGGCGCTGCGTCGGCAACGCTCTGAGCAGTACTTTACCTGCTCCCAGTCGCGCTCCCACTTTTTGCGCCAAGAAAAAGGGCGTTGGCACATTAGGCAGGTCTTCTGGGGAAGGTGGGGTTTGCGATGTGTCATGCTACGGGCCAGTCGTAATAGTCTTGGTTTGGAAGCGGGTGGCAATGTTCACGACCCTGCCAGGTCGCCGTAAAGCTGCCATCGGCGTCATAAATGCTTGCCTGTTTCTCCAAGTCGAAGCGGCGGTGGCCGCGTGGATCTGCGCCTACACCGGCTAGGTACTGCCAGTTCCCCCAATTGCTGGCGACATCATAGTCGATCAGTTGTTGTTCGAAGTAGGCTGCGCCGTAGCGCCAATCCAGACCTAGCTCATGCACAAAGGCGCTGGCTACCAACTGGCGAGCTCGGTTGGACATATAACCTGTCGCATTAAGCTGACGCATCGCTGCGTTGACGATGGGGTAGGGGGTGCTGCCTTCACACCAAGCTTTAAAGCGCTCTGGGTAGAAGGTTGTGAGTGGTGAGCGGTCGAAGGGGCCTCGCTGGTTGAACAGCTTGCTCGCGTAGCGATGCGCATACCACTGAAAATACTCGCGCCAAAGTAGCTCAAATTTGAGCCAATAGGTCGACTCGTTGGCAACCACCTCAGCCTCGTATTGATCAATACGCTGCCAAAGACGCCTCGGAGACAGCGCACCATTCGCGAGCCATGCACTGAATTTAGAGGAGTAGTCCCAGCCATCTAAGCCGTTGCGAGTCTCCTTGTAGCTGGCGGGTAGCGAGCTACTGAAATAGTAATCGAGTTGCGCTCGGGCGCCCTTTTCACCGCCGCTAAAGTATTGCGTTGTCTCTCTTGAAGGCAGCTCCACTACTTTAGATTCAAGCTTAGATATTAAGCTAGGTAGCTGCGTTGGCGCTTCAATGGCAGTTCTTGGCAGCAGCGGCTGTTTCTCCACTTTGCGCCTGAAAGCGGAAAAACTCTCGGGCAGTTTCTCCAGCTCAAAGGGAAGTTGTTCAGAAGCAAAGAGGGTGTGGCACGGCAGCTCAAGGATCTCCAAATGTGGAAAGCGACTGGCGATCGCTTTGAGCGTCTGACGCTCGTAGCTACCGGGATGTTGCGAAGTCACTATTCGCGATACCCCCGCCTGCTGTACAACACTTGTGAGTGACTCCAAAGGCGTATCATAGCGTAGTATGAGACGCTGTCCGAGTTGACGCAGGCTGTTGTCGAGATCATCAAGTGTCTGCTGCAAGAATAGCCGGCGGTGACTGCCGAGAGAGCGCAGTGAGTAGCGGTTGGGGCGCGACCAGGACGGTTCCACCACAAACAGGCAGATCAGTTTTTCAGCATCAAGTGCCGCCTCAATAGCAGGGTTGTCATCAAGTCGTAAATTGTTGGTGAACCAGAGAAGGGTGGTGCCGGGCATGGGGTAGAACTCCTTTCAGTACCCTTACTACGCGATTTAGGTAAAGTCGGAGCTTTGAGATCTCTCTATGCTGTGAACAGAGATCTGCTCATCGCTGATGCTGAAACGGATATTAAGTTGGTAGAGGCTCACACCGTAAATGCGCTCAGGATCCCTCTGATAAGCGGGTCGGGGATCGCAACGCAATAGCTCCTCTATCTGCTGCGCCAGTTGTTCACCGAACTCTGTGGTCTGCTCAGATAGTTGCTCTTGCGCGCCTTTTGAGAAGCTCAGTGGCTGGCACAGGCGTTCAGCCGCCTTGGCCAGTTTAAACTGAGCCTCAGGTAGGCTGTCGGCATAGGGTAGGTAGGGTTTTATATCGACGATGGGCGTACCGTCCAATAGGTCGGCACCGCGCACTTCAAGCACAAGGTTCTTGCCGCGCATGCTTATGCTTAGGAGTTCTACGACGCTGAGCCCTATAGGGTTCGGGCGAAAAGGGGAGCGGCTGGCGAATACGCCAAGCTTCTCATTTCCGCCAAGTCGCGGGGGGCGTACGCGCGGCTTCCAGCCCTTGTCGAGCGACTCAGAGAAGATAAAGAGCAACCAGATGTGGCTGCACTGTTCTAGGCCTGATACTGCTTCTAGGCTTGAGAAGGCCTCTTCAACCACTACCTCTGCGATGATGGATGGTGCCAAGCCCGGTTGGCGAGGGATACCAAACTTTTCGGTGAAGGGGCTGGCGATCTTGGCGATAGGGTTGATTGTTAGCGACTGCATGAAATCTCCTGAGCTGGGGCCCGATTATATCCTCACTCGATTAGAGTTTCGCGCTGTTGCATCGGCAGAGTCGCCGACCAGTGGCTTGAAGCCTCCTCGGCTTGCCCCGCCATGCGGCGGATCATTGATAGATATTCAAGAAGTTGTGCGCTTTCGGTAGTTGATATGATGCCGCTTACCGTCTTCTCAAGCAGTTCGCGTTTTAGATTCTGGTAGTTTGATTGCAAGGCGCGCATGCGGCGATGGGCATCAATCCCCTGAATATCCTCGGAGCTGCTGATTTCGCAGGCATCTATCAGGCTCACTGACTCCTGCTTAAATTCCCCCAAGCCTCTCTGAAGTCCAGTGTCGCTTATCTGCTCTAGCATGGGTTCATACTTGGGCAGTTCGGCAGATATTCGTCCGATCTCACCTAGATATCGTCCAACACGAATGGAGAGGGGCAAGGTTTCGGCGATATTTGCGCTGATGTTTTCGCGCGCCAGCAACTGATTAAAACTGTAGATCTCCTGCAGCAGTGCAAACAGCGAGTCGCGCGACTTCTCCAGCTCTTGCTGGTCCTGCCCCTCACTGCTCAGCGCTGCTCTTGCCAGAGCGCTACTCATCTCGTTTGCTCGAGTTAGCTCCCGGTTGATACCGACTACTGCAAGTTCGGGTGTTACTAACAGCGCTTTGGCAATATAGAGTGGCTCTGCCTCGAGCTCAGTTCGATCACGAAATCGTTTGGCGAGCCAATGCTCCAGTAGGCGCATTATCGGCCAGATCAGCAACACGCCGAGAAGATTAAAAAGTGTATGGAACAGTGCCAGTGCAAGCACGGGGTCGAGGTAGTGGAGCACCTGGTCATTGAGTAGATTGGCGAGCAGAAAAAGTAGAACTATACCGAAAATGGCGGTCTGGCCATTGAACACAAGGTGTGCCAAGGCTACTCGTTTAGCGTTGGCGGTAGAGCCGATGGCGCCGAGCATAGCGGTTGTTGTGGTGCCTATATTGGCGCCAATCACCAGGGCGCAGGCGCCACTGAGTGTGAGCGTATCAACCGAGAGCATGGATAGCGCTATGGCGATTGTTGCCGAGGAGGATTGGGTTAAAAGCGTGATAACGACACCAGCTAGAACGAAGAGGACGAGTTCGAAGGCGCCACCGCTGAGCTGCTTTAGAGGTAGGCTCTCGGAGAGCCCCTCGAACGCACCGCTGATAAAATCCAGGCCGAAGAAAAAGAGTCCGAAGCCTGTAAGCGCGAGGCCGTAGTAACCGTAGTTGCGACCGCCAGAGAAGAGCTTCACCCCGACGCCGATACCGATTAACAAAAGCATGTACGCGCTAAGTTTAAGTTTGAAGCCGAGTAGAGCAACGATCCAGCCGGTGAGTGTAGTGCCAATATTGGAACCGAATAGCAGCGGTAGCGCTTGCCCAAGCGACATCAAACCCGCACTAACGAAGCCCAGCGTTGCCAAGGTGACAGCACTTGATGACTGCACCAGAGCGGTGACGCCGACGCCAGTCGCAAAGGCACGTCGTGGCGACAGGGTGGCGCGTGATATGAGTTTACGCATCGAAGGTCCAGCGGCGCGTTTGAGACCATCGGTGAGCAGTTCCATGCCGAGTAATATAAGACCCAAACCACCGATTAATTGGCCTACTAACGTCAAATCCATAGAGATCCCATTAATAACTAGCTCCCTCCATCAGTTTAGTCGGGGGTGCGGCATAGTGTGCAGATAAACACCTCTTCTGCCCCAGATTTAAGCAGGAGATCACTAATGCGCTCGACCGTCGTGCCGGTGGTCATCACATCATCGACTAATATCAGCCGTTTTGGAGGTTCGCGCTCAATCTCAAAACAGTGCGCTAAGTTTGCCCTGCGCTGAGCCCGGTTGAGGTGTGCCTGATGCTCTGTGCGGCGACTTTTTTGCAGGATGGAGAGTGGAGCGGGGCGATTAAGCTGTTGTGCGATCGACTCGGCTAGCACCCGGCTCTGGTTGAAACCGCGAATTAGCTCGTCGATGGGGTGCATGGGAACAGCAATTAACGCCGCATCTGTGGGCAGCTGTGCCCCCAAGCGCTTAGTGAGCGTTTGGGCAAGCCAGTGGAGGGCCTCGGGGTCGGCACCCTTTTTTACTCTATGGATAATCTGCGGTAGCGGGAAACGGTAGGTAAAGCCAGCAAAGACTCGGCTGAAGCTAGGGCGCTGTTTTACGCAGTTAGCACAGGTGCCGGTGACCCCAGGAAGGGCGCAGATATCGCAACCCCGGTGGTGGTAGGGGAGGTCCCCGAGGCACTCCGCGCAGGGTCCGCCCCCGTCTTTAAGGGGCGAATCACAGAGTGGACAGTATTGGTTAAAAAGTGAGCATATGTTCAAAATAGCGTTGTGCATAGGTTGACAGCTCTCCCTTTGGCTTTAAACTGCTCGCATCCTTGGAGCAGCCTCTTTGTACGTAGTAAGCAGGCAGTTCTTAAACCAGTTTAGTGAGAGTTTTCCGATATGTCCGCAGCGAGCATAAATCCAGCCCAGGCAAAGAGAGAGTGGAGCTATGAAGAGATTCAGGCGCTCTTTGACCTGCCTTTCAATGATCTGCTGTTTCGTGCACAGACTGTGCATCGTGAGAACTTCGATCCAAATGAGGTACAGGTAAGTACGCTGCTCTCCATCAAAACGGGCTCTTGTCCGGAGGATTGCAAATACTGCCCGCAGAGCGCCCACTACGACACGGGGCTTGAGAAGCAGCGCCTGATGGAAGTTGAGGCTGTTTTGAACAAGGCGAAACAGGCGAAAGAGACAGGCGCTACCCGCTTCTGTATGGGGGCTGCGTGGAAGCATCCGACAGACCGTGACATGCCTTACATTCTGCAGATGGTAAAAGGTGTGCGTGAGATGGGTCTTGAGACCTGCATGACGCTGGGTATGCTCAAGCCAGAGCAGGCAGATCAGTTGGCGGACGCTGGGCTGGATTACTACAACCATAACCTAGACACCTCACCAGAGTTCTACGACAAAATCATCACCACGCGGACCTACCAGGACCGTCTCGATACACTGCAGCATGTGCGCGATAGCGGTATGAAGATCTGTAGCGGCGGAATCTTGGGGATGGGTGAGACAGCGCGTGACCGAATCGGTCTGCTTCAGCAGTTGGCAAATCTGCCGCAGCCACCAGAATCAGTGCCTATCAACATGCTCGTCAAAGTGGCAGGTACGCCGCTAGAGAATGTCGATGATCTCGATCCATTCGAGTACATTCGAAACATTGCCGTGGCGCGCATTCTGATGCCTAGTTCACACGTGCGCCTCTCAGCCGGTCGTGAGTCGATGAGTGATGAGCTTCAGGCGATGGCATTTTTTGCCGGCGCAAACTCGATTTTCTACGGCGAGTGTCTGCTGACAACGCCAAATCCAGAAACTCACCGCGATCTGCAGCTCTTTAAGCGTCTTGGTTTGCGTCCCGAACAGCGAATTGAGCAGGATGATGCGACTCAGGAGCAGGCGATTGAGCAGCAACTGATTAAGCAGCAGGACGAGCCGAAGTTCTACGACGCGAGCCTCTAAAATGAGTCGTCTCGACACACGTCTCAGGCCTGAGCTTGAGGCGCGCGAACAGGCGCACCTCTATCGCCGCCGGCGTACTCTTGAGTCTGGTCAAGCGCCACTGGTGCGTGTTGATGGAGAGGAGTTCCTGGCATTCTGCTCGAATGATTACCTCGGGCTCGCTAGCGATAGCCGCATTACTGAAGCTTTGCAGCAGGGTGCAGAGCTCTACGGCAGTGGCAGCGGTGCCTCGCATCTTGTGCTGGGGCATAGCCGTGCGCATCATCAGCTAGAAGAGGCACTTGCCGAACACACAGGGCGTGACCGTGTGCTGCTCTTCTCCACCGGTTATATGGCCAATATGGGGGTTATAGCTGCGTTGAGTGGGCGCGGTGGGCTGGTGCTGCAAGATAAGCTCAATCACGCCTCCTTGCTGGACGGTGGGGCTCTCAGCGGCGCCAAACTTAAACGCTATCTTCACGCTGACACAGACTCGCTGGAGCGCCAATTGAGTAGCTCCGACAGCCCGGATGCCCTGGTGGTAACTGACGGTGTGTTCAGTATGGACGGTGATATTGCCCCTCTACCCGAGCTAGCTCGACTCTGTCAGCAGTATCAGGCTCACCTTATGGTTGATGATGCCCACGGTTTTGGTGCGCTAGGTAAACATGGGGGTGGAGTTGCAGAGCTCTACAACCTCAACCAAGAGGCGCTGCCGGTTCTTGTGGGTACCCTCGGCAAGGCCTTCGGTACCGGTGGTGCTTTCGTAGCAGGCAGTGAGACCCTTATCGAGTATCTCATCCAGTTTGCTCGCCCCTACATTTACACCACTGCGATGCCACCCGCTGTTGCCCATGCAACACTGGAGAGCTTGCGGATTGTACGCAGCGAAAGTTGGCGTCGAGAGAAACTTGCTGTCCTTATTCAGCAGCTCCGCGACGGAGTGGAGCAGTTGGGGCTTGATCTCATGGAGTCCGATACGGCGATTCAGCCGATTCTCATCGGTGAGGCTAACAAGGCGATAGAGTTAAGTCAGGCGTTAGAGCGCCAGGGTATCTTTGTCGGAGCTATCCGTCCGCCAACCGTACCTGCCGGCAGTGCCAGATTGCGAATCACCTTAAGTGCGATGCATACAGAAGAGCAGGTTGACCGGCTCTTGAGTGCGCTAGAACAGGCGGTTAGGAGTGTCGCAGTTGAGTAGCTCTGCTATTGCGCTTCGAGTGGTCAGTGGCTGGGGAATTTCAGCGACTGTTTTAGAGGGCTGGTTAACGCAGCTACCGTCTCGTTTTGATATCCAGGTCGTTGAGATACCCGACTTGAATGAGTTGCGTTTGCTCTCTGCCACCGAGCGTACCGAAGCAATGTTGGCGGGGCAGCCGCAGGGCGCCTATTGGCTCGGTTGGTCGCTGGGTGGTGCGCTGGTATTGGATTTAGCGGCACAGCGGCCTGATGCTGTGCGCGGTGCTATTACGCTGGCCACGAACCCCTGTTTTGTCGGTCAGCCAGAATGGCCTGGCATGGATAGGGCGGTATTTGAAAACTTCCTGAAGGCCTATCAGGATACGCCGGCCAAGACACTTCAGCGTTTTGCTGCACTGCAGGTCGACGGAGCGCACAACCCCAGAGCCCAGTTGCGTGAATTAAAGACTCACCTACTTGCACCATCAGCGGTGCTTGCCGATCTGCTTGAGCTGTTGGCGCTGGATCGGCGTGAGCTTCTGAAAAATCTCAAGGTACCGGTACTTAGCCTGCTTGCCACTTCTGATGCTCTGGTGCCTGCGGTGGCTGGTCAAAAGCTCGCTGCGCTCAACAAAGAGTTGCGTGTTGAACTCATTTGCGGTGCCAGCCACCTGCTATTCCAAGACAAACCCGAGGTTCTGCTTGAAGCCATAGTGAATTGGGTTGGGCAACAGGAGTTGAGCTATGCGAGATAAGCGCTTAGTTGCCGCCTCTTTCTCGCGCGCAGCACCCAAGTATGATCGTGTCGCTGGGTTGCAGCGCAGAATTGCAGATCAGCTCTCACATTGGTTGCCTGAGTCGGAGTTCAATAGCGTCCTCGATTTGGGTTCGGGTACTGGCTATGCCAACCGCTGGTTAGCACCGCGAAGTCAGTGTTTGATTAATCTGGATCTTGCAGAGGGGATGTTAAATTTCGCCCGAGGTTCCGGCTCGCAGGGCTGTTTCCTGGCGGGAGATGCCGAGGCTCTGCCGCTTGCTGATGCATCGGTTGATATGCTCTGGTCCTCACTTGCCTTGCAGTGGAGTGAACAGCCGCAACTGTTGATGCAGGAGTTGGCGCGAGTTCTTAAGTCTGGCGCAAGGGCGTTAATCTCTACGCTCGGTCCCAAGACACTCTATGAGTTGCGCGACTCATGGGCAGCCGTAGATGAGGGGCAGCACGTGAACCAGTTCATATCTCCAAGCGAGTGGTTCGCTGTTGATGTACCGCTGGACTGTATTCGACATGAGATCACCTCTGAGGTTGAGCTTTACGCCGAGGTTGGTCAACTGTTGCGCGAACTTCGTACGCTGGGTGCGCATAATGTAAACCCCGAGCGCCGCCAGGGTTTGGGAGGGCAGGCCGCGCTCAAGGGGATGATGCAGCACTATCAACGCTATCGCACTGCAGAGGGGCTTCCTGCGACCTACGAGGTGCATTACCTGGAGTTTATTCGTCGATGAAACAGAGCTACTTCGTAACTGGTACAGATACTGACGCCGGGAAGACGCTGGTTAGCGCAGCGCTGCTGCATAAATGGAGCACAGAGGGTTTGGCGACTCTTGGTCTCAAACCCGTTGCAGCGGGTTGCGAGATGATTGACGGTGAGCTCAAAAATTCTGATGCACTGGCGTTGATGCAGCATGCTTCGATTGAATTGCTCTACTCCCAGGTTAATCCTGTTGCCCTTGAGCCTGCAATCGCGCCGCACATTGCTGCAGCTCAAGCAGGGGTGAATCTCAATGCCGATCGCCTGACGGCATATATCCGTGGCTCATTGATGCGCAAGTATGATCGAGCTTTGGTTGAAGGTGCCGGTGGTTGGCGGGTGCCCTTGAATGACCGCGAGGCACTATCACGCGTGGCTCAAGAACTCGGTTTTCCTGTGATTCTGGTCGTGGGAATGAAGCTGGGCTGCCTCAATCATGCTCTCTTGACTGCTGAAGCTATTCGCCGTGATGGTCTTAAATTAGCAGGCTGGGTAGCCAATCGAGCCGAGCCGCACATGTCTGAATTTGATGCAAATCTGAGTTGGTTGGCCAATGCTATGGGCGCTCCTCTACTCGGCACCATACCTCATCTTGAGTCGCCTTCAGCAGAAACTGCAGCGGAATACTTGGATCTTAGTCTGCTGGGTTAAAACACTCTTTTGAGTGGATCTGAGCTCATTTCGATAGTCATTTGTGACCCTTGTTTACCCTGTGTATGCGCTGTTTAAAAAATAATCAAATTTTCTGCTAAAGAATTGAAATTCTCTGCCAAGGGGCCTATTTTTAGGGTTAGGGAAGAGTCTGTATCTGTTTATATCTGCTCTTCTCGAATTGCTATTTGCGTGTTCGCCTGTCGCCGATGTTTTTGGGTTTGGGGCAGAGCAAAAAGACGATTGGCATGAAGTCAGAGGCTAATCAGAGGTAAAGCTTATGGAAATTACAGGCGGGTTAACCGCGGGCTATTTAGGCCAAACACAGAACTCAGACGGTTCACGAAGAACTGCGGATGGGTCGCAATCCGTTGGTAGCGTCGACCTGCAGACCAGTACCGAAGTTGAGAACACTGATGATCAGGCTGTGGCAGAGTCATCTGCATCTGCGTCCGTTGATGAGAGTTCTGCAGCAACACTGGAGCTTGTGACAGCATCTGGGCAGCTAGAGTCGGGAACTCAGATTGGCAGCGTAGTCGATCAGTTCGCCTAGCCCTGCATGTCAGTTCAGTTTGATAGCTAGCTTAGAAAGGAGGGGCATATGGTCACTCCAATAAACTCACTAAGTAGTTCGCCAGCCCGCAATCCTACACAAGAGCTTGCTGTGACCTCTACCCGTGTAGAGACTACAAGCGAGCCATCTAAAGTCACGCGCGAATCAGGCTCAGCCATTCTTCCAGCGCAGGTGGTCTCCGTCACCACGCTGAGTGAAGAGGTGACACCTACCGAAGAGGCGGACTTGACCCCAGCTCAGCGATCCGTTGGTGCTGAGCAAGTTCAGCCGGGGCGGCTCGATGAGGCTGAGGCAGCTATGGTGCGCGAGTTGGCTCAACGTGACCGTGAAGTGCGTCAACACGAGATGGCTCACAAAAGCGCAGCCGGTAGTGCAGCGGGTGCGATCAGCTACGAGTACCAGCGAGGCCCAGATGGTCGTCTGTACGCCATTGGGGGCGAGGTCTCTATACGTTTAAGTCCACCCTCCAATGACCCAGCTGAAGTTCAGCGATATGCAGAGCAGATTCTGCGAGCAGCGCTAGCACCTGCCGAACCCTCGGGTCAGGATAGACAAGTTGCAGCTCAAGCAAGGTCAATGATCGCCGAAGCTCAGGCTGAGCTCGCCCAGCAGGCAGGTGAAACTGAAGAAGCCAACGCCGCGACGGAAGAGAGCAGAGAGGCTGACGCTAGAACTGAAGAGCGCTCGAATACAAGCCGTACCGAAGATGTTCAAGGTGATATAGAAGCTCAAAAAGAGCGAGCAGCTGAATCTTTGGCGGAGTTTCAACAGAATTTGGCCGAGGTCAGCAACCGCTTGGCAGAGGTGAATCAGAAGTTGGTTCAGCTTGGTGTGCTAGAGGAGCTCTACGTGCCGCCGGGCACTATTCTAAAAACCACTGCCTAGTTTTAGGCTGGTTTTATGCTCAGATCATCGCCCTTAGCCCTTAGCCCTTAGCCCTTAGCCCTTAGCCCTTAGCCCTTAGCCCTTAGCCCTTAGCCCAGCCCAAAATTGTGCCTAAACAGAGCCACAAGAAAGACGGGCACTGTCCAATCTAATCGGTTGTTATCTTCTCAAGAGGTGAGGAAGCTACGCACGATGCGCAGGAATATTTCAGGCTTTTCCGCGTGCGGCCAATGGCCAGCATCTTTGATTATCTTCAGCTCTACCTTTGGAAAACGGCTAATCACAGCCTGCTGATATTCATTCAACAGATAGTTCGAATCGGCCCCTTTGATGAACAGGGTCGGCTTCTCAAACTGCCCTTTTGCCGGAGCAGCTGCGATATTAGAGTACTCAGACTCGAGCGCAGCGAAGTTCGCCCTCCATCTGAACCTGCCATCCTCACGGTAAAGATTCTTTAGCAAGAATGCGCGTACTCCAGCGGACTCTACCTGCTGACTTAGCTGTTGGTCTGCCTCGGATCGACTCTTTAATTGAGCTAAATCGATGCTGCGAATTCCAGCAAATACGTCGGTGTGGTGCGGCGGGTAAACCACCGGAGCAATATCGACTACGACCAGTTTATCGACACGCTCAGGGTTGTTAAGTGCAAACTCCATAGCCACTTTTCCCCCCATCGAGTGACCGAGAATTGAGACGCTCTCGAGACCAAGCTGATCAAGCAGTGCAGCAAGATCTGCTGCCATCAGTGGGTAGGAGTGCTCAGTAGCCTGGGGTGAGCGGCCATGATTACGCAGATCGGGTGCAATGACATCCCACTCTTGCGCCAATGACTTTACAGTGCTGCCGAGGTTTTCCCAGGTGCCAAAGAGACCGTGGAGAATAACCAGCGGACGTCCCTGTCCGCTGCGATGGTAGTGCAGTTGCATTGCTTAGAGGATATCCAGCAGTTCTACATCAAATACTAGAGTAGAGTACGGTGGGATGCCGCCCGGAGAGCCCTGTGCACCGTAAGCAAGGTTGTAAGGGATGTAGAGCTTCCACTTCGCGCCAACATTCATCAGCTGCAGCGCTTCTGTCCAACCTGAGATAACGCCGCCAACAGGGAATTCAGCTGGCTGACCGCGCTCGTAAGAGCTATCGAACGTTCGTCCGTCAATGAAGGTGCCATGGTAGTGTACGCGCACCTTAGACTGGTGTTGCGGCTTGTCGCTGCTGGCATCGCCCGCTTCAATCACTTCGTACTGCAGACCTGAGTCTGTCACTGTAATTTCGTCACGCTTGGCGTTGGTTTCGAGGTATTTTTGACCCTCTTCAGCCATCGCTTTAGCTTCAGCTTCCTGTTCTGCACGCAGGCGATCAGTCAGATCGTTGAACGCTGCCTGTAGGTCTTCGGCGCTGACGCGTAGGGCTTCACCGGTGAATGCGTCTTTCAGGCCGAGTGCGGCGGCGTCAATATCAGCCCCTTTGAACCCGTTTTGTGCCAGCTGTTCACCCATCTGACGGCCAATGCCGTAGCTGGCGCGCTGCTCTACGGTCTCGAGTTTTACTTCACTCATGTTAAATCCATATATATGCGTTGTAAGAGAGGGCGCAGGTTACCACAGCCAACTCAGTTTTGCTGAACGAAGAGTAACGGATCGACGCGGGTGTTATTGAGGCTTACACCCCAATGAAGATGGGGTCCGGTGACTCGGCCGGTTTTGCCAACAAGACCAATCTGGTCGCCCGTCTCTAATTTCTGACCCAGTTCAACGGAGATCTCGCTCATATGGCAGTACATAGTTGAGAGACCATATCCATGATCGACGATTATGGTGTTGCCGTTGAAAAAGTAATCTCCTTTGGCTGTAACCACGCCCGGTGCAGCAGCGATGATGACTGAGCCGTCGGGGGCGGCGATATCTAGGCCCGAGTGAGGAGAGCGCGGTTGGTCATTGTAGAAGCGTTTCAAACCGAACGCGCTAGAATAGGGCCCCTCAGCCGGTATCGCGAGGGTTGTTACTGTGGTTTCAGGCTCGCTCCAGGCTTTGTATGCGGCTTTCTGCTCCGCCGACTCTTTACGCCAGCGCGCCACCTGTTTTGGATCAGGCTCGACATATTTCCTCTCTTTGATTTTCAGGCGTTGCTCAGGGTAGGCCTTATCGCTAATACCAAAACTCAAAGGCTTGCCGTTGATGCTGAGTTTCTGTTGCTCTTCGGGCTTGGCGCTCAGGGGTATGCCGACCACAGCTACCCAACCGTTTTCTTCTTCAGTGGGTATAACCATAACGCGCGTGCCTTGGTACTCAACCTTGGGTGCGCTCGTGCTTGCCGGTAGGTCGATAAGTGCTATCCCTCCGGGTACACGCGACTCTTGCGGTAGGGCGAAGCTAAGTGTGCTCCAAAGGGTCAGAATTGATAATAGGCTTGAACGCAGCATAGTTATTCACCTTAAATTGGTTATCTTCGCTATTTACCTTGTTTATGTCTCAGGGTTCTTACTTTGAGTGGTCTGGCTCTGGGTGTGTAAGGGTCACCTGTGTCTCGACGGTGCCCTGTGCCAAGCGTATATGGAGCAGATCACCAGGTGCCACCTCCCTTGCATCTCGAACCAGTGCGCCTGTCTCAGTCTGAGCCAGAGCGTAGCCCCGTTCAAGTGTTGCCAGAGGACTTATGGCGTTGAGGCGACTCGCTTGTTGAGCCAGCATGAGTTTGCGACGCTCTAACATCGTTTGGATACGCCTCTGCATCTGTTGCTGCAGCTCGTCTAGGTGTTGGCGTTGACGCTGGAGTTGGCGCTGAGGATTCTGCGTCGCAAGGCGCAGTTTTAAGTTACTTAGCCGCTCGGAACGCCGCGTAAGCTGCAACTTTATGGCGCGCTGGAGGCGCAGATCTAGATCATCGCAGCGTTGCTGTTGTTCGCGAATTTTATCGCCAGGGTGGCGTAACTGGAGCCGCAGTGCGGTCAAACGGTCGGATTGGCGCTGCAGGTGCCACTGCATGCGTTGCTGCAGTCCGCGGCGTAACTGTTCCAAGCGCTGTCGAATAGCGCTCTGGTCGGGGCTGAGCAGCTCCGCAGCGGCAGTTGGAGTAGGTGCGCGCAGGTCCGCCACCAGATCGCTGATGGAGAGATCGACCTCGTGACCAACCGCAGAGACGATCGGTATCTCTGACGCCA
>Ga0209962_1000240_pt1 | contig 17904 bp, 14 predicted proteins | sample SalPonA_C_H2O_MG_FD_185722 | JGI IMG/M metagenome (GOLD analysis project Ga0209962, IMG submission 185722) | Water microbial communities from South San Francisco under conditions of wetland restoration - Salt Pond MetaG R2A_C_H2O_MG (SPAdes)... | ecosystem: Environmental > Aquatic > Non-marine... | reverse complement strand
CGTAACTTATTACACGAAGATTGATGAGTCTGTCATTAGTTTAGATTACCTCTTTTATGTCCTCACAACTCTTAATCTTCCTGCCTTAGCACGTGGAGTAAAACCGGGTATAAACCGGAATGATGTCTATGAGCAGACCGTTCCCCTGCCGCCACTAGCAGAACAACAACGCATTGTTGCCAAGCTTGATGCAGCGTTTGCGGAGATTGATAGGTTAGAGCAGACGGTTGATAAGGCAATCACACTAACTGATGAGTTGTTCCTTCAAGTACTGGATAAAGCGTTTGCAGAGATTAGTCCTGAATCAGTGAAAGAAGTGGGGGATTTTGCTGAGCACTGTCTTGGGAAGATGTTAGATAAAAAGAAAAACAAAGGAGTACTGCATCCATACCTCCGAAACTTAAATGTTCGGTGGTTTAAAGTGACAACAGATGATCTTCTTGAAATGAGAATTGATGATGCAGAGCACGAAAGGTACTCCACAAAGAAGGGTGATTTACTGATTTGTGAGGGTGGATATCCGGGAAGGTGTGCAATATGGGAGCATGATGAACCTCTTTATATTCAGAAGGCATTGCACAGAGTGCGTTGTAGGGAGCCAGAGTACAACAAATGGCTGATGTACTATTTGTACTATCTGGACAAGACTGACAGATTAAAGAAGTACTTCACTGGATCAGGAATACAGCACTTTACGGGTAAGGCTTTGAATAAGTTGCCGGTTCCCCTTCCTGATAAACATGCAGCTGTAAATTGGATTGTTACATTTGATCAGGCAAGAGCCAAAACAACACGCCTGAACAAAATCAATATTAAGAAGAAAGAGCAACTTAATTCGTTAAGAGGGGCTTTACTTAAGTCTCACATCAAAGCGGGTGAAGCAGCATGAACGAAGCTGATACACGTGCGGAATTAATAGACAAACAGCTTGAAGCTGCTGGCTGGATAACTAGTGCCGAAACAGGTGTACGTGTCAGACGTGAGTTCAACATCAACGCTGGTGAGATACGTGCTAGCGGCATCCGTACTGGGCAACTCAAAGCAGACTACATCCTTGAATACAAGAACATCAAGCTTGCCGTAGTTGAAGCGAAGAGTGATGAGTTGGATGTATCTGAGGGTGTAGCACAAGCAAAACTCTACGCTGAGAAGCTGCGTCTACAGACAAGCTTTGCTGCTAACGGAAGGCAGATTTATCAGATAGATCATGCTTCTGGTACAGAAGGAGTTGTGTCTTCATTCCCAACACCGGATGAACTATGGCAACGCACATTTGGTAGTGGCAATGAGTGGCTAGAGAAATTCAACGCAGTTCCGTTTGAAGATATGAACGGTATGCGACAAGCACGTTACTATCAGGAGTTAGCGGTTAACCGTGCCGTAGAGGCTATAGCCAAAGATGCTGAACGTGTACTCCTAACTCTGGCTACTGGTACAGGTAAAACATTCATAGCCTTCCAGATAGCTTGGAAGCTATTTAAGGCACGGTGGACGAAGCAGAAAGATGGCAAACGCCAACCACGTATACTGTTCCTTGCAGACCGTAATATCCTAGCCAACCAAGCCTATTTGGATTTTGGGGCGTTTGATCCGGCAGCTCTTGTTCGTATCAATCCGCAAGACATAGCCAAGCGTGGTGAAGTGCCAAAGAACGGCAGTGTATTCTTCACTATCTTCCAAACATTCATGAGTGGTGAGGGCGAAGCTACTTACTTCGGTCAGTACGAAAAAGACTTCTTTGACTTAATCATCATTGATGAGTGTCACCGTGGTGGTGCTAATGATGAGAGTACGTGGCGTGGCATCCTAAATCACTTCTCTAGTGCTGTGCATTTGGGGCTTACAGCTACTCCAAAGCGCAAAGACAACGCAGATACATACGAATACTTTGGTCAGCCTGTATTCACCTACAGCCTCAAGGAAGGCATACAGGATGGTTTTTTAACGCCCTTCAAGGTGAAGCGCATACAGACAACTATTGATGAGTATGTGTACACGGCAGATGACGAAGTCCTAGAAGGCGAAGCTGAGGTTGGCACTCTGTACAAAGAATCTGACTTCAACATAAAAATTGTCATTGAAGAGCGTGAGCGCAAGCGTGTGCAGGAGATGCTTGCTGCCATCAATCAGAATGAGAAGACTATCGTATTCTGCGCCAACCAAGCTCACGCTGGAATGGTGAGGAACCTTATCAATCAAGAAGCAGACAGCAAGAGTGTTGATTACTGTGTTCGTGTTACGGCCAATGACGGAGCGTTGGGCGACACCTACCTCAAACAGTTCCAAGATAACGACAAACTAATCCCTACAATCCTCACAACTAGTCAGAAGCTAACTACAGGGGTAGATGCACGCAATGTCCGTAACGTGGTGTTGATGCGCCCCGTGAACAGCATGATTGAGTTTAAGCAAATCATCGGTAGGGGTACACGCCTGTTTGATGGCAAGAACTACTTCACCATCATAGATTTTGTGAATGCCTACCATCTCTTCAATGACCCAGAGTGGGATGGTGAACCTGTTGATCCTACTGGCGGTGGTGGAACTGGCGGTACAGGTGGAGGCGCTGGCGGTGGCACGGGAGGTGGTGGCGGTGAAGATCCACCACCAAGACCAGAGAAGATACGAATCAAACTCAGTGACGGTAAGGTACGTGAGTTGCAGAGTATGAGTAGCACGTACTTCTACGTGGATGGTAAGCCAATTAGTGCAGAAGAGTTTCTTAAGCGTTTGTTTGACGTGATCAAGCTACCAGAGTTGTTAGGTAGTGAAGAAGAGCTGAGAAAGCTGTGGGCTAATCCAATGACCCGCAAGGAGTTGCTTGAGCGGCTTGAGAAGGAAGGCTGCCACAAGGATGATCTTGAAAAGCTGCAGGAGCTAATCAACGCTAAAGACTCTGACTTGTTTGATGTGCTGGAATACATCAGCTTCGCTAGAGAACCTATTAGTCGTGCTGCACGTGTAGAGACCAACCATGCCAACATATTCAACCTACTGACACCAGAACAGAAGGAGTTTGTAGAGTATGTTCTGCGTAATTACGTGGATGTGGGCGTGGATGAATTAGACATTAGCAAACTCAGTACAGTTCTAACTGCTAAGTACGGCAGCATACATGCAGCTCAAGAACAGCTTGGTAGTGTTCCTGAGATACACAGTACATTCGTAACATTTCAAGAGCAGCTATACAGAGATGCAAGTTGAGCTATTTACCCAACCTTTTTAATGCTCTAGCCAGAGCCGCATTCAGCGAAGCTCCAACGATTAGCTCTTTAACTGCAACAGCTATCTCCCTATCCAAACTATTATCAGCGAAAGTCTCTCTGAAATTACGTATGTAGTGACAAACACGCTCATCACGCAGCATTGTGCGCTTCAGTGCATGTGGATCTAACGGACAGATTGGTGCGGAACAGGAGTCAAAACGTGGGCATTTGTGTGGCGCAGTAGGTTTCATAATTACCTCCAAATAAAACGGAGGTATGTTTAGAAAACATCAGATGGCAACCCCTTGTTCTCCACCTTCTTATCCTGTTTAAACAGGGGGCAAAAGGCACATTACAGCTACAGGTAATGCGTCACCCTACCTAACAACAAACATGCTCATATACCCCATATAGAATCGCATACAGCACTATCAGTGGTCAGTGGTAGTGGGTATATGTAACCCGGGTGTTTGCTAACACATATAGTGTGTTAGACACCGAATCATTCAATAAGTTCCCGCACCCCTTAAATATTCTATAACAATATCAAATACTTAGTTGACACCTTGTCAATCTCACTTCTGTGTATGACCAGAAGTACAATAACGCCATAGGGGCGGGTGGCCCTCACGTACCCCTATCCTCAAGCATGATCTATACATACCTCTGAGAGCGCCTACAGAGGCTTCTGAGAGGATTATGTCTGGCGAAGGAAAGTGTATCCGTTCAAACAGTATCAAGCTCCTGCAAGCTCTTTGGTGGGTATACGGAGCTATATCATCAGTATCTGAGGCATAGGAGCGCCAAGCATCGAATTTGTAGATAGCGGTGTGTGAGTCGACCTGTCATCACGTACAGCATCAAATTGACAGCTTTACAACGGACCAAGGGAAGCTATAGGTTTAATAGAAGTGGCACGACAACTGGTACATCAAGTGACACGAAAAGCGGTAACTACTGATTGGTAGGCCCCAGAATATGTAGCTGTCCCTGCCGGAGGCCCCGGCTTATCGGTAGACTCAACTTTTTCCCTCTACTCCTGCGCCTAGGCGGTCAACCTGAATATTTTTTCAGGCTAAGCAGCGAAAAGTGTCTATGCTTCTACTTACCGATATTTTTCGAACAGCCGAACGGGTTATCAGGCGAGTAGATGGATAATCTTCAGCAAGAGTACACATCCCTAGAGCGTGAGTTGGTTAACCTTCAGAACGATTTTGAGAAGCAAAAAGTGCTTTTCAATCGCGCGCTGAGAATTCTTTTTAGTGTTCTCGAGACCGATTTGCCCGCTTCCATGACTGAGATGAGCTGGGCAGAACCTGCCAATGTTGCAGATGCTCGGCAGATACTGACCCAACTAGAGCGCAGTTATAGGGTCTACACCCTCGATCGTGAGCGCCTCTCTGACTCAATTTTAAGTACTCTGAAACGCTATTTGCTCGCGAGGCAGTCACTCGCCTGTGACGGAGGAGACAGTTTAGCTTCGCAGTTGATCGGCGCTCTTGAGGAGTCTGATGATCTGTTTGCTGCTTTGGCTGCTAATCTGGATCGGATTCTGCAGCTCATGCAGGTCGACGCCAATGAGCAGATGCAGGGCGATGGAGTACCAGCTAGCTCAGAAGTCGCGTCGCCTCCTGTTGAGCTTATACTAGCGATTAAGCGCATTGCGAACCTCGTACCCTTGCAGCCTGAGGATCATGATCTTGTCGTAGAGCTTACAGATGCGATGAGTGAGGACTGTCAACCTGATGATTTGATTCAGCGACTGCACTCGATTGTAGAGTTACTTGAGCAGCGCAAGGGGGCTCAGGTGGATCAGCTCTCCGAGTTTCTCAAGTCGATGGTGGCGAAGTTAGCTGAGCTAAATAAGTCGCTTCAGGAGTCCCAGGAAGAGTCGAAGTCGCTTAATGAGGGTGAGACAGAAGAGGCTGATAAGCTAACCCGGGGTATAGAGGAGATGCGCTCAGGCATTGAGGGCGCAGAAGATCTCAATGATCTCAAAGCACTTATAGCCAATCAACTGGAGGGACTCTCGCAAGGTTTTACGGAGTTCAAACAGCGACGTGAAGCGCGCATTGAGTTTATTGAGAACCAGTACGCGCAACTGCAGCAGCGGCTTGTCAGTGTCGAGAGAGATGCCGTTAGTGCGCACACTCAAGTCGATCTAGAACATAAGCTGGCGCTGACCGACCATCTAACCGGATTGCCAAACAGGCGGGCCTATGAAGAGCAGTTACGCGCTGAATTGAGCCGTTTGGAACGGCATCAAATCCCCTTCGCTGTGTTGGTGGTAGATATCGATCACTTCAAACAGATCAACGATAAGATGGGGCACCTTATTGGTGATCGCGCACTAAAACTGGTTGCAAAGGTGCTGCGCAAGGTTTTGCGAGCGTCTGACTTTTTAGCGCGCTACGGCGGTGAGGAGTTCGTTGTTCTGCTTGCAGAATCTGAAGCGCAGGGGGCTATGAAGACAGCGGAGAAGCTTCGCCGAGCAGTTGAGTTGGCGCCGTTTAAGTACGAGGGTGAGCTTGTCCCGATTCGTGTCTCGGTCGGTGTAACTCAGGCGCGATCAAGTGATACGAGCGCGCGGCTGTTTCATAGAGCCGATCAGGCGCTCTATCGGGCCAAAGAGGGTGGCCGCAACCAGGTTGCTAGCGAATAAGCTTGAACTATACTTTAGAAGACAGATCTATTTGGTGTGAGAAAGCAAGATGGTTGATCTAATAAAGGCGGTTAACAGTGCCGGCGAGACGGTCTTTATGTGGCTCAGGAAAGGTGTTTCGCTGAGTGGAGCTCGAGAGTTTAGTTCGGTTCACAGCGCCGCGCAGTGGTACTCGCAAAATCAGGTGTTCGCCTACTCAGGTAGCGATAGGCGTCGAGGATTCGATAGGCGTTCCGGCGATGAGCGACGTATGCGTGTTTCGAGCTTTGAGCGGCGTCAGCGACCTCAAGGGCGGCGTTGGGTGGATGAGGTCGAACGCTTTCTCTGAGATCTTCGCGCTAATCCATTTTACTATTCAAGCTTAATATATCCGGGAGCCTGTCGGGCTCATTCCTAGACTTCCCTCTGGGGGCGCCGAGCATGGCGCCCCTTTTTTATTCATTTCAGGGTGATTTTTCTATGCGAGTTTTGGTTTTTAGTGCACGTAAAGATGAACGAGCTTTTTTGCGTCAGGCGATGGTTAAGCTAGGTCATGAAATCGCCTTTGAGGAGGCGCATCTGAGCGGGCGTACCGCCGCTCTGGCTGAGGGGTACGATGCAATTTCGGTCTTTGTGAATGATTGCGTCGATGCTGAGGTGATCGCGTCGCTTGATTCGCTCGGCGTAAAGGCGATAGCGCTTCGTTGCGCTGGCTATAACAACGTCGACCTCGATGCGGCAGCCAATGCAGGTATCCCAGTGGTTCGTGTGCCTGCCTACTCGCCTTATGCAGTTGCAGAGCACGCTGTGGCGCTGTTGATGGCCCTAAATCGCCATATTCATAAAGCTTACAACCGAGTACGCGAAGGTAACTTCTCTTTAGATGGCTTGGTGGGGCGTGACATCCACGGTAAAACAGTAGGGGTTATTGGTACGGGTACCATAGGTCGGGTCTTCTGCCAAATATTGAGGGGGTTTGGCGCGAGGGTGATCGCCTATGATCTCTACCCCTGCGAGGAGGCGCTTAAGATGGGTGTGGAGTATGTCGATCTCGCTAGGCTCTATGCTGAGTCCGATATCATCAGCCTGCACTGTCCCCTTACGCCGCAAACCCACCATCTTATCGATGCTGAAGCCCTGGCAAGTATGAAGCAGGGGGTGATTATCATTAACACCAGTCGTGGTGGCTTGGTGGATACCCAAGCGGTAATCGGTGGTTTAAAATCGCTACAGGTCGGAGGGCTGGCGCTGGATGTTTATGAGGAGGAGGCGGATCTCTTTTTCGAAGATCTATCTGGCGAGGTGATTGCAGACGATGAGTTGATGCGTCTGACCACCTTTCCCAACGTTATCATTACTGGGCATCAGGCCTTTTTGACTCAGGAAGCGTTAATTAATATCGCTGAGACCACGGCGCAGAACCTCTCTGACCTTGAGTCTAACGCAAGCTGCAGCAACCAACTCTAAGGATGTAAATTGGAATACCTGATTACCGACACACGTGCGGGCGTGTCCCGGCGTGACTTCTCCCTAAAAGCTACGGATCTCGGGTTTGATTTCCCAGTCGATTTTGAGTGCCGCCATCAGATATTGCATGGCGGTAAGCAGGAGGGGGCAGAGGTTATCACACTTAGAGTTGGAGGTATGACGCTGACAGTTTCGCCGACTCGTGGAATGGGAGTGCTCTATGCCCAGTATGCCGATCTGCGTCTTGGTTGGGACTCCCCAGTAAAAGAGGTGGTCAATCCAGCCTATATGGAGCTCGGTAAGCAGGGCGGTATAGGCTGGCTTGAGGGCTTTAATGAGCTAGTTGCTCGTTGCGGTTATCAGTGGACGGGTCACCCGGGGGAGGATCAGGGTGAGATGCTGACACTCCATGGTCAAATACAGAATATTCCCGCATCAGTCGTTCGTCTCTCGGTAGAGAGTGCACCGCCCTATCGCGTTCGTCTCTCCGGACGTGTCGATGAGCGCTGCTTCAAGCGCTGTGAGTTTGAGGTGTGGATGCATCTCGATATTCTCCCTGGCGAAGCGAGTTTTCGAATCAGTGATGAGCTGATTAACCGCGGTTCTTCTGCGCGTGAGTACCAGATTATCTACCACAATAACTTTGGAGTTCCGCTTTTAGAACAGGGTGCCGAGGTCCGCGTCCCGGTGAAGCAGCTCTCGCCTTTCAATGAGCGCGCAAAGGAAGGTCTTAACACTTGGAGCACGATGCCCGCACCAACGGCTGGATTTGATGAGGAGGTCTTCAATATCCGACCTCTGGGTGATTCAGAGGGTGATACTCTGGCGCTGTTACGCAACGCAGCCGCCGATAAGGGGGTGGCTATGCGTTACAACCTTAATCAGTTGCCAGTCCTTACATTGTGGAAAAATACCGACACTCTAGAGCAGGGGTATGTGGTGGGGTTGGAGCCGGGGACTAGCTTCGCTTATAACCGCCGCTATCAGCGCGATCTAGGTCTGGTTCCCTCAATCGGTGCAGGTGAGAGCCGCCTGTTTAACCTGCAGTTCGACTTCCTGCAGGATCATGCTGCGGTTGCAGCGGCCGAAGCAGAGGTTGTAGCCCTTCAGGCGGCTCAATCTTCAGAGGTTCTGTCTGAACCCTTGGTTGCCTGTTAACTTTCCCTAAGTACAGTGAAGATGAAAATAATTCCTCTTCACTGTACAAGTCCCTGCCTCTTGCTGCTATCTCGCTGAAATCATTAGACTAGTTGAGTTTGCCGGTTAATAACTGGTGAATTTTTGTCCGTCTTTTCTCTCCCACTTTACGACACCGATCTATGCGCGTGTCTCTGTATCGCTTCTAGATGCTGTTGTGTTTCTGTTCTAACCGTCTGAAAATTAAAAAGATTATCTAGCTTGCCTCCTGTTTTATCGGCTCCGGTAGTGCCCCTTAAACGCCTGGGAAGACCGCTCTGGCGAAGTTGCAAAAGGGCTGTTTTGCTCTTATAGTGTCAGTGTGTGGTAAAAAGTGGGTCAAAGTGGGTCAATGTGGAAATTTCTTGGGGGAGATAATTTCCATAGGAGTCGCTGCTCGAGGTTGTTAACCAAGAGTGCGCTCCAAGGCTTCACTGGCAGGAGTAGTGAGACGATATGTTTCGTGGGGTTAATCAAATCAATCTGGATGCGAAAGGGCGCATGGCAATGCCGGCACGCTATCGCGAGCAGATTGCTGACTGCTGCGATAACGAACTAGTCGTCACCATCGATACCGAAGCTCGCTGCCTGCTTCTCTATCCGCTGCCTGAGTGGGAGTTGATCGAGAAGAAGCTTGAAGCCTTACCAAGCTTTAACCCCGCGGCGCGCCGCATCCAGCGTTTACTGATTGGTCATGCGACCGACTTAGAGCTGGATGCGAGCGGCCGCTTACTGCTACCCGCGCCGCTACGTGAATACGCCGAGTTAGACAAGAAACTGGTGATGTTGGGGCAGGGACGCAAATTCGAAATCTGGAGCGAAGAGCTCTGGAACTCCCAGCGCGACGATTATCTGGCTGAGTCAGATCAGGCTCAAGGACTGCCAGATGAACTTCAAACGCTCTCCTTATAGAGAGGTACACCATGAGTGAGCCGCTCAACCATATCACCGTCCTTCTCAATGAGGCTGTCGATTCGCTGGTGCATGACCCGGATGGGGTCTATGTGGACTGCACCTTTGGGCGTGGTGGCCACTCCCAGCTGATTCTTGATCGCCTGAGCGACAAAGGACGCCTAATTGCTATCGATAAAGATCCTGAAGCCATTGCGTATGCGCATCAGCGATTTGGTGATGAGCTAAGGTTTGAGATTGAGCATGGCTCATTTGCTCAGCTAGATGAGTTTATAGCCAAGCGCGACCTGCAGGGCAAAGTGGCGGGTGTTCTGATGGATTTGGGGGTCAGCTCTCCGCAGTTGGATGATCCAAGCCGTGGATTCAGTTTTCAGTCAGATGGTCCGCTGGATATGCGCATGGACACGACACGCGGGCCTAGTGCTGCCGAGTGGGTTAACTCTGCGGCTGAATCCGAAATTGCTGATGTGCTGTTCAAGTACGGTGAAGAGCGTTTTGGTCGTCGTATGGCTGCTGCAATTGTGCGTGAGCGTGAAGAGCAGCCGATAGAGACAACCGCGCGACTCGCATCAATTGTTGCCGCCGCTAACCCTAAGTGGGAGAAGGGTAAGAACCCCGCAACCCGAGCTTTTCAGGGTATACGTATCCATATCAACCGTGAGCTTGCGGATGTCGAGGCTGTGTTGGATCAAACTCTTGAGGTGCTCGCGGTGGGTGGTCGCATGGCGGTGATCAGCTTCCACTCGCTCGAAGATCGTATCGTTAAGCGGTTTATCCGCACACATGTGAAGGGCGATGAGCATCTGCCGCCAGGGATTCCAGTGACCCAAGACATGCTGCGCATCCGCCTGAAAGCGGTTAGCAAAGCGATTAAAGCTGGTGGTGATGAACTTAAGCACAACCCTCGGGCTCGCAGTGCAGTGATGCGCGTGGCGGAGAAATTGAAATGAATCTCTCCCTGCCTAAATTTGAACTCGCAACGGCGAAGCCTGCTCGTAAAGAGGGGCCGCTGCTCTCGCTTGGACAGATTTTTGAGCAGCTTCTTGCATTGACCCTGCTAGTGCTCTTGGTGATCAGTTCTGCGCTGGCGGTGATCTACAGCTCCTACGAGTATCGCCGTCTATTTCACCAGCACCAGACGCTGGTGCGTGAACAGAACAACTACCGTATCGAGTGGGGCCAGTTGCTCCTAGAGCAGAGTGCTTGGGGCTCGAACTCAAGAGTTGAAAAACTCGCTTCAGACGAGATTCAGATGCGCGCTCCTGACCCAGAAGAGATTAGGTTGATTCAACATGAAAGATGAGCAGTTGGTACAGATCCACGCTGCTCGTAGCTGGCGGCTCTGGTTGGTTGGATTTCTACTGGTCCTGGTGGCCAGTGCGATCCTTTTCAAAATGGTATCGCTCTACACCTCTGAGCAGGCATTCCTGCAGCAGCAGGGTGATGCGCGCTCACTGCGTACCCGTTTAACTCCAGCTCATCGTGGTTTAATTACGGATCGTAACGGTGAGCCTCTTGCGGTCAGTGCGCCTGTGGCAACTATCTGGGCCGATCCTAAAGAGACCGATATTCAGAATCCCAATATTCTGCAGATGGCGCGCTTGTTAGATCTGAATCCTCAAGAGCTGCTAGCTGAACTGAAGAGTAGCGCTGAGCGCCGCTTCATGTACATCAAGCGCCAGGTCACGCCAGAGGTTGCTGAGCGTATTTCTGACTTAAGAATCTCAGGTGTGCATGTGGATCAGTCGTTCAAACGCTTCTATCCCGCCGCTGAGGTTACAACTCATCTGGTGGGCTTTACCAATGTGGATGGTGAAGGGCAGGAGGGGCTAGAGCTGGCGTTTAATGAGGTGCTTCGTGGTGAACCAGGCCGCTCACTGGTGCTGCAGGATCGTAAGGGGCGCACGGTTAAACACCTGCAGAATCTGCAGCAAGCTATGCCGGGTGAAGACTTAGCGCTCAGTATCGATCTTCGCTTGCAGTACCTCGCCTACCGCGAGCTCAAAGATGCGGTACAGACGCACAAGGCTGACTCAGCTTCTGCGGTTATCCTAGATGCCCATACGGGCGAGGTGTTGGCGATGGTTAACCAGCCCTCATACAACCCCAATGACCGCTCAGTTCTCAGTACAGATGCGCTGCGTAACCGCGCCATGACCGATACGTTTGAGCCTGGCTCAACCATGAAGCCCATCACGGTGGCGGCAGCGCTAATGAGCGGCAAGTACAATATTGACGATATCGTTGATACATCGCCAGGTTATATTCGGGTGCGCGGAGCGTCTATCCGCGATCATCGTAACTATGGGGAGCTCGATATTACTGGAATTATCACCAAATCAAGTAATGTCGGTGTGGTGAAACTGTCGCGCTCACTCGAGCATGATTCAGTGCGCAATCTTATGGCCAATATGGGGCTTGGGCGTACCAGCTCAACCGGCTTTCCGGGCGAGCGAACTGGTGTGCTGCCCTATTTAAGTGAGCGTCAAGAGGTAGAGCAGGCGACGCTCTCTTATGGCTATGGTCTATCCGTCACGCCGCTGCAGTTAGCTCAAAGCTATATCCCATTTGCTAACGATGGCCGGCTTCTGCCGGTTTCGCTGTATAAACAGTCTGAGTCTCCACTTGGTGAGCGCGTGATGCCCAAAGAGGTGGCAAATCAGGTGTTACATATGATGGAGACGGTCATCAGCGCCAAGGGCACCGCGCGTAAGGCGGCTGTAACTGGATACCGCGTGGGTGGCAAAACCGGTACGGCACATAAGGCGGTAGCGGGCGGTTATGCTGACGATGCCTATATCTCCGTATTCGCAGGTATCGCACCGATCAGCGATCCGCGCATCATAATGGTGGTAATGGTTGATAACCCCAAAGGGCAAGAGTACTACGGGGGTGAGGTTGCTGCCCCGGTCTTCTCCCGGGTGATGAGCGGCGTGCTGCGGCTAATGAATGTGCCGCCCGATAACTGGCACGAGCCGGCAGTACAGGTGGCAGCGAAATGAATAGTTTGTCGCTAACTTGGACGCTCTCCGAGCTGCTGCCCGAACTCGGGTGTTTGCACAAGACGGAAGTGACTGGCTTGTCGCAAGATAGTCGCTCCACCAAGCCGGGTGATCTGTTTATTGCACGTCGCGGTCTTAAAACTACGGGTGCCGAGTTCGCAGCGGACGCGGTTGCCAAAGGGGCTGTGGCTGTATTGTTGGATGCTAGCCAGGCTGAGGCTGAGCACCTGCAGTCGATCCTTAACGTGCCTGTCATCGCTTGGATAACCAAACGGCTGGGATTGGGGGTTTTGGCAGATCGCTTCTACCACTCTCCGAGTCGCAAGCTCAAGGTTGTCGGTATTACGGGTACCAACGGCAAAACCTCTTCTGCGCACTTTTGTGTTCAGGCGCTTGAGCATCTCGGTAGACGCACTGCGCTCATCGGTACCCTAGGTAACGGTTTTCTCACCAATCTCAGTGATGCGAGCCACACCACCCCGGATGCAGTAGATCTACACCGCATGCTTGCCGAATTCCTGGCGCAAGGCGCTGAAGCTGTGGTGATGGAGGTCTCCAGCCATGCGATTGATCAGGGGCGTATAGAGGGTGTCGAATTTGATGTGGTTGGTTACACCAACCTCACCCGCGACCATCTCGATTATCACGGGACCGAAGCGGCGTATGCGGCTGCTAAAGCACGGTTGTTTAACGAATACAATGTTGGGCGCCAGGTGTTAAATGCTGACGACCCTCGTCCTGCGACCATTCTTGCGTCCATACGCCATGGGTTGGATCGCATCGGCTTCTCGCTGACCGACCAAAGCCAGGTAGTGGCACTGATTAGTAAAGAGTTGCACCCCAGTGGCATGAGACTGCAGATTAAACTGGGAGCCCAGCGATTTGAGCTAGAGTCGAGTCTGCTCGGTGAGTTCAATATCGCCAATCTGCTGCTCGTATCGGGTCTGCTACTGCAGCTTGGCTACCCAGTCGATACCATTTCTACTGCGCTCAATGCGCTCGAACCTGTAACTGGGCGCATGCAGCGCATATCTAGTCAGCAAGGCCCCACTGTTTTGGTTGACTACGCTCATACACCTGATGCGTTAGAGAAAGCGCTGGCTGCTTGCCGCGCTCATCTGACAGAGGGGCAACTCTTTGTGCTGTTTGGATGCGGTGGCGATCGGGATCGCGGCAAGCGCCCTATGATGGCGGCTGCCGCAGAAGACGGGAGCGATAGAGTCTGGCTAACCAGCGACAACCCGCGTAACGAGGATCCTCAGAAGATACTGGAAGATACGCTTGCAGGTTTTGAAACCCCGGATCAAGTGACGACTGAGATCGACCGCAAACGCGCCATTGAGAGTGTTATTTCTGCTGCAAGCGCAGCGGATATCGTGCTGTTGGCGGGTAAAGGGCACGAGAGTTATCAAGAGATTAAGGGCGAACGTCTGCCGTTTTCTGATGCAGAGGTTGCGTTGCAGGTACTGAGTGCAGGAGAGCGCACATGATGCAGTCATACTCACTAAGCGAACTTGCTAGAGCCTGTGAAGGTGAGCTTCAGGGCATGGATAAGACCATTGAGAGAATAACAACGGACAGCCGCCAAGCTGCGCCGGGTTCGCTCTTTGTAGCGCTTAAAGGCGAGCGTTTTGATGCGCATCAGTTCGTAGAGCAAGTCGCATCTGCAGGTGCAGAGGCTGTACTGGTGAGTCAAGCTCAGTCTACGCAGATCAGTCAGATCCTGGTTACAGATACCTTGGCCGCATTAGGCCGCCTCGGAAAATTCAACCGTCAGAAGTATGAAGGCGCGCTCGTTGCGGTAACTGGTTCAGCCGGAAAAACCACGGTTAAAGAGATGCTGGCGTTGATGTTCGCCTCCTTAGGACCAACACTTGCAACGCGCGGCAACCTTAATAACGAGATCGGTGCACCGCTAACGCTGCTTGAGTTAGCGCCCGAACATGAGTATGCGGTGATAGAACTCGGCGCCAGTGGGCTTGGCGAGATCGCGCGTACAGTCGCCATGGCACAGCCCGATGTGGCCATTCTGAACAACGCTATGGCAGCGCATGTTGAGGGGTTTGGCAGCCTAGAGAATATTGTGGTTGCTAAAGGGGAGATCTACACCGGTCTTAAACCAGGCGGCATCGGTATCGTCAATCTCGACGACCCCCACAGCTCTGCTTGGACAGCGCGCCTAGCTCAGTTGAAACGCAAAGCCCTTACCTTTGGCGTTCACTCCAGTGCGGATGTGAGGGCGGACAAGCTTGTTCAGCGCGAGGATGGTTGTTTTAACTTCCGCCTCTGTGTGCGCGGTAGAGTCTTCCCTGTCACGCTTAACGTGATGGGGCGTCATATGGTGAGCAATGCGCTCGCAGCCTTCGCTGCTTTGGTTGCACTGAATCTCGATCCTGCTGATGCGGTAGATGCGTTGGCCCAGTATCGTGGCTTCAAGGGACGCCTGCAGGCACATCAACTGAGCGAAAAACTGCGTCTGATAGATGATAGTTACAACGCTAATCCAGACTCGATGCGGGCTGCAGTGGATGTCCTTAAGTTGCTTCCGCGTCCCCACACTTTGGTGCTCGGTGCTATGGCAGAGCTGGGCCCAGGTGAGGATATGGAACACCGAGAGTTGGGGCGTTACATCGCAAAAGCTGGCATCGAAAACCTCTTTGCCACGGGTGAGTTGATGCGCCACTGCGTAGAAGCCGCTCAGGCGCAGGGTGCAAACGCGATATTTTTTGAGACGCAACTGGAGTTGCTGCAGAAGCTAGAGTCAATAAGGCGAGGCACGATTCTGGTTAAGGGTTCACGCAGTGCTGTCATGGATAAGGTTGTCACTGCACTTTTGGATAGGGAGGTCTGAGATGCTGCTCTTTTTGGCGGATTATCTAGCCGATTATTTTAGCGCATTGAACGTTTTTCGTTACATCACAATGCGCGGCATTATGGGAATACTGACAGCCCTAGCGATCTCTCTTCTGATCGGTCCAAAATTGATTCGTAAATTGCAGGTGAAGCAGATTGGCCAAGCGGTACGTTCTGATGGTCCTCAATCGCACTTAAGCAAAGCGGGAACGCCAACTATGGGTGGCGGACTTATTCTTCTCGCGATAGCTATCAGCACACTGCTCTGGAGCGATCTAACCAACGTCTATGTCTGGATAACCCTCGGGGTAACTGCGATTTTTGGTGCAGTCGGTTGGGTTGATGACTGGCGCAAGGTGGTGGAGAAGGATTCGCGCGGCCTGCCTGCACGGTGGAAATATTTTTGGCAATCTATCGGGGGTATCGCCGCTGCGGTGGCGCTCTACATGCTTGCTGATGAACCGATTGAGACCCAGTTACTAATTCCTTACCTCAAAGATACCGCGCTGCCTCTGGGGATTCTGTTCATCCCCTTCGTCTACTTCGTTATTGTCGGCACGTCTAACGCGGTGAACCTGACCGACGGGCTGGATGGTCTGGCGATCATGCCAACGGTTATGGTGGCCGGCGCCTTGGCGGTATTCGCCTATCTCAGTGGTCACGTCAACTTCGCCAACTACCTCAATATTCCATATGTGGCAGGTTCTGGTGAGCTGATTATCTTTCTCGGCTCAATTATCGGAGCGGGACTGGGCTTTCTCTGGTTTAACACCTATCCGGCACAGGTCTTTATGGGTGACGTTGGCGCGCTGGCGCTAGGGGCTGCCTTGGGTGTGGTCGCTGTTATTGTGCGCCAAGAGTTGGTCCTCTTCATTATGGGGGGCATCTTCGTGCTGGAGACGGTCTCGGTCATCCTGCAGGTTGGCTCCTTCAAGCTGACGGGGCGTCGTATCTTCCGTATGGCACCTATCCATCACCACTTTGAACTTAAGGGCTGGCCGGAGCCACGCGTCATTGTGCGCTTCTGGATTATCAGCTTTATTCTGGTGCTGGTGGGTCTGGCATCGCTGAAACTGCGCTAAGGGGTAGGTTGTGGCACTGATAACCAGCGATCAATTCCGCATTATCATCGGTACCGGCCAGACCGGTATCAGCGTTGCGCGCTATCTAAAACGCCGCGGACTCGCTTTTGCCGCCTGTGACACGCGCGAGTCTGGGGCGGCTATCTCAGAGTTCAAAACTGAATTTCCCGAGGTTGAATTGCGCACCGGCCCACTTGATGCCGACTGGTTGAGTGCCGCTACAGAGCTGATTATCAGCCCAGGTGTGGCGAAGGCCAATCCGGCTATCGATTTTGCGCTGGCCCGTGGTGCGAGGCTGCTGGGTGATATCGATCTATTCGCGCGAGAAATTAACGCGCCTGTAATTGCGATTACCGGCTCTAACGGTAAGAGCACCGTGACCACTCTAGTAGGCCAGATGGCAGCTGAAGCGGGCGTCAATGTTGCCGTTGGTGGCAACATTGGTATTCCCGTACTGGATCTACTCGATAAAGATGTTGAGCTCTATGTGCTTGAACTCTCCAGCTTCCAGCTAGAGACCTGTGCAGAGCTGCGTCCGCGTGCTGCGACCGTATTGAACCTGTCAGCGGACCACATGGACCGCTACGCCAATATGCTGGAGTACCATCAGGCGAAACACCGTATTTACCGTCGCGCTCAGGTTGCAATATTCAACCGGGACGACTCTCTCAGCCGTCCATTGGTGGCTAAGGATGTCACCCAGCTTAGCTTTGGCTTGGGTGCGCCCGATCTGGGGCACTACGGGGTGTTACGCTCCGATAAAGGGGTGGTGCTGGCAAAAGGTGCTCAACCACTATTGGATGTTGCCCAGCTCAAAATTCGCGGCGAGCATAATGTTGCCAACGCCCTTGCGGCACTTGCATTGGGCGAGGCGGTCAATCTGCCGTTGGATTCGATGTTACAGACGCTGAGCCAGTTCACTGGGCTGGCGCATCGCTGTCAGTGGGTGCGCAAACATCAAAAGGTCACCTGGTTTAATGACTCCAAAGGCACCAATGTGGGAGCAACGCTGGCGGCAATTAAGGGGCTAGGTGCCACATTGGCTGCAGGTGAGAAGTTAGTGCTAATCGCGGGCGGGCAGGGTAAAGACCAGTCCTTTAGCGAGCTGGCCGAACCGCTGAAACAACACGCCAGAGCGCTGATTTTGCTCGGTGAGGATGCCGAGAAGCTCAGTAGCGACATTGATCATCCACAGACGCAGTTGGTGGGTAGCATGGAGGAAGCTGTCGCTTTGGCGGCTAAGCTGGCGAGCGCGGGCGATTTGGTGCTCCTATCGCCGGCCTGTGCCAGTTTCGATATGTACTCCGGCTTCGAAGCACGCGGTAACCACTTTATAGATCTGGTGGAGGCGCTCTGATGAGACGGGTCACTCTGCCGCTATCGACGGTGAACGAGCCAGCTCTGATGCGCCTGCCTCAGGGCACTCTGCCGTTTGACCCTTGGATGATCGTCAGTATGTTGGCGCTTATGCTCACCGGTTTTGTGATGATCTCATCAGCCTCTATGGATGTGGCGTCAGACAACTTCGGCGGCCCCTTTTTCTTCATCTTTCGTCACGGGCTGTT
>Ga0209962_1000236_pt1 | contig 17982 bp, 14 predicted proteins | sample SalPonA_C_H2O_MG_FD_185722 | JGI IMG/M metagenome (GOLD analysis project Ga0209962, IMG submission 185722) | Water microbial communities from South San Francisco under conditions of wetland restoration - Salt Pond MetaG R2A_C_H2O_MG (SPAdes)... | ecosystem: Environmental > Aquatic > Non-marine... | reverse complement strand
AAGCGGCGAATAATCCTGCTACCCCTGCCATATCGCGCATCAATCCGATGAAGCTTTAAACATAAATCTCGCTAAACACTGTAGACGAGAACCTACGAAGTAGGTTCGCACCGAGCGCGTTCGCGCGCGACAAACAACGGCTCCGCCGTTGGCCCCGAAGGGGTGAGCCGCAAAGCGGCGAATAATCCTGCTACCCCTGCCATATCGCGCATCAATCCGATGAAGCTTTAAACATAAATCTCGCTAAACACTGTAGACGAGAACCTACGAAGTAGGTTCGCACCGAGCGCACAGATTTTTATACTCTGGCAACTTTCTAGATAGGCTTTTTGTGACTAATCTTAAGAGACCGATTAGTCATCTGAATAGTATCTACGTCTAACGAGCCTCTATGTCTGAAGCACACTCTACCTTTTCACTGTTGGAAAAGCTCTCTCGAGGCCAGGCCGAAAAGCGCACCTATATTGACCTACTATTTTCTGGCTTCTCCTCCTCTGTAAGTGATGGTCTGCTCTCGCTTATTCGCAGCTCAGGCTTGTCACCGCGTGGTCGGGTTGTTCGCAGTGAGGCAGAGTTGCTGGAAGCGCTATCAGATAGGAATTGGAACCTCGTATTCTGTGCCGATTCAGACAAATCACAACTCCATCCTCTCGATATCACTCGACTACTGCAGACAGAGAGTCGTGATCTCCCAGTTATCCAATTATCTGATAGTCCCACCTATGACGATCAGCAGGTGGCCATTAATTCCGGAATTGCTTTCCTATTACCCATCAGTGCACAGCAGTTGATTGTTACACGCACCAGCCAACTACTAGAACAGCAGAGAATGAAGCGCCGACTCCATCAGCTAGAGATAGGGATGGAGCAGATTAGCAAGCTCAATCATCGCTACGCCGAAGAGTCAAATTTAGCTATCGCGTCGATAGTAGAGGGCAAGTTGACAGAGGCGAACAACAGCTTTGTCGAGCTATTCCGGCTGAAAGGTAACAATGATCACCATCTAACCCTGCAGCAGCTTCTGCCTGGTGAAAGTCTGCGCGAGATTAACGAACAGCTCAAAAGCCCCACCAGTAGCTTCAGCGATACGCTAATGATGCGCGACTCCACAGGTGCTGAATTCAGTGCTTTAGTGCAACTCTTTCCTGCCACCCCCGACAAACCCAACACGCGTCCGATTGTCATCGATTCACTAGCACTGACGAGCAAAATAACGCCCGCCGAGGCTGAACATCATCAGTTAATGAGCGAAGAGGAGCTGCTCATACAGATTGAGCGTCAGCTGCATCAGGCGATGACCGGTGGCCACGACGCTTACCTACTCTATTTCAGGGTCGATCCTATACCAGTGACCAGCGACCCACAGCTTATCGAACAATTACAACACAGCATGAATCACTGCTTGCACTCAATGAAGTCCGAGCACACCCTGGCACGTTTGAAGCATCTCGATATCGCCGCGCTAGTAGAGGGGTTTGATAGAAGCTTAGCCAAGTCAGCAGCACAACAGGTACAGGCCTGCTTAAATGACAAAAGGCTGGTACTGCCGGCTGGTGTATCTTCACTCGCTCTAAGCGTCGGGATTACAGCGATAAATGACAGTTCACCAAGCCCTTCAGAGGTACTACTTCGCGCAGCGCAGAGCGCACGACCTCTGAGCGACCAATTTAATCCACAGGCTGCGTTCACCAATCCCGTACAGCACCAGATAGAGATAGACTCGGCCACTAAAGCACTAGAAAACGCGATTGCTAACCAGCAGTTAAAGCTGCTCTACCAACCCTTAGTCTCTCTTGGTGAATCCGCTAAAGAGTGCATTTATGAGGTGCTTGTAAGACTTCAGGATGGCGATAGCCACGACCGCCTGCCGGCGCAGTTCCTCGCTAGCCTTGAGCACGCGCGAGTGATGGTAAAACTGGATCGATGGGTCATAGAGCGCACACTCCAGGTTCTGCAGGAGCGCCACCCTGCCCCTAGCGATGTGCAGGTCTTTATCAACCTCGCCCGACGAACCATAAAGAGCAGCTCTTTCTCGGTATGGATGATCACTCTGCTGACGGAACTTAGATTAGCTGGCGAGCGCATTACGCTCGAGATGAGCGAGTCCGATGTGGCTGCTGACCTAGAGAGTGCTGTGTCGTTGTGCAAAGAGGTGCGCAAGGTTGGTGTACGGATTTGCGTGAAACATTTTGGCTGCTCTACCAGCTCCACAAAAGTGTACAGCCGACTCAAACCTGAAACAATAAAGCTTGATGGCGCATTTATTGAGGAGCTCTCCAACCCTGATCGCGGCCCGAAAGCCATTGGAAAGCTGCTCGCCCCTATAGATAAATCGATTACGCGTGTAGTAGCGCCACTCATTGAGGACGCTCACACGCTTCCAGAACTCTACCGCATGGGTATAGACATGGTGCAGGGCTACTATATACAGCCACCGCAGGAGGAGATGAGCTATGAGTACTTCGAGCGCGTTGAAGCTTAGCCTACATCGCGGTCACGGAAACCAATTAGGTAGAGGATGCCATCCAGCCCAAGGTTGCTGATCGACTGTTTTGCGCTCTGACGCACCAAGGGTTTGGCGCGGAATGCGATACCTAACCCAGCAATTGAGAGCATCGGCAGGTCATTTGCACCATCGCCCACGGCGATGGTCTGCTCTAGGTGAACCCCCTCTTTTTGGGCAATTTCACGCAGCAGCTCCGCCTTACGTTCGCCATTGACGATCGTTCCGGTCACTTCTCCTGTCACCTTGCCATCAACGATATCGAGTTCATTAGCGTGGATGTAATCGAAACCAAACTTCTGTTGTAGATGGCGCGCAAAATAGGTGAACCCACCCGAAAGAATGGCAGTTTTGTAGCCGGTCAGTTTTAACTGGGTCATTAGCTCAGGAAGACCCTCTGTAACAGGAAGTCGCTCTGCAATGGATGCCAGCACAGACTCATCAAGCCCCTTTAGCAACCCCACACGACGGCGGAAACTCTCGTTAAAATCGAGCTCGCCGCGCATTGCAGCTTCGGTAATCGCCACAACCTCATCACCGACCCCAGCCTCTTTGGCCAACTCATCAATAACTTCCGCCTCAATCAGCGTTGAGTCCATATCAAAGACCACCAAACGACGATTGCGGCGGTAGATATCATCACGCTGAAAGGCTATGTCCACATCAAGTTCAGATGAGAGTTTCATAAGCGACTCACGCAGAGACGCTTCATCCTGCGGCATATCCCTGACAGAGAACTCAACGCAGGATTTGCTCAGATCCGACTCAACATCATCCAGAGAGATACGCCCGGAGAGGCGGCTGATGTTATCTATATTAAGATTGTAGCGCGCAGCAACGCTAGTAACTCCTGCAATATGCTCCGCGCGGATACGACGCGCCAAGAGCGTAATAATGTGACGCGACTTACCCTGTTCGCGTACCCAGCGCTGATACTCATCACGCGTAATGGGCTCAAAGCGGGCACGCATATCCAAGGCGTGCGCTTTGAACAGCAGGTCGCGTAGCAACGGTGAGGACTCAGCCTCCTCAGGCACATTGATCAAAAGCCCGAGCGAGAGATTATCGTGGATAACCGCCTGGCCTATATCGAGAATATCGATCTGATACTTCGCCAATATCTCAGTGATGGCGGAGGTTACACCTGGCTTATCAGTTCCAGAGAGAGTTAGTAGTATCAGTTCGCTCATTGCTCGTTTCGTGCTCAGTTTGATTGGCTAAAATCTGGGGCGCAAGTATACCCAGCGCGCGCCCTAACAGCTATCGCTTAGCGCGCCCTTTAGCGCGCGGTTTTCCACTGCCTTTAGAAGTGCCCTTGGAGGCACCGCTGCGGTTCGGGCGCTTGGATTTAGAGTCACCGCGGCCACCACCCTGTTTTTTCTGGTCAAACAGCCCCATCGCCACGCGCTCTCGCACCGAAGGCTTCTTCTTCGAAGCAGACTCAGTATCGAGCAATTCGAAGTCGATCTTACGCTCATCCAAAGTCACACTCGCCACCCGTACTTTCAGACTGTCGCCGAGTTTAAACACTTTACGAGTCCGCTCACCCACTAAGCGCTGCTTATCTGCTTCAAAGTGATAGTAGTCGCTGGGCAGACTGGTGATATGCACCAGACCATCGACATAGAGGTCATTGAGCTCAACGAAGACACCGAAGTTAGTCACCGCAGAGACAACACCTTCAAACTCCTCGCCAATCTGCCCCTGCATGTACTCACATTTGAGCCACGAGACCACATCGCGGGTGGCCTCATCTGCGCGCCGTTCGGTCATAGAGCAGTGCTCGCCAAACTGCAGCATCTGTTCCATGCCGTACTCGACATGGAACTTGGGATTCGCAGCAAACTTAGCGGGACGGTCAATCATGGAGCTGCGTTTATTACTGTGAATCGCCGAGCGGATCAGTCGGTGTACCAATAGATCTGGGTAGCGACGAATCGGTGAAGTGAAGTGGGTGTAGGCATCATACGCCAGACCAAAGTGCCCTTCGTTATCGGGGCTATAGACCGCCTGCTGCATAGAGCGCAGCATCATAGTTTGAATGATATGACGATCGGGGCGATTCTCGATAGTCTCCGCCAAGCGCAGGTAGTCCTTCGGCTCGGGCGTCTCGCCACCGGGAAGATTAAGACCAAGCTCTCCTAGGAAAGCGCGCAGATTGGTAAGCTTCTGCTCTTTGGGCCCTTCATGTATACGGTAGATCGCTGGCTTTTTATTCTTCTCTAAGAAGTGTGCAGTGGCGACGTTAGCTGCCAACATGCACTCTTCAATCAGTTTATGCGCATCGTTGCGCTGTATAGGGGTAATGCGTTCAATCTTACGATCTTCACTAAAGATGATACGTGTCTCAGTGGTATCAAAGTCGATTGCACCACGGGAGTCACGCGCAGATCGTAGGCGGTGATAGAGGCCATAGAGCGTCTCTACCGGCTTCACCACATCAGCGTACTCTTTACGCAGCGCCTTGCCTTCGTCGCTGTCAGCGTCCGTCAGCATGCTGGCCACCTTGGTGTAGGTGAGGCGCGCTTTCGAGTTGATGATCCCCTCATAGAAACGGTAATCCCCTAGGGAGCCATCACGCTTGATGGTCATCTGACACACCATCGCCAAGCGATCGACCTGAGGGTTCAGCGAACAGAGCCCATTAGAGAGCAGTTCGGGCAGCATCGGTACAACAAAACCGGGGAAGTAGACCGAGTTGCCGCGCTTAATCGCCTCTTCATCCAACGCAGTGCCGGGCCGGACGTAGTAGGAGACGTCAGCAATAGCCACCCAGAGGCGCCATCCACCGAGGCGCTTCTTTTCAGCGTAGACAGCATCATCGAAATCACGCGCATCTTCACCATCGATAGTCACAAAGGGGAGATCACGCAGATCCACGCGATTGAGTTTATCCTCCTCGCGCACCTCTGGCGTCAAATCACCAATCTCTTGGTGAACCGCGTCGCTCCACTCGTTAGGGATATCGTGGTTATGGATCGCGACCTGAATCTCCATACCGGCAGCTAGGTGATCGCCCAGTACCTCAACCACCTGTGCACGTGCGGGTTGACGCTTGCCCGGCTGCTGGATGATCTCCACCACAACCAACTGGCCATCTTCATAGGTGAGACCCGAGGTAGGGTCAGGAATTATCATCACCTGATTGGTGATGCGCTGATTCTCGGGGATCAGAGTTCCAAAGCCATTCTGCCCATCAAAGCGCCCAACGAGTTTACGTGTAGAGCGCTCGATAACCTCGATAATTCGCCCCTCAGGACGACCTCGCTGATCCAATCCGACCTGCTGTACGAGTACGCGGTCGCCGTCGAACACCTCTTTCATCTGCCGTGCGTGGATGTAGAGGTCATCACCACCAACATCCGGTTTCACAAAGCCAAAACCGTCGCGATGGCCGATTACGCGGCCCGGGATCAAATCCATCTTTTCGATAAGACAGAACTGATTGCGTCGGTCTGTGATTAACTGTCCGTCACGGCACATAGCGATAAGCCTGCGCCGAACCGCTTCGCGATCATCCTCATGATTGAGTTTAAGCTCATCACACAGATAGGCGTGACTTATGGGTGCGCCCCACTTACGCAGGAACTCCAGAATAAAGTCCCGACTCGGTACGGGTCGGTCATACTTCTGTGCTTCTTCTTGGGCTTGGGGGTCTTTGTCACGCCAGTGCTTCGCCATGCGGTGCTCGTTCTCTTCTATTTCAGTTAGTTATCTTAGTTTGGGCTTTTTATCCCAGAGTTGCCAGTTATTTAGGTGCCAATAAAAAAGCCGGCACTGGGGCCGGCTTCAGGTCGAGATTTAAGGCATCTCGTCGACTTCAGTCTCTTCCTTCGGTGGAGGTATGAGATCCTCCTTGGTAACGTTCATCGCTAGCAGCAGGTTCGCCGCTACATAGATAGAGGAGTAGGTACCCACACCAATACCGATTAGCAGCGCCGTCGCAAAGCCGTGAATCGTCTCTCCGCCAAACACAAACAGGGCGATCAACACCAATACCGTGGTTAACGAGGTAACCAAGGTACGGCTGAGCGTCTGCGACAGTGAGGCGTTCATGATCTCAACGGAGTCAGCAACGCGCATGATACGGAAGTTCTCACGGATACGGTCGTAGACTACGATTGTATCGTTGAGCGAGTAACCGATAACCGCAAGCACTGCAGCGAGCACTGTTAGGTCAAAGTCGAGCTGCAGCAACGAGAAGACACCGAGTACAAGCGTCACGTCATGCACCAGTGCAAGTACCGCCCCGAGGGAGAACTTAAACTGGAAGCGGAACGCTAGGTAAACCATGATCATCGCCAGCGCCAGCAGCATGCCGAGGCCACCCTGCTCGCGCAGTTCTTCGCCCACTTGCGCACCCACATACTCGTTACGGCGCAGCTCTACCGCTGCACCATCAGTCGTCAGTGCAGCGACAACCTTATCACCCAACTGCGGATCGTGGGTTGCTCCCAAGCGGATCAAGACATCCGTGCTCGCGCCGAAAGTCTGTACCACTGCGTCGTTGAAGCCCGCTTGCTGGAGCTGACCACGTATGGCGTTCAGATCAGCCGCTTCCTGATAGCCAACTTCAACTAAGCTACCGCCGGTAAAGTCCAGACCGAAGCGCAGGCCGTTGATCGCTAGTGACGCAACAGAGACCAGCAACATCACCGCTGAGATTAGGGCCAGCAGCTTACGCGGACCCATGAAGTTAAAGATTCTTTCTTGTTCAGCCATGACCCGCTCCTAGATTTTCACCGACTTAATCTGCTTACCGCCATAGATGAGATTAATCATCAGACGCGTCACCAGAATTGCCGTGAACATTGAGGTCAGAATGCCGACCGACAGCGTAATCGCGAAGCCTTTGACAGGACCGGTACCCATGGCAAACAGAATCACCGCTGCCAGCAGCGTGGTAACGTTCGCATCAAGGATGGTCGTAAAGGCGCGCGCGAAGCCCGAATGGATGGCCGACTGCACCGGCATGCCGATCTTAAGCTCCTCTTTAATACGCTCGAATATCAGTACGTTGGCATCTACCGCCATACCGACAGTCAACACGATACCGGCGATACCCGGCAGCGTAAGCGTGGCCGAAAGGATCGACATCACCGCTACCAGCAACACAAGATTTAGCGTCAGTGCGATATTCGCTACCAATCCAAACACCTTGTAGTAGACCAGCATGAATAGCAGCACCAGTGCGAAGCCGATCTGCACAGAGAGCGTACCGAGTTCGATGTTCTCAGCACCCATGCTTGGCCCTACCGTACGCTCCTCTACAAAGTAGATTGGCGCAGCCAGTGCACCAGCGCGCAGCAATAGTGCAAGCTCTGAGGACTCCTGAGGGTTATCAAGGCCTGTAATACGGAAACTTGATCCCAAGGCACTCTGGATAGTGGCTAGAGAGATAATACGTTTCTCCACGTAGGGGATACGCTTCTCAACCTCTTCACCATTGACAGTCTCTGTGATCATGCGCGATTTATATTCAACAAAGAGCACCGCCATGCGGCGCTGGATTGCGTCGCGAGTGACGCGCCCCATCAGCTGACCACCTTTGCTATCAAGAGTGATAGAGACCTGCGGTTGGCCGTTCTCATCAAAGTTCGACTGTGCGTTTGCAACGCTGGAACCGGTGATAATAACGTCCTTCTCCAGCACTGCCGTGCGGCCCGGCTCTGATCGAAACTCGTACGTCTCCGTAGTCGCACGCGAGGCATCAGGCTTAGCTTCGAGGCGGAACTCAAGGTTAGCCGTCTTGCCAATGATGCGTTTAGCGGCAGCGGCATCCTGAACACCTGGTAGCTGCACTACGATACGGTTACGCCCCTGGCGCTGTACTAGCGGCTCTGCAACACCCAACTCATTTACACGGTTGCGCAGTGTCGTGAGGTTCTGCTTGATGGCGTAATCCTCGATCTCACGTAGCGTCGCTTCTGAGAGATTCACGAAAAGATAAGACGCGTCGTCAGCATCCTCGTTCGTAAGCATAAACTCAGGGAAGGTCTTCTTGAGCAGGGACTCCGCCTCGTCACGCGTGGCTGCATCAGCAAAGCGAACCGATAGACTGCCATCATCACGGTGTTCAACCTCACGGTAGCGCAGACGCTCTTTACGCAGGTTACCTTTGATATCGCTGACGTAGACATCCAGACGCTGGCTCACAGCCTGGGCCATATCAACCTCTAGCAGGAAGTGCACCCCGCCACGCAGGTCGAGTCCCAACTTCATTGGGCCGGCGCCAATATCGCTAAGCCACTGCGGTGTAGTCGGCGCCAGGTTAAGCGCGACGACATAGCCTTCACCCAGTGCCGCAGCCAAGGCCTCGCGCCCGCGCAGCTGGTTCTCGCCGTCGCTGAAGCGGATCAGACCACCCCGTTCTTGTAGCTCGGTCGCTTTGAAGTCGATACCAGAGGATTTCAGTACACTCTCAACGCGTGAGAGTGTCTGTTCATCTATCTGTACATCCTGGCGAGAGCCAGAGAGTTGCACCGCATAATCATCTGGATAGAGGTTAGGCAGCGCATAGAGACCTGCAAAGAACAGTACAATGATGATCAGTGCAGATTTCCATAAAGGAAAACGATTGAGCATTTTTACGCCCTATCTAAAAACAACAAAAGGCGCGAGGCTTGTTCGCCAGGCGCCAGAGAACACATCTACGAATTAGATGCCTTTAATTGTGCCTTTTGGCAGCTCAGCCGCAACGTGCACTTTCTGGAACTTCAGCTCTGTGCCTTCGCTCACTTCCAGTACAACGTAGTCGTCAGTCAGACGTACGACTTTACCGATGATGCCGCCAGCAGTGATAACTTCGTCACCCTTTGTCAGACCACCAATCAAGTTCTTGTGCTCCTTCTGGCGTTTCGCCTGTGGTCGCCACATGAAGAAGTAGAAAATCAGACCGAAGCCGACCAAAAAGATCAGGTTGAACATGCCAGGATCCATACCGGCTGGTGCTCCAGCTTCAGCGTATGCTGGAGAAATAAAGAAGCTCATTAAGCTCTCCTAATTGTCGTTATCATAAAACCAATTTACTCAGCGTTTTCACCCGCCAGAGGTGGTGTTTCCTTACCCCTCAAACGGTAGAACTCGTCAACAAAGGCGCCCAATTTACCCTGTTCAAGGGCGGTGCGCAAACCAGCCATCAGCTCCTGATAATAGTGCAGGTTGTGGATGGTATTCAGTTGAGACCCAAGGATCTCTCCACACTTATCCAAGTGGTGCAAATAAGCGCGGCTGAAGTTTTGGCAGGTGTAGCAACTACATTCGCTATCTATCGGATTTATATCCGTTTTATTCGCCGCATTACGCAGTTTCACCACCCCATTACGGGTAAAGAGAAAACAGTTACGCGCGTTACGAGTTGGCATGACGCAGTCAAACATATCGACGCCGCGACGCACCCCCTCAACTAGATCTTCCGGTTTGCCAACGCCCATGAGGTAGCGCGGCTTATCTTCCGGCATCTTCCAGGCAAGATGATCTAGCACTTTGATCATCTCCTCTTTTGGCTCGCCAACAGAGAGACCGCCGATCGCGTAGCCATCAAACCCGAGCTCTGTGAGCCCCTCGAGTGACTCATCGCGCAGATGTTCATACATACCGCCCTGAACAATCCCGAAGAGAGCCGATGGGCTATCACCGTGAGCATCCTTAGAGCGCTTGGCCCAACGCAGCGACATACGCATTGAGTCAGCAGCTTCCTGTTCCGTTGCAGGATAAGGGGTACACTCGTCAAAAATCATTACCACGTCAGAGCCGAGCTTGCGCTGCACCTCCATAGAGACCTCTGGGCTAACAAACACCTTGTCGCCATTCACAGGGGATTGAAAGGAGACCCCCTCTTCCGTAATTTTGCGCATCTTGCCGAGACTGAAAACCTGGAAGCCGCCAGAGTCAGTCAGAATCGGCTTATCCCACTGCATGAAGTCGTGCAGGTCACCGTGAAGCTCAATGATATCCGTACCTGGACGCAGCATCAGGTGGAAGGTGTTGCCCAATAGTATGTGCGCACCTGTCGCCTCGACATCACGCGGCAGCATACCTTTCACCGTGCCGTAGGTACCCACGGGCATAAAGGCCGGCGTCTCCACCACACCGCGTGGAAAAGTAAGACGGCCGCGCCGTGCTTTACCCTCAGTGGTGATTTTTTCAAACGACATGAAGCATTCGCGCGTCATCAGAGAACCTCATCTGCGGCGTTGCGACGAGTGATAAACATCGCGTCACCGTAACTAAAAAATCTGTATTTTTCCTGAACTGCAACAGCATAGGCATTCATGGTGTTTTGGTAGCCCGCAAACGCGCTAACCAACATCATCAAAGTGGATTCCGGCAGATGGAAGTTAGTAACGAGAGCATCGACCTGTTGGTACTGATATCCGGGATAGATAAAGATCTGCGTATCACCAAAAAAGGGCTTGAGTTCGCCACCTGCACCCGCTGTTTCGAGACAGCGAACACTCGTGGTGCCGACTGCAATAACGCGCTTACCCGCCGCTTTGGTGGCTGCAACCTGAGCACAGACCTCCTCTGTCACTTCAATGTACTCGGCGTGCATCTGGTGCTCTTTGATATTCTCAACCTTAACCGGCCTGAAGGTACCTGCCCCAACATGCAGGGTTACGAAGGCCTTGTTGACCCCTTTGGCTTCCAGTCTCTTAAACAGCGCTTCATCAAAGTGCAAACCGGCGGTGGGCGCTGCTACTGCGCCGGGCTTGCGGTTATAGACCGTCTGATAACGTTCGCGGTCTGACTGCTGATCCTCGCGTTTTATGTAGGGCGGCAACGGCATGTGCCCATGCTGCTCTAGTGCTTCGATTAGCGTGGTGGTGATATCGAACTGCAGATCAAACAGACCCTCTTTACGTCCAACCACCTCAGCTTTAATACCACCCTCAAAGCTCAGCTGAGCGCCCTCTTTTGGCGTGCGGCTTGCGCGAAGGTGCACCAGAGCGCGTTTCTCGCCGATTACACGCTCTACCAGCATCTCAACCTTTCCGCCGCTCTCTTTCTGCCCGTGCAAGCGCGCAGGAATAACGCGTGTATCGTTGAACACCAGCAGATCACCCGGCTCAACCAGATCGATAATGTCAGTGAAGGTACGGTGTACCAGCTCACCGCTATCGCCCTCAAGACAGAGCAGACGACTGCTAGAGCGCTGCTCAAGCGGGTACGCCGCGATCAACTCTTCGGGAAGATCAAAGTAAAAGTCACTTAATTGCATCGAATCTATTCAGGAACCGTCGGTTTATAAATTTCGGGCGCAAATACTACCAAAATTAAATTATTAGGTCAGCGGTGATTGACGCGAAGTTAAACCTGTCTATAATGCGCCCCACGCTTCCTACGCCGGTGTGGTGGAATTGGTAGACACGACGGATTCAAAATCCGTTGCCTTTAAAAGCGTGCCGGTTCGAGTCCGGCCACCGGTACCATAGAAAAGCTTGTCTGGACAACAAGTTAGTCGATGTAAAAAGTAAGCGGAACTCCTCCAAAGATCATTGGTTGTCACTTTTTAGCGTAATTTAGCGTAACGGAGTGAACCTATGCCTTCCATACAGCCTGTAAAGGGCAAAAAAAGTACCACCTACCGAGTCGAAGTAATGATCGATGGGGTGCGATCAAGCAAAACACTTAAAACCAAACGCGAAGCTGAGCTGTATGCCGCCAGAATGACTATCGAGTCAGAGCAACTGGCAGGTACAAACTACCGATTTGGACACACAACGCTCCTTGAAGATCTAATTTCCGAGTTCCTTTGTAACTACAAGGGCAAGGACTCGAGCATGAAGCAGCGACTTTCATTTTGGGTAGAGGCGCTGGGCGACAAAGCTATCGCAAAAGTGTCAAAAGACAATGTCAGGACTGTTCTCAAATCACTTATTGATTGTGGTAAAAGCAACGCCACTTACAACCGCTACAAAGCGGCTCTAAGTTCCGTGTTCAAATATGCTGAGGATGAGTACAGCACTGATCACAACCCCTGCAAAGGCATACGAAACAAACCTGAAGCTCAAGCTATTGACCGCTGGGCGACAAAAGATGAATTGGAACGCCTATTCTCTGCAACTAAAAAATCAGCTTGGCCTCGGCTTTATCTATTCGTATTGATAGCTTTACACACTGGTGCGCGCAGGGGTAACTGCCTCGCTTTACGATGGTCTGCGATAGATTTCAACAAAAGACTTGCTTATCTAGCCACATCTAAAGGTAAGAAACCTGTCATGCTACCTTTAAACATTGAGGTCATTGCAGAATTGGAAAAATTCAGAGAAGTTGGGAATGGTTTTATATTCCCACATCCGGAAAAGCCCAACACCATGTTCAGAAACTTCGACTACCACTGGTATAAAGCATTAGAGCAAGCCGGCATCCAAGAGCAACTAAGGATTCATGACCTGAGACACACTACCGCCAGCTGGCTCGCACAAGCTGGAGTTGCAACAAGCGAGATCCAGCAAATTATGGCTCACAAATCGATTACTACGACTCAGCGGTACATACATCATGATACTGCTGGCAAAGCTGAGAAACTAAAAGCTGTATTCGGAGGCTTATGTTAATTCCGGAGAAAACGAAAAGCGCCTCAACTGGCCTGTTGAACGCGTTAACTAGTCCTGATCAAAAAGTTACAGATAGTGCTGACTATCTATTTTTGAGCAAGATGAAGGACACCTTCTGTGAAGCATATGAGCTTGGTGAATTGAGACGAGAAGCAGTTCTAACTGGCTTCATGGAGATGTTGAAAGCATACGAAGGACTAGCGCAAGACTGTCCGATCGATGAAGCCAGTCGAGCTGTATTATTTTACGACCTTTCAAAGGTGGTTCTGGGACTCAAACAGCCTGCGCGCTCCGTAAGTTCCGGCAGGCAGGTTGAAGGAGGTTTACCATCAAACGCCTTCAGGAGATATGTAGCGACCTACATAACTGGTTTGTTGCAGCGGCAACCAGAACTGCGAACACCCTTCGAAGCAAGAGACGCAGAAAACAGTGCATACAGACATACCCAAGAACTGCTTCTCAAGCTTGGTCTCGATTGCTCTGTAAACGCCATAAAAAACGCCTACAGAAAATTTCGACAATAAGCAGATTCAGCTTGGGACTCTAACTCAAGTTAGCGTCCCTGATATTAAAATAAGTCCAACTTATCTTAGCTCCAGACAACCTATGTCTTTGGAGTTAAACCATGTACAACCACACACAACTTGATGAGATCTTTTCCAATTTGTCCAACTGGAAAACGCTACCTGAGCTAGCTGAGACTCATCCGCAATTTACCTACAGCCAATTGAAACATCTGTTTTGGAAACGAGATCAAATCGCTGGTCTGAAACGGTGTTCAAAACGATTGGGTAGAAGACTATATGTGAATGAGCCTGCCTTCGCTTTGTGGCTGTCTGGCTCAATCGGAGACCAGCCATGAAGAGCTTCAACCAGCTTGTGCTGAACCTCGAAACAGGCGAAATAAAAATACAGCTTAACACCAGTAATGGCGGGGCTTCCAGCCTTACAGTACCTATTAATAGAATAGAGAATAATAGCTGTCCTTCCTGTCCTGCTGCCTCTTTTGGCACCAAGCTATTCTGGAACATACCCTATGAGGTAAACACTAGTAACAAGGCCGCCACTAACGATCCAATTTACGATCTGGATTTTGACTTTGGCAGGCTGGAAGCGACCATAAGGCCGCCTAGGGGACACTGGCCGAACCTGAATAAGCGAATATCTGGATATGGGGTGTTGGTGGTTCAGCGTTTGATGGTGGAATTTGAGTCTTGGATGAATATGAAGAGGTTTCATCGCAAAAGGTTCAAGCTGGCCATGGATGCGATTGTTGCTAACTTGCGCGACTCTTATATTTCAGGTCAGCAACTACTGCTCAATATGAGCAATACCAGTTACTGTCATCCCAACAATACCTTCAGCAAAATCCACAATGCATCAGTCATCAAGATCGTGCGGTTTTTAGAGGCACAGCGTTATATCTACCTGCTAAATGGTAACGCAAACCAGTATGAGCATGTCGCCTCATGGTGTGCAGCAAATTCAAAACTGATTGCGCTTCTTGAGCAGACGCAAGCATCAGTTCGTCTGGCAAAAGGTTCTCCTCTAGCGGTGGTTAGAGAACGTCCTAAAAAGACTTATGGGGCCGATGGTAAGGTGCACAAGGAGGCTGGCGCAGTTATTAACTTTCCACCATCCAGTCGCGAGAACGGTCGGCTTCGCAAGGCTGGTGAAGTGTTAGTTGGGTACACAGAAACTTGGTGTTATCACACAGCTACGCTTCATGGCAGGTATGTCGTTCCTTGGCTGGTTAGGATCTTTATTGAAAATACCTCGCTAGGAGGCCGCTTCTATGGTGATTACCAAAACTTACCTAAAGCCGAGCGTGAACAAATCCTGATAGATGGCGAGCGAACTGTGGAGCTAGACTTCAAGTCACTCCACTACGCCATCATGTACTCACAAGTAGGCGAACAGCTGTTGGGTGATCCCTACATCGTTGAAGGTTTCTCGCGGCAGACCATAAAGCTTGTATCGCTGATACTCGCAAATACCAGCTGCGTTCATGTTCTGAAAGGGCAGATCACCCAAAGTGGCAAGCGTGAGAACCAGAGGCTGTATCCTATAATTCGGCAAAAGATCGCTATCTACAACGAGTATAAGAAGCGAGGCTTAGTCTGTAAAAAGCCTTACATCCCGCCTTGGTATCCTGCTTATATCGAAGGTATACCAGAGAATGTGACTGGTGAAGAGTTAGTTGGCGCCATCAAAAAGAGGCATCCAGCCATATCTGATGATTTTGGGAAACCTGATTTAGGACTAGAACTGCAATACCTTGATAGCCAGATTATGGCTCACGCTCTGAAGCTTCTCTGTGATATCCCTGTGCTGCCTGTGCATGACTCTATACGTTGCAGAATAAGTGACAAGGAGCGTGTCAGGGGAGCTATGCTGGAAGCTGGTAGGGCGGTGTTAGAAGTTGATCTAGTGATTACGGACAAATAGGTTGATCGGTGCGATAACAAGGTCGATCAAATTCCATTAGTCCAGTATCGACCTTAGTAGCTCCAACTGCCGTTCATTTCTACGCAGATGTCGTTTGTAACTTCGATATACTCAGAGCTGGATATATAGCATTTGCCACTTGAAGTTTGATCTGAACTACTCTGAGTTGCAGTTGCAGTTGCAGTTGCACCAAGTACGGAACCTCCATCTTTTATACATTGGTACACAGTTTTTATCGAGTTAGCGGGGACGTCGCACCGAATAGATGAATTCAAACTAACTGTCCCGTTACTCCGCGAGCAGTCTCGGTAGTTCATAGTTTTAATTTGACCGCCGTTAAACTCACACGCAACGGTACGGTTGGTGAAGTTATCTAGCCTAAAACCGTAAGTATTACAGTCCTTGCTAGACATCGCCCTTACCTTGCCATTCGGTAATACGCACGTTGTATCTAAGTTTTGTGCCTTTTTAGGTTCGTTTGCTGATTCGGCAACCGCAATAGCGGCACCAACCATAGCGTCCGCTATGATCAGCTCGGCACATCCAGAAGTTCCGGCAACTGCGAGAAGCCATGCTGTCCAGACAGTCTTTCTTTTTATCGAATCTAGTAGAGATGACATATGAAGGTCGTTTGTTTAGTCTATTTTCTAACTATGACGTAGTTTTTCGTTTTCTTCCATCTCGCGATGAACTCGAACACACAAGGCAGCTCGAACGGTTAAGGACAAAGCCATGCGGAATATAGTTCGTCTATTTACGATAGTCTTGATAGCAAGCTTGTCTGTTTACACTGCAGCCGCACCAACTAATGCGGATCTTCTTGAAGGGGAAGTGCGCTACATCGGAAATTTTTATTACTACCCGAGCGTTCCTAATACCCTTTTTTTAATCGGCCCAATCGGTGATTTCGAGGTTTTTGAACAGTACTCACGAGCTAGTATTGAGCTAAGAAGGGCAATACGCAATCACGATGTGCGTCAACTGGTGCTTGCAAGCGGCGGTGGTGCTGTAGACATCGGTCTAGATTACGCCTCAATTATTCACGACAAGCAAATTGCGGTATATGTGCCTGACACCGCTGGGTGCTTTTCTGCATGTAGCTTTATGTTTTTTGGTGGTCATGAAAAGCACGCGGCTGGCCCCGTTGGTGTGCATCAGTTTTATTCAACTGCAGGTAAAATCGAGGATAAGCAGCTCGTACAACGTTCGGCACAATACACGGTCGGCGACATCATCTACACTTTGAACTCTTTCAATGTGCCTCCACGCATTTATGAGCATATGTTCACTAGGGTGGGCTATGACTTTTACAATTTGAGTCAAACTGATCTTGAAGACCTAGGATCTGTGGGGCCGCAGGATTGGCATTTAGATGCAGACAAGATCATCAGCTCGCTTGCTGAACAAAATTCCGACATTCAATACCTAGCCGCGTTTGTTAAAGGTGAAGAGCCTACTGTTGTTGAAGTAACTGAACCAGAAAAGCAAAGGCCCAGTCGGGAAGAGATTGTAAGGGCTGCCTTCATGAAGGTTCAATCCTTGCTTAACGAGCACAACTGTGGAGCGGGTACGCCAGATGGAATAGTTGGGCCGAAGACTGAAGCCGCTTTTGAGCGTTTTGTTATGGCTACTGGCGTATCAATAGACTTTGATGCTGAAAATGCCTTTGAACAGGTGATAAAGGCGCTGGAAAGTCACAAACGGCCTGCCTGTGGCATGCTGGAACCTCAGCCAGTTCCGAAACTAGCTCCCAAGCAGCCTTCGGAAAAGGAAACGACGAGTTTAGTAGGTGAATGGGCAGTACTTAGCCGCTGCTTTGTTGATGGAAAAAGGAAAGTTTCTAGGGGGCAGCTAAGTCTTAATAATCCGAGAAAGTATGGCTACAACCAGATATACGATGGATTATTTGTGGCTGAGAATAGAGATCAATACTTCGGAGAAGTCAGGCAGTTAGGAGGCATTTTGGGTAGGGGTATTGATGCGTACTTGTCAGCCCATGCATCTAACTTTGGCTACAAAGGTGTCTTGAGCATCAAAGGTGCTGAGTTGACAAAAAACTACGATACAATCGTTGTAGAACGGCAAGATATACTATCGGCGAGCGCATCAGATGGCGCCTGTACGATGGAGGTTTATCGGATAAAATACTAGGTTATGTAGTACATTATTGGCGTGCTACAATTGTTTTATGCCTGATAATCACGAAATAACACGCCATGAGAATGGTCGTTACAAGCAAGGAGTCTCAGGAAACCCTAAAGGTCGTCCACCAATGATGCCGCCAGAGATGCGCCAGCGGCTCGTAGACGCTTCTCCTGAAATCATTCAGCAGATTATTGTCTCAGCTAAGGCAGGCGATATGGCCGCCTGTAGGCTCGTTCTGGAGCGTTTAGCGCCTGTCAGCAAGGCATCCGCTGCACCAGTTCATATTGATGGTCTAGAAGCCTCTGAGACGCTTTCAGAGAAGGCTAG
>Ga0209962_1000235_pt1 | contig 18043 bp, 14 predicted proteins | sample SalPonA_C_H2O_MG_FD_185722 | JGI IMG/M metagenome (GOLD analysis project Ga0209962, IMG submission 185722) | Water microbial communities from South San Francisco under conditions of wetland restoration - Salt Pond MetaG R2A_C_H2O_MG (SPAdes)... | ecosystem: Environmental > Aquatic > Non-marine... | reverse complement strand
TTGTTGCTCGCGATGCTGGCTTCTTGGCATTCGTTGATCAAGTTGCTGAAAAAGTATTGGCCACTGGCGAAACTGATATGGCAGCGGTTGTTGAAGGCGAGTTGAGCAATGCTCGTGAGGCATTGGTACAAAAGATTGGTGAAAACATCACTCCACGTCGTGTTGGCGTTCAAAGTGGTGATGTTGTGGGCACTTATGTTCACAGCAACAATCGTATCGGTGTATTGGTTGCCCTTAAAGGTGGTGATGCTGAGTTGGCAAAACAAGTCGCTATGCACATTGCTGCGGTAAACCCTCAGTATGTTTCTACTAACGACGTACCTGCTGAAGTTGTTGAAAAAGAGAAAGAAATTTTCACTGCTCAAGCTGCTGAAAGTGGTAAGCCCGCTGAGATTATCGAGAAGATGATCGTTGGTCGTATCCGTAAGTTCCTTGCTGAAATCAGCTTGGTTGAGCAAGCTTTTGTTATGGATCCCGACACGACTGTTGGCAATCTAGTTAAGAAAGCAGGCGCAGAAGTTATTAGCTTCACTCGATTTGAAGTGGGTGAAGGTATCGAAAAAGAAGTGGTCGATTTCGCGACTGAAGTTGCCGCTGCAGCTGCAGGTAACTAATGCATCTGGTGTCCATACTTTGCTATGGACCAGGCTGTGGACTGGTAGGTCTGCAGCCAGGGAAGCTTTTTCCCTAAATATAAACGCCGTTGTCTGTTAACAGAAGCGGCGTTTTTTTTGATTAAATATTGAGGAGCCCGTCATGTCAGGTACACAACGTCAAGGTGATAAAAAATACAAAAGAATTTTACTGAAACTGAGTGGTGAAGCCCTGATGGGTGAAGAGGGTTTTGGTATCGATCCAAAAGTTCTTGATCGCATGGCGCTTGAAATAGGTCAGTTAGTGGGTATTGGGGTTCAGGTTGGCTTGGTTATCGGTGGTGGTAACTTATTCCGTGGTGCATCCTTGAGTAAGGCAGGTTTAGACCGAGTGACTGGTGACCACATGGGGATGTTGGCCACAGTGATGAATGCCTTGGCTATGCGCGACGCACTTGAAAGAAGCAATATTTCTTCGCGAGTGATGTCTGCTATTCCTATGAGTGGGGTAGTGGATCATTATGATCGCCGTCTTGCGATGCGCTATTTGCGTGCTGGCGATGTCGTAATTTTTTCCGCTGGTACAGGTAATCCATTTTTTACCACGGATTCTGCCGCGTGTTTGCGTGCCATTGAAGTTGAAGCGGACATTGTATTGAAAGCGACTAAGGTTGATGGTGTCTATGACTCAGATCCTATGAAGAACCCAGCAGCGGTCAAATATGACCACCTGACATTCGATTCTGCGCTCGATCAAAAATTAGGTGTGATGGATTTGACGGCCTTAGTGCTGTGCCGTGATCACGATATGCCTATTAAAGTGTTCAAAATGACTAAGCCAGGTGCCTTATTAAGCATTGTTGTGGGTGAAAATGAAGGTACCTTGGTGGATAATGGTGCAGAGTAGGTTAGAATACTCTCTTTATATCGTATTAACGGAGTTCTATTGTGATAGAAGATTTAAAGAAGCAAGCTGAAACCCGCATGGCTAAGTCAGTTGATGCATTGGGTAATGCATTTGCCAAAATCCGTACCGGCCGCGCTCACCCCAGTTTGTTGGATGGTGTTCATGTGTCTTATTACGGTGCAGATATGCCGTTGTCTCAAGTGGCTAACGTCAACGTGGAAGATGCACGAACTCTCAGTGTTGTCCCTTGGGAAAAACCCATGGTACCTGAAATTGAAAAAGCCATCATGAAATCTGATTTAGGCCTTAATCCTGTTACTTCTGGCGACGTTATTCGCATTCCGTTACCCATGTTGACCGAAGAAACTCGTAAGGGATTTATTAAGCAGGCGAAATCTGAAGCAGAGAACGCCCGTGTTGCCGTTCGCAATACGCGTCGCGATATCTTGAGTGATTTAAAAGCGTTGCAAAACAACAAAGAAATCAGTGAGGATGACGAGCGTCGTGCACAAACCGATGTGCAAAAAATTACTGATAAATATGTGGCAGAAATCGACAAAACGTTGGCTAAAAAAGAAGCCGACCTCATGGAAATTTAATCATTTTCTGAGCCAATATGTCGAATAATAACAACGGTTCTGCATCAGTCCCGCAGCACATTGCCATCATTATGGATGGCAATGGTCGTTGGGCAAAAAAACGAATCTTAGGTACCAGTCGTGGACATCGTGCCGGCGTCGAATCACTGCGCAGTGTGCTGCGTGCAGCTAAAGCGCGCGGTGTTCGATTTTTGACCGTCTATGCCTTTAGTAGTGAAAATTGGAAGCGCCCCGCGGATGAGGTGAGTAGCCTCATGTCGTTATTGAAAATTTATCTAGCTAATGAAGTGGCAGAGTTAAAACGCGAAGGGGTTAAATTATCTTTCGTGGGTCGACGCGATCGCCTCGGTGCTGATGTCGTTGATTTGTTGGAATCTGCTGAGCGTGAAACCGCTGATCAAACGCTTTTTCAACTCAATTTAGCGGTTGATTATGGTGGCCAATGGGATATTGCCAATGCTGCCAAGAGCATAGCAGCGGATGTTAAGGCGGGTGTTCTCGCCATAGAAGATATCGACGAGGCAGCGTTTCATCGCTATACCGCGCTAGCCGAGTTGCCTGCCCCAGATCTGCTTATTAGAACGGGTGGTGATATTCGTATCAGTAACTATTTGTTGTGGCAGTCTGCCTATACTGAGTTTTATTTCTGCGATACGCTGTGGCCTGATTTTGGTGCCAGTGAATTAGACGCCGCACTAAATGAATTTGCCTCTCGACAGCGTCGTTACGGTGGTCGTATTGAAGAAGGGGCTGCATGTTAAAACAGCGCATTATTACCGCTATTATCCTAGCTGTTGTATTGGTCGCAGCTATCGCCTTTTTACCTCCTACTGGTTTTTATGTGCTGGTGGGTGCTGTCTTTGCCATTGCCTCTTGGGAGTGGGCTCAATTAGCTGGCATCACGCGTTCTTTATACCGCGTTATCTATGCTGCTAGTGTTGCCATTGTTGGTATTGTTTTGGCCTTAAAGCTGGAAATTACTGAAGGCCTAGCTCCAAGTATTGAACCTATTTTGAGTGCTAATCTGGCGCTGTGGATCTTTTTAATGTTCTTGGTGATAACCTATCCTAGAACGTCGGTTTTGTGGCGCAACCCTGCGTTGCGTGCCATTTTGGGGGCAGCGCTGATAATTTGTACGGCACTGGCGCTTTGTTACTTACGTCAACACGAATATTGGTTTGCCGTGGTCTTGTACACAATCTTGGTGGTTGTTTGTGCAGATACTGGGGCCTATTTTGCCGGCGTTAACTTTGGTCGACGCAAGTTATTACCCATGGTAAGCCCGGGTAAGACATGGGAGGGCTTCATTGGTGGTTTATGCGCCAATGTGGTATTGGCGTTGGTGACTTCCATTTGGGTGGATTCTGTAAGTCCTGCGTTATTGCTCATCGTCACTCTGATCGCTTCAATCTTATCTGTATTGGGTGATCTCACTGAAAGTATGCTTAAACGACATGCAGGGGTAAAAGATTCAAGTGATCTTTTACCTGGTCATGGCGGCGTGCTCGACCGCATTGATAGTGTCATGGCTGCAGCGCCGGTTATCGCTATTGGCGTTTTACTTCACAGTCAGCTGGGTTAATCATGAAAAGTATCACTGTCCTTGGGGCAACGGGCTCCATTGGAACATCGACTCTTGATCTTATTGCTCAACATCCCGACAAATACCAACTCTTTGCCGCTTCGGCATTTAGTCGAATCGATGCCTTGGCTAGCATCATTCTCAAGTTCTCTCCGCGTTTCGCGGTTGTCCGAGACGATTCAGCCAGGCAGAAGTTGCTCGCCCTGATTGCGGGTACTAATTGCGAAGTGCTGGTGGGTGAAGCAGGTTTATGCGAAGTATCGTCGGCCGCTGAGGTTGATATGGTAATGGCGGCTATCGTTGGCGCTGCTGGATTGGCCCCTTGCTGGGCCGCCGCTGAAGCCGGTAAGTTAATACTGTTAGCCAATAAAGAAACGCTGGTGACAGCCGGCGGTTTGTTTATGTCTGCTGTTGCGAAATCGGGTAGTGTTTTGCTACCTATCGACAGCGAACACAACGCTATATTTCAGTGTATGCCGCATGACTTTAATGCCAGTTTAGTTGAGTCGGGTATTCGCAAAATTCATTTAACGGCATCGGGTGGTCCCTTCAGACAGTCAGATGTAGAGCATCTTAAGACGGTGACGCCCGAACAGGCCGTTGCCCACCCGAATTGGAGTATGGGGCAAAAGATCTCGGTTGACTCTGCCTCCATGATGAATAAAGGCCTTGAGTTGATTGAAGCCTGCTGGTTGTTCAGCTGTCATTCAGACGATATTGATATTGTTGTCCATCCGCAGTCTGTGATTCATTCGATGGTGGAATATATCGATGGGTCTGTTTTGGCGCAATTGGGTAACCCCGATATGCGTACTCCTATCGCGCACGCCATGGCGTGGCCACAGAGAATCACTGCCGGCGTGGCTCCACTCAATTTAATAGACATTGCCCGTTTAGACTTTGAAGCGCCAGATTATCAGCGCTTTCCCTGTCTGCGATTGGCGAGAGAGGCTGCGGAACAGCGAGGATTTAGTAGCGTATATATGAATGCTGCTAATGAGATTGCCGTGCAGGCTTTCTTAGAGCGGCGTCTGAGTTTTCTGGGAATTGCCGACCTGATTGAACGCGTGATGAATCGTGCCGATCGCGGTGAACCCAGTGACATAAATGCTGTCAAAGAGGCTGACCAATTAGCGCGTCGCCTTGCAGAAGAGGGTTTATAAGGTAATGGAATTGCTTCAAACCATACTAAGTATGATTGTCACCTTGGGCATTTTGGTGGCATTTCATGAATATGGCCATTTTCAAGTTGCACGTTGGTGTGGCGTCAAGGTACTGCGCTTTAGTATTGGCTTTGGTACCCCCTTGTTTCGTTGGTATGACAAGCAAGGTACCGAATTTGTGATAGCGGCACTGCCATTAGGTGGCTACGTCAAAATGGTTGACGAGCGTGAAGGCGATGTTGCTGAGACCGACAAACCCTATGCGTTTAATCGACAGTCTGTTCAGAAACGTATTGCCATTGTAGCCGCAGGTCCCCTCGCTAATTTTATTCTAGCCATAGCGGCTTTTTGGTTGGTGTTTGTCTCGGGAGTGACCGGATTAGCCCCCGTGGTTGGGAATGTGGTTCCCGATTCTGTTGCCGAAAGAGCTGGTATCGAAGTAGGGCACGAAATTGTGGCCGTGGATGGTGTTGAAACGCCCTCTTGGCAGGCCGTGAGTTTACAGTTAATGCATCGCTTGGGTGAGACGGGCACGATTAGCTTTGTGAGTAAGCACCCGGAGAATTCTGCCAGTTTTGAAACCCAGACCTATCTGAACGAGTGGCTTAAAGGGGAAGAAGAACCTGACTTATTGCGTGGTATTGGTTTAGAACCCTACCGACCAGTATTGTTACCGGTGGTCGGTGAGCTTTCTGCTAATGGTCCCGCGGAAAATGCAGGTTTACAAAGAGGCGATCTAGTACTTAGTGCCGATGGTATTGCAATGGACGATTGGCAGACCTGGGTCAGCTATGTTCGAGCGAGGCCAGCAGAAATTATCGACATTCAGGTTGACCGCGATGGCATGTTGTTAAATATGCAAATCCAGCCTGAGTTGGCCACTGATGAAAACGGCAATCAGTTCGGTCGTGTTGGTATGGGGTTGCAGCCGCCAACGTGGCCCGAGTCGATGCTGCGCAAGCAGCACTATGGGCCAATCGGCGCGCTAGTTGCCGCTGCTGACCGCACTTGGGAGCTCAGTGTTTTCACACTGGGTTCCATTAAGAAGATGATTAGTGGTTTAATCTCGCCGAAAAACTTGAGTGGACCCATAACCATTGCTAAAGTGGCGGGCGATTCTGCTCGTTCGGGGGTTGAGGCTTACTTAAGCTTCCTCGCCTTGTTGAGCGTTAGCCTCGGTGTATTGAATTTGTTACCTGTGCCTGTGCTTGATGGTGGGCATCTACTTTTTTACAGCATCGAATGGATTAAAGGCAGTCCAGTATCAGATCGTATACAGCAGTTCGCTTACCAATTTGGTATTGTGATTGTGTTGAGTTTGATGATTTTTGCCTTCTACAACGATATTGTACGTTTATAAAACCTGTACCGCTCCAAGCGGTACCTTGAATAAGGCTTACTACATTTAATGAAGTCTCGGTATTTAACGGCGATTGCAGCGGCAGTAATGTTGCAACAGCAAGCCTATGCAGACACTTTCCGTGTCGATGATATACGTGTCCAGGGTCTACAGCGCATTTCAAGTGGTGCTGTGTTTGCCGCCTTGAATATTAGTGTTAATGACATCATTGATGATGGGGATTTACGAAACGCAGTAAGACGTTTGTTTGCCTCTGGTAATTTTGATGATGTTCAAATTGGCCGCGATGGTGACACGCTAGTGATTATTCTTGCGGAGCGACCCTCAATCAACGAAATCAATATCGATGGCAACAAAGCCATTGAGACTGAGGCCTTGATGGAGGGACTTAAATCCTCCGGGCTAGCACAGGGTGAGGTATTTCAGCGCTCTACGCTAGAAGGCATGGAAATGGAGCTCCGTCGACAATATGTGTCACAGGGCCGCTATGATTCAGATATCCAAACAGAGGTCGTTGAACAACCGCGCAATCGAGTCGACGTTAACATTAATATTGATGAAGGCACGTCGGCGCGAATTAGCCATATCAATATCGTTGGCAACACTGTCTTTGATGACGAAGAGTTACTCCAACTTTTTGAATTGCGCTCCAGTGGTCTTTGGTCATTTATTTCAGGCGACGATAAGTACGCTCGTGAAAAATTAAAGAGCGATCTGGAAACGTTAGAGGCTTGGTATAAAGACAGGGGTTATGTAGCCTTTAGTATTGATTCCACCCAAGTATCAATAACCCCTCAAAAAGATGCGGTGTATATTGCCGTTAATATTTCTGAGGGCGTTAAGCATAAAATACGCGATGTGACCTTGGGTGGTGATCTCGTCCTTGATGAAGACATTTTGAAGGCCTTCTTGTTGTCAAAGCAGGGCGATTACTTCTCACAGGCCTTGGTGACCAATTCAGAGGAGTATCTGAAGAACCTTCTTGGTAACGAGGGTTATCACTTTGCCAAGGTTGAAGGTATTCCCGATATTGATGCCGAGACTCAAGAAGTAGATATTCAGTATTTTATCGATCCCGGTGTTAGGACCTATGTTCGCCGTATCGATTTTAGAGGTAATACCACGACACTCGATGAAGTGATGCGTCGTGAAATGCGTCAGCTAGAAGGTGCACCCGCCAATACAGCCGGTATTGAACACTCTAAAGTACGGTTGGAGCGTTTGGGCTTCTTCAAAGAAGTTAACGTTGAAACCACTGAAGTGGCGGGTATCGATGACATGATCGATATTGAATATACCGTTGAAGAACAGCACTCGGGCAGTATTGGTGCCAGCGTCGGTTATTCGCAAAACGTCGGTATGATTCTGGGTGTCAATTTACAGCAGAACAATTTCTTAGGCACAGGTCAGCAAGTTGCGGTGGGGCTCAACCGCAGTGCTTTCCAAACTAGCTACAATTTGTCTTATACCGATCCATATTACACCGAAGACGGTGTGAGTCGTGGCTTTAGTTTGTTCTATCGTAATTTGGATTACGATCAGATCAACGTGGCAAGTTACTCAACCAACTCCTACGGCCTAGGTATGAATTTGGGCTATCCGATCAGTGAGATCGAAAGGATTGGTTTGGGTTTAACGTGGCGCAACACTGAAGTTAAGACGGGTCAATTTGCGGTTCAAGAAATACGCAGTACGCCGTTCGATCCTGCGACCATTGGCACCGTAGATTATTACTTTAGTGAGCCAAGAGTTACGCCACTATTGGATAATAATGGTAATGTGTTACTTGACCCCTACGGTCAGCCGGTCGATCCCGGCAGTAATGGTGTGTTGGCACCTATTACTGACATACCAGCCTCTTCGTTGTACTGGGAAAAGCCTGAGGGCTTTATCGACCTCAATGGCAGCGACTTTGACACCTATACATTGAATTTGAACTACGTTCGTTCAACCCTGAACCGCGGTATTTTGGCTACCCGTGGTGGTCGTCACTATTTGTCGATGGAAGTTGCGTTGCCAGGCAGTGATCTTGAATATTACAAGTTTATGTATAACGGTGAGCAGCTCTTTCCCATCAACGATATTTTTACTTTCCGTTTGAAAGGTGAGCTGGGTTACGGTGATGGTTATGGAGACACCACAGGTCTTCCGTTCTTCCAGAATTTCTATGCCGGTGGCTTTGGCTCCGTGCGTGGTTTCAAAGACAATACCTTGGGTCCTTTGGCAACGCCTTCCAAGTCCTACATTAGCGATTGTGCGTTCCAAGAAATTGTTACAAGCGGAGTGAATCAGATTGCTCAACCAGATTCTGTGCTTTGTAGTGATCCTTCAAATACGGGTTATGTCACTGGCCCCGACGGTAAGTTATTGACCCGCGACAACTCAACGTATCCTTCTCCCTTTGGTGGTAACGTTCTTATTCAAGGTAGTGTGGAGTTGTTGTTTAATTTGCCGTTTATTGAGGATACCAGTTCGACCCGTACTGGATTATTCTTGGATATTGGTAACGTATTTAGTTCATCGTGTGGTTCTATCACCCGTAACTGCTTCGATGTTGACTTGAATGAGTTGCGTTATTCTGTGGGTATCGGCGCGACATGGATTACAGCTATGGGCCCACTAACATTTAGTATTGCTAGACCAATGAATGAAGGTATCTTTGATCGTAAAGAGATCTTCCAATTCTCTGTAGGTCAAGGTTTTTAATTTAACAAACAATGGAGTTTACAGTGTTTAAATTTAATAAATTCGTCTTTGCTTCACTCGCCGCATTAATGCTTTCAATGGCGGGACCAGCTAGTGCTCAAGGTAAAATTGCCGTGCTAGATATTGAGCGAGCCATCTACAACTCAGACGCCGCCAAGGCGCGTATTGAAGCCTTCAATGCACAAGCTGATACTGTGGAATCCAACAAAACCATGGAGCGTCTCCAGGTAGAGGGCCAGCAGTTGGTTGAAAAGTTGCGTGCAGAAGAAGCCATTTTGAGCCCAGAGCAAAAGGCAGAAATGCAAAAGAAAATTCAGGGTATCCAGTCTGACATGCAGTATGAAGCTAAAAAAATGCAGCAGGCTCAAGGCGAGTTAGTGGCAAATATCCAACGCGAGCTTGGCCCAAACCTCGGCAAAGTTATCGATGAAATTGTCAAAGAAGAGGGCATTGGTCTATTGATGACTCAACCACAAGTCCCTCAGCTGAAACAGTTGTTTCTTTACGTTGATACAGGTTATGACATCACTGCCAAAGTGACCGATCGCCTCAACAAACAGAACTAATCTATGACGCTGGCAGAGATCGCTGAAAAGATCGGCGCCCGCGTGCACGGCAACCCCTCAAAAGTTATTGAGGGGCTGGCCACTCTCGGCTCTGCCAACCCTCACCAGCTTTCTTTTTTTGTTAATCCACGTTATTTAACCGCCTTAAAAGCCACCTCTGCCGGTGCGGTGTTAGTTAAAGCCGAGCACTTGTCTGATGCGCCCTGTGATGCCTTGGTTTGCGACAACCCGTATATGGCTTTTGCAGAGCTAACCGCGTTATTTGTCGATGTGCCAGAGGTGGGTGATGGCGTGCACCCTTCTGCAGTGGTGGACGGCTCGGCGGTGTTGGAGGGGGATGTCACAATTGGTCCGCGAGCGGTTATTGGTGCCAATGTCGTGATCGGTAAAGGCACAGTGATACACCCTGGTGTCGTTGTCGAGGCGAATTGTCAGCTGGGTAGCGAATGTATTTTGTATGCTAATGTTACCCTTTATCACGGTGTAACCCTGGGTGATAGAGTGACCTTGCACAGTGGGTGTGTCATCGGTGCTGATGGCTTCGGATTTGCTCCCAGTGCACACGGCTGGGTCAAGATACACCAGCTGGGTGGCGTTTTTATCGACGATGATGTTGAAATCGGAGCAAATACCACGGTTGACCGTGGTGCACTTGATGATACTCGTATCGGTCGAGGCGTGATTATCGATAATCAAGTACAAATTGCTCACAATGTAGTTATTGGCGAGGGTACAGCTATTGCCGGCTGCACGGGCATTGCTGGTTCCACGACTATTGGGAAAGGTTGTACTATAGCCGGCGGAGCTGCCATTGCAGGTCATTTGACTATCGCCGATGGGGTTCATATCACGGCCACCACACTAGTGAGTAAATCTCTCACTGAAAAGAATTCCTATTCATCGGGCACACCACTTGAAAAAACATTCAAATGGAAGAAGAATGCGGCCCGTTTTAATCAGCTCGACGAAACAGTGCGGCGCTTGAAAGCACTCGAAAAGAAGCTGAATGCCAAATAATCTTGTTCAGGAGTTACTATGTCAGACATTATGGATGTCAGAGAAATACGAAATTACTTACCTCATCGCTATCCCTTTTTACTGGTTGATCGCGTACTCGAATTGAAAGAAGGCGAATATATTCGCTGTTTGAAAAATGTTTCTGTGAATGAGCCTTTTTTTACCGGCCATTTTCCTGACGTTCCCATTATGCCCGGAGTGTTAATCGTTGAAGCGATGGCACAATCAGCGGGCATTTTAGGCTTCAAAACCATGAATAAAACCGTTGCTGATGGCTCTACTTACTTGTTCGCTGCCATTGAAAATGCACGTTTTAAGCGTCAGGTTGTGCCTGGAGATCAGCTTGAATTTATGGTCAAAATACTTTCAGCAAAGCGTGGTATTTGGAAGTTTGAATGTGTTGCTAGCGTTGATGGTCAAGTGGCAACATCGGCCACCATCACCTGTGCCGATAGAGAAGTGTAAATGATTCATCCTAGTGCGGTTATTGATGACTCAGCAATTATTGGCGAAAACGTCAGTATTGGTCCTTTTTGTGTGATTGGCCCTGATGTAGAAATTGGGGATGGCTGCATACTTAACTCGCATGTTGTCTTGCAGGGGCCAACCGTACTGGGCAAAAACAATCATATTTTTCAATTTGCCACAGTGGGTGAGGCCACGCCTGATCTCAAATATAAGGGTGAACAAACCCGCTTGGTGATTGGCGATAATAACGTCATTCGTGAGGGGGTCACCATCCATCGAGGCACGGTTCAAGATCGCGGTGAAACCACTATAGGTAACAATAATCTGATCATGGCCTATGCCCACATTGGTCATGATTGTGTGGTGGGTAACCATACTATCTTGGTCAATAACGCCGCGTTGGCAGGCCATGTTGTTGTCGGTGATTGGGCCATATTAGCGGGTTATTCTCTCATACATCAGTTTTGTCAGATTGGCGCGCATAGCTTTTGTGGTATGGGGTCAGCGATCAATAAAGATGTACCGGCCTATGTTACCGTATTTGGAAATCCTGCCGAGGCTAAAACCATTAATGCAGAAGGTCTAAAACGACGCGGTTATTCGCCAGAGGCTATCGCGGCGATACGTAAAGCCTACAAGATTGTTTACCGCAGCGGCCGCACATTGGCAGATTCTGCCGCCGATCTAGATGCCTTGGCACAAGCGTTTCCCGAGGTGGCGATGTTTGTCGATTCGGTAAGAAGCTCTAACCGCGGCATCGTTCGTTAGCGCTCGTGCAGACCTTCAAACCTTACATTGCTATTGTTGCTGGTGAGGCTTCTGGTGACATTCTGGGTGCTGATTTAATTCGGGCGTTAAAATCTCGTTTCCCCGGTTGTGAGTTTTGTGGAATAGGCGGCCCTAAAATGATCGCTGAGGGGTTTCAGTCGTTCTACGCAATGGAGCGTCTCAGCGTAATGGGGTTTGTCGAGCCTTTAAAGCGTTTGCCTGAGTTGCTTCGTATCCGAGCGGACCTGAAGTCTCGTTTTACACAGCATCCACCCATGGTGTTTATAGGAATCGATTCGCCTGATTTTGTGCTTAATATCGAGCGGCATTTAAAACAGCGCGATATTCCAACGGTTCACTATGTGAGTCCATCCGTTTGGGCTTGGCGCAAGAGCCGCATCCATGGCATTGCCAAAGCGGTAGATTTAATGCTGACGTTGTTTCCATTTGAAACTGACATATATCAGCAGCACCAGATCCCCGTTGCCTGTGTAGGGCATCCCTTGGCAGATCAAATTGCGATGCAGCAAGATGTGTCAGCCGTGTGTGCTGAGCTGGGGCTCTCTGAACACGATCCCTACTTGGCCGTGTTGCCCGGCAGTCGCCGTGGCGAAGTATCTCTACTGTTACCGCTGTTTCTAGATGCTTTTGTGTTACTAAGGCAAAAAATGCCGCAACTAAAGGCGCTCCTGCCTGTGGCTGCTCCTCATTTGCAAGTGATGGTTGACGATCAATTAGCGTTATTAGATCAGTCTGATCGTGAGGCGGTTATTGTCTTACAGGGGCGGTCTCAGCAAGCGATGGTGGCTTCTCGTGCCATTTTATTATCCTCTGGCACTGCAACTCTCGAGGCAATGCTGCTTAGGCGACCCATGGTAGTCGCCTATAAAATGGGGGGATTAACTTTCTCGTTACTATCGCGATTAGTAAAAACCCCCTATATTGCCCTGCCTAATTTATTGGCAAACCGTGAGCTAGTGCCTGAGTACATACAAGACGCCGCTGAACCTAAGGCTATAGCTGAGGGCTTAGCTCCACTATTAGCCGCGGGTAGCGCGAGGCAAGAAACCTTAGATGCTTTTCAAGAGCTACATGTCATGCTTAAACGCGATGCCGGTGAATCTGCCGCGAACGCTATCGCTTTGATGCTGGAGTCAAAACATGGAGCCGATTGATCTTTTTGCTGAGTCAGTTGCCCGTGTAACGCATCACGCCGGAGTCGACGAGGTTGGTAGAGGGCCATTGGCGGGTGATGTGGTCGCTGCGGCGGTAATTTTGGACCCTTCAAATCCTATACAGGGCTTGGCAGATTCCAAAAAACTCAGTGAAAAAAGACGTGAAGCGCTTGCGCAGGAAATTCGTGAAAAAGCACTCAGCTACTGTGTGGCCAGAGCCAGTGTAGAAGAGATTGATCGGATCAATATCTTGCAGGCAAGTTTGTTGGCTATGAAACGAGCCGTTGAAGGCCTATCGATTCAGCCGGATTTTGTGTCTGTGGATGGCAATAAGCTTCCCGCTTGGAATTATGCTAGCGAAGCTGTGGTCAAAGGGGATAGCAAGGTGGCAGAGATTAGCGCCGCCTCCATTCTGGCCAAAGTCACACGTGACCATGAAATGGTGGAGTTACATCAACGCCATCCTGAATATGGTTTTGCTGGCCATAAGGGGTATCCTACTAAAGTGCATTTAGAGGCCATCAAAACTCACGGTATTCTTGCTGAGCATCGCCGATCTTACGGCCCCATTAAACAACTACTCAAGGACTAAAAGACAAGCAATGACTGAGCACGCAACGTTTGTACATTTAAAAGTTCATTCAGAGTTTTCTCTGATTGATGGATTGGTGCGTGTTAAAGGTTTGGCAAAGTCGGTAGCTGACATGGGTATGCCGGCGGTGGCATTGACCGATCAGTGTAACTTTTATGGATTGATCAAGTTTTATAAGGCCGCTAACGGCGCCGGCGTTAAGCCCATTGTGGGCAGCGACGTATGGATGATGAGTGACAGCGGTGAAGTCCACACCTTGACCTTATTGGTGCAAAATTTAAAGGGTTATAAAAACCTCACAGTGTTGATTTCAAAGGCCTATCGCGAAGGTCAGCAACACGGTGTGGCCTATATAAAACGTGAATGGCTCAAGGAGCTAGGAGAGGGGTTAATCGCACTCTCTGGCGGTCGAAAAGGCGATGTTGGCGCGGCTTTAGTGGCAGGTCGTCACGATGAGGCGGCCGAATTGTTGCAGTATTGGATGGATCTTTTTCCCGATCGGTACTATTTAGAACTGCAACGTACTGGTCGCGAGTACGAATCTGTTTATATTGAGCGAGCTGTAACGCTGGCGGATGAGGTCGCTTGTCCCATTGTGGCCACGAATGATGTCCGCTTCCTGAAAGCTGAAGAATTTGAGGCTCATGAAGCTAGGGTATGCATCCACGACGGTGCAGCCCTGGATGATCCTCGCCGAGAACGTCGTTACTCTGATCAACAGTATCTTCGCTCTCCACAAGAGATGATTGAGCTTTTTGCCGACCTGCCCGATGCAATTGAGAATACGGTTGAGATCGCCAAGCGTTGTACCCTAGAGATCGAGTTAGGCACCTATTATTTACCTGAGTTTCCGGTTCCCGAAAATTTTAGGCTGGATCCGTTTTTCAAAGAACATATAAGTTACGAGACCTTAGAGCAGCAAACCATTGCGGTTATGCACGAAAAGTGGCAAGGCAAGGAGTCGACCCCCGAGTATGCTAAAGAGCTCGAAACAGGGGTGTTTTTCCGCAAAATTTCTCATGAAGGACTCAATGAGCGGCTAGCCTTTTTGTTTGACACCAGCGCAGAAAATTTTGCCAGTATCCAGCAAACCTATCGCGATCGGCTCGATTTTGAACTCGACATTATCCTACAAATGGGCTTTCCCGGTTATTTTTTAATCGTGATGGATTTTATCCAGTGGGCAAAAGACAACGGCATCCCCGTCGGCCCTGGTCGCGGTTCAGGTGCGGGTTCGCTGGTCGCCTATGCACAAAAAATTACCGATCTGGACCCGCTGCAATACGACCTGCTTTTCGAGCGATTCTTGAATCCAGAGCGTGTATCGATGCCAGACTTTGATGTCGATTTTTGTATGGAGAATCGAGATAAGGTCATTAGCTACGTTGCCGATCACTATGGACGCGAAGCGGTATCCCAGATTGTGACCTTCGGTACTATGGCCGCGAAGGCGGTGGTGCGCGACGTTGCCCGTGTGCAAGGAAAATCTTATGGCCTTGCTGATAAGCTGTCCAAAATGATTCCCTTTGAAGTGGGCATTACCCTGGAGAAGGCCTTCGAGCAAGAAGAGGTTCTGCGCGACTTTTTAAAGAATGATGATGAAGCCCAAGAAATTTGGGATATGGCGCTCAAATTAGAGGGTGTTACTCGAGGAATTGGTAAACACGCGGGTGGTGTGGTTATTGCACCATCTCGGTTAACAGATTTTGCCGCCCTGTATTGTGACGAAGAGGGTGGGGGTCTCGTTACTCAGTTTGATAAAAATGATGTCGAAGAGGCTGGTTTGGTCAAATTCGACTTTTTGGGGCTTCGGACACTGACCATCATCGATTGGGCAGTCAAAATGATTAACCGCCCTCGGGCCGATGGAAGCCAGCTTGATCTTGAAATCGAGCGAATTCCGCTCGATGATCAAAGAACCTTTGCCATGCTCAAACGCGCTGAGACAACCGCGGTTTTCCAGCTTGAATCTCGGGGTATGAAAGACCTCATTAAGCGTCTTCAGCCAGACAACCTTGAAGATATGATCGCTCTGGTAGCATTATTTCGCCCCGGCCCACTGGATTCAGGCATGGTCGATGACTTTGTCAATCGCAAACACGGTAGAGCCGAAGTCGCTTATCCCGATGCCAATTATCAGCACGAGTGGTTAGAGCCCATCCTTAAACCCACCTATGGGGTGATTGTTTATCAAGAGCAGGTGATGCAAATTGCCCAGACCTTGGCCGGCTATTCTCTGGGTGGCGCTGATTTGTTACGCCGAGCCATGGGTAAGAAGAAACCCGAAGAGATGGCTAAACAGCGATCTATCTTTGAAGACGGCGCTAAGTCAAAAGGTGTTGATCCTAATTTGGCGATGAAAATTTTTGACCTGGTGGAAAAATTCGCAGGTTATGGATTTAACAAGTCTCACTCGGCGGCGTATGCCTTGGTGTCATATCAGACCGCCTATCTTAAAGCTCGTTACCCCGCTGAGTTTATGGCTGCAACCATGTCCTCAGAATTGCAGAACACCGATAAGATTGTCACCTTTATTGAAGAGTGTAGGGCAATGAAATTGCCCCTTCGTCTTCCGGATGTCAACGAGGGCGAGTACATGTTCACCGTGAATGAGGGCGGTGAAATTGTCTATGGGTTAGGAGCAATCAAAGGACTGGGCGAAGGTCCTATTCAAAGTCTAATTGAAGCGAGGCAAGTCGGTGGTCCGTTTACCGATTTATTTGATTTCTGTCGCCGAACTGATTCACGCAAAATTAATAAAAGAGCTCTTGAGGCGCTTATTCGCAGCGGTGCTTTTGACAGCCTAGGGGTACCTCGCCAAGTGGTTTATGCCGCTATGCCTGAAGCTGTAGCCGCAGCTGAGCAGTCGGCTCGCAATCAAGCTAGTGGCATGACCGACCTATTTGGTGAAGTGATCAGTGCGGCGGCTGAAGAAGATGTTTATCATGATTTTCGAACTGTCCATGAATGGACTCACAAACAGCGTTTGCTCGGTGAAAAAGAGACTCTAGGGCTCTACGTTACTGGGCATCCGATCGATGAATATGAAAAAGAAATACGCCAGTTTGCCAAGACCCGGCTGTGCGATATTCAGCCTAAGCGTGAAGAGCAGCTTTTGGCGGGTCTGATTATCGATGTCCGTACTAATAAAACTCGAGGCGGTGACACGGTAGCTAGAGTGCTGCTCGACGACCGCTCTGGCCGTATCGAAGTGTCGTTGTTTGGAGAAGTTTTCGATAAATACCGAGAGGTTTTAATTAAAGATACCGTAGTGGTCGTTTCTGGTGGCGTGAGGGTTGACCATTACAGTGGCGGTATGCAGATGAACGTGCGAGAAGTTTATGGTATTGGCGAGGCCCGCAGTCATTATGCCAAGGCCTTGGTGTTGGTCGCCAAACCCCATCATTTTGTGGCGGGGCTGGCGGATACGTTGAACGATTTGCTTGAGAAAAATCAGTCTGTGGGATGCCCTGTGGTGATCGATTATTCAAGTGATGCTGCCAGTGCCAAGCTCATGCTGGGCAACGGTCGTCGCTTAGCCCCGGATGACGATGTCATGCTAACCCTGCGTCAGATGCTCGGTAAGGAAAACGTGTTTTTAAATTACTCGCGTTAATTAGCCGCGAGGTTTGTTAGTTACAGCGGGTGTTGTTCAGTAACACTTGGTGTACAATATGAAAAATTATTTAGCTAGGAAGGTTATGAACCCTAATTATCTCGATTTTGAGCAGCCGATAGCTGATCTTCTTGTAAAAATTGAAGAGTTGCAGGCCGTTGGTAGCAATAACGATCTCAATATCACTGAAGAAATCGCCAATTTGCGCGATAAAAGTAAGAAACTGACTAAAAAGATTTATTCTGACCTGTCGGCATGGGACATTGTTCGAGTCGCCCGTCACCCCATGCGCCCTTATACTCTCGATTATATACCCCGTATCTTTGACGAGTTTGACGAGTTACACGGTGATCGCCGTTTTGCTGACGACAAATCTATGATTGGTGGTATTGCTCGTTTAGATGGCAAGCCGGTGATGGTAATAGGCCAGGAAAAAGGACGTTCTGTTAAGGAAAAAGTAAAACGCAATTTTGGTATGCCCAAGCCTGAAGGTTACCGTAAAGCCTTGCGTTTGATGGAAATGGCGGAACGCTTCAAATTACCTATCATGACATTTATCGACACTCCTGGAGCCTACCCTGGTATTGATTCAGAAGAGCGCGGTATTTCCGAAGCTATTGCCCAGAACTTGGCGGTGATGTCTCGTCTTAAGACCCCAATTTTGGCTACGGTAATAGGTGAGGGGAGTTCTGGCGGTGCGATTGGTATTGGTGTAGCTGACCATGTGGCGATGCTTCAATATTCGACATACTTTGTTATCTCGCCAGAAGGTTGTGCCAATATCATTTGGAAGACCTCAGAAAAAGCTCCCGATGCCGCAGAGGCGATGGGCTTAACTTCAGATTCGTTGATTAAGCTGGGTATTGTTGATGCTAGCATCGATGAGCCACTTGGTGGTGCCCATCGCGATATGGATGGCATGGCAGCAAGT
>Ga0209962_1000227_pt1 | contig 18330 bp, 34 predicted proteins | sample SalPonA_C_H2O_MG_FD_185722 | JGI IMG/M metagenome (GOLD analysis project Ga0209962, IMG submission 185722) | Water microbial communities from South San Francisco under conditions of wetland restoration - Salt Pond MetaG R2A_C_H2O_MG (SPAdes)... | ecosystem: Environmental > Aquatic > Non-marine... | reverse complement strand
TGGATTACTGGTTAGGTATCACAGACTAACAAGTGATAATTAAAAACAGTAATTTTTATTGCTACAATATGAGAACGTAACTGCTTGAACTAAGGGAAGCCTCATGGCAGATATAGACGAATTAAAACGCCGTATCGAGAGCCTTGAGGATCACAAAGAGAGGGCGTATCAGTACATCGCTGATATAAATAGGCGGGTGGATTCATTACCCGCCATGAGCAACGAGTTGAACGAACATCGAACGCGTTTGCGTGAAATGGAACTCGCACAGGTGAATCAGCAGATGATTGGTAAAGTTATTGCATGGATAGGTGCGGCTATAACAAGCTCTTCGGTCATGCTGGTTTTAACGTACTTATTCGGTGGCGATAAATGAATACAATACTGGTTTTCCATTTGATAACCCTATCCCTATATACTGCGATCACGTTCATCGCACTATCTAATATCCACTACGTACATCGAGCACCAGCTATCCCATACCTTCGCGGATGGTTCTATCTCTTCTCGATAACCCTAACCTGTCAGTCGAGTATATTTACTTGGTTGCAGGTTGAATGGGTGATAAACGAACATGATAGTGACGTTGGGGCAGACGTATCTTATGCGTGGTTATTGTTCGACTACTTCAACGGCTTCGCTTTGCTTAGCGTGGCAATGGCGATACGCGTTTACTTGCGTTGGCACGTAGGTAAATACGATGGTAATGGGAACCATTACCATAGACGGGCAACCGATAAACACAACTCGTACCACTATAGAGTTTAGGCTGGAGCAAACATGAAAAACGTTATCCTCGGAATAACCCTACTCGCTTTAACAGGTTGTTCCAGTCTGGGTTCAGCCTTCGACTCCTACCTCGCCTACATTAACCCTGAGACTGAAGTACAGATACTGGTACTCCAAGATCGATACTGCAAAACCACCGACCCTATTGCTCTCAAAGCAATCGAGAACGCCATTGACTCCCTCAGCTACACCGCTGAACCAGATCAGTTGTGTGGTGAATAATGCCTTTCCTTACAGAGCTTGTGATTCGTCCAGTGAATGGAGACGAATGGGAATTGGCGCAACAGCTACACTACAAAACCTTAGCTGGTGAAGAGATCGTAGTGCCCATTGGATTCCAGATGGACCTAGCGTCTATACCGAGAATCTTTACACCTATATTCCCAGTTCACGGGAAACACACCAGAGCCGCTGTAGTTCACGACTGGTTGTACGCCAACTACGGTCACGTACCTGCAATGAGGATCATCACGCGCAAAGAGTGTGACACGATATTCCTAGAGGCAATGAAAGAACTTGGTGTGGGCTGGTTTAAGCGTAGTATGATGTACGCGGCAGTTAGATCAGGTGGATGGTTAGCTTGGAGTGAATCATGACAGGGTTAAACGTACAACTCTCATCAAACTTCTATCGTAAAGAGTTTGCATGCAAATGCGGGTGCGGCTTCGATACAGTGGACCTCGTGCTAATCGACATTATGCAGATGATTAGAGAGCGTTTCGGCAAACCCATAGTTGTACTCTCTGGGAACCGTTGCGTGGCTCACAACGCCTCTGTGGGCGGCTCAAAGGCATCACAACACCTACGCTCCCGTGCCTGTGACTTCTACGTCAAGGATACGGATCTCGAAGAGGTGTTTGGGTATTGCGAGACATTCATGGACGGATGGGGTGGACTCAGTCTTTACAAGGACGAAAACTTCATCCACCTAGATACGCGAAGCGGCCCACCTAGCCGGTGGTAAACTGATTTACTGCGTTTAAAGCAGTCTCCAATTCGGTGCGAGTGTTTTTTAGTTTTTTAGCTAGAAGCTCTCGCTCATCTTCCGATACACCTGCAGACTTGAGCATCACTTCTAAGTTATTTTTTAGCGTCTTGTAGTACTCGACGCGATTTTTCCAATGTTGCTCGAACATATTTCCTCCAAGAAAAAAAAGGCCCGACGAAATGTGCTGTGGGGGAGGGCTGTCGGGCCTGAGGGAGTTATACCATGAAAAAGACTACGTATTAAACGTAGTCCATAGTCTTAGGATCGCCAACTTTTTTGTCCTGTAGCGGAGCTTTTTGGCCGGCTTTGAGTTTCCATGGTGACAACTTTTTGCAGACGTTACAGATGCGCTTGTCTATGGAACTCAAACCTACTGTCTCTGTACTACCGCAATGCTGGCATTGTCCTTTAAACACTGGTCTGGTCCTGTATGTATTGATTAGATTTTATGTATCGCTCGTGAAGACCCAAGGCTATGTACCCCTCACAGACTGCCATAACCAATTCAGGGCGGTTATTACACCAGTTGTGAAAGGTTCTAGGTTCAATCTTAAGCACTTTGCAGAGGTGTAAAACGCTCGGCACACCGTAATGTTCAGCCACATCTGCAGGTGAAATAGAATCTGGGTCTTTCTTTTTGAAACCGTGTTTCATTGACGGAGGAGCGTCTGGATTTTTACGTGGTCGGCCCATCCTCTTTCTCCAAATCATCTATCAGCTTGTCGAGATACCAACGCGCTTTCTTGGCATCCTCAAGCCCGTTCTTACCCCACATTCGAGTGAGGTATTCCCATGCCCGTGACCAGTCATCAACTTGACGCGCAGGTACACCCTCTTCGTCACAGAATTTAGTAAGTATAGCGCGTCTAACGTCACGCACTTCAACCCCATCGAACAGTACGTAATGTGAGGGACTGTTAACAACATCATGTTCTTTCATTGCCATGCTCCTAGTTTATTGAAAATATCGCCGGCTTGTTTTTCTGTTAGTTCAATACCCTTAGGGCTGGCAAGCCACCCTACCCCACACCTATGGTGCTCAGGCATACTCTTGATCAGATCAAAATGCTTCTCTTCAAACACCGGCGCGAGGTCATCTTGATAGTAACGTGAGCTGGTGAATATCTGCTCACTCTTCATGTACTCGTCTACCGCTGTACGCCCAAAACACGCGATAAAGCACGACCACTTATGTGGTCGGCTTAGCGCCGCGAGCACTTGCTTGCCCTCGCGACTCTCTGGTGGGATTAGGCGACTATGCTTAAGGTCCAGCATTACACAACCTGAGAAGCTGTCCAAGTAAGCGATCATAACGTTGTTGGTCAGATGATCGGCGACTCGGGTCAGTTGCTTCATCGGGTTATAGGCTTTGCGTTTCTTAGCCATAACTACCTTTCATCATCAAAAATGAACAGAATAATCTCGCTGATACACCAGAAGAGGAACAGGCCAATACCTGCGTCTTCGAGCGTCATAACTCGACCTCCCCTACATTCACAATCTCATCTTCATCGTCCTTATCAATGCAGTCCTGACAGATATATACACCACACATTTCCCATAGTGGCTCACCATCTTCAGGTATTCTTTCGCAATCGTTGCACTCTAAGATGCGCTGTATTGTCATGTAACCCATCACTCAGCCCCTTTCACTGCGTCAGTCATCACCATAATCCCGCTAGCTTATGCGCTTGTGGCTCATCACTACCCATAGGCTTCTTAGGTGTTGGCGCACTGCGCTTTACTAGCGCGTTACGTTTTCTTAGCCGTTCAGTACAATCCCAACCAAGACGTTCAGCCCAACGGCGCATCATTCTATCTGTCACGCCATACTTCTTAGCCAGATCAGCCATACCGTTGTAGAGATCATCAAGGTCTACTCGAATTACCTCTTTGTTCTTCTGGAAGACCATCTCTAACTCGTGCTGGCGCTTAGCAGTACGCGCATTCTGGGTAGGGTACTTGATACTCATACATCACCCTCCTTGATGAACACACCGTACTCAGAGAAGTGACCCTTACGGTCCTTGATATCGTTGTAGGCAACGCTAACGCACTTTCCCAAGTCGACACCTATCATCTTCGCTATGTGGATAAGGACGACAATCATATCGCCCACATCATCCTGCGCCCTCTCATAACGACCCTTAGCCAAATTGTCACAGAGTTCTCCAAACTCGCTACCAAGCTTCAGACACTGAACCTGTGGGTTCGAGTTATCGTATAGGCCGGTGCGTACCCCCCACGCTTCAATAAGCTGTACTAGTTCGTTTAAATCTTCGTTGTTATTTTCCATCTGGACTCTCCGATTTAGATACATGGTTGTTTATGTAACTTCTAAGTTTTAGTTCTGCGCTGTAGTACTCGCCCTTTCCTAATTTCTTGAGGATCTCAGTCATTAGATCTATCTGACGGTTATGCACAACTTCAGCTTTGCGTAGCGCTTTGTACATCTGCTCAATTTTACGAGTCTGGTCGGCTGACATTACGCCTCCTCGTTTAACACGACACCCATATCTTTTAAGCGGTAGATCAGGTTACCTTTACGCTCTATTAACCCACCTACCATTGCCGCTCGATCGCCTTCTGATATTGTCTCCCCGTCCAAGCAAAAGTTTTTGCGCTGTAGCGTAGCTATCAAGTGGTCGATGTTGTCTAGCTTCTTCATCATCGCCGACAGATCTTTGCGGTCTATCATAGTTTAAGCTCCTTCTGATCTTCAGACTTGTGCATGGGCATGACCGGCTTAGCGTTGTACAGCTTGATCATCAGCAACTCCCAGACAGCCTCTGGCATCTGACGGTCACCCGTCTCCCACGACCGTACCGTGCGAGCGGTTGAGTACACATAGGCACCCAACTCCTCACGCGTTAAGAAAAAAGCTTTTCTAAGATCTCTGATCTTTTCAGGTGTCATCTCAACCTCCAAAACTATTGATTAGGGCAAACAAACTAACCACTGTTGCAATAATGCTGACAACGAACGCTCTAAAACAGGTATCGCACTCGGTGCTCAGCTCTTCGCCCTCAGCAGGGTCGATACGTGCAGGAATACCTGTGAGTGACGAATCAAGCTCTTTCTGCTCGAGCAGTTTCTGATATACCGCGTTAGGTGTTCTACCGAGGATTGTGGCCAGATCACGGTATGTCATACCGTTGGCACGATGGCGAAGCGCATCATTGACTTCAGACTCTGTCCAGCGTTTGTATTTTTTGCTCATTTTAACATTCTCCAAGGGTCAGAGAGGGTGGCTTACGCCACACCCCATTTCTCAGCACAGATAGGACCAATACCGAGGTCAATCGATGCTTGGTTAGTTAACTGACGGCCGCAACATGCACACTCGCCAGTCTGGTGACCGTGGGCAGTCAGTGCCGCACGGGGATCTTTAGCAAGCTCGATCAGTTTACCCTCAACACCCTCTGGGGCTGAGCGCAGACCGAAGAACTTACCTTCGGTAGTGAGTTTGCCGGCGTACTCACCGTCAACCTTCACGTAGATGCAACCCGCGTTGTTACCGTGCGCAGGGGCCGGTGACAGACGCAGATCGTCGAATTTGATGGCCATACGTTTCAGGCCGCTAGCACGGGCTGTGTTGAACAACTCGTGGATACGCGTCAAATCGATAGTAACCTTGGCTTTATCAGCCTCAATAATGCGTAAAACAGCGGCTAGCTGGCGCTCTGTGAGCTGTCCGTACTTCTTAGCGGCAGACAGTAGGGATACCGCGAAATCGCCTGTATTGCGCTCTAACCACGATACAACCTCAGGGTGCTCAGCCTTGAACAGGTCGAACTTGAACTCAGCCGCCTGAGCCTGTTCCCAACCGCGTACAGCACAAGCTTCCTGCTTCTCAGTCAGCGCACCGTACTTCATGCCGGCATCGCGCAGATTGCCGTAGAAGCCGTTGATGTAAGACTCGTGCATGAACCACTCAGCACCCTCATCGCCCAGCAACGCGTGGAGGCTTTTAACGAACTTCTCGCGCATCTGCAGTTCTTTCTTAGCCTTGCGCTCAGCGGCTTTGGCACGGTTAGCCTCGCGCTGTTGTGGTGAGGTCAGGAAGTAACCTTTGCCTTTACACGCAAAGCAGTGCTCGCGCTCTTCATGGATGCGGACACCCTGAAAGAACCCTGTGCCGCCGCAACGGCCGCATGGGTAAGTCTGACGCTCAGCGCCAGCTTTAACTTCAGCAGTGTCGAAAGTATCAAGATCAGAAAAGTCGAATGTGAAAGCCATGATGGGTACCCCCGTTGTTTAGATAGGGTAAAGATAGTGGATCAGCCACAAGGTGTCAACACAATGTGGCAATTATTTATCACATTGCACATCAAGATTTTTGTAATTGGGCCAGTAACCCTCACAGACCATCGCCTCGTAATAGACATACTGGTTCAGTTCGTCTTCGTAACTCATGTTGCTAACGAAGACCACAATCGCAAACAGGGCGATCATCAGCAGGATGTCGAAAGTCAGATCATCGTTCATCATTCAAATGCCTCTAATCTAACGTTAACTTCACTACCCAGCTCCCAAAAGCGGCAGTTAGATAGCACGACATCATTGTCTCCCATCCACTCTTCAATCTCTGAAAGAGTGCCCACATAACCGCCGTTATACTCACATATAACGGCATACATTTTTGCTGTGTCAGTCATCACTCAGCCCCTTCCGCTAATAAATCTTTAGCACTTTGCTGTAGCCAGTCAGGGATTTGTGGATGGTCATCGGCTATTCCTGCAATCCACTGCTCTAGCTTCTCTATACGTTCACGTAGTACTTGCTCTTCGTAGGTCATTAACCACTCCTTTTTCTTCAGTAAATAGTAGTCTTTGGCTTGCATCACTCACCCCCTTAGAAATATGCGGCGTAGATTGGCTTCACGTACACGAGACCTCGGATACGTGGCGGTAAAATATCGAGCACTAGCTCAGCGTCAGCCTCGAAGCGGAAGTCCTTATACAGAGAAGGGTACATACGCTTGAGGAAGAACATCGCAGACTCGTACGGTACGCCAAGGCGCTCGGCATATGCCGCAGTCGCCTCGCGGTTAAAACGGATCTGGAACTTGGCAGGTAGTTGTTTGGTTTTCATAAGACCCCCTTAAACCGATGTGCAGTTCATTTCAGTGGTGTAGATGTCGAGCAGGTAGTAACCGTTCTCGTTGCCGAAGATCACTTTGCGCGAGTGACGAGCATGGTTCTCCATGCGAACGATCGCATCGTTGCTGTAGGTGCCGCGGAACTGCGAGCCGAATTTCTCAGCGAACTCGACAGCACGGTCGAATGAGCTGAACACACCCTCAAGCTGAGCCTGATGAGCGCGGTGACCACCCTCTGGACATTCAGAGTAGTAGGTAGAAAGAACAGTATGAGCATTAGCCATGGGACACCCCCGTTTGTTTATGACAAGGGTAAAGATAGGTGATCAGCCACATCGTGTCAACACAATGTGGCTGATTTTTATTATTTTTGTTTAACAGCTTCTAGCAAGAGGTCTTGGACAGTGCGTTTGTGGGTCACAGCATCGATAATGTCGCTGTCTACGGTGCCGTTCGCTACGATCTTGTGGATGAACACCGTATCGGTCTGACCTTGGCGGTGTAGACGGGCGTTGAACTGAGCATCCAGCTCATTGGACCATGTTGGGCTGTACCAGATTATCCTACGCCCACCCTGTTGGGCGTTGATTCCATGGGCCATGCTAGCAGGATGGGCCACAAGCATGCGGATCTCCCCATTGTTCCAACGATCGATCGCACCCTTTTCCTTTACGCTCACAGCGTGTGGGAACTTCTCGATGATGCGCTCGTACTCGTGTTTATAGTTGTAGGCGACAATGACGTTCTCACCCTCAGCCTGTATCAGTAGCGACTCCAGAGCCTTAAGCTTCTCATCGTGGAAGATCTCATACGCACCGGTCTCATCATACACAGCGCCCCCAGCGATCTGCTGGAGCTTACCAACTAGGACCGCGGCGTTAACGGCCGTAATGTCAGCGCCGTCCAGCTCCAACATCAGGTTGTCCACCAGCTCTTTATAGTACTTCTTGGCCTGTGCCGGCAGTTCAACGGACTCTACCAGATCAACACGCTCAGGAAGGCCATCGTAACGCTCTACAACGATCGATAGGTCTTTGACCTTGTTGTGTATCGACTGCTCAGCATGCGCCTTAGGGGTCCATTTGTAGCCCATATAGTCACTGTCGAAATACCGCTCGCGGAACTTAGTGAAGGCGGTACCTAGGCGTTCGCCACCGTCCAGCAGTGTCACCTGCGGCCAGATCTCCAGCAGACTGTTGGGTGTTGGGGTCGCAGTCAGTAGAACCACACGCTTGAGCGTTTGCGATTTGTTTCGCCATTTGCGAAGCGTTTTGAAACGTTTACTCGACTGCGACTTGAACATGGAGGACTCGTCAATAATGATCATATCGAAGTCGAGCGTGTCGTTATCGAAGTTATCCAGTAGCCACACCAAGTTCTCAGTGTTGATGATGGTCAACGCCTTGCGAGCCTCAACAGCCTCTTTGCGCTTCTTAGCCGTACCCACCGCAACGGCAAACGGGAAGTTTTTGAAGTTGTCCCACTTAGCGATCTCATTCGGCCATGTATGTTGCGCCACACGCAATGGGGCGACCAGTAAGACGCGTTTACACTTACAATGGCGTAACGCCTCAAGTGTAGCGGCCGTCTTACCTGCGCCCATCTGGGCCAGTACAAACGCAGACGGGTGTTGAATAATGTGATCAACAATCGACTGCTGATAATCACGCGGTGTGAACTGCATAGTTAACTCCCAAGTCTTTTAATAATTTGACACAACGTGTCACGTACCAATCATAGTCAATGTCACTTGGTAAGGCAACTGGAAGATCCATCAACGGTCTAGCGCCATCAGAGCCGGCGACTTTATTTCCGTTGGTGCGGTAGCGGATAGGTTCACCATGAAGCGAGTTGTACCAGCGTACGACTTTGCCCAGCTCTTGTCCCTGCCAGACAGCCCCACCCCGTACACCCCGCATGGTTAAGAACTTGCGGATGTCAGTCTCAGATTCAATAACAGTAGCAGGATCAGTGCCGTCACGCAGATAAGCAATAACTGCATCGAGGCAGACCTCTGTCGCATAGCCTTTACGGATGGAACCGTACTCGTAGCCGCCTTTCGTTTTAACTTCATCACCTTTGAATGCCACATAGCTGTTAACATCACGGCTATACATAGCATCATATCCAGTCCACTCCAGTACATAGGTGGTCTCCTCGGTCCATTGGTTAGTCACAGCTAGCATGTCGTCCCACTTGTCCTTATCGAACAGAGCGACAACACCATCGGTGTTAGCCGACACAATCTTAGCGCCGGCCACTGTCAGGCGCTCGATCAACATCAGTAGTGCAAGTTGTCCAGAGAGAGTTGTTTGCACAAGTAGTTCAGGTGAATATAGGAATGAATACTTCGACCCAAACTTCCCGTAAGAGCTGTTGAGCACAATCTTGAGCGTATCCGCAACAGTCTTGTTCCCGTTGGCCTTCGCCTCAAGTCGCGTATCAAATATGGTTCTGTAAACCTCGCAGAATTCCTCACCCAAGTGACTTGGATATAGCGACTGCCCAAGAATGATCGAGGGGTACATACTCGCCACATCGAACTCTCCGAGAAGCTGATCCTCGGTCGGGATAACAACTTGGCGCTTCTCCTGCGAATGAATGCCACCGACTCCAAGTTTGTATGACGCCCCATCGTACGGTATGGCGAGCGAGATCTCTTCTGGCAGTTCTGCGTGGCCAGACTCTTTGGTTTTGAACGTAGCATTAGTCACCAGCTCCTTGATCTTGTTCAACTCAGGGTCTTCAAACTGTATGAAGTCAGGCATCTTGAACTTGAACGGTTTCACCTTACTAGTACGCTTATCGACCGGTACATCAGCATCGTTCAGCATCTTACGAATTGCCGCCTCGGCAATTTGCGCGTCCGACATAGAGCGCATGTCCTGCTCATACTTAGTCGCCATCTGCTCGCGCAATTCAATCTGCTTCAGCAATGTGTCGTAGACCTGCAGGGTTCCGTCCACATCGTTCTCACAGTACGTCTCAAGGATCGCAACCTGATGCGGCTCGATCGGCTGATCAGGGTGTATCGGCAAGTCCTGCATCTTTGGCGCGTGGATACGACACATGTAGGTCTTGAGCGAAGCCTGAAGCGGCGTAACACCCGTCAGGTCAATGTGGTCCATCTGTGGGATACGCACCTTGGGGTGACCACTGCTGATCATCCAGAACGGTTTATCCCCTAGGATAATCTCGTCTGATAGCTGTTTAAGTTGGTAGTTGTTGTAGCCGGCGAGGTACGCGGCGATCATCGGCAGGTCATACCCGTTGCCGTTGAATGTCACTATCAAGTGGTTGCGTAGGATGGAGCGGAGAACCTTAGGTTCACCTTCGTAGATCGTGTCGTTGAATGTGGAGAGTTTGTAGGTGGTCCCATCGTGGGACTTGCAGAGTATCAGGAAGTAATTCGAGTAACACTCGATGTCCACCGCGACAATACGCTTTTTCATTTTGATGTCCTTTTAGGCCGAGTAACTGTGACTCATAAAAAATGCTCCGTTTCGGACCACAGGTGGAGCTGACCTGCTATCAAGGTTCGGAGAACCTCGGCCCTAAGGGGTACTACACTAGGCAGTAGTACAATCTTACGAGAACGGATCGACTTCGTCACCTGCGTCATCAGAACCCAGATCATCAAAGTCATCAGCCGCAGAACCGCCACCCGCACCGAATGCTGGGCCTTCTTTGACAAACTGCACACCGTTCAGGTTAGCGAGTACACGCTTACCATACTGGTTATCCATCGCCCACAGGCTGATAGAGGCGTTAACGTAGCAACCTGCGTAGATCACATCGTCTTCAGCCGCCAGAGGTGTCTTGTCGCGGTTCAGAACCGTTGGACGCTTCTTAGTCGACGCCTTGATTGAGAAGCAGTTCTCGTAACCATCGTACTCAACTTCAGCACCGTCTTTGAGAGACATCTTAACGGACTTAGGAACGGGTTTGCCGAACTTCTCTTCAGCACATGCAACCATTTCCTTTTTCAGGGCAGTGATTACATCTTTGTGCTCATCTTTGTCCAACAGGAAAGTAGCCGTGTACTTTTCAGTATCGGTACCGTTGTAGACCTCAGTTGAGAACAGTGAAGGGAAACTTAAGCGAACTGACTTGAGAATAATTTTAGACATTTTCTATTACCTTTTTACAATTTTAATTTAACGCCCATGGCGCAGTGTGTATCCGTTTTCACGGTTGTATCTAAGTCTTTCAGCAACAGCGTCTATGATGTTGTCGAACCGACCTAAATTCTTAAACCCTGTTTTCTCACTAACAAATGCCATCCATTTGCCGCGTGATTTGTCGTAGTGTACCCCACCGAAACCTTCAGACTTTTTCCTCATGTTTCGTAGATTCTCTGAGCAACTAACGACTCTCAGGTTTTCAATTCTATTGTCTAGCGGATCACCGTTGATGTGGTCTATTTGCATATCGTCACAATCAAGACCGTGATACTTCGCTATTATTCGATGTTCAAAGTAAGTATAACCATCGATAGTTATACGTCTATTTGGTTTGCCTGCTCCAGATTTACCAAACCCACCAGCGCGTTTCCATTGCTTCTTGTACTCAACGAATTTAAACAAACATCCGTTTTCGTATTTGAATACTTCGCGTAGGCGTTCTGTACTCGGTAGCTTGTGCATAAAACCTCACATCGCTTCAAAGTCATCGGCAATGGTACCTAGGGCGGGTCGCTTATCATCTTCGCGCACCAAAACAGGCTTGCCTTCAGGCTTCAGGGTTAATCCTAGCTCATTGAAATGTTTCTTGCCAAGTAATTTTTCAATGTCAGTGATATTTTTTAGCTTGGTGTTGAACGCATCGGGTCCGAGCATCTGTTCTAGCTTGGTCTCAGCGCCGTCTACCCACTTACGCTGTGAGCGACCTTCGACCATCTTGTACCCGTTGAACGAGCCACCGTGCTCAAGGCGCTCAAACACATGCGACTCAACGGCTTTGAGCCACTTCTCGATCAGACCTTTGTTGTCGATCACGAGCCGCAGTTGCTCGTCCGTCATCTGAGTGGGTGGCAGAGGGTCAAAGTCCTCACCAATCACCGCCAGAGAGTGCTCGTACAACGCAGGACAGGTCGCTTTGGCTTTACACCACATACACGCCTTATCGTCTGGGTGGTACTCAGGGTCGATCTCAAGGCATCGATCGGCCGCTACCTTCACCTGCTCACCGAACGCCAGCAACTTCTCAGTGCTGATGCTCCACTCGCTGAAGCTACCTAGGCGGGGCTGGATGATGTGGATGACAATGTGGTCGATCTCATAATGCTTCGACACCTTATCGTAGGCACCAAGGGCGTAGATCATCCCCTGCCGGTTATTCTCGGCGTACACCTCGACACCTTTACCGTACTTGAGGTCCATAACGTGTAGGGTGCGCTCAGCCGCATCGATAATGATCGCGTCCGATGTACCTTTGCCGTACGGGATGTACGTGTTCAGGTCCAGTCGTTGCTCGACGTAGATCTTGTTCGTACCGGCCCAGCTCCGCACATAGTCGACATACTTCTGGGTGTAGAACCGCATCTCATCGGTGTACCCCTCGAAGTCGTCACAGTCCTTACCCTCTGACAGCGCCAGTTCACCCAAGGTGTGCGCGATGGTCCCTTCACGGGCCGCATCGCTCCCTTCGTCGACCATGTGGATGGTGTCACCCACGCTAGCAGGGCATACCATCCAACGGTCTGCGCCGGATGGACCCATCGGGTGGTGCTCACCATCGGTTGCGATGAGCTTCATCAATTCCATGTTCTTAGGCATTAGTGGGTTACCTCCGGCGTCAGGTTTTCGCGGATGGAGTCGAGCGCCTCTAGGATCAGCTTATTGAACGTGTCCTTGGTCGCTTTCTCATACGACAATGGCTCTATGCCCTCTTCAGGGTGTACCATCTGTAGCGCAGTGGTCCACGCGAGGTTGTGAATCAGTGCCACATGAATATCGTCCAGCGTCTTAGTGTCGATCGCTAACTCGATCATGCCCTGTATCGAGTTAACGAAAAACTCGTCCATAGAGTCGACCTCAGCGGCTTCCAGAAGCTCTTCGATAGAATTTTTAACTTCTACTGTTACAGACATTTTGTTTCCTGCGTTTTGTGTTAAGAGATTGCACTGTATTCGCTTTTAAATTATATTTCAAGCTGTCTTTAACGAACAGGAGTAATAAACGCGATGACAACACAACAAGCTATTGAGCATTTCGGTAGCCACAAAGCACTTGCCCAGTTCTTGGACATCTACCCGCAGTCTATTTACCAGTGGGGTGAATATCCTCCGCGGGGTAAGCAGTATGAGCTTCAAGTTAGAACCCAAAACGCATTAAAAGCAGAAATAGAAGGTGAAGAATGAAATTAAAAGCCAAAGCACTTGAACTCTACCGCAGAAACTTTGCGGTTATCCCTGTTGCCGGCAAGGCTCCGACTGAGTCTGGCTGGCAACAGCTCCGCGACCAACGCCGCATGATGCCCAACGGCAACTTCGAGCGCAACAACGTCACCGGCATCGGTGTCGTGCTCGGGCATGAGCTGGAGACCGGCTACTACCTCGCCGTTATCGATGTGGACGTCACTGACAAAGAGGTCTCACGCCTGCTCTGTAACGAGCTGTCGGATATGCTCGACGCACCGTCTATGTCGTTACGCGTTGGGGTCAAACCCAAGTTCGCTGTGACCGTACTGGTCAACGAGCGCATCACCAAGATCCGCTCGGCCGACTACGCTTCCACAACGAACCCGCACAACCATATCGAGATCCTCTGTGACGGTCAGCAGTTCGTTGCGTACGGTACCCACCCTGACACCCAACAACCCTACCAGTGGTTCAACGGTGACCTCGCTGAGGAGGCTGACAACCTACCGAAGTGTACGTACGAGACCCTGACGGCGTTCCTCGAGGTGGCGGACAGCATCATGACCGAACACGGTATGACGAAGGCTACCCCCATCACCCACCAGACCGACGATCCGTTTGCTGGCATGGAAGAGTCCGAGTCCTCCGACGAGGAGATCATCGCGCTGTTGTCCTACATCGACCCTGACATTGACTATGACAACTGGACCAAGGTGGGCATGGCCCTGTACCGCCATTACCGCGGTGACTCTAAAGGCCTAATACTCTGGACCGACTGGTCAAAGAACGGCCACAAGTTTGAAGCCCATATCATGAACAACAAGTGGAACTCGTTCCGCACCGAGCGCATCACCAAGCTCGGCATCCCAACGATCGCAATGTTGGCTCGCAAGGGTGGCGCTGACTTGTCCAAGATCGCCAAGGAGTTCAAGCACTCACAGACGGACCTGCTGGAGGTATACACACCCGACACCCCAAAGTCTGAAACCCGCTTCTTCTATGCCGATGAGTACACCGACACCCTCGAACAGCCGAACTGGATCATCAAGCATATCCTAGAGCGGGACTGCCTCGCGATGATGTACGGCGCCTCAGGTGTGGGTAAGTCCTACGTCACCATCGACATGATGTGCTCTGTCGCCCATGGGCACGACTACCACGGTCACCCTACGAAGCCAGCGATCGTTGTGTACATGGCCGGCGAAGGTGCCCGAGGCATCGCCGCGCGTATCAAGGCATGGCATCAGTTCCACGACCTTAAGCCGAACCGCAACCTGATCATTACGAACCAGATTGTGGATATGTCAGACGCGAACGACATCAAGCAGGCGTGTGATGAGCTTCACTCGATGGGCATCACCGCCCCCGCGATGATCATCCTCGATACGCTCGCGCGATCCTCAGGTGCGTTGGACGAGAACAACACCAAGGACATGAACATCTTCGTTAAGAACTGTGACGCGATCCGTATCGCTATGAACGGCGCGACTGTCATGCCGATCCACCACTCGGGTAAGGTCCAAGAGTCCGGTGCGCGTGGCTCCTCTGTCCTCAGAGCGGCGATGGACGTCGAACTGGTCGTGGAGCAGGACAACGGTATCAAACTAGCATCGACCAAGATGAAGGAGGGCGAACCGTTCCAACCGCTGTTCTTCAACTTCCAGCGCATTAACTTCGAACAAGTCGACGAAGACGGCGAACAGCTCCACTCTGCAGTGCTCATACCACAGGACGAGCAAACAACCGCTAGCCATCAAAAGCCGAAGCATATCTCCGGCTCAGAGAAGCTCCTGAAACTGCTCATCGACCTCAAACAGCAGGGTCACGCAACGCACCATACGAGCGAACACCTGACTGAAAAGTACGGTCTGGATGCGCCAGCAGAAGGGTTCGATTATCAAGATTTAGTCAAACCTAGGTACTACTCTTCGTACCCAAATGACGAAGAAGACACCGTCAGAAAACGTATCGGACGCGCCATCGAGCGACTCGAATTGAGAGAGGAAATTGCGTTTTATGATGACGTTATTTACCTCCTTTAAGACCGCTCCGGACAGTTTCGGACAGTCCGGACAGTTCCGGACAGTTTTGAAAACTGTCCGGAATATCTGGTTAAAAAATGATCAAAATTCCGGACAGTTTTGGTTTTTTGAGGGTCCGGACAAAAACGGAATTGTCCGGAGTTGTCCGAAATTGTCCGGTCTCTGGAACCCGCATGGTTACTGGGTTTCTTTCGGACAATGTCCGGACAGTCACCATAAATTTCTTCCGGACGGACAAGGACAGTTATCTTTAGATAACTGTCCTGTTGTCCGAGAAATGGTCTGCGGTTGATTTTTTGGCGGGTAGAAGGATTGGAGGGACAGAGTTTGGGACAAGATTCAGAACGGACAGTGGAGCGCTTTTTGGTTGATAGCATTGCTAGCCTTGGAGGGTGGTGTCCTAAGTGGGGAGGCGTGGGGGAGCGGGGGGTCCCAGATCGGATTTGCTTGTTGCCTGATGGCAGGGTGTTTTTTGTTGAGGTGAAGCGAAAGGGTGGACGGTTATCACCGAGTCAGAAGTTGGTGCATAAACGGATGATGGCGTTAGGTGCTAAGGTTTACACATTGTGGTCTAAGGATGAGGTACGCGCGTTTGTGGATGCGATTCAATCTGATCCAGATTTTTGAGCAGACCCTACCCTACCCCACTCACCCCACAGACCCGACTTAGGGTGTGTTAGGATTAAGTTTAGTTGAAAGAGGATTTGGTTATGGCGGTACCGTCTAATTCAGTACTAACCAAGTTGGTTAAGGAGAAGGATTTAGTCGTACAGCGTCCACTTGGACCTGATGGTAAGCGTAAGCGTGGACGGCCGAGTAAGGCTGAGGTGGCTAAGGCGACTCGTGAGGCTAAGCATGAGTTGTTTGGACTGGATAAGAAGGATCTTAAGCAGATGGTTATCGACACGGGCTGTTATCACCCTGTTGAGGGCATGGCGATTATTGCGCGTGACGCACACCATCAAGGGGACGTTGAGCTGGCGCTGAGTTGCTACAAGGAGTTGGCGCAGTATTTAGAACCTAAGCGTAGGGCGATTGAGCATACGGTTGAGGATGATACGTCACAGCCGTTGATTATTGTGATGCCTGAGAGTGAGATCGAGGACGCGGAGTTCGATGAATGAAACAGATTAAGCTAACGCCGGCACAGGCTAAGGTGTGGCAGAAGGATTGTCGGTTCAAGGTGTTAATTTGTGGACGCCGTTTCGGTAAGACGTTCTTGGCGATCGCTTGGCTGTTGGCTAATGCGGAACGTGAGCGTGGAATTCACTATTACATTGCGCCGAGTTACGTCATGGCGAAAACCATTGCGTGGGCTTTGTTGAAGGAGATGGCTGGTACGCGTATTCGCGAGAAGAACGAGTCTGAGTTGAGGGTGGTGCTTAAGAATGGGTCAACGATTGTGCTTAAAGGGTCTGAGAACCATAACGCGCTCCGAGGCGTTTCGCTGTCTAGTGCGGTCTTGGATGAGTTTGCGTTTATGGCGCATGAAGTTTGGACTGAGGTTATTCGTCCTGCGACTTCTGACAGGCTTGCTCCTGTATTGTTTATCAGTTCTCCCGCCGGATGGAACTGGGCCAAGGATATTTACGATTTTGCTAGTCAGCCTGAGAACGAAAATTGGTTCGCTTGGTCTTTTACTACTGCGGAAGGAGGCAATGTACGCGTTGAAGAGATCGAAGCGGCTCGTAAGGAGCTACCGGAGCGTACGTTTAGGCAGGAGTATCTAGCCAGTTTTGAAGCTTTGACCAACAGGGTGTACAGCAATTTCAGTCATACGGTCCATGTGCGGGAGGATTGCCCTACCCCCGATACCGCCCACCGGTTGTATGTGGGTATGGACTTTAACATTACGCCCATGAGTGCTGTGGTCTGTATTCGACAGGGCGATGTGCTGTTTGCGGTCGATGAGATATCGATCGAGCACTCTAACACCACTGAGATGAGTCAGGAGATCCACTCACGCTACCCCCACCACCCGATTACGGTCTTTCCTGATCCCAGTGGAAGATCGAGGAAGACCAGTGCTGTGGGAGGTGAAACTGACTTTACGATTCTGGAGTCGATGGGCTTCACGGTTAGAGCACCACGCAAAGCGCCAGCGGTCGCTGATAGGATCAATGAGGTTCAGGCGATGTTGCTGACAGCCTCAGGTGACACTCGGTTTTACATTCATCCGAAGTGTAAGGAGCTGATTCGGTGTCTAGGCGGTTTGACGTATAAGCCGAATACGTCTCAGCCGGATAAGTCATTGGGCTTGGATCACATGACAGACGCGTTGGGTTATTTGATCCATTATGAGTTCCCGTTGAAACAGAATCTGAAGAACTTTGAGGTTAAGTTTGTGATGTAGATGGGGCTGAGGCTTACAGAGAGGCTTTCTGAGCGTTTTTAAGCGCTTATTGACCCTTGGGTAGCGGGTAACGCCTAGAGCGGCTTAGAGGCTGTCTCTGGGCGTTTTAGTTTTAGGGTCATTTCAAAATCAAACTGACCCTGAGGCTGAGCGGCCGTAGGGCCGAGGGCCGTGGGGGGCCGAGGGCCGTAGGGGGCCGAGGGCCGAGGGCCGAGGGCCGTGGGGGGTGGGGAGTGGGGTCGTGCGCGGCGCGCGGGGCGGCGCGAAAAAAGTTATCCACAGGTTATCCACAGGCAAAAAATCGGCTGTGGATAACCTGTGGATAACTTTATCCACAGGTGGATAACTTTATCCACAGGTGCATAAAAGTTATCCACATGTGGATAAGTGTTTTCCACATGTGGATAAAAGTTTTCAACAGGTGGATAAAGTTATCCACAGACAATTTTTTGACGCGCCAAAATCCGGCGAATTTTTGCGATTTTGTGTTGCGTTGCAACATGTTCAAATTTCATTTCAAAACTACTTGAAATTTTTCTTTTCTAGTCTTATCGCGTGTACGCGGTCTATTTGTGCGCGAACAAGATTTGCTTTCTGTCACGATGTGACTAGAATCTAATCACCGGCCGCGGAAAGGTCCGCGCCGGATTATCAAAATCGGAGATTTTAAAATGAGCAAAAAATTATTTACAGCAA
>Ga0209962_1000218_pt1 | contig 18611 bp, 18 predicted proteins | sample SalPonA_C_H2O_MG_FD_185722 | JGI IMG/M metagenome (GOLD analysis project Ga0209962, IMG submission 185722) | Water microbial communities from South San Francisco under conditions of wetland restoration - Salt Pond MetaG R2A_C_H2O_MG (SPAdes)... | ecosystem: Environmental > Aquatic > Non-marine... | reverse complement strand
CAATAACTGCAAAGCTGCAAAGCTGCAAAAAGCGCCAAAGGCGCAGATGACTCATGCTACCCAACCTCAAACTGTTTCTAATTTTCTTACGTTTAGGTCTCACTTCCTTCGGCGGACCGGTTGCTCACCTGAGCTACTTCCGTGAGGAGTTTGTGATGCGTCGTCGCTGGTTCTCTGATGAAGAGTACGCCGATAAGGTGGCGCTATGCCAATTAATCCCGGGCCCAGCGTCCAGCCAGGTAGGATTATTAATCGGCTATAGCAGGTCTGGTTATCTCGGGGCGTTTCTTGCCTGGTTGGGGTTCACACTGCCCTCTGCAGTTGCTCTGGCTTACCTTGGCCTAGCAATAGCAGACCCAGAAAGTCTGATACCCAATGTTCTGCTCACCTTATTGAAGGCGATTGCGCTGGCGGTGATTCTGCAGGCTGTTATTGGAATGACGCAAAACTTTTGTAAAACCGCGCTCCATTGGGGGCTGATGCTTGGATGCGCTCTGATACTCTCGCTAGTTACTTCACCTTGGGCGACACCCTTAGTGATACTGGCAGCGGGTGCTATTACGCTGCTCAGCTCTGAGGCTAATGAGGGCTCGGAGGTATCAACGAAGGTGCGCTTATCCTTACCGGCAGAGGCGATTGTTTGGCTTGTAGTTTTCGCAAGCGGCCTTGTGCTGCTTCCAATGATTACAGCCGGGGCAGGGCTATTGGCAGAGCTCGCAAACGGCCTGTTCCGCGCCGGCGCTCTGGTATTTGGTGGTGGGCATGTGGTGCTGCCCTTACTTGCTGAGACAACAGTTCAATCGGGCCTTATCAGCTCTGAAACCTTCATCTCAGGCTACGGTGCAGCGCAGGCGGTCCCGGGACCCCTGTTTACATTCGCGGCCTTTCTCGGCGGCGCAATAAGCGCTGACTTTAACGGTGCACTGGTAGCAACACTTGCGATCTTTACGCCGGCGGTGGCAATTTTGTTTGGCGTACTGCCCATTTGGGAGCAGCTCAAACGCCTGCCGGCTGTGCGCCTGGCAATTAGCGGGGCAAATGCCGCTGTTGTCGGAGTGTTGCTGGCTGCATTGGTTGCGCTCTCTTGGCAGACACTCAACTCGCCTTTAACTGCTCTCTTTGCAGCGGTCGCCTTCTTACTAATTGAGTACGCAAAGGTGCCGGCGTGGACGTTGGTGGCGCTAGCCACAGCAGGCAGTTACTTAAATCAGCCAGTGTGAACCCAGACAACAGGTTGAGACCCTAGATGCTGATTTGCTACCAAGCAGCGGTTTTATTGAGCGGATATTTAAAGGTTGGTGCAGATGGGGAGACTCGAACTCCCACGCCCGTGAAGGCACTAGCACCTGAAGCTAGCGTGTCTACCAATTCCACCACATCTGCGTGTTGTCATTTTTGAAGGGCTGACGGCCCGATCGAATTGTTACTTTCCTAACAGTCTTAAATTTGCGACCACTCTTATGAGGTAGAGAAAGAGTGGTGCAGATGGGGAGACTCGAACTCCCACGCCCGTGAAGGCACTAGCACCTGAAGCTAGCGTGTCTACCAATTCCACCACATCTGCTCGGAAAGTGCGGCGAATTATATAGGTGCACCAGTACCTTGTGAAGCCCCGCAGGTAGATTTTTATCTAGTCTGTCAAGCAGCTAGTGAACTGGTTCAGCAGCCCCTGCATAAAAGCGATATAGCCGCCTGAAGCCACTTCTATGCCCGTTGCCAGAGGATCAAGCTCACCCCGTTTTACATCAAGCCCGCGGGTAATAGAGTCAATTAGCGCCGGGGAATACTGCGGCTCAACAAAGACGCACTGCGCAGAACTCTGCTCTAGCTGCTCACGCAGCTGTGTTAAATGCTTAGCACCGGGTTTACGTGATGGATCCAGAGTGAAGTATCCCACTTGATTTAGTTCGAAGTGCTCTACCAGCCCCTGATAAGCATCATGGAATACGAAAAAGCCTCGCTCCTTTACGGGCGCCAGCTGTACCTGGGCTGCGCTTTCAAAACTTGTCAGACTGGCGAGGAATTTTGCCTCATTTTCATCGATTTTCGCCGAAGATTCAGGAAATAGTTCTTTTAATTTTACAGCAAGGCGCTCACTAAAGTGCTCTGCTGACTCAGGGCTAAGCCAAGGGTGTAACGCGGCGTGATCATGCTCATCATGGGATCCCTCATCCACAGCAGCACTCTCACGATGCTCATGCTCATGCTCATGCTCATGCTCATGCTCATCAGCATGTTGCGCGTGCTCCTCTGCGGACTCCTGCCAACTAATTGCGGAGACTTGAGCGGCTGCAATTACGCGCTGCAGGTATGGCTCAGTATCAGCACCCACCCAGATTATAAGGTTGGCACTGTCTAAGCGGCGACGATCAGAGGGACGCAACGAAAAATCATGCGGCGAGGCACCTTCGGGCAGTAAGGTATCAACCTCAGCGACTCCATCTAGCAGCTCAGCAGCAATCAGTGAGACAGGCTTAATGCTTGCAATCACCGTCTCAGCACGGACGGCGGGTGCGAAAACAAAAAGAGCGGTAATAAGAAAACCGCGAATAAATGTACGCATTACTGAATCAATCCTTAGGTAAAGCTACCCTCAAAAAATGCATTGTTATAATATAACAATTACTCTGGAGGGGATTATGCTTGAAGCCAACAATGCGTTCAATAGTACGCACAACCATCAGCACTGCGTCAGTGATGCACTGAAGAGCGCAAAGAGCCTGTGTAAATCACAGGGGCAGCGGCTGACACCCATACGCGAGCTTGTTCTCAGACTCGTTTGGCAAAGTCACCAACCTCTGGGTGCCTACGAACTTTTGCCACAACTTGCTGAGGCAGGCTTCAACTCCGCACCACCAACGGTCTACCGTGCCCTCGACTTCCTACAGGAGCTCGGGCTGATTCATCGCATCGCTTCAATGAACGCTTTTATTGGGTGCACTCAGCCGGACCATCCCCACCCCAGCGCTTTTATGATCTGTCGTAGTTGCCGTACCGCAGCAGAGCTAGACACTTCGGAGTTGCAGTCGATGTTCCAAGTCAGTGCCAGTAAGCAGGGCTTTTTGATAGAACAGCAGACGGTTGAACTCTTGGGCGTTTGTGCGAGCTGCCAGGATGCGAACCAATGACACATCGCGATTTAGCTCGATTAGAGAACGTCTCGCTTAAAGTTGGCAATAAACAGATTCTCAGTTCAATAAGCCTGCCACTACATGACGACTGTATAACCACGCTTATTGGCCCTAATGGCGCAGGGAAGTCGACGCTAGTTAAGATACTTCTTGGGCTGGTGAAGCCGACCAGTGGCACTATTTGGAGAGAGCCCGGCCTGCGCATTGGCTACATGCCGCAGAAGATTCAGATAGATCGGACCCTGCCGCTGAATGTGAAACACTTCCTGCAGACACCACATGGTTATCCTCTGCATGAGATAGAGGCGGCATTGAAGGATGTGGGTGCCTCGCACCTGTTGAACTACTCTATCCATGATCTATCGGGTGGAGAGATGCAGCGTGCCCTGCTTGCCAGAGCACTGCTGCGCCAGCCAGATCTATTAGTACTGGATGAGCCTGTACAAGGGGTCGATGTCAACGGGCAGACAGAGCTTTATCGCCTCATTACCGAGATTCGCAAACGCCGGCGCTGCGGCGTACTGATGATATCGCACGACCTCCACTTGGTTATGGCATCAACCGACCATGTAATCTGCCTCAACACTCATGTCTGCTGTTCAGGCCACCCCGAGGCGGTAAGCGCGGACCCAGCCTATATAGAGCTGTTTGGTGCATCGCACGCAGCTACGCTGGCACTCTATAACCATCACCATAACCACAGTCACAATCTACATGGTGATGTAGTGGCCGGTGAATGTTGCGATGGAGATCATCACCATGGCTGATTTTCTGCTATATGCGCTAATCGCCGGTGTCGCGGTCGCCTTGGTATCGGGTCCACTCGGTGCATTCGTTGTTTGGCGCCGCATGGCGTACTTCGGTGACACCTTGGCGCACTCGGCGCTTCTCGGTATTTCGCTGGGTGTGCTGTTTGATATCAATCTGAACTTGGCTGTCGTGCTCTGCTGTGTCGCTCTGGCAGTGGGCTTGGTCGCCATGCAGCGCCAACACTGGGTACCGACGGATACGCTACTTGGCATCATGGCGCATAGTTCACTCTCGCTGGGCCTGGTCGCTGTATCCCTGCTGGATAACGTCCGCGTTGACCTTCAAGCCTATCTATTCGGTGATCTACTGGCGATAACACCCGAGGATCTAAAGTGGATTCTATTGGGAGCTTTGGCGGTATTGGCGATGATCTACTGGCTTTGGCAGCCACTACTAGCTATCACTATTAACGAGGAGCTAGCGCAGGTTGAGGGTATCGCAGTTGCGCGCTACCGCTTGGCACTGATGCTATTGATCGCCATGGTGATCGCAGGTGCAATGAAGCTAGTCGGCGTGCTACTGATCACATCGCTGATGATCATGCCTGCTGCCGCGGCACGTAGACTGGCGAACACGCCAGAACAGATGGCAATTTTCGCAAGCTTATTAGGCGCCCTAGCTGTCGCTGGCGGTATTGGGCTCTCTTGGTTTATCGATACCCCAGCAGGCCCATCCGTGGTGGTTACGGCCTTAGCTATATTCCTGCTGATATTTCTTACCCCTAGGGCGCGCCAATGATCAGTTGGCCTAGCTGGCAGATGCACCAACGGGTCTGGGCGCTAGCCTGGCCAATGATGCTCTCCAATATTACCGTGCCTCTGGTGGGACTGGTCGATAGTGCAGTTGTTGGGCACCTCGACGATCCACGCCACCTCGGTGCTGTGGCAGTAGGTGCGACGCTCTTTACCAGTATCTACTGGGCATTTGGTTTCTTGCGCATGGGCACCACAGGCTTCGTAGCTCAGGCAGTTGGGCGCAATGACGATCAGGCAAACCGTACTCTTCTGCTCCAGGGTGGAATCTTCGCTACAACGCTTGCACTGCTAATGCTGATTCTGCAGTGGCCACTGCTGACCCTCGGGCTCAATCTGATGGGGCCAGAGGCCGATGTCTCCAGCGCTGCGAATGATTACGCCTTTACTCGTATCTACGGTGCCCCTGCGGCGCTAATCAACTATGTCATCATCGGCTGGTTTGTTGGCAATCAAAATACCCGCGTACCACTCTATCTACTAACACTGGTCAACCTAGTTAACCTTGTTCTCGACCTGGTTTTTGTCTGGGGTTTCGGCTGGGGTGCACAAGGGGTGGCTGCGGCAACAGTAATAGCCGAGTACACCGGACTCATAGCCGGCATTCTATTTGTGCTGCGACAGTTGAAAGATGTTGGGGGCGAGGTCAACTCCCAAGCTCTCACACAACTTCAGGCTTACACCAAGCTGGTAAAGGTTAATCGCTACCTCTTTATTCGTACTGCGCTGCTGCTCTTTATGTTCGCGTTCTTCACGGCCCAAGGCGCGCGACTAGGAACTGAGGTGCTCTCAGCTAACGCTCTACTACTCAATTTCCTGATGCTTATCTCGCACGCTCTGGACGGCTTCGCCCACGCTAGTGAGGCGGGTTGCGGGCGCTACGCCGGCGCGCGCGACTCGCGTGGCTTCTACGCTGCCGTGTTTAGTGCCGCTCTATGGTCGGTTATCTTTGCCGTCGCATTAATGCTGATATTTGTACTCTTCGGGGAGCTGATACTGAGTTTAATGACTGATATCGAGTCCGTTTACAACCTCGCAGTCTCCTACCTTCCTTGGGTCTGGTTGCTACCGGTAATAGCCGTCGGAAGCTATCTGCTCGACGGTGTGCTTATAGGCACAACCCAGACACGAGCGATGCAGCAGATCATGCTGATCACCGTGCTATTCGTTTTTCTTCCGCTCTGGTGGCTGACACAAGCCATGGGTAATACTGGGCTCTGGCTCTCATTTACCCTCGCTTTTGTGGCTAGAGGATTGGTTGGCCTCTACTACTACATAAAGTTTACCCGCGAGGATCGCTGGTTCAGTCAGAGCTAACCCGTGGAAGCTTAGTCGCTTGGCACACAGCGATCAGCGCTAATATGCCCAGAAGCAGTAACGTCAGCTCAATCCCTATACCTTGGGAAGGCAGACCAACGCGGATATGAGCAGCGAGCGCACCCGAATAAATTGCTGTAGCTGCATATCGCTAAAGTGAGACACGCGGCCTACTCCAGATGGCCCGTTTGGCGGGCTAAGAGGATTGAAGCCTCGTATTCAGGACAACTTTGAATGTGGTCATTAACGTATCCACAGGCCTGCAGATAGGCGTAGACAATGGTGGAACCGAAGAAACGCATGCCGCGTTTTTTTAGATCTTTAGCGATGCGCTTTGAAAGCTCCGTCTCCGCCGGTATTTCGGACATAGAGCGCCAGGCGTTAAGCTGCACCTGCCCCTGCATAACGCTGAATAGATAGGCGGAAAAGCTGCCATATTCGGCGCTGATTTGCAGAAATACTGCAGCATTACCGATTGAGGCCTCTATCTTGGCGCGATTACGAATAACACCGGGGTCTGCCAGCATCGCCGCAATTTCGGATTCACCAAAGAGTGCCACTTTTTCTGGATGAAAGTTGAGGTAGTGGCGACGATACCCTTCGCGTTTATTCAGTACCGTACGCCAGCTTAACCCCGCTTGCGCAGACTCCAGCACAACGAATTCAAACAGCGTACGATCATCCAGCTTTAGTTTGCCCCACTCCTCATCATGGTAGCGGTGCTCAATATCAGAATTGCGCGCCCAACCACAGATGAGAGAGGGTTCAGACATGTTAGTGATCCTTCTTCTGTAACTTGGGGTTCACAAAGAACTTGATAGGCTGAGCCTCGGGCTCGGTAGCCGGAGTATTCTTCAACGGGTCTACCCCATCCTTCGAAACACGCGTCTCCAACTCCTTCGGCTCTGGGCGGCCGTCTAAGCGCATTGAGTCCTCGAAACCACAATCCACACACTCGCGGTACTCGCGTTCTTCGTCACGGTACATACGTGTAGTGTCCATCTGCGCGCAGCGTGGGCAGACTGCCCCAGCCATAAATCGCTTAACTATCGTCATTAGGCGGCTATCCCCGAGTGACGCAGTAGCGCATCCACTTCCGGCTCACGCCCACGGAAGGCGACGAAGAGTTCCATCGGCTCCTTCGAGCCACCTTTTTCGAGAATTTCAGTACGGAATGAGGCGCCGGTCTGGGCGTTGAAGATACCCTCCTCCTCGAATCGCGAGAAAGCATCAGCCGACAGCACTTCGGCCCATTTGTAGGAGTAGTATCCGGCTGCGTAGCCACCGGCAAAGATATGACTAAAGCTGTGCTGGAAACGGTTAAATGCCGGTGGGTTGAATACAGCCACCTGCGAGCGAACCTGATCTAACACTGCTTGCACAGAGGTTTCACCTGGCTGGTAGTCGCGATGCAGAATAAAGTCGAACAGTGAAAATTCTAGCTGGCGCACCATCATCATGCCGGACTGGAAGTGTTTCGCCTCAAGTAGGCGCTCCAGCATCTGCTGCGGCAAAGCTTCACCTGTCTCATAGTGACCAGAGATCAGCGCCAGCGCTTCAGGTTCCCAGCACCAGTTCTCCATAAACTGACTCGGCAGCTCCACCGCATCCCAAGCGACTCCGTTGATACCACTAATATCTGCATGTTCCATCTGCGTCAGCATATGGTGCAGACCGTGACCAAACTCGTGGAAGAGTGTTGTCACCTCATCATGGGTTAACAGGGCGGGTTCACCTTCGATTGGTGGAGTAAAGTTACACACCAAGTAAGCAACCGGCAGCTGCAGACTGGTGTCGATGCGACGACGCACGCGGCAGTCGTCCATCCAAGCACCACCGCGTTTAGCTGAACGAGCAAAGGGGTCGAGGTAGCAGTGTGCTAGAACCTCACCCTCGCGGCTGAGCTCAAAAAGACGCACATCGCTGTGGTAAGTATCAAACTCCTCAAGCTCACGCACTTTCACGCTGAAGAGGCGTTCTGTGACGGCAAACAACCCCTCAAGCACACGCGGCAGCGGGAAGTAGGGTCGCAGCTCTTGTTGAGAGATATTGAAACGCGCCTGTTTTAGCTTCTCGCCATAGTAGGTCATGTCCCAAGCTTCGAGGGTTTCAATTCCGCCCTCCTCACGCGCAAACTGGCGTAACTCCTCTAACTCTTTCGCTGCCTGTGGTCGGCTACGCTCAGCCAAGTCTTCGAGGAATTGCACTACTTGGTCAGTTGATTGTGCCATCTTGGTCGCTAGCGAGTATTCAGCGTAGTTGTCGAAACCCAGCAGTTGCGCGAGCTCAAGACGTGCGGTGAGGATCCTCTGCATCAACTCTGAGTTATCCCACTCACCTGCTTTAGGTCCTTGATCTGATGCACGCGTCGCATAGGCTGTGTAGAACTCCTCGCGTAGTTCGCGATTCTCGGAGTGCAGCATAATGCCGTAGTAGACAGGGAAATCGAGCGTTAGCACCCAACCCTCTAACTCGCGTTCAGCCGCGGCACTCTTCGCTGCAACTTTAACGTGATCAGGCAGACCCACTAGTTGCGTTTCATCAGTAACCTGCTTGAACCAACCTTGAGTTGCATCAAGCACATTTTCAGAAAACTTGGTGGTCAACTCTGAGAGTTCAAGCTGAAGTTCGGCATAGCGCTTCTGCTTCTCCCCCTCTAAACCGATACCCGAGAGGCGGAAATCGCGCAGGGAGTTTGTGATCACTTTCTTCTGTGCCGTCGAGAGCGCGTCAAAAGCTGAAGTTTGTGAGAACGCCTCAAACGCCTTAAATAGCTTCTCGTTCTGCCCAAGCTCAGTGAAGTACTCAGAGAGCTTAGGCAGACAGGCATTGTAGGCTTCACGCATTGCATCGGTGTTCTGCACCGCGTTCAGGTGAGAGACGGGCGACCACGCCTGAGCCAGCTCATCATTCAACTGCTCAATTTCACCCACCAGGCTCTGCCAATCGGTCATGGGTTGCTCCACCAATTCGGCGATGCGAGCACGGTTGCGCGCCAGCAACTCATCAACAGCAGGGACAACATGTTCAGGCTTTATAGCGCTGAACTGAGGCAGTGAAGCGGGTGTTAGCAGTGGGTTACTCATCAAGAACTCCGCAAATCTAGGAATTGAATAGCTTTACTATAGAATGGGGGGCACAGATCACATATTCAACCGGGGAGAAAAATGAAAATACGCGGCTTTAAAGGCATGACTCCAAAACTTGGCGAGCGCGTTTTTATTGACCCCAGCTCGGTTGTTCTAGGCGATGTTGAGCTCGGTGATGACTCCTCAGTCTGGCCTCTGACCGTGATTCGCGGCGATATGAACTACATACGTATCGGCAAGCGCACCAATGTTCAGGACGGCTCCGTGCTCCACATTACCCACGCCAGCAGCTATAACCCCGATGGCTACGCGTTAATTATCGGCGATGAGGTCACCATCGGGCATCGTGTCATGCTGCACGGTTGCACTATCGGTAATAGAGTCCTGATTGGCATGTCGACCACTATCATGGATGGCGCCGTCGTTGAGGATGATGTGGTGATTGGTGCAGGTTCTCTGGTACCACCCGGTAAACGCCTTGAAAGCGGTAAACTCTACATGGGCAGCCCAGCAAAGGCTGTGCGCGATCTGACTGAATCGGAGCTAAGCTATTTCAGCTACTCTGCCGCCAACTACTCAAAGCTCAAGGATGAACATCTCCAAGAGCCTTGGGCAGATCTGAACTGATATTGATCAGGCTTTGGCTTTGGCGATCTCACGCAGGCGTTTGACCACCTCTGCACCCACCGAGCGTTGAGTAAAGTTTCCGTCAGCCTTGGTACGACCTGCACTCTTACCTGTGAGTATCTCCAGACACTGATCGACAGTGGCTACCGAATAGATAGCAAACAGTCCCTCTTTCACAGCATCAACCACAGACTGCTTGAGCATAAGATGGCGTACGTTCGCTTGGGGAATAATCACACCCTGGCGACCGGTCAAACCGCGCCGTTCACAGAGCCGGAAGAAACCTTCGATCTTCTCGTTAACGCCACCTATTGCCTGAACTTCACCATACTGATTTATTGAACCGGTCATAGCGAAGCTCTGCTTGATAGGGATATCAGTTAATGCAGAGATAAGTGTACAGATCTCCGCCATTGAAGCGCTGTCACCATCGATGTAACCGTAGCTCTGCTCCATGGCAATACTGGCTGAGAGTGTCATTGGAAAATCTTTGGCGTAGCGATGGCCAAGATACCCTGAGAGAATCAAAACACCTTTGGAGTGAATAGGCTGACCCAAGGTCACTTCACGTTCGATATCAATGATCCCTCGGGTACCCGGATGCACGGTAGCCGTAATGCGGGCGGGCGTACCAAAACTTACATCGCCGACCTGCAGCACCGTCAGGCCATTAGATTTACCCACTGCCTCACCATCAGTATCAATTAAGACGGTCTCGTTAACGATGCCGTCCTGAATCTTCTGAGCTAAGCGGCCTGTGCGACGCTCCTTCGCCTCAAGAGCCTCCTCTACATGCTCGGAAGATATCAGCTTGGCACCATCTACTTTACGGCGGTAGTCGGCCTCACAGAGGAGATCCTTAAGCTCGCCAATATGGGTGGAGAGCATCTCCTGGTCACCTGCCAAGCGCGAGCTGTGCTCTACCAGTCTAGCGACCCCGCCGCGTGTGAGGGGAGCTAAACGCTCCTCCGTTGCGAGCGTCTTCATGAGCCGAGCGTAATGACGGATAGTCTGCGGCGAGCGCTGCACATCCTCTTCGAAATCCACCACCACTCTGAACATCTTCTCAAAGTCGTGGTCTAGATCCTGCAGGAGATAGAAAGTGTCGCGATTACCTATTAGAACAATCTTCACCTGCAGAGGGACGGCCTCTGGGTCTAAGGTGATAGTACTAATGCCGGTATACTCGCTAGCGGGATTTTCGATGCGAATCTCATGCGCTTTTAGGGCGCGCTTGAGGGCACCGTAAACGAAAGGCTGCTCAAACAGCTTCTCCGCCTCAATTACGAGGAAGCCACCGTTAGCACGATGCAGTGCACCGGCGCGGATAAGGCGATAGTTAGTAACCATGGCGCCCATTTCGGAGTTGTATTCGATACGGCCGAAGAGGTTCTCATAGTTGGGGTGCGCCTCATAGATCACCGGGGCGCCTTTGGTCTTCTCGTTGTCGACCAACAGGTTCACGCCATAGTTCTCATCCATAAAGCTGCGGCGAGCCGCTTCAGATTTGTTCTCGAAAATCCCCTCTGCCATCAGTTCGCCGGCGTTGCGTACCAGATCGCGCTCCACCTCTTCGAGATAACGCCCTACGCCAGAGTGACTTGAGAAGCGGTCGCTCACCTCTGCGAACAGTGGTTGCAGTGCGGCGCGAGCTGTGTCGCGATCCAGATATCGCAGCGCCTCTGCAGCCTCACGACGCCATTTAGGGAGCTCCGTCAGCTCCTCGTTTAGCAACTCTTCCAACTCAGCGATGTGTTTAGAGAAGGCATCTCGGATCTCTTCGGGCAGCGCAGAGAAAACCGCCTCATCTATGGCCTGCCCTTCAGCAACTGGGGTAAACCCGATAGTTCCGGCATCCCGGTAGACTGCAATGGAGTACTCACGCCCTTGGCGCTCCACCGCCTCAACGGCATTGTCATAGCGACGGTTAAAGTCTCGTTCGATCTGCGACTTTTTGCGCTGATAGGCGGGGCTCTCAAATGCCGCGGGCAACTCGGTCAGCACCCGATCCATCAGTTTGCCAATTTCTCGGCGCAGCTGAGTCGCTTTACCTGCAGGCAGCTTCAGCGCCAGAGGGTGACGCGAATCGCTAATGTTGTTGAGGTAACACCAGTCCTGAGGTTTGCGCTGCTTCTTGGCAACATTACGCAGGCTCTCCATGGCGAAGGAGAACCGTCCGGTGTGAGGTGTACCCATTACAAAGAGGTTGTAGCCGGGGCGTTCCATGCCGACACCGAACTCCATTGCGTCCAGCGCTCGCTCTTGGCCAAAAAATCCGGCGAACGGCTCGAGAGTTTCAGTGGTTTTAAACGGGAGGTATTCGGTTTCGCAGACGCGATAGAGTTGATCGATGCTCAGGGGGGCGTGCTTTTCCATGCGCGGTTCCAGTCAGCAGGCGTTGTACCCTAAGACTGATATCCGCGCAGGGTTAAGTCAAATTAATTCCCCGAAATTTCTGCTCGAAGTGTAGCTAACAGATCTGCGGTTTGCGGCCGGACACCGCGCCATATAAAGAAGGCGTCCGCGGCCTGCTCTACCAGCATACCCAAGCCATCAACCGCCTGCGCGCCACGCTCCGACGCCCAGTGGCAGAAAGGCGTCTGCTTAGCGCTATACATCATATCGTAGGCTAGAGTGTGGCTCGATACACAGCCATCTGGAATAGGTGGCAAGTCTCCGGCAAGGCTAGCTGCGGTACCGTTAATGACAATGTCATAAGCAGGTTCAGGCACATCTTCAAAACGACTAACCGAGATCCGCTCATCAGCGAACAGATCTTTCAGAGCCTCTGCTTTCGACACTGTACGGTTAGCTAGTACCAACTTACCGACACCTTCATCAAGTAGAGGCTTAATGACACCGCGCACGGCACCGCCGGCACCGAGGAGTAGAATACGTGCACCACTAAGCTTGCGTCCTAAGTTTTGCTTTAGGTCCGCAACCAAGCCCGAGCCATCGGTATTGTCGCCGCAAATCTCTCCTGCTTCGTTCATGAACAGGGTATTTACAGCACCAGCAAGCTCAGCCGCTTGGGAACGATTCTGAGCCAACGCCCAGGCCCTCTCCTTGTGAGGCACGGTAACATTTGAGCCTTTAATCTCGCCAGAGGTGAGCAACTGCTGCATTGTTGGCGTGAACTCATCCGCCTCGAGCTGCAACGCGCGGTAGTGCAGATCCTGCTGACACTGCTGCGCAAACTCCGTGTGAATGCGCGGTGAGAGACTGTGACCAACGGGGTTGCCCGTAACCTGGTATAAATCTGTCATCCAGCTTCTCCCAGCCAGTCGCGTGACTGCAGGAAGTACTCAGTAAGCTGCGCCTCAGGCGTGCCAGGCTCTGGAGCCCAGTTGTAATCCCAGCGCACCTCTGGTGGCAGTGACATCAATATTGACTCAGTGCGCCCGCCGGTCTGCAGCCCAAACAGTGTGCCGCGGTCGAACACCAGATTGAATTCTACATAACGTCCGCGACGGTGCAGCTGGAAATCGCGCTCTTTCTCACCGTACGCATCGTTTTTACGACGCTGTACGATGGGCAGGTAAGCATCAATATAGGCATCGCCAATAGCGCGCATCAGCGCAAAACTCTGCTCGAAGCCCAGTTCATTAAGGTCATCGAAGAAGAGACCGCCTATACCTCGGGGCTCGCCACGATGCTTCAGGAAAAAGTAGTCGTCGCACCACTTCTTATAGCGCGGGTAGACATCCTCACCAAAGGGGTCGCAAGCCGCTTTAGCGACCTGGTGCCAGTGGATGCAGTCCTCTTCGTTACCGTAATAAGGTGTCAGGTCAAAACCACCACCAAACCACCAAACCGGCTCCTCACCTGGCTTCTCAGCAATAAAGAAGCGCACGTTTGCGTGTGAAGTGGGGATTTTCGGGTTCTGCGGGTGCATAACCAAGGAGACGCCCATCGCTTCGAAGTCGCGTCCTTTCAGTTCCGGACGGTGCGCAGTAGCTGATGCGGGCATCTGATTGCCGTGGACATGAGAGAAGTTTACCCCGCCTTTTTCGAATATGGCGCCATTTTTAATCACTCGGCTACGACCACCGCCACCTTCCGGGCGATCCCAAGAGTCTTCAGCGAAGTCTGCACCACCATCTTCGACCGCTAAGGCTTGGCAGATACGATCCTGTAGGTCGAGCAGGTAGGCTTTTACCTCGGTTACACTGGGTTTACTCATTAAATCCTCTCAGAATATCCTTAGCTTCGTAGCGTATTTTGCGTAATGGCGTCTCTAATAACCGATGGAGAGGTGCGTCCACCTAAGTCACCTGCCAATACAAAATCCAACCTTGAACCGAAGTAAGCATTCACTTTAGTTTTTGTTAGTGCTGGCTCACATGCAGCCGGGTTCGCAGAAGTTGATACAAGCAACCCACCAAAACGTTCACACAGAGCGACCACAAGTGGGTGATCACTAACACGCACCGCTACTGAGCTATGTTTGCCCTTTATCCACTCGGGTATCCGGTTACCCTTATCGGGTATGAGCCAGGTGTTAGGTCCAGGCCAAGAGTTCTCAACTCTACTACGTTGCTCGGCGGTTAAATTTGAGAGCAAATGTTCGACCTGACTAACATTGGCTGCAACCAGAATTAACCCCTTTTCTACCGGTCTCTTCTTTAACTCTAAAAGCCGAGTTACCGCAGCTTCATTAAAAGGGTCACAACCGAGACCCCAAACGGCCTCCGTTGGGTAAGCAATCACAGCACCCTGCTGTATATAGTCTACTGCACGTCTAATTTGCCAAGTATTCACCATAAGTTACACCGCAAATCCTTCAATTGTTCCTGAAATAGCGCCCAGAGCAACGAACTATCACGCCTCCCAGCTCCAACTGAGCGAGTTCAATCTGTAGTTGGCGCACCGACAGACCTGATACGTCAACCAACTCCTCCAGGGTCATATCGCTAGCGCTTAGAAAACGCAGCAGCGGTGAGTCACCGAGCCCCGGCGCGAGATCAGGTTGCACTTTCACAGGGCAAAGCTCGCGCAACTCACTATGAAGGGCGCTAAGTATATCCTCTGGACTCTCAACAAGCACCGCTCCCTGCTTAATCAATTGGTGACAGCCGCGCGCTTCGGGGTTACTCAGCGCACCCGGAATCGCAAATACCTCCCGACCCTGACTAGCGGCGAGATTGGCTGTAACTAGGGAACCGCTTTTAAGACCTGCCTCGACCACAAGTGTACCAAGGGTCAACCCCGATATCAGACGATTGCGTTCGGGAAAGCGCCAGGGTTCCAATTTGCAGCCCGGCGGGTTCTCAGTAATAAGGGCGCCACCCTCCTCTAGAATTTGCTCAGCGAGTTGCTGATTCGCGCGCGGGTAAACAGGACCAGGCCCATTCGCAAGCACCGCGAGGGTAGGACTGCCCCCCTCTAAAGCACCTTGGTGTGCTGCTGTATCTATCCCCTTTGCCAGCCCACTGACTATGCCAATTCCCCAATCTGAAAGGTGCTTTGCACAGCGATGTGCCACTTTTGCACCCAGCGGACTCGCTTTGCGACTTCCGACAATCGCGAGTTGTGGTCCACTCAGTGCTGTTGACCTCCCTTTGACGAATAACACCAATGGTGGGTCTGGAATATCCAACAAACGCTCAGGGAATTCGGACATATCTGAGGTCAGAATGCTCCACCCTAAGAGTTCACAACGCTCATGCAGCGCCTGTGCGCGCTCGTACAACTCACCTTGAGTAGGCAGCTCGATACCGCGCTTATCAAAGTGGTTCTGCAGCTGAGCTAGAGTTTCAACGTCGTTAAATAGACCTGTAACTGAACCTGATCGTTCCAATAACTTATGTTGTTGGCGACGAGAGATAGGTAGCTGCGTAAGTTGCAGCCAAGAGAGGAGTTCAGACATAGGCCATCCTTGGAGTCCAAGCGTCCCATCCGTGAGACGCTAGCGGTTTAGCTTTGACGTATTATCAGGGTAGACGCAACTCGTCCCCTACTGTCATTACATCGGTAGCGCGCATCACCAGCGCATAGCTGACTTTATCGAAAGCTTTAAAGATCATAAGCTCGCCCGCACGCTCAGACGGCAGACGCACTGTTTCACCGTTAATCGGATCACGCACATCCTCCCCTTTGCTGTAGACAGCGTAAACATGCCCCGCTTCCAAACCTTCACGCATACCCGCATTGATTGTCACAGCATCAAACTGACCGATATTCGCAACACCCCCAATAACACTGAGGATCACGGCATCTTCAAGATCAGGTCCCGGACGCGGTGTAAAGATTGACTCAATCGCCTCTTCCGAGCGCGGCAGTACACGATCGCGCAGACGTACCTCCTCAACAGAGTCGGTAAGATCAAGCGTGAGGACATCGGCGTCACGTGCAGCCACCAAGGTATCAGCAACCTTGAATAACTCGTAACCGAGCAGCTCGTTGTCGAAGGGGTCACGATACTCTTTGGCAGGGCGGTAGATGCTCTGCTGACGCAGATCACTCACCAACTCACCACGGGCATAAACTCGATCGCCCGCACCTGCAATGATGCGCTGGTTCTGACCACCGAGGACGTATGGAGCGCGCTCTAGTAGATCTTCATCAACAACGCGGTTGTCATTGAGGAAGGCTGCGATGTCACGCAGAGAGATGGTTGGAATCGCATCTTCAAGCGGCGTTACTTTGGCCTGTGGACCAGTATCGCGCTTAAGCCCAAGACAGGGCTTTCCATCGCACCAGTATAGGTAGATGATGTCGCCTGGGTAGATAAGATGCGGGTTATAGATCTGGTTATTCATATCCCAGACCTCTGGCCAGAGCCAAGGGCTCTGCAGGAACCGAGCCGAAATATCCCAAAGTGTATCGCCTTTAACAACGACATACTCTTTAGGGTGGTCGTCACGCAACTGAATAACATCGCCTTCGGTCTTCATGTGACTGCCAGCGTAAGCGGGCGCGCCAAAACAGAGCACAACTGCCAACAGAGAGCTAAGCAGGTATCGCATAGTAAGTCCTTTCTTTCCGGGCGCGTATATCGACCCCAGCCTCATGCTAGGCGTACACACATTGCAATGCTTTATGAGTATAATAGTCCAAATTTTCAGATTGTATGTGCAACCGATAAAGGTTGTTGCAGAAAGAGACGAGTAATTATGGCACTACTAAAAATCTTGGAATTTCCCGACCCACGCCTGCGTACCATCGCCGAGCCGGTTGAGACAGTAGACGACGAGATTAAAACGCTGATCGACGACATGTTCGAGACGATGTACGACGCACCGGGTATTGGTTTGGCTGCTACACAGGTCAACGTCCACAAACGCATTGTCGTTATCGATATCTCAGAAGACAAATCTGAGCCGCTAGTTCTCATCAACCCCGAGTTCGAGGTTTTGACTGAAGAGCACGAGCAGATGCAAGAGGGTTGCCTCTCAGTACCGGGATTCTACGAGAACGTTGATCGCCCCAACCGCATTCGCCTAAAGGCACTGAACCGTGATGGCGAACCCTATGAACTGGTCGCTGAGGAGCTACTAGCGGTCTGTATTCAGCACGAGCTAGACCACCTCAACGGCAAACTCTTCGTGGATCATATCTCGCGTCTAAAACGCGATCGTATCCGCACTAAACTAGAGAAAAAACATAAGCTTGAGGCAGCTCAAGCCTAAGCTAGATAGCCCTATAAACAGGTTTGCCATGCAAGCCTGTTTTTGTTTCTGGAGCCCTCTTCGATGTCCAAACCCCGCATCATATTCGCCGGCACACCTGAGTTCGCTGCTGCGCATCTGGCAGCACTTTTAGCGGCCGAAATTCCGGTATCTGCTGTCTACACACAACCTGACAGACCGGCGGGGCGCGGACGAAAACTGCAGCCCAGCCCGGTTAAGCAGTTGGCTCTCGAACACAATATTCCCGTTTACCAGCCAACTAGCCTACGTGATGAGACCGCTCAGACTGAGCTTCAAAGCCTAAGTGCAGATCTTATGATTGTTGTCGCTTACGGGCTGATTCTGCCGCAAAAGGTGCTGGATATGCCGCGCCTTGGGTGCGTTAACGTGCACGCCTCAATACTACCGCGCTGGCGCGGTGCAGCCCCCATACACCGGGCACTATTGGCTGGTGATGCGCAGACGGGTGTTACTCTAATGCAGATGGAGGCCGGGCTCGATACCGGCCCCATGCTAGCGAAAGTAACCACTGCAATCAGTCCAACCGAGACAAGTGGCGAGCTGCACGACCGACTAGCTGAGATCGGTAGCGCCATGCTGGTACAGCAGTTACCTGCGCTTCTCAAAGGCGAGCTCGTGCCTGAGATTCAAGATGGGAGTTTGGCTAACTACGCTGATAAGCTCGAGAAGCAGGAGGGTGCTATTGATTGGACGCTGAGCGCCGAAGAGATTGCGCGACAAGTACGCGGCCTCAATCCTTGGCCGGTTGCTTACACCAGGCTTGATGGCAATACGGTACGAGTCTGGATGGCTGAAGCCGCAGAAAATGCTAACAGCGCCAAGCCAGGAACTATTATTAGCACTTCAAAACAAGGTTTTGAGGTCGCCTGCGGGACGGGCAGCCTGTGGATAAAAACGGTTCAATTACCGGGTAAAAAAGCCACTGAAGCAGCCTCCCTGCTAAACTCAAACACACACCCATTCCAGACAGGCACCCGCTTTGAGTGAGTCTCTAAACCTACGTGCGAGGGTTGCACGCGCATTACTCCCCCTGCTGCAGCAGCAAGGTTCACTTTCGAGTGTGTTGCCCAACGCGCTGAGTCGAGCACCGGAGCGGGACCGCCCCCTAATGCAGCAGATCTGTTACGGCACAATGCGCTTCTGGTTTCGCTATGAAGCCCTCGCAAGTCTGATGCTGCGCAAGCCGTTCCACCCAGAGGAGCAGGACGTGCAGATTCTGCTCAACTCCGCCCT
>Ga0209962_1000214_pt1 | contig 18694 bp, 19 predicted proteins | sample SalPonA_C_H2O_MG_FD_185722 | JGI IMG/M metagenome (GOLD analysis project Ga0209962, IMG submission 185722) | Water microbial communities from South San Francisco under conditions of wetland restoration - Salt Pond MetaG R2A_C_H2O_MG (SPAdes)... | ecosystem: Environmental > Aquatic > Non-marine... | reverse complement strand
CTAGATGAGGAGAAGCTATGGTTTCTAGAGTTGAAATACAACTCAATACCTAGTCTATCACAAAGTTGTCTCCCTGTAAAGTCAGTATCTTTATATTCATCGCCTAAAATTCGAACATCAGGCATGTACATTTCCAGAATGTCGATTAGCTCATGTTCATAGAGATACGGTATGATCTCATCAACGTACTTAACAGCCGCAAGTTGAGTGTAACGCTCAACCGTGTTCTGTATGGGAGTATTCTTTTCAATGCGATCCAAAGATGGATCAACGTGTAGAGCACAGATTAGATAATCACACTGGCTCTTTGCTTCTTTAAGCATAGTAATGTGTCCAGCGTGTAACAAATCAAATGCAGATGCAGTAATGCCTACACGTTTACCCTTTCTATTCATGTCAATCTCCTACGCTGCCATTCGGCTAAAGTTCTTCACTTTCTCAAATCTTACCACATGATCAAACTTCTCGAATAGTTGATCACCTTTGTGACTGATTATAAAGATATTTGAGTCGGCTGTCAACTCATTTATGATCTTTAGGAATTCATCAGTACCAGCGGTATCCAGTGAAGAGTCCATAATCTCATCCATAATGAGTAGGTTAGTCGATACAGAGTTTCTTAGCTTACTAACGGCTCGCCATGTGAATAGTAGGGCAAGGTCAATACGTAGCTTCTCGCCTTCGGAGAAAGAAGCATAAGAAAACACGTCACGAAAACGGCTCTTAATAGTTTCATTGAAGTTCTCATCCAGTTCAAATTGTACAAAGAAGTCCATAGCGGCTAGGTACTTGTTAATGAGTTTGTTCATCACAGGTACGTATTGCTTAATGATTCGAGTCTTGATACCGCCATCTTTTAGCATAGATGATACGATAGCCAATGTCTCTTTGTCATCAAACAACTGACTCTGACGGTTGTGGTAGGTATTTAGGTCATCTTCTAACTTGGTAATAGAAGACTGGTCGATAGCTTCCACTTCTTCTTCAGCACTTGTCAACTCTTTCTTGATACCCTTACAGGTGTTCATAGCAATCTTGTAGTTGGCATTGTGCTCAGACATTTCTAGGTTCTTAGCCGAGATTGTAGACTCTATAGTGTCGATCTCATCTAGACGTGCCTCTACACTATCAAATCGATCCCGCAACTGTTCTCGGGCTGATTCGACTTCAGAGATTTTGGCTGTTGTTCCTTCGATCTCTTGTGTTTTGAACTCGTGTTCGATACCTTGTCTACAGGTTGGACAATCATCGTGTTCGCTATAGAATTCGATATCTTTGCGTAGTTTTGATAGTTTATTGGAAAGTTGACCATCTACTTTCTGGAGCTCCTGTAGCTTTTTCTTCATGGAAGCTTTATCAGATACACTCTGGGTAAGCTCTGTCACCTCTTCCATAAGGGCTTGAACAGCTTCCTGCTCTGCTTCAATAATACTTATCTGTTCTTTGAGTTTAGCCTTAAGCTTGGCTACTTCACCCTCTCGCAACTGTCGAATAGATTCGTTATGCTCTTTTGCACTATCAATCTTATTCTTTAGAAGGTCGATCTGGTACTTGATTTCTTGGATCTCTTCTTTATTGCTAGATACACGCTCTTTTAATAGCGTATTCATCACAGTAAAGATTTGAATGTCAAGCAAGTCCTCGATCACTTCACGGCGATCTTTTGCGCTTAACTGCATGAATGGAACGAAGGTACTAGAACCAAGAACGACTACCTGACCAAATGACTTGTAGTTCATTTTTAAGATAGTCTCTTCTAGATACGCTTGATAGTCACGTACAGAAGCGTCTTGGTTTAGCAACGTACCGTTCTTCCAAATCTCAAAGATGTTTGGCTTGATACCACGCTTGATTGTGTAATCAGTCTTGCTAATCGTAAAGTCAATCTCCACCAACAAATCTTTCTTGTTGATAGAGTTTAGCAACTGTGGCTTTTTGATATTACGAAACGCTTTGCCATATAGAGCAAATGCAATAGCATCTAGCATAGTAGACTTACCAGCACCGTTGTCACCGACAATCAATGTAGACTTGTTACGGTTGAGGTCAATGCTAGTCCAAGCGTTACCAGTTGATAGTATATTTTTAAAACGTACTTGAGTGAATGTGATCATAGGCTCATAGCCTCTTGATACAATTCGTTAAGACATTTCTCAATCTTCACTTTGTCACCTTTAACTTCCAAGTTGTCTACGTACTGACGGAGAATCGTCATCGTATCTTGGGCTTCATCAATCAATTCAGACTCATCCACAACATCTAGGTTCTGGTGATCCTCAACGACTTTGATATCAGCAGGGCTAGCCTGTTGAAGCCGATCTAGGAACAGATCAAAGATGTATGGGTTGTCCTTAGTGTTTACTATAACTTTTATGAAGGTGTTTGTCAAGAGCGAAGTGTCAAGTTTCGCCACATCTTCAATAGTCATATCAGTGTCATCGTACACAATCTTATGGAACAACTTGAATGGGTTGCGCACATAAGTTATCTTGCGAGTGTCAGTGTCAAACACACTAAACCCACGCTTCTGATCGTAGTCAGACCAAGTCATCTCATACTGAGAACCTAAGTAGCTAATGTTACCATGAGAAGATGGTTGATGGAAGTGTCCAGAGTACACAGCATCGAACTTAGAAAATAGCTTACGGTCCATACCATGATCACACAAATGACCTTTGTCCATCTCATAGCCAACAATCTCGAAGTGACCCATTAGAATCTGGGCTTTCGTTTCAGCCATAGCTTTCATAGAAGCATCATAGTTTTCAGGATTGATCCACGGAGCAAGCATAATCTTACAACCATCCATATCTAACTCTACTGGTTCTTCCCAGTACAGATGCAGATTGTCATAGTTTGTATTGCCGTAGAGTTGCCTTAGACTGTTAACATCATTAGTATTTTTGTAGTACGTATCGTGGTTACCAGCTATCACATAGACTTGGATACCTTCTTCATTACACACTTTAAAGAATTGCTCGTGCATGTTCTTAGCAGTAACAAAGTTGATGTACTTACGTCTGTCAGTCAGGTCACCAAGGTGAAAGATAGTCTTGATATCATTTTCACGTAGATACGGAAAGAACACCTCACGATAGAACTTGTGTTGGTGCTCTGCTATAGCCGCATTGTCGTTCCTTGCGCCCCAGTGAGTATCATTCAGGATCGCTATCTTCATTCACAGTTTCCTCATCATCCATAAATTTCTCTAAGCCTTTTTTAGCTTTGGCAGCAGGCTTCTTCTTAGACTCCATACGCTTTTCGTATGTTTCAACAAAGTCAGATATGTAATCATTATCAAGGTCAACGTAACTGACTTCGCCACCATCTGAATCTCCCTCAACGAGGGTGCCAGAAAGTGCTGAATACTCAGTGACCTTGTGTCTAATATACACTTGTTTCTTCTCTTTGTCAATACGTCTGAGAAAGGCATACCAAATAATTTGTGTGAAGTATGCGAATGGATTAGAAGATTTATCTGGATTGAAGTTGCCTAGGGCTTGAATAGCATTCTCTAGACCGTCACTGATCATCTCTTCTTTATACGTATATCCAGAAAAGTTGGGCTTAGTAGCTAGACGTGTCGCAATTTGATAGATACACTCACCAATGTAATTGGGTATCTGTGGATCTGGCTCACCGCTTTCAGCGGCTTCTGCGCACACTTTTTTGTAGTCTATGATTGCTTGAAGGAACTCTGGGTTGTTTACATAGTTCCGTTTTGGTTTCTGAGTCATGGTTACCTCTCATTAGTCACTTTCATATAATATAACACAATAAAGATTGGTTGTCAAGCAAAATAATTTAATATTCCACTTGACAGGTGTTGGTGAGGTGTGTATAATGCCTTTAAGGCTAATAAGATTAGATTAATGTTTTGTAGATAGTTTACTGGTTAGAAGCTCTTCAAACATATTTTCAACATCATCTAGATATTCATCGTCACTTTGCATAGGATCGCTCTCACTCAGCTGGCGAACAAACTCATCGTAGTATTTAGACGCTCTCTCATTTGCTTTCGCAAAATGTAGTACATCCGCACGGTGAAACACGACAGTGTTTTCTTCAGATAGCATCAGATAGGACTTAGCGAACAGTCCTTGTTCTGGATGAACTTCTATCTGAATGGGATTCGATAGTGAAATCAACTCATCTGTATCATAGTCTAACACGCCCAAAAGATCAACCCCGTTGTGTAACTTTAGATTTACATACTCTGACATGGTAGTTATCCTTTAATGTCTATGTTATATATCTTAAATTCAAAACCTTCTGTACTGTAAATTTTAACACGTTCTTTGAAATGTTGTACAGCGAAATTTTCCTTTTGTTTCCACTGTAAGTCGTCTACTATATCGTAGAGTGTTGCTTTTTCTTTGCCGTTCCCCTTCCTGAGAACTCGCCCGATAGACTGTAGATTTCTGATTTTAGACTTAGAAGGACTAGCGAAAATAATATTGTCAAGACGCTTAATGTTGACACCAGTAGAAAAAGTACCGTAACTAGCCAATATAATATTATCGCTAGTAGACTCAGCAATTTTTCGAACACCTTCCCTTGTATCTGCATCAATTCCGCCATGAATGAAATGTACGTCTTTGCCTTCTTTTTGTAGCATAGGCTCAAGTAATCTGCCATGCTTGTCCACGAATTGGAATAGAATCAGCGTATTGCCTTCGAGGCTCCACGCAAGATTGCGAATGAATTTGTTTCGGGCTTCATTGCGTACTATCCAATCAATCTCTTCTTGGTAGCTCTTATTTCTATTTATCTGTCTGATTTCTGGGGGATATCCGAGGACAAGTGCTTTGATGTTGAAGTCAGCAAGTGTCTTTTCCTCAATGAGTTTCTTAGTCTCAGTGACTTGATATACTGGACCAAATAGACCCTCCAGAACAAGTTTGTGGGTTTGTGAGTCATCTAGTGTGCCTGTAAAGCCATATCTGTACTTGATGTGCGGAGTTTTCTCTAGAATCTTAGTAAGAGATTTCGCTTTGAATAGGTGCGCTTCGTCACCCATTACCACATCAAACTTTTCGAACCAGTCCTTACGTAACTTGTAGATAGACTGCCATGTTGTAATAGTATAATCCGCTTCTACATTCTTATCAACCCCTCCCATAATTCTATGAATGCTCAGTGGGCGATTCTTGTTGTATTCCGTAAAGTCGGATGCCATCTGAGATACAAGTGAAGTAGTTGGTACTACTATAAGTGCTTTTCGCCCTTGCTCTACATGATACCGTGCTAGTGTGTAAATGATGTACGACTTACCAGAAGCGGTTGGCGAGAGAAATAGTCCACGATTATTTTTGATCCCACGCACAATGGCTTCGTTCTGATAGTCACGTGGAGGGAATGCAGAATCAAACTCTTGAGCTAACTGGTAGCCAGCGTCTTTGTTAATCTCTTCAGTATTGAGAATTCCAGAGTCTATTTCAACTGAGTAGTCACGGGTGTTGCAGAACTTAATAACATGTTTCAACAGCCCAGCATAGACCATGCCACTCATAGCATTGAATAGACGTATCTTGCCATCCCACATACGGTTTTTGTATGCTGGCATGAACTTGTATCCTGGAACGAAAAACTCAAAGTGTTCACTCAGTTCCATTTTGATAGATGGTTCTGCGTTTACTCTAATGTGTACTTCGTCAATCTTCTCAATGAAAACTTTTGACATTAATAGGCGCCTGTTCTGAACCTTTCCCAATCAACGATAGTTTTGAGCTGGAAGCCTCTGTTACTCACCATCTTGATGATAGCTTCTAAGTAACTAACTTTCTCTTCCTGCATACCGATTCGAAGTGACATATTAATCACATCCGAATCCGCTTCTACGTATGTGGAAATATCTGATTTAAGAATTTTAAGGGAGATAGGTTCCCAGCCGTATTGCTTTAGCTCTGCAATATCTAGCTCACCTCTGTAGTACTCGCCTTTAAGTTTAACTAGCTGTTTATACTCAGCCTTCATTTTCTTGAGACGGAGCCCTTCATCGACATAGTGCTTGAAGTATTTGTTGTGTAACTTTGGAATATTTGCAGACTCGCCAGAGATATTAGTCTGGTCAATTTCAGAGTCTTTTGCCCACATTTCATAGATTTCTTCAATCTTCATTCTATAACCTCATATTAAAAAACTCAGTATCTTGTCAAACAACCTCTATGCTGTAAGAAGAATATTTGAAAGTGATATCTGTGGTAGGCACTTCAATTGTGCTGTTCGTAGTATTTAGCTGAATCTGTCCAAGGGATGTTGGGAACATATCTTTGAACATAACCTGTATATTAGGATTCTTACCACTTGTCAATAGTGTAAGTGTAGCGTCTGAATATACACCATCACCTTCGATCAAATTAGCGTATTGCGAAAAATTCTCTGGTTTAGTGAGACCGATCATCCAGTTCCAAGTCTCTAGGTAAGACTGTAGATTTTCGTCAACTGCTACTGTTAGAGTCAGGTCATCAAACGTAATCTTATCGCCAGGACGATAGATGGTTTTGAATGGAGTAAACTGTTCTGTTGATCCAGTACTGACACCAGGCAAGGTAGCACTTTGAACAAAGAACTTAGTTGCTGGTAGTCTGTGAATAGAGAATCTAAACTCTACTGGATTTAAATAGTTTTGTACTTGCATTGTGTACCTCGTTTGATCTACATTACTATTTATATGCAATAAAAAAGGGAGCCCGAAGGCTCCCAAAGAGATCAGTTAAACCTGATTCTTATTATAGCAAGTTAGCAATCGCTGTGCGACGGTAGTAAACGTTAGTGTTAGCACCTAGAGCGCCAGCACCGTTTACGCTGCCTTGAGCGAATGGGTTTGCAACCATGCCGTAGCGAGTTTTGAAGCCAATCTTAGATTGGAAGCTGTTCTCACCAACTGCACGAACCATTTGTAGAGGTACGTATGGGCAGTAGAACAAGCCAGCATCAAATGCGCTAGAACCTTTGTAACCAACTACTAGGAAGTTTTCACCAGCATATGGATCGATGTACACACGGAAGCGACCGTTTAGAACACCTACGAAAGTGTTACCAGTGTCATCTGGGTTCAAGTTGTTGCTGTTAAGAGCAGGAGTGTAGTCTAGTACACCAGCCATCTGTAGAGCAGATGCTACGTCAGATGAACAAAGGATGATGTTACCTTTACCACGGCGAGTTGCTTTAGCAATTGCGTTAGCTTCACGCTCGATTTGGAACATAAGACCTTTGAACTTCTCTACTGACCAACGACCGTTAGCGTCAACGTCAAGGTCGAAAGTACCAGCAGTAGCAGTCTCTTGTGAACCAGCAACAGCGTTAGTTTTAACAGTGTTGATAACTTCACGGTTGATTTCTGCAAGTAGTTCAGCAGAAAGCATGTTAGCTAGTTCAGTTTCAGCGTCAAGACCGTGAATTGCTTTCAAGTCTTGTGCTAGCTCAGTGGTGTACTCAGCTTTGAGCGCACGTGATTGAGCAGTTACAGACACTTTATCAATGCTGAATGACATTTCGTTGAAATCGCCACCAGTAGAGCCAAGTGCTTCAGCTGCCGAAGTAGACATACCAGTACCGCCAGCAGCGCCAGTGAATGCAGTGTCAGCTTCGCCGTAGAATGCTTCTGATTTAGAACCATCCGCTGGGCTTACGTAGTTAGAACGCATTGCGAAGATCAAGCCGGTAGGGCCAGTCATTGGCTGAACGCCAGCAATGTCGTATGCTACAAGGTTAGGCATAGCACGGCGAACAAGAGAGATTAGTACAGGATCGTAACCCTTAACGTCACCCTGCATGTCAGCAGACTGGTTTACAGGAGTTTCACTTAGAAGTGAAGCTGAACCGTAAGTTTTGCCTTCTTTGATAGCAGTTTCAGTGTTTTCAAGCAAAGTTGCAGTTACTGCCGCTTTGTGCTTGTCTTGAATGCTAGGGAGTGCTTCATGCTCAAGCACAGGACCCCACTTTTGCATTAGTTCTTCGTTTCTCATTTTCGATTTCTCCTTTTTCTGAGATTTATCTAATGTTATTTATAAAAACTTATTTTGCCAAACGACCAAGGCTTGCGGCGTATGCGGCAATCGCAGGATCAACAGCGACCTTTGATTCTGTCTCTTCAACAACTTCTTCAAGTAGTTCTGTAGCATCTTCAACAGGTGCAACAGCTTCAGTGAAGTAGCCATCTTTGATAGCAGAAACTTTAGTAGCATAATCTTCTACTGATTCAAAAGAAATGCCTTCAGCAAGAGTTGCGAGTTTTTCCACCTGAGTGTCAGTAAGACCTTCAGCGATTTCACGGAAAGAACGCTCAACTTCTAGTTGACGCTTTTCTTCTTTAAGAGCCATCATTTCTTCTACAATCTCATTGTATTTAGAAGTTTGCTCCTCAAGTTTTTCTTCCATCTCAGCAACGTGATCAACAGTTTCTTCGTCAATCTCGAGGTTATGCTCAGATACAAGTGACTTGATTCCACCAAGTAGCGACTCTGCAACTTCTACTTTGATATTGCTTTCGATTGCTACTTTATTTTCTTCCATCCAGCCTTCGATTACGTAATCTAGGTACTGGTCTACTTTTTCAACAAGCTCGTCTACAGCGACTTCAACTTGTTCTTGTAGGTCTGCTTCAAATTGCTCTTCAAGGGCAGCTTTTTCAGAAGTTACACGCTCATGCACAGCCGCTTCGAAAACGCCTTGTACTTTGGTCTTGAATTCTTCAGAAAGATCAGTGCCTTCAAATAGGCCAGTGAATGCTTCAGCTAAATCAAATTCAGCTTCTTCTTTCATGCCTACATCGTTTGAACCTTGAGGAGTTTTAACAGTGTCCTCAATGTTGTCTGCTTTTGGATCTACAGACTGATTCTTATCAGCCTTACGGTTTTTACCTTTTGGCGAACCACCAGCTGGCGTTACAGGATCCATGTTTGCTGAATCTTCACCAGTTGCTTTTGCTTCGTCAAGTTCTAGATTTTGGTCTAGTTCACTCATTTGACTTCTCCTTTTAACAAGTTTAATTGTCTGTTCTATTTATAAATTTTATTTCTTTAGCGAATTTATAAACTGTTCAAAGATTTGTGCAGCTTTAAACTCTAGTTCTCTAGGGTCACGCTTCGCAATCTCTTTGATCTCCTCTTCGATCTGGTCAAATGTGTTAGCCATAGTCCATGAAGAAGAAGCAACGTCATAGATCCATTCTACGCCTTCCATAACGCCTTTTACAAAAGCATCTGGTGCAGACGGATCAGCAACAATGTCTCCAGCAGTAGCAAGCATAAAGTCGCCTTGGACTTCCATAATGCCTTGGCTGTTCTTTTTCAATGATCCCATACCACGAGAAGAAATTCCTAGATTTGCACCCTCATCAATAAGATTCTTAACGATCTTACCCATGGGAGTGTCCATGATTTTAGCACGACCGACAACGTTGTTACCATCTTCTTTTAGTTCTGTGAACATGTGAGAAACACGGTCAAGGTTGATAGTAGGTCCTGCTGGATGTCCAAGCTCGCCATAGGCACGTTTTGCTTGGACGTAATTTTCGTTGTAACGGTTCATTTCACGCATTAGCGTTTCTCTTGGATAAACACGACCGTTACGGTTCTTGATACCACCTTGCATGATGATACCTTCAATGAAGTAGTTCTTTTTACCGGTTGCTTCGCCAGCTTCGTTTAGCACGTCTTCTGCAATGTATTGAACATCTTCTACGATTTCTTTAATGAGTAATGACATTACATTGCCTCCTTAGCGAATTCAACGATTTGGTCAAAGCCGTCTGCATCAGCGGTCATTCTTTGTACCATAGCGAATTGATTGCTTTCGTTCAGGCTGTCAAATAGTGCTTCAACGGCTTCAGCGATATCCTCAGATGCGCTATTAGCTTCAACTGATTCGTACATAGCACGTTTGAGTAGAGCCTTAGCACCTTTCTCATCGGTCTTGAATGCTTTCATTAAAGCCTTGATGCCGTCTTTTGAATTAGTAGTTGGACCAAGTACGATGTGAATGGCGTCTAGATTAACTTTCTTTGGATCAAAGGCTTCTTTCATTGCCATTTTAGTAGCGGTAGCATACATTACCTCGTCTGCTTTATCACCGTACTTGTCTTTGAAAGAAGACATTTTCTTCTTCATAGACTTGACAATCTCTTCACGCTTTGCATACTGCGCTTTGGTCATCTCTTCTTCTGACATATGTTTTTTAGATTTCTTAGCGCAAGACTCGCCCATGTTTTCACATTCATGGTCTTCGCCTTTGGCGTAAGATTCGCCACAGTCAGGACACTCGATTTGACGTGCTTCTTCGTATACAGCCGCATCGTCTTCATGGTCAGCTTTACGTTTTGCTTTCTTAGCATTAGACGTAAATTGATCTTCTTTAGCGACAGGATGATCTTTCTTATCAACCACATGCTTGTCTACAAAGTTTTGCTCATCTTCAGACTTGATCTTATCGACCGTCTCTTTGAGCGATTCCTTAAAACTCTTCATGTCTCCGTTCCTATTATTCTGATTCTAAATCTGGTTCTGATACGGAGTATTCTTCTGACTCTGACTGGTCAAGGGGCAATTCCATTTGCGCTTCGCTTCCATACATAGAATCGAATTTGGCACCTAGAGCCGCTTCTACTTTTCCTGCCATAATGTCACTGAAGGTCGCCTCAAAGCCATTTGCATCTTTACTATGCGCTTGCTTAATCATATCTTTAATAGACATAGTGTAACTCCTATATTATTCATAATTGTATTTATTAAAATCCATTACCGTCTTCTGGATCGTCTTCGGGTTCTTCTTCCTTCTCGACTTCAATCTGTTTATTAATCTCTTCGATTTCGTCTTCGGTCATAAATAGAACTTTCTTACGGATCCATTCTTTAGAGAAGTATTCGCCTTTATACTCATCAATATCACGTAGAATTTGTAGGCGATTCTGAAGCATTTCAGATTCTTTCAACTCTTCAAAGTGGTTATCGATCATAAAGTCATAGCGAAGGTTCGCTTGAATTTGTGTCCACTCTTCTGGAGCAATAACGCCTTTAAGTATAAGTTGCTTCTCTAGAATCTTGTCAAATAGTATAGAGAATCTTGCACGTAGTCTACGGACAAACTTAGCGAACTTAATTTCATCACGGCTAATCTCAGATGCACGACCTAAAGAAAATCCTGAGTCACTTTCCATACGAGAGATTGGCACGTTCAATGCTTTATATAGTCTCTTCTGAAAGTATAATACATCTTCCATCTCGCCCAAGTTTTGTCCACCTGGTAGAGTTGTGATTTCAGTACCACGTCCACCTTCACGGCGAGGGAGCCAGAAATCATCAGTCATACTCATATGTCTACGGTCATCTTTTACTTCGCCAGAAGACATATCATAAATGAGACGGTTCTTATGTTTTGTCATCATATCACGTAAGTATTGCTCTGCTTTCATTTTAGGCAAGTTACCAACGTCAATATAGAATACTCGTCTTTCAGGCGCACGTGAAATACGGTAGATTACAACAGCATCTTCCATCATGCGCAACTGGTTCAATGGCTTGATTGCTTTATGCAAGTGCGAAAGAACCAGTGTGTTATTTTCATTTAGTACGCCAGAGTTACAGCTAATGATAGAGTCTTTAGCAATTCTTAGTCCAGTGGCGTTACTGTTACCAACGTCATAGCCCTGTACAGCACCAGCAGTGTTGTTAAAGCCTTTGTCGTTGTAGATGTAATACTCGTTTTTGATGCGCTTTAGAATACCAGCGTTACCGTTAGTATTTGTACGCTCTTTGTCAAATTCACGAATCTTACGTAATTTTCTTGGATCGACATAGCGCAACTCTTGAATACCTTTCTTGGGTTGCTTTTCGTCAATCATAACGTGGTAGTTGATGCGACCGTCTACGTACCATTTTTGTACAATGTCGTAGCCCGTATTAGAGAAATCTAATAGACGTAGTGTGTTATCAAACTCTTCACGAATCTTTTTCTTAATGTTGTCAGGTAGGTCTAGGTCATCAGTTACACACTCGACCGGTTTCTGGTCAAATGTAATATTGACTGTCTCGTTGATAATATCATCAACAGCCTGTTGTACTTCTGGTTGCTGTAGCATTGTACGGTAACGTTGTACAAGCTCCGCTTCTGATTTTGCAGTACCTTCTAAGTCAATAAAACTAGAGACCGCTCCACCTGTAGCGGCAACGTTAACAGCGCCATCATCGTTGTTTGGCTCAGCAAACGAACGTATGTTAGCATTATCTTCCTGCTTACGTTTTATCTCAAATCCAAATAATTCCATACTTTATCCTCTAGTTAAAGAGGGGCTATACACCCCTCTTATACTTAGTCTACCTGTTAAACGTTGGTGTTGGCGTTGCCAGTTACACCACCGTTAACTTCCCAGTAGTCATACTGGAAGGTAACATCAAAACGTTCAATATCATCAGTAGTACTCCAATCCATTGTGATTGCCGCAATCGAAGTTGGGAACAATCCGTTGAACTGGTAAGTTCTCAATGGAGCACCAGTTTTTGAGAACTGAGTGATCTGTGCTTGAGACTTGTACTGTGATGGAGACGCTGAAGCCGCTTGACGAATGTTACCTTGGTGCGAGTTAATAGACGCCATCCAAGATTCCATCGCATTGCGAATTAGGAAGTCTTCATCGTTGATAATAGTTACAGTCCACTCTGCGAATGTTCTGTCACCAGCAATTTTTACTTTGCGACCAAAGTAAGGGACTTCGATAGTACCCAGAGTTGCCTCTGGGATTGCTGCCGCTTGTACCATGAATGGTGTCTTTAAGTCTGCGATTCCGTTTACAGGGTTCGTGATCTGTACTTGGAAAAGAGACGCTTTAGCACCGCCAAAAGTCAATTGACTCTTGATCTCGTTAATGTTGAAAGCCATGTGCTTTTCTCCTCTTTACTCTATTTATTGACCAACGATTTCGCTGAATTCTACACCGGTACGAACAGCTACGAAGTTCAACTGGATGAAGTTGATAGAACGTGCTGGCTTGATGTAAATGTCACCTACAAAGCGGTTTGTATCAATTACTTCTGGAGTGTTGTTAGATTCATCTGCAACAACTTTGAAGTCGTAGATACCACGGCGACCTTGTACGTCACGTAGGAACGGTTCAACCATGTTACGGAACTGGGCACGTGTAAACTCATCGTTGAATTCGAATAGCATTGCTTTAGAAGCAGTAGCGATTGATTTCTCTAGTACGATGAATAGACGACGGACGTTGATTCGGTCGAATGCAGATGCTTTATTAGCAAAAGTCTTATCGCCAAATAGTACAGTGCCTTGACCAGGTTGAGTAACAACAGGGTTTAGACCTTTCTTGTACAATGCGTCACGGTGCGCTAGTGGTGGGTTGTAGGTAAGTTTAACGATGTTCTTAACGATACCACGAGAGTAACCTGCAGGTGAGAACCAAGGGTCACGTTGATCGTCAGTGCGTACACACATACCAGCGATATCACCGTTTAGAGGTGTGTTGATGTAACGGTCGTTGTACTTGTCGTAACGGTATTTGTAACCAGTATCGTATACAGCGTAAGTAGAACGTGTACCAGAAGTAGAAACAGAAGCCGCAGTTGGACCAGTAAGATTAGTCAAGATTGTGTTAGTGTCTGCAATACCAACTACTAGTTCTCTAGCAGGTGAAACAAATGCAACACAGTCTTTACGTGAATCTGCAATGTCAGTGATGTAGTTGCCTAGTCCAGTGTAAGCTGTACCTGCTTCGCCACGTGCTTTACCTTGCATGATAAGTGAAACATCAACTTCTTCTGGATTTTTGAATAGATCGTAGCCTTGCTGCACATCGCCTAGAGCGATAGCGTCTTCGCTTGAACCGTCGGAGCCACCAGTCAATGTCGCAGGTTCACTCATTGTAGCAATGTTTCCTGTATCTGATAGGCTTAGGTATGATGAACTATTTTCGATAACATCCATGATGTAGTTGTTGTTGCCTTGATCGTTGCGAGAACCAGCAACAAGAGATACGTTTTCAAAACGCTCTAGTACAGTAGTTTGCTCTGAAGTGCCCTTAACGCCTGAGATAGTGCCGTTAATGTCATCAGCAACAACGATGTGGAAGTTACCATCTTCAGGTGCGTAATCAAATCCTAGATCATCCACAGCCCAGTGAGCGGCGTCAATGATTTGAATGCTGATTGCGTTACCCATTGCGCCTGGGTACTTAGCTGAAAAGTCTTCTACAGCAGTATCAGCAGCTCCAGAAGCTTTGCTGCCGTCAGATACACGTACTACGTATAGTGCGTCACTGTAGGCTAGGAAGTCAGCCGCTGTGAAGAAAGTTTCTTCGTTAAAATTTACTACGGGTTTGCCGAATCGTCTTGCTAGTTCTACTTCTGAAGTAACAAGAACACGCTCACCTACAGGTCCCCATCTGAAGACGCCTGCAATTGCGCCCTCGGTGGATGATGTTGCTGGAACAACCGTTGATAGGTCGATCTCAGAAACATTAACTCCCGGACTTACTTGAAAAGCCATGTCATTTCTCCTTGTCTATTATGATTTATAGATTTCAAATCTTTTGTCTGTATTATTTATAATTTTGCCAATTTAGTAGTTAAACCAACCGGGAGTATGTTCTATTGGATGTTCGTCAAGTATGTCATCTGTATTAAAGCCTATAGGCAATAAGCTCTCCATTAGGTCATCTTCATTTCGTTGCTTCAATTGCATCATGGTGTTAATATCAGTTATCTCTTTGAAGAAGGTCTGATCGGTTAGCCAACCAAACAATACTAGACCCATAACGAGATCGTCATGGCATCCAGATTCAGCTTCGTATGAATTTCCTTTCCGAGAGAATGTTGATAGTTCATTAATAGTGAAAAAGTCATTTATAATCAGTTGGTCTTGTTCTACCATCAGTTTTAACATATTGCATCCAATAGCCTTAACTGACTTAGTTGTACGGATTCCTTTATCCACGTTCTTACCGAACCCACCAGATATTCTTTTACCAGAACGCCCAGCAGACTCAGTAAAGAGTAACGTTTCTACTTCATAGTCAAAGTGAAGTATCTCGGATACTTGTTCACCTATATCGTTTACTTCAACCAGTGTGTATGCATCATTAAACATTTTGATCACCGAGTGAAGTACTTCCGCATAGTCGATAGGAGTTATCATATTATCTCTAAATGTCGCAACTTGTCTGTACGGCATTTTAGATACGTCCATTACTTGGAACGCTGAATAATCCAGACCCTTACCTCTCGACACATCTACTATTACTATGTATGTTTTCTCTTTGCTGGGATACTCAAATATGCGTAGATTTTCACGCTCTGCTAATGGATCACGGAACACAAGAGACTTGAGTTTATTACCTTCGATTAGTGTACCAGACGATCCGAGGAACTCACATTCAAATTCTTGAGCGAATTTCTGATAGTCGTAGTCCATAGCAGATAGAGTTTCTTCTTTCCACTTTTCGTCACGACCAGGAACATCATACCACATTACTTCTAAGAACTGATAACCATTCTTACCTTCTCTTGCGCCCTCACATGTCTTATAGAAGTGATTTAGCCCGTTTGGTGTACTAGTGAAAAGAATCTTAGTTGTGTTACCAGAAGAGATTGTCGGGAATACAGAAGCAAAGAACTCATCCCAGTTTTCTACGAATGCAGTCTCATCAATATATAGGAAAGAGATAGACTTACCACGAATGGCACTTGAAGATGTAGCACCAGCGATAATCTTACAGCCGTTCTCGAATTCTACAGAACCTTTGTTCCATTCTTGTACACCTTGCTGTAGCCACTTAGGTAGTGCTTCGTATGCAATCTTAATACGGTCAAGTATCTCACGTGCGGCATCACCTTTGTTTGCGAGTAGTGCAACAGTCTTGTGGTCGTTAAATAGAACGTAGTGAAGAATAACAGCAACAGCGGTAGTGGTCTTACCAGCTTGTCGAGAAGTGTTCACAGCCATACGTCTGTTGGTTGTGATAGTCTTGATGATTTCTTTCTGATACTCGTACAAACGAATTGGAATCAGTCCATGGTCTACATGCACGATTTGGATGTACTTCTCAGCAAAATAAATGGGATCGTTAGCACACTTGATATACTCCTGAATCATCTCTGGAGTAAACTCTATGGGCATGCCTTTGCGTTTTAGGTTTGGGTTACCTAAATAACCTTTATCAAGTGGATTCATTGTTTCGCAGGTCCTTCAACATCTGTTGTAGTTCAGAAGTGGATCCGACGAATAAGTTGTTGTTGGTAACGTTTTTACTATCACCCTCTTGACTAGTCTTTACCGCTTCTGCTTTCTTTTCGCTCATGCTAACAAGGTCTTTGTTAGCATCAACCAGCGTCTTCATTATTGTAGATACGACTTCGTATGCACGTGGGTGTTCACTCGCTTTCGCAAGGTCAAGCATATCTTCAAGCGCCTTAGAACCAGTCTCAATCACGTTATAGAAATTTTCTCTAGCGTATTGATAATCTTGTTCTGCTTGATTTTCCTTGTCAATATTAGCTAGAGATGGCGTTGTCTGTCTACTAACAGGCATAATCTCCACCTCTGCTTCAATGGGATCAAGTCCCAAAGATTTTGCTATTTCATCAGCCATCTTCTACCACCACTACATAGTTCCAATCATCGTCTATATTTATATCAAGATAGCTTACCGTCTCGTTTATATCTGTAGTAGGCAAGCCTTCGGCTGTTTTACCAGGTTGAACTGTAGTGCTAGAATCTGCTTGTGTTCCTTCGATAGGCATAGTAATATTAGACTGTACAAACTTAATCACTTTCTTCTCTTGCGCTGGACCAAAGTAGTAGCCACGCAATGTAAAGTTAAGGGTGTGAATAAGCGCACGGCGAGATAGGAAGTCTCCGTCATACGTGTCCTCAGTAGATACGCTATTGAGGACAATTGGAATATCAAGATACAAATCCAAATCGTCAATAAGTTTTACTGAAGGAGTAACTTCAGGTTTGAAGAAGGGTAGTATTTGTTCTAGAATACGTGTAGCATCTTCATTATACTTACACATAATGTTTAGTTCAAACTCAATATCGTAAGGTGCGGGAGAGTACCTAGTCATGAGTCTGTTATTGTCTAGTGGGCTACCCTTAGAGTATTTCTGTAGAGAACCTACTTTTCGCTCAGGCGAGTAGTTCATAGAAGTGATTTCAAATGACATGCGTGGCAAAGTCATTGCTGGCGCATTTAAGTCTGGATCACCCTCTAGACGTGCTAGAATCTTTTGCATTGGTGCATAGTTAATAGGCACCTTCATCTTTGAGAAAGTACCAGAAGCCGTTTTGCGCTCAATCTGGATATCATTGAAAAGCGTACCAAATACAGCCACATAACGTCTAGTAGTTTCGTTGTAGAAATGTTGACCGTACATTAGAATAAGTCCTCACCAAATGGATTTTGCTCTGAGAAGTCTAGAATATTGTCAGCTTCGCCTTGAATGGTTTCGTTATCAGCCAGTTCATCGTACAATTCTAGATGGTCAATCTTAGACGGTAGCACATCGATACGTGCGCCCATGTAGTCGTTGTCCATGTTCATGTAGTACCAGGAGTCTTCTGTTGTAGGGCTCCACTGTACATATGCACCCTCTTCTCCAGCAGTGCCTACAGTCTCTATAGTAGCGTAGGTACCAATCTCCGCTCTAGTCTCAGCAGACTTGATTATCAAAGGGTACCCTGAGTTGGAAGCGTCTGATTGATCAAAGAGATAAGTCTGACCAGCATACACATCGATTTGTGGTTGAGTGTAAACGTCCATATCGCCTTCAAGCTGGACAGTGTAAACACCGTTCTCGACTTTCACAAAGTAGCGTTGTGCATCTACAGGCACAAAGTTATCGTAGCCAAGTTGATCGTAGTAGTCATCGATGAAGTCTTGACCAGTTCTGAATCTTTCGCCACTGTACTCGAACAATTCACATCGTAGGTCATATGTCTGCAATGAGCCCATCTGATAGAAGATTGCTTCATGCTCAACATGCATAACTTCAAAGAATTTGTTATTAAGCGGGAAGTAGATTAGATCGCCTTCGTTAGGACGTACCTGTTCACTATGAGCACCCACTTCAGCATCGAAAGTGCGAATAGCAACAGTCAGTGTCATACTGTCACGAATCTGTAGACCAAACTTAGATAGGAAGTCGCCTTCACCTTCAAAGCCATCAACGTTCTTGATATACATCTCAACATTGTAGGCATCGTCAAAGATACTGAGGGTGTCTTCGTTAAAGATTTCGTCTTTATTTGAAATAGTACGTGGCAAGTACCATGTATCTACGCCATAGATACGAATCGACTCAATGACCAAATCCTCAATAAGATTTTGTTCCATTGAGTTACTAAAATTTTCAAAGTAGAAATTTTTTCCCACGGTATCATCCTATCATGTCCATTACAGGCAGAGAATATGAAGTGATCATATCTTCCTCTAGCCTCTGAATTTCGTCTCTTGCATCGTTTAGAATCTGTTCGCCATTGAACTGAACGTTGCCTGGTAGAGACATGCCTACGAACTTAGTTAAGTTGCTACCCCATTGATACTTAATTTTAGCAGTAGCATAGTTCTGTAACCAACGATCTTTCCATACATCTTTGTACACTTCGGGGTTGACAATTTGGTAACATTCTAGTACAATGACTTGTCCAACAGAAATATTCTCCCAACTAGTATCGATGTGTAATC
>Ga0209962_1000212_pt1 | contig 18926 bp, 1 predicted proteins | sample SalPonA_C_H2O_MG_FD_185722 | JGI IMG/M metagenome (GOLD analysis project Ga0209962, IMG submission 185722) | Water microbial communities from South San Francisco under conditions of wetland restoration - Salt Pond MetaG R2A_C_H2O_MG (SPAdes)... | ecosystem: Environmental > Aquatic > Non-marine... | reverse complement strand
TTGCAGAGCAACTGCAAATGAAATTTGATAAAGAAAACGGCCTGTTGAATTAAACACGCACATTATCAAATATAATAAATACACTATAAACGAGGAAAGCTTAAATGTCAATAACTAATAGACAGAATCGACTTTTAGTGGCTGAAGATTGGAAGCGAGTGTATCAAAGTTTCCGCAACGCCGATTTTAAGAGTTACGACTTTGACAATCTACGCAGAACGATGATATCGTATTTGCGAGAAAATTATCCTGAAGATTTTAATGATTATATAGAGTCAAGCGAATATCTTGCACTTATTGACCTTATTTCTTTCTTAGGTCAAAATATCAGTTACCGCATAGATTTAAACGCAAGAGAAAACTATTTAGAATTGGCAGAACGCCGCGAAAGTGTGTTACGTTTAGCAAGAATGCTTTCCTATAATCCTAAACGTAACCAAGCTGCTAATGGTTTACTAAAGTTTAAAAGTGTAAAAACATCAGAAAGTATAATCGATTCAAACGGAATAAATCTTGCTGGACAAACTGTACTTTGGAATGATAGCTCTAACGCTAATTGGTACGAGCAATTTATAAGAGTAATAAACGGTTCGTTGCCTGTAATAAACCTATTTGGTCGCCCTACAAAATCTGCGTCTGTAGCCGGTGTTGCCACACAACAGTATCGAGTAAACGGTACAAACACTACAGTTCCAGTTTACAGCTTCCAAAAACCTATTGAAGGTAGAAATACTAGATTCCAGATTGTTAGCACTGATGTAGAGGAAGATGCTATAAGTGAAGAACCGCCAGTACCTGGAAACAATTTTGCGTTCTTATATAGAGATGACGGTCAAGGACCAGGCAGTTCTAACTCGGGCTTCTTTGCACATTTCCGTCAGGGAATTTTGGAAAACGGACAATTTGCAATATCTAATCCTGTACCTAATCAAGCAGTAGCAATTGACACTCCTAACATTAATAATTCCGATGTTTGGCTATACAAATTAGATGCAAATAACAATGAATCGGAATTATGGACTAAAGTTGACAGTGTCGAAGGCAATAATATCATATACAATAGTTTGAATAAAGGCATTCGAGACGTTTACGCAGTTCAAACTCGTGCCGATGACAGAATAAACATCCTGTTCTCAGATGGAGTTTTTGGTAATCTTCCGAACGGAAGTTTTAGAGCATACTACAGAACAAGCGATAACAGAGCTATGCTTATTGTTCCTAAAGCTATGCAAAACATAACAGTTGACTTGCCATATCTGTCTAAAAACGGACAAATTGAAACACTAACAATTACATTAGGGCTAGAATATACTGTATCTAACAGTCAATCAAGCGAGTCAACAGAAAGCATTAAAAACAATGCACCAGCAACTTATTACACACAAAATCGCTTAGTAACTGCCGAAGACTATAATTTAGGTCCACTTGGAGTAAGCCAAGAAGTTATTAAAGCAAAATCAGTTAACAGAATTTCTAGTGGCTTTAGCCGTTATTTCGATTTGCGAGATGCTACTGGAAAATATTCTACAACTAATTTATACGGTAACGATGGCGTAATATACAAACAGTTTTACACAACTAAAACATCTTTTTCTTTTAATACACAAACAGATATAGAAGGCGTTATTGCCAATACTATTTCTAAGATATTAAAAGAAACAAGTTTAAAAAATTACTACTACGATATTATTCCTCATGCATCGGCAGTAGACTTAGAACCAAGATGGGTTTCTATAAACGAAGAAACTAATTCATTTACAGGATATTTTACAGATCCTGATGGAGAATCTTACAAAGTTGGTTCTTTCTCAGCAAATAATTTAAGATTTGTTGAATCAGGAGCATTACTAAAGTTTGTAGCACCAAACGGCTATTATTTTGATGCTAATAATAATCTAGCACAAATTAAAGGAACACTGCCAAAAGGTAGCAAGACTTATATTTGGACTAAAGTTATACAAGTAGCTGCCGACGGAGCAAGTTTCGAAAGCAATACAGGCTACGGCGGAATTACACTTTCTGACAAAATACCTTACGATGCAGTTAAAGATGTTGCTGCTACGTTAACAGAAATTATTTCTCCTTTGGTCGGCGACTTAATTAATGACGTTAAGTTACAAATGATTGACGAATCGTTTAGTTACAATGAGTTCGGTCTTCGTTATGATGTAAATAATCGTCAATGGAAAATTATCACGAACATCAATCTTAACAAAGGTGATTTTAGTTTAGGCTTTGAAGGCGATTCAACCGGACAAAATTTAGACGCAAGTTGGTTAATACTTTTTGAAACAAACGGTGAAACATATACTGTTACACAGCGCGGTTTAAGATACGTATTCGAAAGTGATAGTGAAATAAAATTCTACTACGACAGCTCGGATAAGATCTACGACAATAGAACAGGCAAAATTGTTAAAGATAAAATCTCTGTAATGAGTATTAATACTAAGCCTGGTGAAAATTCTACTGAATCTTTTACTGTCGATTATGATTGGGAAATTATTAAAGAATACAGAGATGCAGATGGATACGTTGATAGTACTAAAATTGAAGTAGGTTTCTTTGATTCCGACAGTGACGGAGTAGTTGACAACCCGGATATTTTCTTAGAAATAGTAGACGAAAAAACTGATATCAAAACAAAATACATATTCTTAGAAAAATACACTTCGCAAGCAGGGACAGAAGATTTTAGATATATAGATAACGCTATTGCAGGAATTAAAATTTATGCAAATGAAGGAGAGTTAGTTACTTGGAGTAATGAAGATGACGGACAAATCTTCTATTTTTACGAAGATAACTACTTTATGAAATATAACAAATCATCTAACATCATAGAAGCAGAAACCGGGTATCGAGCATTTATAGGCAGAAGCGATTTAAAATTCCATTATGTACATGCTGCTGACAGCAATAATAGAATAGATCCGAGTGCAAGCAACATTGTTGATACATATATTCTAAGTAAATCTTATGATCTACAATACAGAAATTGGTTAAAGGGTGCAGTTTCTAATAAACCTCTCCCACCTAGCAGCGATGAAATATACAGAAGCTACGGACAAGAAATAAACAAAATAAAGTCACTTAGCGATGAAGTAATTTATCATCCAGTTAAATATAAGGTATTATTTGGATCTAAGGCTAACGAAGATTTGCAAGCTACATTTAAAGTTGTTAAAAATCCTGAAATTGTTCTAAACAATAATGATATTAAAACTCGAGTTGTTGAAGCAATGAATCAATTTTTTGCTTTAGAAAACTGGGATTTCGGCGATACTTTTTACTTCCAAGAATTAGCAACATATATAATGAATTATCTAACTCCTGACTTAGTAACAGTTGTAATTGTTCCTAATCAAGCAGCACAAGGGTTTGGAAGTTTGTTTGAAATAAAATCAGAATCTGATGAAATCTTTATTAACGGCGCAACAGTTGCAGATATAGAAGTTATAGATGAAATTACAGCTTCAAGATTGCAAGCAAGCGGAAGAATTGTAACACAAAGTTCGAATACGAATAATACAGGACTTCTAAGTTCCCCATCTAAAAATAATTTAAATACTAGCGGAGGCTTTAGTTACTAATGGCTTACAACGACAACCAAAAAGATTTTCCACTACCGGCCGGCGGCAACAACAATAAAAGAGAAAGTGCATCACTTCTACCAAAGTATTTTAGAACTAAAATAAACCAAAAGTTCTTATCGAGCACTTTAGATCAATTAATTCAGCCTGGTGTAGCAGAAAAGATCGATGCGTATTACGGACGTAAAACTGCTAAAAGTTTTAAGCCTACGGATTCGTACATTGAAGATGTAAGCGAACAGAGACAAAATAGACAGTTAGAACCTGCCGCAGTTGTTAAAGACGAATTAGGAAATGTTGTATTCTACAAAGAATACACAGACCTAGTAAACCAAATTAAATCATTTGGCGGTAATGTGAGCGATCACAGTGTACTAAACGGCCAAGAATATTATGCATGGGATCCAGCAATTGACTGGGACAAGTTTGTAAACTTCCGCGAATACTACTGGCTACCAACAGGCCCACAAACTGTTAGCGTTTTTGGCCAAACTAAAGAAATTACTAGTACATATACTGTTACTACTGAAGTCCAAGACGACAACACTGTATACAAGTTTAGTCCTCCTGGATTTACACCTAACCCTACCTTACGTCTTTACAGAGGGCAAAAATATCGTTTTGAAATAGATTGTCCTGGACATCCTATAGCATTTGCAGTTAACAGAACATTCTTGCCAGGTGATGCAGTAGTAGTATATGAAAATAGAAATACTATTACAAGTGGACAGTTTGATGTAGGATTATTTGATAGCGATAACTTTGATTATTCTGGCGATGCAGTCCCTCAAGACTTGAATGTAACATATAATGATCCTGAAAATATATCTAGTGTCTACCAAGAAGGCATTACTTATAATGACGGTGAAGGAAATACAATCGAAACTGTGTACATTGAAAAAGGTGTAATCGAATTTACAGTTCCGTTAACGGCACCTGACAAACTTTTCTATGTAAGTAGAAACGATATTAATACTAGTGGCTTGTTTAAAGTTTTTGATATCACTGAAGCTAGTGAGCTTGATGTAGAAAATGATATCTTAGGTAAAAAAACTTACAAAAGCGGAAACGGTGTAGAATTTACTAATGGCATGAAAGTCGAATTCGGTGGGTTTGTGACTCCGGAAAAATATGCTACTGGAAATTGGTACATTGAAGGCGTTGGTTCTGCTATTAAATTAATTGCAGAAGATGATCTTGATATTCTAGCATCTTATACTTCAGAAGTAAATGTTCCGTTTGATTCTGATGCGTTCGATAGACTACCGTTTAACAACGCTAACAGTTATGCAGGTGAAAAGGACTATATTGTTATTAATCGTGCTAGCACAGATTTAAACCCATGGTCTCGCTACAATCGCTGGTTCCATAAAGATGTAATTGAAAAGTCTGCATTATACAACAATAGTAGTGTACAGGCAACAGATATTGATCAATCTGCTAGAGCAAAACGACCTATTATTGAATTTGAAGCAGGTCTCAAATTATTCAACTTCGGTACATATGCTAAACAAAACGTAGACCTTATTGACGATTTTACAACGGATGTATTCTCTACAATTGAAGGAAGTTTAGGATATAATATTGACGGTGTAGATATTGCGCAAGGCATGCGAATTTTGTTTACTGCTGATACTGACAAATTAGTAAACGGTAAAATTTACACAGTTAATTTCGTTAAAATCGGTAACAGAACCCAAATCAGTTTAATTGAAACTGAAGATACTCTACCTATTGAAAATGAAACAGTGCTTTCTAAATTTGGTTCTAAATATGCAGGCAAAATTTTATTTTACACAAACGGTGAGTGGAAACTAAGTCAGCAAAAGAATACAGTAAATCAGCCTCCATTGTTTGAGTTATTTGACAAAGATGGAAACAGTTTTTCTGATCCTACATACTACGAAGCTAGTAATTTCGCTGGTTGTAAAGTATTTTCGTACAGAGTTGGAACACAAGAAGCACCTGATACTGAATTAGGATTTCCTTTAGATTACAGAACTATAGAAAATATTGGCGATATAATATTTGATTTTAACTTACTAACAGATAGCTTTAACTATCAGTTGGATAACAATTTAGAAGAAATTAAGACTGAATTAGGATTTTTAAGAAAATATAACGACATTGATGCATTTACAACACAAAATTCGTGGAAAAAAGCTGTATCTAACAGCAAACAGTATGTAATAAGTCAGTACATTGCGTCAGTTGATAATAGATTGAATTTGTTTCCAATTAACTGCTATGATAACAGTGGCACGTTAACTGACCTAAAAACTGTAGTTTATGTTAATAACAAATTGCAGATTTTTAAAACTGATTATGAAATAATGAGAGTTAACAGTGTTGCATACATACGTTTCTTTACTGACCTAGTAGAAAATGATATTGTAAGACTAAAAACTACTAGTAAGACTCCTAAAAATGAAAACGGCTATTATGAAATTGCACATAACTTAGAAAGAAACCCATTGAATGAAAATGTTATTAGTTTTACATTCGGTGAAGTAACAGATCATGTAGAAAGTATTGTCGAAAGTCTCTACAACTACAACGGTAAGGACTTCCCTGGTTTTAGCAATTTGCGTGATCTAGGCGATGTAGATGCATATGGTAAACGTTTTGTACAACACAGCGGTCCACTGAACTTAGCATTGTTCCACATAACCGATAAAGAAACAAATGTTATAAATGCAGTTAGATTTGCTAGAACAGAATACGCTAAATTTAAGAGAGTATTCTTCCAAGCAGCAGAAAACTTAGATTTTGATGGATCTGATAGACAAACTGTTGATAAACTGCTAGAAGCAATTAACGCTGAGAAAACTGAAGCATATCCATTCTTCTTCTCGGATATGACGGCGTACACCGGAGCTAAAGTTCAGTCTTATGAAGTATTCACAGAAAACAACTCGTTCTATGCATTAAGTGAAATATTTGAGCTAAACGCACTAACAAACAGAGCAGTATACGTTTATTTAAACGGAGTACAACTTACTTACGGCAAAGATTACACGTTTAATAGCGAAGGGTTTGTTAACATTACTGCTAAAAAACAACGTGGCGATTTAATAGAAATTGTAGAGTTTGACAATACAGACGGCAGCTTTATTCCGCCGACACCTACAAAATTAGGATTGTATCCAAAGTTTGAACCTGAATTAATAATTGATACTACTTATAGATTAATAAAAGAAGAGTACACAGTTAAGTCATCAAAAACTATTTTTGCAATAGATAAAGTTCACAGTATAGTTCCTAATAGATCTATTATAGTTAGAATTAATGGTGCAGAACAACAAGGTAACTACACAATTGAAACTGATGCACTAGGAAACCGATCTGTTGTATTTGATAATGCAGTTAGAAACAACGATTCTGACACACAAACTGTAGTTTCTATAGAGTATCCAAGAGTAGTTATACAAGGACATGACGGTAGTATTACTTTAGCATTTAACGATTACCGCGATAACTTAGTTTTAGAATTAGAAAAGCGTATATTTAATAATATCAAGCAAGCGTACAACGGTGACATTCTTGATATACATGATTTCTTAGACGGTGAAAGTAGAGACACCGGAGTATCTAAAAAAGCAATCGACGAGGCTATGCTTTCAGACTTTGCTGAATGGTTAAGTCTAGCTGGAGACCCGGATTACACTACTTTCGATTTCCATGATTTCGAAGATAGCTTTACATACAACTATACAGGCATGACGTCATACAATGGAACACCGATAAAAGGGTTCTGGAGAAACGTTTACAAGTATGCTTACGATACGGATCGTCCGCATACTCATCCCTGGGAAATGCTAGACTTTTTCACTAAGCCAGAATGGTGGGACGAAGTGTACGGCCCTGCTCCATACACTAGTGGCAATATGATCATGTGGAAAGATATCGAAGAAGGTCGAATTGCAGAGCCTGGCAAAACACCTAGAATCAAATCAAACTATGTTCGCCCAAATTTAACTAAACATTTGCCTGTTGACAGCAAAGGCAATCTAGTTAGTCCGTTAACAAGCGGCTATGCTAAGAATTTTGTTGCCAGTAGAACAAAAAATAGTTTTAAGTTTGGCGATCAAGCGCCTACAGAAACTGCTTGGAGACGTAGTTCAGAGTATCCGTTTGCATTAATGACTGCATGGTTACTAAATCAGCCTGCAAAAATTATGGGTATTGCTTTTGATATTTCTAGAATTGAAAGGAATAGTGCAGGAAACTTAGTATACACTCCTACACAAAAAGCAATTGAACTTTCTGAGCTATTATTCCCTAATACATACGAAGGCGATGAGCGCATAATAACAAGTGGTCTAGTAAATTACGTTTACAACTACACAGTATCTAACGTAACAACAAGCTATGTAAAATATCAAGAAAAAGTTAAGTCTATTAAAAATAACTTAGCACTTAAAGTCGGCGGATTTACTGAAAAATCTAAATTTAAACTAATACTTGATTCGAGAACGCCTTTAAACGAAGGCAATGTTTTTGTTCCGCCAGAAAACTATCAAATATTTTTAAATACTAGCTCTCCAGTTGAATCTGTTAATTATTCTGCTGTTATAATCGAAAAAGAAACTAGTGGATTTATTATACGTGGATATAATAGTTCTAACCCGGTATTTAAGTACCACAAGCCTATCGAACAGCAAAACGATCCTACAATAAATGTAGGCGGAGTATCAGAGACTTTTGTGAACTGGGATAGTCGCAAGCAATATATTAAAGGACAAAATGTTGAGTATAACAACAGCTACTACAGATGTTTAGAAAGTCACGTAAGTGGCGCAAGTTTTGATACAACTAAATTTAGTAAGTTACCTCGTTTGCCACTAATAGGCGGAAGAGACGCAGTGTTTAGACGTTCTTACACAACTACGGTATTAGAACTACCTTACGGATCTTTACTAAAAACTATCCAGGATGTTGTTGATTTCTTGTTAGGATACCAGTCATACTTAGAGTCTCAAGGATTTATATTCGATTCGTTCAACAATGATTTGTTATCTGTTGAAAACTTTAATTTAAGTGCTAAAGAATTTATGCTTTGGACTACTCAGAACTGGGCAGCAGGTTCTATCATTAGTTTAAGTCCGTTTGCTAATCGTTTAACATTTAAACGAGATTATATGGTTTCAGACAATGTGTTTGATAATTTTTATACCTATACATTGCTAAAGGCCGACGGAGAAGAATTAGACAAACAATATGCTAGAATTAGTAGATCGTCGGGTAACGATTTTGAAATTGAAATTGTAAATACCGACGATGGCATTTACAATGTAACACTTCCATTAGTACAAAAAGAACACGTTGTACTGATTGATAACACAACTAAGTTTAACGATGTTGTCTATCAAATGTCAACTGGCTACCGTCAGGAGCGTGTAAAAGTTGCTGGTTACAGAAGTGACAACTGGAACGGTGGACTAAATATTCCTGGATTTATTTACGATGAAGCAGTTGTTACTGACTGGGAAATTTGGAAAGATTATCCGGTAGGTAGTTTAGTAAAATACAAAGAGTTTTATTATGTTGCTAAAAATGAAAACCCTGGTACAGATAGATTTAATTTTGTAGACTGGGAACGTTTAGATGAACGACCAGAGTCGTCATTGCTACCTAATTTTGAATACAAAGTAAACCAATTCGGTGACTTCTACGATCTAGATAGTGACAATTTTGATAGCGAGCAACAACGATTTGCACAGCACCTAATCGGCTACCAAAAGCGTCAGTACTTGCAAAATATCATTAATGATGATGTAAGCCAATACAAATTCTATCAAGGCATGATCGCCGATAAAGGTACTAAAAATGTTTTAACCAAATTGTTTGATGCATTAAGTACTGCTGATAAAGACAGCTTAGAATTCTACGAAGAATGGGCTATTAGAGTAGGCCAATATGGCGCTACTGAAAACTTCGAAGAAGTTGAATTTTTACTCGACGAAACTAAATTTAGGATTAGTCCGCAACCTATTGAATTAGTTAACACTATACCAGCTAATTCAACTGATCTAGTTTATAGACAAGTTCCTAACGAAGTTTATTCTGCACCTGTAGGATACAATCATGCACCGTTTCCTGTAACAAGTACCCCTAACTTCCTAAGATCAGCAGGATATGTTAACGAAGATAATGTTAATTTTAGAGTGTTAGAGGAAGACGCAATTCTTGACGCAGACATCGATGCAGTTACTTTAGGCTCGTATACTTGGGTTGTAAATACTGATGTAAACTGGGATGTACTCCAACACATACCTACTGACTTTAGAGTAGAATCTATTGCTGCTTACACATTGCCTGCCGGAACTGAAATTAACAGCATTGCACCTACTGTAATAGCATATTTTGATAAAACTGTTACATTTAAAGCAGGTGATATAATTGGCCTACAAGGTCTTCTACCTGCTAATAACGCATTCTACAAAGTGTATAGTGCTAACAATAATTCTGCAACACTAGTAGTATCTGACAGTGTAACAGTTGAAGACCAAGAAAATGCATCAGGATATGTAACTGTATTTAGAAGTGTTAGAGCAAGCACTTCTGCAGACATTAATAATATTTTAAACGATGACATTTATGCTGATCAAAGAATTTGGATAGACAATAAAGATAGTTCTTGGAAATTAATAGAACAATCATCAGTGTACAATGTTAATCAAGAGATACAAAGTTTAGAATCGCTCGACGATTCAACTGAAACACAGTACGGCAGTGTATTAGCTTCCGATAGTGCAAACTTGTTGCTTGCTACAAGTGACTACACTACTGATACGGTATACACATTTAGAAGATCTTCAGAAAGTAACAATTTAGTTGCAGATGAAGTACTCCAAAACTTTAAGTCGTTCTTCTTAGCTTCGGTTAACGTTGCAGCCAATCCTTTAGAAGTTACACTAACAAGACCGCACGGGCTAGTTACAGGTCAAACTATTAAGTTCCGTGAGTTAAACACAAAAACAGGCGAAGACTGGAACGAAGATCTGTCAATTGTTAGACTATTAAAGCGTTCTAAAGGATTTGAAATAGAAGTAGTTGATGCAACTACGATTAAACTGTTAGGCGTGGATACATCGTTAGAAGGACTATATGCTGATCAGTTAGTAGAATTTAATAACACTATAGCAACAGGAGAGCCAGGGTTTACAGAAGATGGTATAGAGCCATCAACTACGTTGTTTGTTACTGATCTTGAAACTGACTTCGGTAAAGGTCTAGCGATTAGTCCAGACGGAAAATTCTTAGCAATAGGCTCTCCGAGAGCAGGAAATTTAACAACTAAGTATAGAGGCGCATTCAACGTTAACGGACCAGATGATGCATTTGGAGTTTACAGTGCAGGAGATATTGTATTATACAATGAAAACTTATGGAAAGCAAGAAGTTTTATTGAACCTGCACAGTCAAATGTTGAATTTAATTCGTTTGATAGCTACGCTTTCTTAGAAAGTGACGTTGATTCAAGTTTGCTAACGCTGCTTTTATTAGGTAATCCTTATGTAGAAGAACTTACAACTGATCATTTGTTGTTACGAGCTCCTAAAACAGCATATGAAGGTACTAAGTCAGGCGATTCAGTTGTTCTTGAATGGAATAAGTTTACACATCTAAATAGAGCCAATGGACCTCTAACTAATATACAACCTTTTGATAACAAAATAGCAGAAATTAAAGACAACTTTATTTCTGACACACACGAAATTGTAGCTAAAATTGATAACATTATATATGTTGAAAGATACAGTGCAGTACCTAAAGTTGGCGATACTGTTGTAACTTCGAGCGGACAGGCTAAAGTTGCTGACATATACAGAGACGATAATAACTTGGTAATTTATACTCAAGGCACAGACTCTACGTTTAACGAAGTAGGTACAAACGGTACACTATTGAGCACAGACGAAGTGTATGTTAACGATACACTGATCGGGACTTACACACAGCCGCATCAAGCAAATGTTTCTAACGTTGGTGGCTGGTGGAAAATATCCATTGGACAAACTATTGATAATACACTATACGATATTTTTAATAAGCCTTACTGGAATGACGATGCATACGGACTAGTTTATAGAGATATTAAACTAGCCGGAGATTCGTCTTTACCTAACTACTACTATAATATTCAGAATGATGTGTTTGAAAATATCGATGATGGGTACATAGATCGCGAAATATCATTTATTGCTCCGCTGTCTTACAGAGGCACGCCAAACGATATATTAGACAACTACGACAGTAGCGAGTGGGTATTACGTATGCCTGCATCTAACACATACGGCATTAATGATACATTTAAATTATGGGTTAACAACAGCGAAGATAGCTTTAATTTAGAAAATATTAATATGAGCTTCGATGCTGTTAATAGTTCAGTACATACTATTAAAGAACTTTGGGACGGTTATATTGACATAGAATTCGATAACTTCCAAACAGTTGATGAAGATGGCGATGGCATTGGTGATCCATTCGAACCAGAAATAGGCTCTATTATTTTTACAAGTCTTTCTGCTCAAAGAGCTACAGTAAAATACTACCAAAAAGATGGTATTAACTCTGCAAGATTGTATCTTACAGTCGAAGGTGACCCAGAGTCGTTTACTGTTGGTTCTACAGTTGTTCGAGAAGGTGACGGAATAAGCATTCCTAATCGTATAATGGGTAACATTACTAATGCTAGTTTGTCTACCCCAACTAACAATGTCGGTAAGCTAGCACTTATAGACTATGTAGTTGACGGACAAGTAACTAATATCCCTGTTGACGAAGAATTCGACGGAGTGTACTTTGAACAATTCTTTGCTTCTAATATCGAGTATTGGATTTACCAAGAAAATACTGTACTAGGCGAAGAGCGTTTGCCTAGTTATCCAAGTTCTACTAATTCGGATTGGACAAGGGTTTCTAGCATTCCTGTTGATAATTCTGGATATACTACAGAAACAATAGAGCAAGGTAAGATAACAATCTATGAACGTCAAGGAACTAGATGGAATTTTGTTAATGAGTATATTATTCCGACGTCTACTGATTTTTCTCATGTAGGCGCTAAGATAAAGTTTGCTCAAGACAAAGAACTCTACAGACTTTATGTTGTCGAAAAAGCAGAAGAAGGATCTGAGAAAATACATTTCATCTATCACGGTACTGATGTTGACGGTACTGAATATGATTGGTCGTTGGCTTATGATCCTAACTACCGTGGCGAGTTCGATACTAACTTATTCTATAAAACAGGCGAGTTAGTATTATCGAACATTTCCGGATCTTACAAAATGTACAGAGCACTGACTAATATAGCAGCAGGTACATTTAATAGTTCTCGCTGGGAAGAAGTATTAGAAGGAATTAACTTTACTGCAAGTATTCCGTTACCGGTAGCCGACAGAAGTGAAATATTCTACACAGATTTTACATACTACAATGATTATAACTTAACAAATGAGTTTTTGCCAACTATCGAGTTTGCATACGATTTTGATGTAAACGCTGACGGTACTGTACTAGCAGTAAGTGTTAATACTGAAGCAGTTGGCGAGTTAGATAATAGAGTACTTGTATATCGCTTAACTGGTAGCAACTATAGATTAACACAAGTTATAGATAGCTTTGCACCTAATACCGAGTTTGGCGAATCTATAAGCCTAAGCGAAGACGGTACTATACTTGCAATTGGTGATAGTAAAAATGACACTGTTACAAACGATAATGGCAGAGTTTACATTTACAGATTAACAAACGGCGAGTTTGTACTGAATCAAACTATTAATTCACCAAGCGGCAAAGAAACTGAATATTTCGGTGCTAATATCGATATTGCAAGTAACAATTTATTTGTTGCAAGTTACAACGGTGATGTAGTATTACCAGTTACATACGATGTTTACAGTGAAAAAGACTTAACAGTTGAATCCAAGTATGTAAACAATCAACTATCGTTACCTTCGGGAATTGATACCCTATTCGACGGAGGTTTTACAACCTTTAAGAATAAGAAACGTGGTAGTGGTTTGGTAAGTGTATACCAAGATATTGATAATAAATTCTCATATGGTGAAGCATTGACTTATCCGGATGTTAAAGCAAGTAACTTCGGTGAAACAATAGTAGCAAGAGCAAACCACGTTTATGTAGGTATGCCTAGATTTGTTAGCACGTTCGCTGGACAAATTCTTGACTTTAGACGTAATAAAGAAACACATTCTTGGAAAATAATAAATGAACAATTGCCAGTAGTTGATACTGCTAAAATTAAACAAGTATTCTTGTACAATACCAAGACTGGTAAATTAGTCGATTACTTAGATTATATTGATCCAAGACAAGGTAAGATTGCAGGACCTGCTGAACAAGAAATATACTACAAAATGTTTGCTGAACCGGCACTTTACAACTCTACAAGAATTACAGAATTCTTCAGTGAAACAGACAGTTGGGGCAAAGAGCAAGTAGGTAGACTATGGTGGGATTTAAGCACTGTTAAGTTTAAAAATGCAAACCAATCTACTCCTATTTGGCAAGCAAATAACTGGAACCAAGTAATTCCTGGAACGTCAGTTGATGTTTACGAATGGGTAGAAAGCGATATGCTACCTGACGATTGGGACAATATTGCCGATACACCAGAAGGCGAACTAAAAGGAATAAGCGGTCAAAGTAAGTATGGTAATGCTGTATATTCGCAGCAATTAGTATACGATGATGTTGGACAAAGCTTTACTACTAAGTTTTACTTCTGGGTAAAAGACAAGAAAACAATACCTAACATCGAAAACAGATCAGTTAGTACATTTGATGTTAAGCAATTAATTGCAAATCCGGCAAGTGTTGGATACAAGTTTGTTGCCTTCTTAACAAATAACAGATTTGTAATTTATAACTGCGATTCTCTAATACAAGATAAAGACATTGCATTGTCGGTTAGATACTACACTGACGATACTCAAGAACAAAATGTTCATAGAGAATATCAAATTATTAGCGAAGGCTTAGAAACAAGTCGACCTAAAGCAGATATAGAAACAAAATGGTTTGACAGTTTGGTAGGGTCTGATATACAACAAAGACCAGTACCTGATCCGGCTCTATCTCTTAAAAATAGATACGGCAATTTGTTTAATCCGCGTCAGAGCTGGTTTATTAATCGACACGAAGCTCTAAAACAAGTTATAGAAAGAGCAAATATAAGTCTTTCTAAGAAAATTGTTGTAGACGAGTATAATTTGTCAAAGATTAACGAAAAAGATCCAATGCCGTTAGTCACTGAACGTAGATACGATGTTAAAGTTAATACTGATACTGAACTAAACTTTATAGGAACAAGTAAAGTAGAAACTGCAACATTGCGTCCGATTATAGTAAACGGAAAAATTGTTGCAGTAAGTGTTGAAAACCCAGGAAGAGGATACAAAGATCCAACTTATGAAGCTGGTATTTCAAGTAAACGCTACGGACCAAGTGTTACTATCGTTGGCAAGGGTACTGGTGCTGAACTAGAATTAGAAATTGACAATTTAGGTAAAGTAACTAAAGTTAATGTACTAAATGAAGGTGATGGCTACGATGCAACTACACAAGTTATTGTTCGTAAACTTACAGTTCTTGTAGAAACTGATACATCTATTAGAAATCGCTGGGCACTATACCAGTGGAATACTGATACAGAGCAGTGGTTTAGAACAGATTCTCAAGATTACGATGTAACTTTATACTGGGACTATGCTGACTGGTATGCACAAGGATACAACCAATTTACTCCAGTAGTACACGTTATTGATTACAGTTATGAGCTTTTCGGCCTCGAAGATAGAATCGGTGATGTTGTTAAAATTAACAACATAGGTTCAGGCGGCTGGTTACTACTCAAGAAAGTAGACGATCAAGTTGCTCAAGACTACTCTGTAAATTACGAAACAATTGGGAGACAAAATGGAACTATACAATTTAAGTCTTCTTTATACGATTATGTAGGAAGTGCGTTAGGTTTCGACTCTTACATTTACGACGGCAAGTTGTACGATACAGAACCTACTACCGAAACTAGAAAAATACTTGAGTCGTTACGAGACGATTTACTAGTTGACGATCTTGCTAAAGATTACAATGAGTTATTCTTTGCAAGTTTACGTTATGTGTTTAGCGAACAGCCTAATGTAGATTGGGCATTTAAAACTAGCTTCGTTAAAGCAAAACATAATGTAGGAGAGCTAACGCAAAAAGTTACATTCCAGAATGATAACCTACCGAGCTACAACGATTACATTAATGAAGTTAAACCGTTTAAGACTAAGATTAGAGAATATCTAAGTTCTTACGAAAAGGTTGAGCCTACTAATAGTGTAATAGCAGACTTTGATGTACCACCGGCATACGATAGTGCACGTGGCGGAATATACCCTAAACGTGTTCGAATACTTGACAACGAAATTGTAGGAGAAGAAGGACTGTTTGATACATACCCGGATAAAAACTGGTTAGATCAAGTAGGATTTAAAGTTGTTGGTATACATATTAGTGACGCTGGCAAAGGCTACAAGACTGCTCCTAAAGTTACCATTACTGGCGGAGGCGGCTCAGGCGCTGAAGCTAAGGCATATATCGGACAAGGAAAAGTTACTAAAGTTGTAATAACAAATCCAGGTAGCGGTTATCTAAGTGCTCCAGCAGTTACACTACAAAGCAACTTAAATGAAGGTGGCGCAGAAGCAAGATTAAGCGCAGAAATTGGCGACACTGTTGTAAGAAGTATGCATGTGTCTGTTAAGTTTGACAGAGTAACTGGCGAATACACTTACACCAGTCTGCCAGAAACAGAAACATTTACTGGAACAGCAGTAAACTCTGTCTTTAAGTTAAAATGGCCAATGGACATGAGAACTAATAAAGTCCGTGTTCTAATTGATGGAGTTGAAGTATTACGTAGTCGATATACTTTTGATAACGTATTAAAAGACTCTATAACAAAATCGCATATTAGTAGCGAGTTTAATTATGGCGGCGAAGATGTTGCTGCTGGTTTAGGTGTAAATCTTGTAAAAGATGGTTACACGCAGAAGCAAGGTGTTATTACATTTGTTGATTCTCCTGCACTTGGTAGTGTTATAGAAGTACAGTACTACAAAAACTTATCATTGTTTAATGCAACAGATAGACTATACCACTTCTATAAGCCAACTGATGGTATGCTTGGTAACAGACCCGGCTTACTAATGAATGGCGTAGATTACGGCGGCGTAGAAGTACGTAGCTTCGATTTCGACGGACCAGCAGGTTGGGATACAGACGGATGGTACTCGTCAACTTGGGATACATACGATAACACATTTGAAGATGAAATCTTCTACCTAAGAGACGAAACTACTACATTAGAGCTTGCTAAAGCACTTGAGGACGGAATTGTATACAACGTATATAAAAACGGTGTAAGAATTGATGATCCTAACTTCGGCACTGCGACACCTGTAACGAATCCTAATGCAGAAATGCCAAGTTTAACAGGTGACGGCGAAACTACAGTTGTTAACTTAGGCGACTACGGTGTTATTGCTGGAAATGGCGATATATTTGTAGTGCGTAAGATTACTTCGGATGGTAGCTTCTTACCAGATCCTAACAGCTTTGATACATTGCTACAAGGCGGTGCACTTGATTACTCAAATGCAAAAGGTACTGCACCTGAAGAAATGATAGTAGACGGTGACGGGTTTGTTACACCTACTACATCAGGAGGTCCAGAAGAACTAGTTCCTGGACAAATACTCGATACTGTAGATATTAAAGTATTTGAACGTGCAGGTCCAGGACAAGGTGAAATTTACAATCAGAACTATAAATCCGACGGAGTAACAGCAACTTATCCGCTTGGTATTATTCCTGCAACTAACGATAGCCTTATGGTAAAAGTAGCAGGTGTTGTGTTAGAGAACAACGAATATGTTATCGACTATGCTAATAGCACAGTTACTTTAACTGTTGTTCCTGCGCTAGGTACTGCAATTAACATCATAAGCATTGGTGCAAGTGGTAATAACGTCCTTGATATTGATACATTTGTAACAGACGGATCAACAGTAGAATTTGCTACAAGAGTACAGTGGCAAGATAATTTGTCATTCTTTATTACAGCAAACGGTGAAACAGTTGATAATGTAGAACTTGTTAACGTTGACAATACTGTAGTGTTTAAGATGCCTGAACTCACTGTATTGGAGCAAGGCACTGTTATTAGTTACGGTTTATTTGTAACAGACACAGTTGATCAGTTCAGCTTAGTGCAGAGCGATAGCTTTAAAAGCGACGGAGTTACAGTAGAATATACACTAAGTCAGTCTCCGGTATACAAATCGCCTAGCAGTTACTACACAATAGTTAGAGTCGATAATACTATTTTGTCAGCAGGGTACAATAAACAGTTTACAGTAAGTACGCTAAGAGAGTACGAACTTGACAAGTTCCAAACTCCTACAGGAACACTTGCTCCTGAAGACTTAGAAGTTTACTTAAACGGTTCTAAACTAGAAAATATTACTCAGTGGACACTTAACATAGGTAATAGCTCTGTAGTACTTCGCGAAGCAGTAGGACAAGTAGGTGACATACTAGAAGTATATCTAGTAACAGGTGCAACTTACGAAGTTATTGGCAACCGCTTAGTATTTGCAACAGCACCAGCAGTTGATGCTGATATCGAAGTAACACAGTTTAGTAATCACGATGTAATAGGCTTAGAACGTAGAGCTTTTGATGTAGTATCTCGCTCTAGCTTAACTATCGGAAGTGACGAAAGTGCTACATTTAGATTATTAACTGGCGGTAAACTTGTTCTTGATAAAGCTGCTAAAAGTTCACAGTATGTTTGGGTTTCTGTAAACGGCAAACTGCTAACACCAAATGTAGACTACAGCTTAGACCCAACTAGAACAGTTGTACAGTTGTTAGAATACCCAACTGAAAACGATGTTGTCGAAGTTATACACTTTAGTGATGTGCAATCAGTAGGACGTTTTGCATGGAGACAGTTTAAAGACATTCTTAACAGAACTCACTATAAACGAATTGACAGAACTACTGTACTTGCAAAAGCACTAAATAATTTCGATGTTCGAATTGAAGTTGAAGATGCTAGTGTGCTACCTGAACCAAATAAAGCTGCTAATATTCCAGGCGTAATCTTTATCGAAGGCGAGCGCATTGAGTACTTTATTAAAGATGGCAACTTATTGCGCCAGCTTCGTAGAGGCACATTAGGTACAAGCGTTAAAGAACACATTGCAGCAGGAACTACTGTTTACGATCAAGGAACTGACAACA
>Ga0209962_1000210_pt1 | contig 18958 bp, 25 predicted proteins | sample SalPonA_C_H2O_MG_FD_185722 | JGI IMG/M metagenome (GOLD analysis project Ga0209962, IMG submission 185722) | Water microbial communities from South San Francisco under conditions of wetland restoration - Salt Pond MetaG R2A_C_H2O_MG (SPAdes)... | ecosystem: Environmental > Aquatic > Non-marine... | reverse complement strand
TTATGAAACATCAAAAGATCAAGTTCGCGCTCAATTAGTGGCCCAAGTGCTTCAGATTGTTGGCGACCCATTGTCGGAGTCAACAACATTCCTTTTTCTTGCGCACGAATCAGAGCTTCAGTGGCGGTCATGCGTGGGGTTTCGACTAGGATCTGGAATAGAGTTACCAGAAACGCATCATCGATAGCCTGTCTGCGCTGTTCCATCTTCGCTTCGTTAATGTCCACACGGGAACCAGTGTTGAACGGCTGGATCAGTGGACGCCCATCACGGCTTACACCACCTACGTTCAGACCACCAGGACGCATGTTCACCGACATGGCTCCACCACCAAGAATCCCGTCATCGTGCAACAAAATCGGTGGATCGATCAGTTTATGCGCGGCTCGAATGTCCGTTTTAGCCATTTCGTTCAGCATCTTGATATCAGGCAGTGCTGACATAGCTGGCGAACGACCATAAATTTCATCCGGTGCTGTTACGTAACGACTAACTGAGAACGGGAAGCTGTTATATCCACCTTCAGGCGCTACCATGACCTTTTCTTTGACTGCAATGTAGTACGACGCAAAGGGCATATTCTTCGCGTCTGCTTTACTGCTGTCATAATTCACACGTGGGGCAACGTAATGAATAAAAGCGAATTCTTCTTTCTCTTTGTTCGGATCTTCTAGTGCTTTCTGAATAGATTCTGGAAGATTCTCGTACCCGAATCGCTGCATAGCTTGACGTGCGGTGTACCGAAATTCACGGTAAACCGTATCAATCACGCCCTGATGGTTCTCACAGAAGTAAGTATCCTTCAGGTTAAGACAACGGTATCGCAGACCCGAACCAGGCTGAAAATCGATAAACAAGCTGCCCGTACCAAACGCACCCACTGAAGTCCAACGCTCATAGTTCTGACCGGCAAAGTTAGCCTTTGGAGCGTATCGCATCGAATAAAGAATGTTGTTTACCTGGTAGAACCAGTCCTGAACAGCAAAATCACGGTTAAGCGATTCATCGGTAGTCTTTAAGTTATGCCATTTCTGCTGACGCGGAGTAAGCATTGAGTCCATAACTGCAGCAAAACGATCCAATGCCATAATAGGCTTAGAGTCGAACACCTTTTCGGTTTTCTTTTCACCGTCAGTACGATTACCTGTAAACCCACGCTGACGCGGAAGCACACGCTCGGCTATCTCTTCCCAGTGATACTCCCAGTTACTGCGAGCACCTTTGATGGAATCAAACCGTTTAACGATTTCATCTACATCAGCCATAGACATGATCATTTCCTCTTCTTGGAAAATTCTTTCGCCACTTTCTTAGGTGGACATTTCCCTTTAACCGTTTCGGGCGAATGTAGACACATTGCCATGAACTTTTGCTGCTTATCGCTTTTTGCTGGCATTATTCAACCCATCCCACTAGACCCGCAGTTACAATCGCACCTTTATCGGTACTCACTGTAAATCCGACAAGATGACCGGCACCAATAGGTAGCGGCATATCCAAAGATAATCCAGTTGATGAATCCTGCAGTGCGATCCCTGCCTGCGGATAGACGAAGCCTGTCTCTTGTTGATCTAGTCCGTCAATCTGACTTGTCACCAATTGAACAATGACACTCGCCGCTGCCGTACCACTACTCGACCCGGCATACATTGAATGGACATACATCGTTTTATTACGCGGTACTCTGCGGAATGACGATAAACAAGTACGCTCGCCTGCATTGATTTGACTGTAGGTGTTACCACCACTCGTCAATGTGATCGTACCTGCCGCTTTACCACCCGTACCACTGGTTGCCATGTGTATACATTGCACCCAACGAATGTCTGTCGCCAGGGTGTTTACAGGGGTTGTGCCATTCAGTGTGATTATTTCAAACGAGAGATCAAGATCCCCATTCAAATACTCCATCACAACCGTTCGTATGCCTGTACCTGCAGCACTATCACTGGCGCTGGTACTGACAATACTCATCTGGATGCTTTGAGGAACATGAATCACAGTACCATCATGTGATTGAATACTGACATTCGAAGCAGCAGCAGTTATGGTGACTCTCCCGTAGCTCGAAGTGGGATATGCCCCAATGACATTCCCCCTTGAGACTTCATGTTCAAAGGAGCCTGTTTTGAGATACTGCTGTTTCCACTTCGAATCTACGGGATTCATGAGCTAAGTAAACTCGTTCCTGTTTTCTGACTCAAGGCACCGGCTGCTCCACCTACAGGAATGTTACTTTTACGTACCGCCTGTACAGCAGGACTAAACTTAGCAACTTGCGCTGCCGGTGTTTTATCAACCCACTTATCAGCATTCTTCAGTGCGAATAATCCAGCCATTTTATTGCCCCAGTAATTTCTTGGTCCCTGTAGTAACCGATGAGTCACCGCTTGAGAGCATTGTAGCTGCACGACCAGACGCTGCACGTTCACGGCGACGAGCTGCATCTGCAGCACCCGCCGCAGCAGCGGCACTTGCGGTATCTGCTTGTGGAGGTGGAGTAGGTGGAGCAGGAGCTTTAGGTGCCAAACCCAGACTCTTCATAATACCTGACATAGCACATTCCTCTTATAAACTGTATATATCATAGTCCATTTTAGCCGTTTGCCCTATCAGACGATTCCGTCTACGGAGCAAATGACTATCGGATCGGGCTACAGGTTCAGCAAATGTCAGTGCAAGTGCGTCCGCATCGTCCGGAGAGTCCAATCCTCGCTTCTTCATCGAGTCTTTTGTCTCCAGCTTAATCTGCCCTTTAACATGGATACTGTACTCGGGACCGGTTAAATCGTCAATTAAGCCTTGACTGTCACGGATACACCCGTACACCAGCCAATCTCGAAGCAGTCCCCACATCTCTGCGCGTCTGTTCAGGTATTTCTCCGGATCGTTCGCCCGTTCACCCGATTGAACCTCGATTACCCGGTAGCCAAGCTGTTTCAGACGGTCCACGACACCACCGCCAACACCGCCACCATCGACGAATACCGCGTCAGGATTGTACTTGTCGATCTGATCGGCCACGTTCGCTGCCAGCTCCATTGTGTTCACTTTCCGATAGCGTGTCGGCTCGATTGTCCTCGCGTCCCGCCCTCTACGAAAATAGATCACCGATTCATCGTCTCCGAACCGAGCAACGTCCACGCCCATGATCAGTGGCGCACCGTTATCTTCTTCAACCTCACGGGTCGCCGCATCCTGGACCACTTCACGCCCGATAAACTGGTTCGATCCGGTACGCGGAAACTCACCTTTCACCTCGACACGGGTTACATCGTGGTCCTCGCCGTACTGATCTGCGATACGTTGGTATACAGACGCATCGACACCTTCTACTGTCCGCGAATCAATGTACCGCGTATCCCAGAATCCACGGTTTTTATGGAAACACTCAAAAAACCGACCCGTGTTCCGTCGAGGGTTCGAGATCGCCACCCACAGTCGAAGCTCTGCCAGGTCCGTAAAGAAGCCCTCCGTTACCTGCCAGATCGGGTCCGGTATACCCGAGGCTTCATCAAACTGCACCATCATCCCGATCTGCGAGTGGGCACCCGCAAACGCATCTGGGTTCTCCTCAGACCATGACTGCGCATCGGTATAGTAGTACTGGGTGTCCATCTTTAGCTGAGCCTGGAGTAGCTCCGCGAACCACTTCGCCGGACGAAGGGACATGCTGGACTTCTCGAACCAGTGACGATTGATACTCATCGTGTGCCACTTACCCAACTCGGCCATTGTACGAGAACGTAACTGCGTCTCCGTGTTCGCCGTGACGATGTTGGTCCCACCCATCCAGCAAGACATGAACCACATATCGAGCATCCCCAAGAACGCTGATTTCCCCGGTCCACGCCCCGATGATATGGCGAGATAAATTACATCAGTCGGTAGCCCTATCGCTGCTTTCTGCCGATTGATCAACATCTTCTCTTTGATCTTACGAAACTCTTGGATCTGCCAGCTACGCGGTCCAGGGAACCGAGCGAGTGGTGTGCCCTTCACGCCCCACGGGAACGCATATCGAACATACCCTTCAGGATCATACTTGAAGCGCAGGATCGCCGTGATTAGCTCCTGCTCTTTATTACTCGCCTCTTTCATACTCACCCTCGATCAGAACCCCACTAGCAATCCGCTGCTCTGCCTGCTCCATCGCCGCGCTAATGTCCACGGTAACACTCTGCTCCACCTGTTTAATGTCGCCATACCGTTTCCGGTTCCACGCACCCATCACAAACTTCCGAGCATTAATACGAAGGGTAGATCGCGCTACATCCTCCATGCTGTCCTGTGCATCGGCAATTTCAATGATCTCACTGGCGAGCATTTCAGTGCCTAGCTCTTGGGCTTCCTGATACCGAGACTTACGCATTTCGTCCGAGTGTATCCACCGAAGCAGGTGTTCGTACTCTACACGGCGCACATCGTCATTCAGAATCTGTTTGAGCGGGCGACCATTAGAGATCTCGACGAGGATGGACTCAAACATATTCTCATAGGTCATGTGAAGCAGTTCGAGTGCAGGCTTAGGTTTAGATTCAGAGATCGATTTGCTAGTGTTGGGCTTATCGGCTTCTTGTGAGGGTGCCGGGACCAACCAAGCAGGGATATCAGTCATAGTGTGTTCCTCGATTGTTAATACGATTGTATTACACGGTTGTATGTGAATCCAATTTTCAAAATTTTTATATTTTTATCACGAGTCTCAATGGGATCTGAGTTTCAAAATTATCACGTGGTGCTCGGGTGACCACCCTGACTCAATCACCTTGGACCTGCTGGGGCCCTGCCCCCCTCCATCTCGGAACCGATGACCGGCGGAATCCCCAGTAAAATCAACCACTTAGGCCAGGGTTTACCTGCTACCGACGCCACCCGGCAGGCCCATGGGACCGGCGCCGATGCCACCCGATGCCACCCGATGCCACCCGATGCCACCCGATGCCACCCGATGCCACCCGGCCCAGGGTGAACCCAATCAACCTGCTGCACCCGATGCTACCCGATGCCACCCGGCCCAGGGTGAACCCGATCAACCTGCAGCACCCGATCAACCTGCAGCACCCGATGCCACCCGATGCCACCCGGCCCAGGGTGAACCCAATCAACCTGCTGCACCCGATGCCACCCGGCAGATGACCAACCTACTGCACCCGGTGCCAGGGTGCCGGATTAACCCTTTCTATATATGCACCTACTGCACCCGGTGCCAGGGTGCCATTGATACCAATTGCGCCAACGGGATGCAGTAAATAGTCAAAATCCCAATGAGAACAGTTCCACTGGGCCCAGTCACACCTTGCCACGCTGAAAACACGGGTTAACAACGGGATGCAGTAACAACGGGATGCAGTAACAACGGGATGCAGTAACAACGGGACAAATTGCCAACGGGAATGGATCTCAACGGGATTTGTAAAACACTTGTGTCACGGGTGACTTACAAAACGGCAGACTGGGTCTCCGCAGGCGAACCCTTTTTATTTTAACTTTTTGTATAATGCGAAAAAACAGGTATCCTTCCCCCAGTTCAAGTCACACCTTGCCACCCTGCAACACAGAACCAAAAAACACCCTTTTTAAACTTGCATCCCAATGGAACTCTGATACACTGGGAAACGTAAAGTAATTAAACAGAGGTAACACAAATGAATCTTACAGCAAACGAAATCGCAAACCTGAACCCTGAAACAATGACAAGCGACGAAATCTCAACGCATTGGGATTACTGCTATTCGCACAAAAACCGATGGGAACGTCGCGGCGAATTCGCGCGCTACGATGCTGCAAAGAGTTTTATGCGCAAGTGTCGCGAAGTACTGATCTACAGCAAATATTAAGAGGGTTCGAACAATGGCACATTTCATCGCACAAACAATCGAAACTAAATACCCGCTATCCGATGGCATGGGCAACCCGTATACCCTGATATACGTCGGCCCCAATGATTTCAACGGCACCGATCAACCCTTTGCTATTTGCTGGAATGATGAACCGCAGGACTATTTCAGCGCGGACGACATTAACTCGATCTTATCTGAAGGCACCCTCAGAACTACACCTGCAGGTAACAAGCGCCTCGTAATTAACTGGTAACAACAACCCGGCGCCGCTCAACCCTAAATCGGCGCCGCTCAACCCTGTAAAGTAAAGTAAGGTAATCAAAATGAAACTATCTATCGCAACCGACACTCTGAAAGCATCCGTTCACTGCGCTGCAGTAAAAGACGTTCGCTACTACCTAAACGGTGTTCTATTCGACACAACGGCAGGCACTAGCACACTGCGCGTTGTATCAACAGACGGCACCGTTCTCTCGCTATTCACCCAGGCGCTACCCGATCACCCAGACCCAATCGAAATCATCGTACCGACCGAAATCATTAAACAGGCCTGCACCCTGCACAAAAAATCGCCGATGATTGAATTCACTATGGATAACGACCGGTACACTTTGGGCGGTATCGAATTCACCCCAATCGATGGCAAATATCCGCAATACGCCAGGGTCATACCTGGGCGCGATGTAATCACGCAGGACAACAACGGCACCCAGTACAACCCTGATCTACTGGTACGCGCTAAAAAGGCCTTAGACAGCTTTTACGGCGCCGGTAAAAAGGGTTTTAACTATCGCCTAGACCACAACGCTGCAGGCGGGCCGGGAGTCATGCACAAGGGCGAACCCACTGCGCTGGTATGCGTAATGCCTTGCCGCGCTGAAGACTATTCATATTCTGGCTATTAATCGAGAGGGTTAAAAAATGAATCACTACACACCATTCGAGACTAAATCGAGTTATCCGCTAAACAATGCTCAAAGCAACCTAGCAGGCCGGACACACTACGTGGACACCGATACACTTAAGTTTTTCAATGCTCGGATTTTAAGCACCGGGACAACTGATAGCGGCCTGCTATTCTGGCTAATCGAGAGCTTTGCGACCCCTGAGGGCCGCAAATTTCGCGGCGTTATATTCGATATATTCGGTAACACGCACGCCCGCCGTTCTATAGACGACACCTATAAAACAGCAAAGCAGGCCAAAAAAGCGCTATGGGCTGACCTTAATGAACTAGATGCGGTGGAAATTACGCGCGCCTCTATGGAATCAGAAAAACGGTGGTTTAAATCCGCAATGGATCGAATTGAAAAAGATTTAAGAGGGTTGGAACAATGATAAAAGTTAACCAACGAATCAGAACTCAATACGGCACCGGAACAATAGTAGGTTTCGAGTGTTTCGATAAAGACGGTAACGAGGTTATGGGTACGGTTGATAACGGTGAGGGTCGTATCTTAGTTGAACTTGATCCGGACCATACCTGGCTATTCAAAGGGGGTTTATACGCGGCTTTTAGATACGACTTAGAAAACGGAAAATGCGAGGTATTAGACCAATGATCATTCAATCAAACGGCCGTTTCGGAGTATATCTGCACGCGGCCAATAACTATAAAGGGTTTGAAGATTACTTGGTTGTATACGGCTTGCAAGTAGAAAGGTTCGAGTCCATTAGGCAAGCGTTGGACCATTTTAGTGAATGCGTTGAGCACGCTTTAATTGCTGCGGATTATCAGGGGTAAATTATGAAAGTTTTCGAGACTATCTATGAAAGCTGGAACGATTGCAGCGAACAATCGTTAATCGATCGCTGTAATGGGTTGGACTGGACCGAGATACCCGTAACCGAGCAAGAACCGATCAAGTATAGCCACTATGTTTTGAGCTCCAACGGTATCGGCGTTTATTACTGCTACGGCGCGGATCATTACTGGTTCACGGATGAAAGCGGGGAGGGTTAAACCATGCTTAAAAACTCAACGGATCCCGAATTAATCCGCGCTGCAGATCTATCGACTAACCCAATGGCGAAAGAGCTTGCTAATCGGCTAGATACCCGGAACAAATCAATAAAACGGATTAAACAACTAATTAAACACTTGGAGGCCGCAACCAATGGACAAGAGTAACCAACCTACCCGCCTGCTAGAATTTCGCCAGGCGTACAGCCTGCGCCCGGTGGATATGCAAAAATTGCTAGGCGTCCCCGGTGGCACCTATAGAAATTGGGAAAAGGGCAGGCGGGATATGCCAGGCCCGGCAGAAAGAATTATCGATTATTATAAATTCCTTTCCTTTGCTGCACCCGATTTGGCTAAGCAACTAATCGACCTATAACCTGCACCCTGCACCACTCGAACCCGGCACCCTTGCCGGGTTTCTTTTTGCCTGCTATTCGCTGCAGCACCATCGGCACCCGATTAACCTGCAGCACCCGGCCCAGGGTGAACCCGATCAACCCGATTAACCTGCAGCACCATCGGCACCCGGCCCAGGGTGAACCCGATTAACCCGATTAACCTGCAGCACCATCGGCACCCGGCCCAGGGTGAACCCGATTAACCCGATTAACCTGCAGCACCATCGGCACCCGGTCAAAAATTCCCTGTATACTCAAAACACCCCCACCCAGTAGGTAGGCACAGGGTGACACTAGAACGCGCCACTACGCGCCTATTTGACCGGTTCACGTGTAAATCTAAACACCATCGGCGCCCACGTTCCCCAGGGTGAACCGGCGCACCATCGGCAGCGCACCCCCTATAGGGCGTCTCAGAGAATGAGTTGATAATTGAATTCGGCGCTATAGGAAAATAAACCTCCCTAAAGGGAATTCAGAATTTTGTTTTGAATTTCGGAAAATTTGATGGAGATTTGAAAAGTGATACCCCCACCCTTGAATATTCGGGTGAGGGTTAGAGAGTTAAATCTGATCGTACCCGTGGACACGAGGCTTTTCTTTCGTAGACAAACGATAAATGTGATCCAACTGGCGCTGTTTAGCCGCGATCACTTCGGCTCGGTAATCCTTAAACAGATCCTTGAGCGCGGGATTAATGTACCACTGCGCCCGATGTTTATATTCATCTTCACCATCGTCAATCCTGGCCACCCACTGTACGTTCTCCAGATGACTCATAGCACCGTAGATCATTTCGTACTGTATCCACTGAGGCTTGCCCTTAAACTGCACCTGCCTGCGCGCTGCACGTTTGATATCCGACAGTGTTAAGAGTTCTTTGTCGCTGTGTTGGATCAGGTAATTACTCAACCAAGTATCGAATGTTTCAGTTCCTATGACTTCACCTAACGCATAGCGGAACGAGGGGATAATGTACGATTTGGCGAACATCACCACGTTTTCCATTGTTTTGCGACTTACCTGCGGAGAAAAAGGTGACTCGATCAGATGGAACAGAAGTGCAATGCGCCCCACTGTACCTTCGATCTTACCGAACGCGGTCATAAACAGATCAGAGCTACCGATTAACTTTTCATCGCGCTTCGCTCGCTCGTACCACTGCTGGAAATTGCGATACTCCTGATAGGCTTCAGGGGACAGCGTATAAGTCTGCTTAGGGATTGCGTAGGCAATTCGAAGTGTTTGCTCCCAGGCTTCGCGTTTGGTCAAATAATCCGGCACCGGGTTCCCGAGTTTCGTTTTACTAGATCGCAGTATCACCGGAATAAATCGCTGCAGTAGACCATCGGTTCCAAGTGCTTCAACAGAATCGCGGAAAATAGCCGGTTGAATGTTCCCATAAATCGAGACAGCGAAGTTATCACAATAGATCGAACCGGCACCTACACGATCCATTTCGTATGGCTGACCTTCATAACCCACGACCCACGTAGAGCGATCATCACCACCCATCTTATCGGTTAGCTTGCGCACCCATGAATTCATTTCGTCAAGGTAACACAGCAGTCCCCGTGGACGATCGGCCGCATGACGCACGAGTTTCTGCGAAGTGATATCCGACACCGTGATTTTCACCGGTACAGGTTGCAGCTCCATCTCAGGAACTTCCGGAGCTTGATCGCCCGATAACATAGCCTCAGTTGAAGAGGAGAATTCGAGGAACGACTTCTTGGCTGCCGCATAAGCCGCTTCTTTTCCTTCCCAGTCAAGCAGTGCCTTTTTGTACCGTGGACGATCCTCGGCCTCTATGTGTTTAATCCCTTCGAACATGGGACGCGAACCTGGGGACTTTTTATCGGCTGGATCGCCGAGAGTCATCAACCATACAATTGGTGGAACCTTAAACCCTGGCATCAGTTCCAAGCGAATCTCTGCATCTACTACACCCGCAACAGCAGCGAGTCCTGCGGTCAATGGTACAAGTGGATCACAACCAATTGACTCGCTGATTTCGAGTGCTCGTTTTGCAAGGATTTCCGGGAATAGATCGAAGTTTAAATCGGGAGCAGGTGGGCGCAGACCATCGATAACATCAACGGGATTTTGAGCAGGTTCATCGGTGGCTTTGAAAAATTCTGAAACGTCTGGCATAGGTTTAACCCACCCGTGAGTCTTGGCAATGTGAAACAACGTCCCGAGTTTCACACTGTTAGATTTGTCGGATTTAAAACTCGACCACTGAGTAAGAATTGCTCGCTCGCCTGGGTATTTATCTGCCGATCCCTTGCTCCATTCGTTCCAGTAGTAAAGTGCCTGATCTAATTTGTTAGTGTGTACTCCGGCCCAGTGCAGCGCCATTCCTATATTTATCCACTCTTCGCGTGAAGTATTAGGATTCACAGATGCGACAGCTGACACGATCTCATCCCAATTCGTATCGAGTGATTCATCAACAGGAACAATGCGCTCTTTGTCATCTGAGATAATATCCTGCCAAATGGCTAAGACAGCATCAGGGATAACTGGCAGACGTGACCAATGGCCCTTACCGGCCCACCGGTAAGACTGCTTTGTATCAGGATGAATAGTTGGAGGGAGAACATCTTGAACCGTTAAACCGTTTGCCGTTGCACAGCGCAATTCGTAAATCGTCGTGCCTTTTTGCGTGATTCGCTTGGTCGGTAACGTCAGACCAAATGGCATTGTGTATAACAGTTTCCCATGACCCTGGCGCCCAGAATCGATAATTACCGCATCCGGTGCATCATAGAGTGCCTGCAAATCAACGCCGAGTTCATTTAACAAATGCGAAGCAACATCCCAGTTATCAATATCCAGTGCCATTGTGCCACTGTAAGCATGGGCAAGTCCGATGCCGAATCCTGGTGGAAGATCAGACTGGCAATTGAGTGCGTTCTTCTTCAAATTCCACTCGGAAGTCTGCGGTCCTTTTGTTCCGTGCGGGATAGGCACCAATGACCACCCGTGACGTATATAAGCGTCAACAGATGCTGGGTGCTGCTGAACAGGTTGATTCATAAACGCTCCTGGATATTTCTCTAAGTTATGCTTGCAAATGTAACATAGACCTATTACAGTTGAAAGCAAGAGTTGAGAGGAACTTTAAATGATCGAACAAACTGCATTAGTGAATTTCCGTATTGCAGAAAGCAAGAAACAGGAATTCTACAGTAAGGCACAGCGTTACGGTGGTCCTTCAAGTCTGCTCCGCGAATTTGTGGATGCGTTTATTGAGGACCGTTTGACGATGGAACTAAGTGAAGAACGTAATGAACTTTATGTAACCCGTAAGTAAACCTGGAGAAACACCATGTCACTTGAAAGTAAAATTGAACAGTTAAGTAATAGTATCGATGCACTGGTTGCTGCAATCAGCGCAGGTAATGTAATCGCACCTGTAATTGAGAAACCCGTAACCGAAGTAAAACCAGAACCTGTAAAAGAAGTAAAACCAGAACCTGCAGCTCCTGTTGCACCTGCAGCTCCTGTTGCAGAGACGCCTGCAGTAGAACCTGAAATGCCAGCAGCTCCAACATTCGAAGAAGTAGCACCTGCGGCTCCAGTATCGAATGATGCGCCGTTTACAGACGGTAACGGTCTGATTGCATACGTGATGGAATCGTACAAGGCGCTAGGCGCTGATAAGGGTGCGCAGATCCAAGGTGTATTGACTGGACTGGGGTACAGTAACATTAATGATGTGAAACCTGAGCACTACAATTCTCTATTCGCTGGAATTGAGGCGCTAAAATGAGTGCCCATGCAACACTCTCTCCCAGTAAAGCACCCCGTTATGCGCGGTGCCCTGGGTCAGTGAGAGAAGAGGCTAAGTATCCTGAAGATCGTAGCGGTCCCGCTGCGATTGATGGGACGCACACGCACACACTGGTTGAGCATTGTGTAAATACACTCAGCGATCCAACTAAGATGGTGGGTGTGAAGCTCAAAGATCACGACGGTGAATTCGTTGTTGATCAGCCTCGTGCAGAACGTGCGAAAATGGCAATCGACTACGTTATCAAACGTATCGGTGAAGAAGGTTTTACTGCAGAGGTAAAATCTGAGCAGCGGGTAAGTCAGGAGTTTCTAATTGGTCGCTCTGATATGTCAGGCACAGTGGATATTCAGATCCATGGTCCTGAACTGTTAGAAATTATCGACTATAAAGATGGGATGAACCCTGTCGAAGTGGAAGGTAATGAGCAGTTAGAACTTTACGCATTGGGTGCAGTCGCTGAATTCAAAACAGCGCACAATGTATTCAATCGATTCAAGCGTGTACGGATGACGATCATCCAGCCGAAGTTGATCATGCGCGGCATGAAACCGATTACTCATGTCGAGATGACGATTGAGGAAGTATTTGGTTTAGCACTTAAATACACGCAGATCGGTAAAGCAGTCGATGATCCTGATGCACCATTAGTACCCGGCGATAAGCAATGTAAGTACTGTAAAGCTAAAGGTAACTGTAACGCACTGAGTAATCAGGTAATGGGTAATTTGGGGGTAACGATGAGCGCACTAGATGTAGCACAACAGTCTGCCGATAAAGATCCTAACTCGATGAGTGATGAGCAGATTCGTGAAATCATTGAGGCAGCACCATTGATCCGTCAACTACTGGAGTCAGTCGAGAAAGAAGCTCTTGAACGTCTGAAGTCTGGTAAGCAAGTGGGTGGGTTGAAACTGGTGTATGGACGTGGAACACGAACCTGGTCGCTGAAAGAAGAGGAAATGGCGGAGCGTCTGCGCAAGATGGGGATTCCGAAGGAGCGTGTCTACACGCAAAAGCTAGTCAGTCCTGCACAAGCGCAGAAACTGGTTTGGGAAAACCGCAAAGGTGATAAAAAACAGCTCACCGAGCGTCAGATCAAAATGCTTGAGAATGAATATATCGTAAAGAGTCAGGGTAAACTGACTGTTGCGCAAGAATCCGATAGCCGTGAAGCGGTTGTTATGGATGCAGCTCCGATGTTCGGCGCTGTAGAAACGAAGGTAGAGGATGAATCTCTGCCAGCTTGGTTAATGTAATTAAAAGGTAAGTAAAAATGAGTGAAGTAATCTATTTGAGCAACGTCCGTCTGTCTTTCCCACATATCGCTGAACCGCAGAAGCGTATCAACGAGCAGACTGGTGCCGAACGTATCTCCTACAATGCTGAATTTATTATGCCCGAAGATGATGCTGGATTTAAATCGTTCATGGCTCAGTATGGTAAAATGGCATTGGACAAATGGGGCGAACATGCCAACTCTGTCATGCAGATGATTGCGAATGATCGTAAATCTCGTTGTTACGGTAAAGGCGAAGAGAAGGTCAACAAAAAGACATTCCAGCCTTATGACGGTTATGCGGGTAACGTATTTGTCACTGCAGGTCGTGACTCAGCGCCTCAGATGATCCAGGCTGATGGTAACGCTGTTGATCCTGCTAACACTATGGCCGTACAACAACTGGCTCGTAAGCTGTACGGCGGTTGTCGTGTTAACGTGGCTCTGAAGCCGTGGTTGCAGGAAAACAAACACGGTCGTGGTGTACGTTGTGACCTAATCGCTATTCAATTTGCCGGTGACGATACAGCATTTGGTGAAGGTGCCGTGGATGCAGCTCCGATGTTTGGTGCGGTACAAATGCCAGGTGGTCAATCAACACCGGCACCTGCTGCTGAACCTGTAGCGGCAACTGCAGTACCAGGACTGCCACCTTTCCTTTCGTAAAACGCTCTTGGGGACTTCGGTCCCCATTTTTCCCTGCAGGTAAATGTAATGAGTAATGATTGGGTCTATGACATAGAGACCTACCCTAATGTGTTCACGTTTTATGCGGAGCATGTTGATACGGGTCTCAGTGTATCTTATGAAATTTCACCATGGTCTAACGATAGTAAAGCACTAATCGGGTTCCTTAACCTGTTAGCAGATCGTAACTGTCGGATGGTGGGCTACAACAACATCGGATTTGACTATCCGGTAATCCATACCTTAGCGCGCATGGGTAACAGTGACGCTAAGACTTTATACGATAAAGCAATGGCGATTATCGGGTCACAGAACGATGCTGATCGCTGGACTCACCAGGTATTCCCCTCTGATCGATACGTTGAACAGGTGGACCTATTCAAGATTCACCACTTCGATAATAAAGCTAGGGCCACTAGCCTCAAGCTACTCGAATTCAACATGCGCTCTAAGATCATTGAAGATCTACCGTTCCCGGTGGGTACTGAACTTACTCGTGAACAAGTCGATGTGCTGAAGTCCTATAACCGTAGAGACGTTCAAGAGACGATTAAGTTTTACCGTGAAACACTTGGCATGATCAGTTTCCGTGAAGAGATGATGGTCAAGCATCCTGGGCGAGACTGGATCAATTTCAACGATACGAAAATTGGTAAAGAATACTTCGCACTGAAGCTCGAAGAAGCGGGTTTTGCATTGTATGACTTTGGTCCTAATGGGCGAACTCCAAAGCAAACCAAGCGTAATCAGATTGTACTGAAGGATGCGATTCTACCGTGGATCCAGTTTGATCAGTCTGAATTCAACCGGATTATGGATTGGCTTAAAGATCAGGTGATCACTGAGACTAAGGGCGTATTTAAGGATCTGACTGCAATCGTAAACAGATTCGAATTTGTCTTTGGCGTTGGTGGTATCCACGGTTCGATTGAATCAGAGGTATGCTATTCCGATGATGAATTCACGATTATCGATCTGGACGTATCCTCTTATTACCCGAACCTGGCGATTGCAAACAACTTCTTCCCTGAACATCTGGGCGAGGAGTTTTGTCATATTTACAAGCATTTGTACGAGCAGCGTAAAGGATATGCCAAAGGGACCGTAGAGAACGCCATGTTGAAGCTGGCATTGAACGGTGTCTATGGTGATTCGAACAACCAATTTAGTGTGTTCTATGATTCGCTCTACATGATGAAGATCACACTCAATGGTCAGTTACTGCTGTGTAAACTGGCTGAGATGTTATTCGAGATTGATCAGTTGCAGTTGATTCAGGTGAATACGGATGGTCTGACTGTTCGTGTGCCGCGTGATAAGGCTGATGTAGTCATGAGTATAGCGCAAGCATGGGAAAAGCTAACCGGGCTTCAGTTGGAACGTGCAGACTATCGGGCGATGTTTATCCGTGACGTAAATAACTACGTGGCACAGTACGAAGATGGATCAGTGAAGCGCAAGGGTGCCTATGAGTACAAGTTAGCCTGGCACCAGAATGCCTCCGCACTTGTGGTCCCCAAGGTTGCCGAGAAGGTACTGATCGAGGGGGTGTCTATCCGTGAAACGGTGATGAACTGGCCTGATGGGATGGACTTCATGCTTCGTACCAAGGTTCCTCGTAGTGGATATCTATCATTGGAACGTGACGGTAAGCAACACCAGTTACAGAATATTAGTCGTTATTATATTACTAAGAATGGTGGTAGACTATTTAAATGGCTTCCTCCTTTAAAAGGTAAAAACGAATGGAGGAAACTATCGATCAGTGCTGGTTGGAGCGTCTGTGTCTGCAATGACATGAAGGATGCGGATACTGATATTGATTATGAATACTACATCCGAGAGGTTGAAAAGTTATGTCTGAGTCTAGCGTAGTTACATATGAAGAAGTGAAGGATTTATTTGAATATGATCCTGAAACTGGAATTCTGACTAGAAATGCTAGGCCTGTTGGTACTAGACATAGTCTGGGTTATTTGAAACTAAAACTTAAAGGTAAAACTTATTTCGTTCACAGAATCATATTTCTGTATTGGTATGGTAGGTGGCCTGTTCGCATTGATCATATCAATCGAGATAAATCTGATAACAGAATATCTAACCTTCGGGAATGTTCACATAGTTCGAATAATGCGAATCGGCGATTAATGAGTAGTAATTCATCTGGGTTCAAAGGTGTACATTGGCAAAAAACGGCTAATAAATGGAGAGCACAGATCGGATATGAAGTCATAGGTCATTACGACAATAAAGAAGAAGCTGCTGATGCTTATGATAAAGCAGCAATTCAAAAATATGGCGAGTCAGCACTTACAAATAAAGAATTAGGGTTATCGTAATGTTAGAGAAACAGATTGAAGATAAGGTGTGCCGCTACGCCCGTGACAATGGGTGTCTAGCCTACAAGTTCACCAGTCCTGCTAGAGCCGCAGTACCCGATCGTCTCTTCGTATCGTCTGAGGGTCGAATCTGGTTTTGTGAGTTCAAGCGTACCGGGCAGAAACCTACACCTGCACAGAACCGCGAACATGAGAAACTGCGCCAGCATGAAGCTGTGGTGTTTGTGATCGATAATGTTGAAGATGGGAAGATCATGGTGGATCTGATGGTGACTGGAAAATGCTAACACCTGACCTACTCCACGATTACCAGAAGAAAGCTGTCAATTTCCAATGCACCCGTACTGAATCGATGCTCTGGCTCGATATGGGCTTAGGTAAGACAGTGATTACCCTCACCAGCCTATCCCATTTGATCCAGACTAAGTTTTTACGCGGAGTCCTCATAGTCGCACCCATTCGAGTTATCCGTCTTGTGTGGCGACAGGAGGCGGTTAAGTGGCAGCACACCGAGAACCTGAAATTCTCTGTCATAGCAGGCACCAAGGATCAGCGCACCCGTGCATTACTGAAGGATGCCGATGTTTACCTGATCAACTATGAAAATATGAAATGGTTAGCTGAAACGCTACAGACATACTTCATCAAAAAAGACCGACCTATCCCATTTGACGGATTAATCTGGGATGAAATTTCTAAGTGTAAAAACAGCACTACAAATCGAGTGAAAGCTGTCGGTAAGATCATTCAGCATTTTAAATGGATCACTGGATTGACTGGTACACCGGCCTCTAATGGCTACCGGGATCTACATGGTCAATTCTTGGTAGTCGATAAAGGGAAGCGACTGGGGACCAGTAAGACTGCATTTGAGACTCGCTTTTATCATCAAGCTGGACCTTATAAGAAAGTCCCTTATAACGATACTGAGAGTACGATTAAGCAGTTGATTGGTGACATTACTTTGGAAATGAGTGCGGAGGATTACAACCCTTTGCCTGATTTAGTGGTCAATGATATTGAAATCACCATGCCGCCAGGGTTACGTGCAAAGTACGAGTCGATGGAGCGTGATTTATTTTTGCAGTTAGACAGCGGCCAATCGAAAGAAGTGTTTAACCAGGCTTCGTTAATGAATACCTGCCTACAATTCTCCAACGGTGCTATTTATCCGATCAGTGGGATGCCAATGTGGGAACCGTTACATGACCACAAACTCGACGCATTAGAAGAGATTCTGGATGAATGTAACGGTAGTCCGGTGTTATGTGCTTATGCTTATCGATCCGATGCGCAACGAATCATGGAACGTTTTAAGAAACTGCGCCCGATTAATCTGACTGAATGTAAGTCTGAAATCAGTTTGAACAATGCGATGAAGCGGTGGAAGGATGGTGATTGTCAGTTAATGATCGGCCACCCTGCATCAATGGGTCATGGTATCGATGGACTACAAAAGAATGGTCACACGTTAGTCTGGTACGGTCTTAACTGGTCACTTGATCTGTACGAGCAGTTCAATGCGCGTCTACGCCGCCAGGGTCAAGGGATCCCCGTTATCTGCCATCGGATACTGATGCAGAATACACTGGATCAGGCTCAAGCAATGGCACTAGATAGCAAATCTGATACTCAACAGGCGCTCCGTAAAGCAATTAAAGACTACCGCCTGCAAAAATCCACTTGATCATGTAAAGCATCTGTACTACATTCATATTACGTTATCCGAGGAGAACTGAAATGAGAATGATTAGATATCCCGAATTAAGAGGACGCAAAGCGTTTAAAGATGGTCATGGTACTTATGCGAATCCATACGACCCGACTACTTTTAAATACGGACTTTGGTTGGAAGGTTGGTATCAAGCAAAAATGGAGTGTGCCAAATGACTGATAACACCTGGTACGCCGGGACAATTATCTTGGGCCTATTCCTATTCGCCGCTGCGCTAAACGATTACCTGGGGTAGAGCCATGTTTAGTCTTACACAGAAAGAGTTTGAGATGATGATGCGCTGCAATGACGCCATAAATTGCATGGTTGAATTTGGCGTGTGGGAGCGGATAGACGGCAAGCTAGTGTTCGTTATCCCAGAAGATGCAGCAGACCGCATACTTCAGCTTATAGATGAGGATCAGGAGATAGATGATGATGACTAAACAAGAGTACAAAGCCCTCAACAAGCTCATAGCGGACTGCGATAACTTCTTGGAGGGGCGCGCGCACTCAGACTGGGTGGAGCAGATTGCTAAAGATGCCGCCAAGCGCGCCGTGCTAGAGCGCCAAGAGTCTTTATATGACCGCTTGAAATTTGCCGGACTTAACTTAGTGGATGAGGAAGTATAACAATGAGTCTTAGCCCACCGAAAATTAACGCCAGAACACAGCAGCGTCAATTTGAAATCGAACAGATTTTCATTAAGCGCAGAGAAGAGATCATTGCCGATATCGAGGACTTAGAAAATAACGCTACCGATCTCGCCCGTAAATACGGCGTTGGTGAGCGGTCATTCCGGCGGTGGATGGAGCGTCTAGGCTACTGCCCGAACGAGCGGCATAAGAAGCGCAACGCCATGCGCAAAGGAACCAAGATGCCGCAGATAAACGTGAAGAAATCCCCGTATGATGACAAACCAAAAGCGGAGGCTG
>Ga0209962_1000207_pt1 | contig 19072 bp, 32 predicted proteins | sample SalPonA_C_H2O_MG_FD_185722 | JGI IMG/M metagenome (GOLD analysis project Ga0209962, IMG submission 185722) | Water microbial communities from South San Francisco under conditions of wetland restoration - Salt Pond MetaG R2A_C_H2O_MG (SPAdes)... | ecosystem: Environmental > Aquatic > Non-marine... | reverse complement strand
AAGCAGGTAAAAAAGCATGGCGTGACAAGAAGAAGTATGAAACGAACCCTAACAAGAAAGGTTCACCTGAACATACTGCTTGGTCTAAAGGTCACAACGATGCACGTGCTAAGTTTGTAAAGAAGTATGGTAGTAACGAAGAGAAGATGCGTTATGAGCAAGCTGATGAGCCTGCATCACCAGATGAAGCTTCTATGGCTATGGATCAAGCTAAGTTCATTCAGTATGTTGGCAAAGAAGTTATGGAGTATCTAGAAAAGGGTGAAGATTTCCCTGAGTGGATGCAAAATAAACTAAGCGGTCTACATGAGAAATGTAAAGATATGCACGCCGTTCTAAGTGGCGACTACGAAGACGATATGAGCGAAGCACGTAAGAATGCTGCCGCTGATCTATACTTCGACACTTACTCTGCGGCTGTACAGAAAGCACGTAAAGACGCAGAAAGCAAAGGTTACGAAGTAGACGAAGATGATTGGCACAATCAAGTTACAACTGGCCCAGGTAAGCCAGGACGTGGCAAGACTGTTCGCCATAACATCAAGCTAACTAAGAACGGCAAGCCTGTTCGAAAAGGTTTAGCTATTCAAGTCTACAACCGTGATACTGACAGAAATACTTACGAATTGAATTCATACGTTTCTTAAGGTGAAAGTTATGTGTCCATACACTTGGTTTAAAAATTTATTCAAACGTAAAAAAGAAGAAACTGTAGCTGAGGTCGTTGAACCTCAGCCAGTTGTTGAAGAAAAAGTTGTTGAAGAAATGGTCGTTGTTGAACTACCAGACTTCACTGAAATGACTAAATTAGAAATTGATATTTACGCTAAGTCAAAGCATGGTATAAAGCTTGATAGACGTAAGAAAAAAGATACTATGATTTCAGAACTCATTAAGCAAATCAAATAAGGAGAACTATTATGGCTCTATGGGGTGATACTGATACTTTGGCTGATGCACCTAAGTATCTTACCGATGCTGAAAAAGCACAAACTGTATTCGTTGACAGTGACGAAGCTGCTGTTGCTGCTAACCGTGCTAAAGGTCTAAAGACTGCTGGCTGGGTTAAGTACGAAGAATATGGCACTGGTCGTAAACGTGTAGAACCACTAGTTGCAATGCGCCGTTCTGCTGTTGAAGCAGGCGATGATGGTGTAACTGGTAACACTGCTGTAGAAGACGCTACTGTAGCAGATAGCTAATAACGTCTTATAAATATCTGCAAGGGGCGACTCTTGCAGATATTTTAGTAACTACACGGTGTTTTAGATGAAATTAGATGATAATAGTTTTTTGTTATATGCGGCAAAGAACTATGATATGAGAATTGCAGTAACCGCTGATGAATTTCACAATGACTTAAAGCGATTTCAGCATTTAAAAAGACTATTCAGACGCTATGAACATGATGGCGATCTAAAAGTACGTCTTATTCTCAATCATCTAACTATATTATATAATTGCTTTGGACCAGCTACTACGCATATGCTGTTCTTTAAGCTAAAGAGATATCATAAACATTTGAAACCGTTTGTGGTGTTTTTGAGTTACATGCCAGAGATAATTGAGTATGAAGACATAAGACTCAAAAGCTCTGACATACCACTAGATGAATACATAGTCAAGGAACTTAGGCAGATATGATTGTCGATCTATTTTTAGTATACCAATTTATTAAGCGATTAGCCACACCCTTTAACGAGTGGGAAGCATACAAGCTAGGTATCATTGACGAAAATGGTAATCTGCTTAAGAAGAAGAAAGACTTTACTAAAGTCAAAGAGCGACAAGCTTTTGGTCACTTTGACCTTATGGTTAGCAAGCTCAAAAAACTTCTAGAAAAGGTACCTGGTGGTAAAACACGTATTGCATCTTATGCAGCCGCACTATGGTTGATCAAGGAGAATGCTGAGATTGAGTCTCAAGCTAATACCTTGACAGAAGAACAGATGCAAGATAAACTTAACGATTATATGAGTATTGTTGAAAGTCATTTTGACCTAGATTCATTGTTTGAGAATGCGTTTGATGAAGAAGCTCCCGCAAACAGCGTTGGCTCTGGTAACGTTGCTGGTGTTGGAGTCGGACCTGATGGTGAACCCGGACTAACAACCTCTCAAATGAAAAAACACAAAAAGCGCAAACCACTCAAGCGTTTTGGAGATGTTTTAAAGGATAGTTAAAGATGACTGAATACGCAGACAGAAGATCAAGCGACATTCAATCAGTTAAAACTGATGTTGAAATTTTGAAGCGAGACGTATCTAATATTCATGCAACAATCAACAGATTAGATACCGCAATCGATAAGATTGCAGACGCTAGCAGTAACGTTTCTGAAATGCTGGCGGTGCATCAAAACTCACTCAATCGTGTGACTGAAGACATTGAAGAACGCAAACGAGTGTCAGAACGAAGCGCTGAGCTATTACATCGTAGGATCAGCGAAATGAAAGACGAAAGTGCAGAACATCATAGAATCAATCACGAAGCTGTGATGGGCAAACTAGACAAAATGGACGCAGAAGTTACAAAAGAACTAAAAACTGTGTCAGAACGTGTCTCTGTTCTTGAGAAATGGAAATGGTGGGTGATGGGTGGCTCATGGGCAATTGGTTTTGCTATCGCCTCTATCGCTAACGTATCAAAATTATTCGAATAATCCATTGACACACTAAGTACTCCTGTATATAATGTCGTTAAGACGTTTAATAATAGGAGTACTTAATGAATCTTATTGATCTAAAGTATGCTGGTATACTCTCTACACGTGTAGAAAGATTCTCTCTCAAATCTAACAATCCTTATCGTGCTAATCTACGCTGTCCTATCTGTGGTGACTCTCAGAAGTCTAAGGCTAAAGCACGTGGTTGGATTCTAGAGAAAGATAACTCTGCACTCTACTACTGTCACAACTGTGGCGCCTCTTTATCTCTACGCAACTTTCTTAAGTCTATTGATCACAACTTGTATAACGAGTATGTGGTTGATATTGCACTAGAGAAAGGTCTGAAGAAGAAAGAAGAACCTAAACTAAAGCCTCTTGATACGCTTGTAACTAAACAGCCTAGCTTCAAGAAGAAAGGTTCACCTCTAAAGTCTATCAAAAAGATCAGTGCTTTACAGTTTGATCATCCTGTACGTAAGTATATAGCAAAACGTGCAATCCCGACAAAAACTCACTACAAGCTTTACTATGCGCCTAAGTTCAATGCATGGACTAACTCACTTATTGCAGATAAGATGCCTACGAATCGTGATGAACCACGCTTAGTTCTACCATTCATTGATAAGAAAGGCGAAGTGTTTGGGTATCAAGGTCGAGCGTTTGCTAAAGACAGTATTCGCTATATCACTATAATGTTAGACGAAAACAAACCAAAAATTTTCGGTCTTGATACAGTCGATTTCAACAAGACTTACTACGTAGTCGAAGGTCCTATTGACAGTCTCTTTGTAGACAATTGCGTTGCTATGGCTGGTGCTGATGGTAACGGTAGTGGTCTTGAGAATACAGAGAATGCAGTCTTTGTCTTTGACAATGAACCACGAAATCGTGACATTGTAAGACGTATGGAGAAGTGCTTAGATGCTGGCTACAAAGTCTGCATTTGGCCTGAACATATAGAACAGAAAGATATCAATGATATGGTGCTCGCTGGTGTAGATAGCGCAAAGCTAAAGATGATTATAGACGTTAATACATATAGTGGTCTAGAAGGTAAATTACGAATGTCATTCTGGAAAAAAGTTTGACACTAAGGCATAATGAGGTATATAATGAGTGTAAATGCTATTCTTGCTGTAGATAAGAACTATGGCATTGGTTACGAGAACAATCTACCGTGGCCATTTTCAAAGAAAGATATGAAGTGGTTCAGTGACAACACACGTGGTCATGTTGTAGTTATGGGTCGTGCTACTTGGGAGTCATTGGGCAGTAAACCTCTACCGATGCGTACAAATGTTGTCATATCGAATCGTGAAATAGAAAATGCCGATTTAGTAGTCAGCGGAGACGTATCAGAGATCATAGAAAGACTAAGTAAAGAGTACAGTGGTCAATATATCTGGATCATTGGTGGCGCTAACATATATGAACAAGCGTTACCTTACTGTGATAAATTGTACTTGACAACTATGAAAGGTACATATATAACTGACACGAAAGTTAGCAAAAGACAGATTAGCAAGTTCCGAAAAGTTATTCATCGTGAAGAAGACGATGATTTGATTATTGAAATTAGAGGTCGTTAATGAAGCAATACCTTGAAGCTTTACGTTATGTTTTAGAGAATGGTGAAGACAAAACTGATCGTACTGGCATCGGTACACGTAGTCTATTCGGTTATCAGATGCGTTTCAATCTACAAGAAGGTTTTCCTGCTGTAACTACTAAGAAGCTTGCTTGGCGCTCAGTCGTTGGAGAGTTATTGTGGTTTTTAGAAGGTAGCAGTGATGAGCGCAGACTTGCAGAGATCACATTCGAGAAAGATCGCTCAGAATTAAAGGACAAGAAAACAATCTGGACTGCAAATGCAGATGCACAAGGCGTTGCACTTGGTTACACTAATAATGATCTTGAGAAACAGCTAGGACCAGTCTACGGTGTGCAGTGGCGCAACTGGGAAGACTACAATCCAGTCATGGAAGTCAACAACAGCATTGATCAGATTGCAGAACTTATCAAAGGTCTGAAAGAGAATCCTGATAGTCGTAGACATATTCTATCAGCGTGGAACGTATCAAAGATTGACAAAATGGCGCTTCCTCCTTGCCATACGCTAGCACAATTCTATATAATTAATGGTAAGCTATCTTGCCAACTCTATCAGCGTAGTGCAGATATGTTTTTAGGCGTACCCTTTAACATTGCATCGTATTCACTATTACTGCATATTCTATCGAAAATTTGCAAGTTAAAAGTGGGTGATTTTGTGTGGACTGGGGGTGACGTTCACATATATACTAATCACATAGAGCAAGTTAAGCAACAAATACAACGTGAAGAGCGTGATCTACCGAAGCTAGTGCTTCCAGAATTTGAAACTTTAGAAGATGTACTAAAATCAAAAGTGAGTGATTTTGTACTAGAAAATTACAACCCAATGGAGTCTATCAAAGCTCCTATGGCTGTCTGATATTTGATAGGAATAGAAATGATACAACCAATACAAGTAACCAAGCGAGACGGTTCAAAAGAACAGCTAGACATTGAAAAGCTACACAAAGTAGTCTTTCATGCATGTGAAGGCATTACTGGTGTAAGCCCTAGCGAAGTTGAGATTAAGAGTCAAATTCAGTTCTACAATGGTATGACTACTAAAGAGATTCAAGAGACTCTAATCAAAGCGGCATCTGATCTAATTTCAGAAGAGACGCCTAACTATCAATTCGTTGGTGGTCGTCTAATCAACTATGCGCTTCGTAAAGAAGTGTATGGTGAGTATAACCCATGCACAGTTAAAGAGCTAGTACAGCGTAATACTGATAATGGTTTCTATGATCCAGAACTTATCACGAAGTACACTGATGAAGAGTGGAATCGTATTGAGTCTTACGTTAAACATGACCGTGATGAAAATCTGACATACGTAGCAATGGAGCAATTGCGTGGTAAGTACCTAGTACAGAATCGTGTAACTGGTGAAATCTTTGAATCGCCTCAGATGTGTTACATTCTAATTGCGGCTACGCTGTTCCAAGATTACCCTCAAGATCAACGTATGTCAATTATCAAGGAATACTATGACGCTATTTCTTTGCACGATATATCTCTTCCTACTCCTGTTATGGCTGGAGTGCGTACACCACAGCGTCAATTCAGCTCCTGTGTCCTTATTGAAACTGATGATAGTCTTGATAGTATTAATGCTACTAGTAGTTCAATTGTTAAGTACGTAAGCCAGAAAGCAGGTATCGGTATCGGTGGTGGTTCTATTCGTGCGATTGGTTCTCCTATTCGTAAGGGCGATGCATTCCACACTGGTATCATTCCTTTCTACAAGATGTTTCAAGCGGCTACTAAATCTTGTTCACAAGGCGGTGTTCGTGGTGGGGCAGCGACTATCTACTACCCTATCTGGCACCTAGAAGTTGAAGATATGCTAGTGCTAAAGAACAACAAGGGTACAGAAGAGAATCGTGTACGTCACATGGACTACGGTGTACAATTTAACAAGTTGATGTATGAGCGCCTAATCACTGGTGGTGACATTACTCTATTCTCACCAAGCGATGTTCCTGGATTATATGAAGCATTCTTTGCTGATCAAGATAAGTTTAAAGAGCTATACGAAAAAGCAGAGCGCAATACTCGACTACGCAAAAAGACTATGAAAGCGGCAGAGCTATTCAGCATGTTCATGGAAGAGCGTAAGAACACTGGTCGTATCTATCTACAAAACGTAGACAATGCAAATGATCATGGTTCATTCTTGCCAGAGATTGCACCTATTCGTCAATCGAATCTATGTGCTGAAATCGATCTACCGACTAAGCCACTAAATGATGTTAATGATCCAGATGGCGAAATTTCGCTATGTACTCTAAGTGCTATTAACTGGGGTAACATCAAGCAAGTGTCTGACTTTGAGCGTGTATGTCGTCTTGCAGTACGTGGTCTAGATGCACTATTGAGCTACCAAAACTACCCAATTCTTGCGGCTCAACTAAGCACAGAGAAGCGCCGTCCAATTGGTGTTGGTATCATTAACTTTGCGTACTGGCTAGCTAAGCACGATCTAGATTATCAAAACATTGATCAAGCTGGTCTAGAGCTAGTAGATGAATGGGCAGAAGCATGGTCTTACTACTTGATCAAAGCGTCTGCTGATCTAGCGGCTGAACAAGGTGCTATTTCTGGCGTTATGGAGACTAAATATGGTCACGGTATCACGCCTAACATGACGTACAAGAAAGATGTTGATGATCTAGTTCCACATCAAGAGCGTATGGACTGGGCAGGACTACGTGAGCAGTTAAAAGATACTGGTATTCGTAACTCGACTCTAATGGCTCTAATGCCTGCTGAGACAAGCGCACAGATTGCTAATGCTACTAACGGTATTGAGCCACCTCGCTCTCTAATCAGTGTGAAGCAATCTAAGCACGGTGTTCTTAAGCAAGTCGTACCTGAGTACAAACGTCTTAAGAATAAATATGATTTACTCTGGGATCAAAAATCACCAGAAGGCTACTTAAAGATCATGGCTGTACTACAGAAGTACATTGATCAAGGTATCAGCGTCAACACAAGTTACAACCCAGCTTACTACGAAGACGAAAAAATACCAATGAGTTTGATGCTACAGCATCTACTAATGTTCTACAAATATGGTGGCAAACAACTTTACTATTTCAATACTCACGATGGACAAGGTGAGCTAGATATTGATAAAATGAGTGAAGAACCTCTACCACAAGGTGAAGTTGATGATGGTCACTGTGAAAGCTGTACAATTTAAAGTCTAATAACCATTGACAACCTGCCTCTGATCTGATAGATTATGCAGGTTGTTAATCCCAATAAGAAGAGGACTACTATGAGTGTTTTTAACACTGAGAATAAAGCTGATCACACTAAAGTCACTGCATTCTTGGATCCCAGCGGCGGTCCTACCATTCAGCGCTATGATACGTTGAAGTACAAGCAATTTGACAAGCTAACTGATAAGCAACTCGGCTTCTTTTGGCGTCCAGAAGAAGTTGACATTTATCAAGATGCAAAAGACTTTAAGGGTCTAACAGAACATGAGCAACATATTTTTACATCGAACTTGAAGCGACAGATTCTACTCGACTCTGTGCAAGGTCGTGCTCCTGTAGAAGCGTTTGCTCCTATCGTATCGCTACCTGAGATCGAAAACTGGATTCAAACTTGGACATTTTCTGAGACTATTCACAGCCGTTCGTACACACACATCATTCGTAACGTGTACAGTAACCCATCAAAAATCTTTGATGAAATGATGGATATTGAAGAGATTGTTGATTGTGCTGGTGATATCTCTAGATACTACGATGAACTAATTGAAATGAGTTCTTGGTACAATCTTCTTGGTGAAGGTACTCATACTATTATTACTGATGGTGGTGATTACCCAAAAACTAAGACAATTTCTCTGTATGAATTGAAAAAGTTGTTGTGGCTAACACTAATGAGTGTTAACATTTTAGAGGGTGTACGCTTCTACGTTTCATTTGCATGTTCTTGGGCATTTGCAGAACTTAAGAAGATGGAAGGTAATGCTAAGATCATTAAGCTAATTGCACGTGATGAGAACTTGCATCTAGGTTCTACTCAGCTACTTCTACGTACTCTAAAGAAAGACGATCCTATCTTTGAGAAGATTGCAGAAGAGACTAAAGAAGAAGCAACTAAGATGTTTGTCGATGCAGCTAACCAAGAGAAAGCTTGGGCGCAGTATCTATTCAAAGATGGTTCAATGATTGGTCTAAATACTGAGCTACTATCATCTTATGTTGAGTGGATCGCTACTAAGCGTATGAAGAATGTTGGTCTAGAATCACCATACGATGTCAAGAGCAACCCACTACCATGGACTAACAAGTGGATCAGTGGAGCAGACGTTCAAGTTGCACCGCAAGAAACAGAAATCACTAGCTACGTAAGCGGTGGTACAAAACAAGACGTATCACAAGATACATTCAAAGGATTTTCGCTATGACAATTGAGATTTGGGGTAAAGAGAATTGCCCACATTGTACACAAGCTAAAGCATTCGCAGAAGCTAAACAACTGGACTATACATACAAACAACTAGGCGTTGACTTTACACGTGAAGAAGTATTAGAAGCGTTTCCAGGCGCACGTACTTTTCCACAGATCAAAGTGAATGATGAACCTATTGGTGGCTATGTGGAGTTCCAGAAGTTGTATGGATAAGTGGCAAGACGCTTACATGAAAACGGCAGAGACTTTCGGGTCTCTGTCAACTGCTAAAAGACTACAAGTTGGTTCTATTGTAGTTAAAGATAATCGTATTATATCTATCGGCTACAATGGAATGCCTAGCGGGTGGGATAACGAATGCGAAGAACCTGTTAGATTGCCACACTGGGCAGACAGTATAAACGCAATACCAGAAACAGATAGACATATATACGTTGAGTACAAGACAAAGCCTGAAGTAATACATGCAGAAGCAAATGCGATTGCTAAGCTAGCAAGATCACATGAAAGCGGGCTTGGTGCTGATATGTACATTACTCATGCTCCCTGTATTGAATGCGCTAAGCAAATCTATAGCGCTGGGATTAATAAAGTATTCTTTAGAAATCATTATAGATCAACAGATGGTATCGGATTTCTAAAGAAATGTGGTGTGGAGATAGAACAAATATGAGTCGATACGAAGAGCGTTGCATTTTTTGCGATACTGACTTTATTGTAGAATTTGATATGTCCGATGTTGAGTTGGAGTTTTGTCCATCATGTGGACAGAAGTTGCCAGATGAACTTGATCTTGATGAAGACCGTGTGCCAGAAGACTGGGACGAATGGGATGATTCAGAGGACTAACTATGTGGTATTATGGTGAAGAAGTGTTCACCAGTGATATGATTGAAGATTATGTTGGATTTGTTTATGTGATCACTGATTTGAGCAATAATAAAAAGTATGTCGGTAAAAAGCTATTCAAGTCTAAGCGCAAGCTACCGCCTCTTAAGGGCAAGACTAGAAAACGTACTAAGATAGTAGAGTCAGATTGGCAGACCTACTATGGGTCTTCAGATGAAGTGAAAGCACTAGTCGAAGAGCGAGGTGGAGAAGCTTTTCATCGTGAGATTATACATCTATGTAAGTCGAAAGGTGAAATGTCTTATCTAGAAGCCAAAGAGCAGTTTGATCGTGAAGTACTGCTATCAGAGGAGTACTACAATGGTATTATCAACTGCAAAATTCATAGAAGTCACGTTAAGTCGTTGATTTCTAAAGAGGATTAATTCCTTGACAAACCTCTCAAAGATGTTACAATCAACCTGTAATTGATTCTTTGAGAGGTTTTTTTATGAACAACGTAATCTGTGTCGGCGGTCGTAAGAAAGAGCGTGAGATTGCACACGATGTAGTTGCTTGGTGCATTAACAAAATGATGCCCCGTATGAAAACCCTAGATATTGAAGTAGAGTTTGAAAAGCTTGATGTGTTCGGCTACTGTGCTTTAGGTGATACTAATCGTGAGTTCACTTTGAGTATTCAGAAAGGTCTGAGTCTCTACGAGCTAGTCAGTACTATTTGCCATGAAATGGTGCATGTTAAGCAGTATGCACGTAAAGAGTTGCGCTATGTTAAAGGTGCGACTATGTGGAAAAAGAAATCATACGTTAATGTTGACTACAACGATGCCCCTTGGGAGAAAGAAGCATTTGGTCTTGAAGACAAGCTAGCGGCAGAGTGTTTACGTGATATCAAAATAGCTATTTAGGGGGTCACAATGAAAGTTAAGAAACGCAATAGTGCTATGATGCTAAATTTGAGTAAGAATGTTGTAAAGTCTAAACCAGTTGCTGGTCTGCCTAAGACGATACTAAAGAATCTCGAAAAGAATGGGGAACTGTGATGTACGTAGAGCTAATCGAAACTACTGTTTGGAAAGACAATCCTAACATGCCTAATCACACTTACTACTTGAATGATGCTGGTAAGTGTATCGCTTATCGTAACGTCAAAGACGGTAAACTTACTTTCTTCAAAAGCCCAATGATGTTTAGTAAGAAGCTACGTAAATTTAAAACCAAAAAACTTAAGGAAATGCCAAAATAATCCTTGACTCTATTTACGTATCTGTTAGAATTACACTGTAACGTTGATTGAGAGAGATTGATTATGAAAAACGAAATGAATGCACTACTCGAAGCCATTAAAGCTGACTACGCTGAGAACTTCCGTGATATGGGTGATCCAGATCGCCGTGAGATTCGTGATCGTATGTATGCAGAGTTCTGTGATAAGCTGACTGTTGAAGAAGGTCGCAAGTACATCAAAGTGATTGCGAATCGAAGCGTTTGGGGCTTCATTATGAAAGAAGATGACAAGAAGTTTCGTAAAGGTGACATTCTGAAAGCTGCAAGCTACAGCGCTCCTGCCCGTAACGCTGCACGAGGCAACATCATTGACGGTGGTTACACTGTTCGTTGGACTGGTCCTCTTTACCTTTAATAGTGAGATTGATTATGAAACAGTACAATGTAGAAGTTCTAAAGAAAATGATTGAAAATAATCAGTACAACATCAAGATGGGTCAGAAGTCTTTGATGGGCTACCTCAAGTGTGATTATCCTGAGCGTGGTGAGTATCTGTATGATCGCATTGCTGATCTTGCAATTGCTAATCGTAAGTTAGGTGCGCTGATTGAGAATGATGGTGTAGCAATGGAAGGTGTTGACGTTGATGTGATGCAATACTCTGCTACTGCTGGTGCTGATACTTCTTGGTGGGGTTAAGAAATGAAAAATAGATACGGAAAAGAATACTGGTTTGAGCGAGTAGAAGACAACACTTATCGTTTTCACATGGAAGAAGACGGAACAAAATACATGCGTATGGGTGGACGTGAAGGTCAAGAGAAAATTGATATGGAAGACCTTGGGTTCTTTGATCCCTCGGGTGGTCCATTCGTTTGTGTCGGAAAAAGAATCTTCTGGAATGAGATACTTGGCGGTGATAAAGGTGAAGCGTTTTTGACGGTCAAACGTATAATGAGCCGGGAAGATGGTATCTTCATAGAGGTTTAGATATGAAATACGCTAGTGTAAAATTCAACAATGGTAATGGTGCTCTACTATGTAATGGTTGTAGGACTATTATAGCTTATGGCCATGACCATCAAGATCGTCTACACTTCTGCGAATCATGTTCCGATGTTTTGCTACAGCATGATCGATACCTGTATCACAAGGTACGTATCTGGAAAGATCAGAACAAAGCACTTGATGAACTAGCAGAACAAGCACAGGAATTGGGCCTTGAATAAGATGAAACAAAAGCTAGCTAAGATGGGTAAGCTTGCCTTTCTGTTTTTCTTTCTTAAGGGTCTACTCTGGCTAATCGTACCCGCACTAATGTTATATATCGAGGTGACTTATGACTAAATCAACTTTTCGTGTTTTCTGTCAAGCTATGTGGTACGCACACGTTGAAGAGCATGAGGCGTGGATGGGCTTTCTACCAACTTATAGCTCAGATGTTTACTTCAATCGTCACAAGTGGATGCTAAAATCACTATATAAGTCATGTGGAGGGGATTTGACCTTCTTGACTAAACTAGGGTGACATATGAAAGTGTATCTAATTATGTTTGGTGTTGTAGCCACGATGGGCTTGGGTGGTTATCTTTATTACAAAGACACTCAAGCTACCATATCAACACTAGAACAAAATAACGCAAAGCTTGAAACTTCGATTGTTATTAATGAGCAAACAATCAGCAATTTAGACCAAGCTAATAAGCAACTACAATCTATCTATGAGCAGGTAGATGCAGACTATCAAACTATACGTAGACAGAATGATGTTTTAGTAGAGAAGCTAGAGAGACACGACATAGGAGTTCTAGCGGCGGCTAAGCCTGTACTGGTAGAGCGTATAATCAATAACGCAACTGATAACGTCAATCGTTGTTTTGAATTGTTGTCTGGTGCAGAACTAACTGATAAAGAGAGAGGTGCAGAAAGTGCAAATGCGTTTAATAGCGAGTGTCCTTGGCTTAAGCCTACTCCTTAGTGGTTGTTCTCTATTTCAGACTACAGATCAAGTAGAAATAACTACTAAGCCAGTGAATAAGCCTGTACTGGTTGTAGCAAGTCCAGATGAATTGAATCTACGCAATGTAGAGTGGATCATCATTACTAAAGATAACTATGAAGAAGTCTTTGCAGAGGTAACATCTAGCGGAAGGCCTCTTGCATTGTTTGCTTTAACGGACAAGGGCTACGAGAATCTAGGGCTTAACATAAGTGACATTCGTGCTTATATAGAGCAACAGCAAGCCATGATAAATGCGTATAAACTTTATTATGATCAATCCGAAAAGGTGCTTGACAAAGCTGTTGTAATAGAGTAATATATCTAAAACTATGAAAAAGGTGATTAAAGTATGAAACCAATTAAAAACACAGTATTCATTCGTAAGTTAGAGGCAGAAAAGAAGACTGCTGGCGGTCTGATCATTCCGGGCAGCGCAAGCGACAAGATGCTCCCTGCTGGTCAAGTTCTTGAAGCTGGTCCAGAGTGTGAAAACGTAAAACAAGGTGATAAAATCTTTTTGAAGTGGAACGAAGTATATGCAGTACATTGTAATGGTGTAGATGGATTTCTAGTTTCAGAAGATTCAGTATTGGCTATTATCTAAGGAGAATTATATTATGTTGTCTAACCCAAAAGATCGTGCAAAACTACTTGATGGTATCAAAGAAATGTCTAACTCTATGACACGTGTAGACGCTGAGAAAGACTTTCAGAAAGACGTTATTGCTCGACTAGCAGATGAACTAGACCTTGAGAAGAAGCACATTCGCAAGCTTGCACGTATCTATCATAAGCAGAACTTTAACACAGTTCAGCAAGAACAAGAAGAGTTGGTAGAATTGTACGAATTGATTACGGGTAGTTCAGATGAATAATTATGGACCAAACAATTACACGATCACTTACACAACGGGTGGCACTGAGTTTTCTAATAGCTTTGAAAGCTATACTATTAATCTCAGTGATTTTGATTTCACTTCTGGTTATAGCACCACTTACGTTGATAGTGCTAGCTTATCTGGAATTGGGTTTTATGATCGAATCGATAGAGAATTCGATTTGACATACACCAGTGAATCCGATTATACTGATGCTAAAGCAATGCTAAAGAGTATCGGTATTTTGAAAGATGTTTAACTTTATTGTTTGGCTAATTAAATTTGCACTAGTGCTTGGTGGTCTATACTGGGCACTAGTGATCGCAATGTTTCTAATCGCAACAATCTAGGTACAATATGCGTATTGAAAATGATGTAAAACTTGACTACTCAAATGTCTTGATTCGACCTAAACGAAGCACTCTAAGTAGTCGTAAAGAAGTTGATCTAAAGCGATCATTCACGTTTCGTAACTATGTTCCAACGTTTCCCGACAATGTAAAAGACATTAGCTATACTGGTGTGCCTATTATGGCCGCTAATATGGATGGTGTTGGTACGTTTGAAATGGCTGACACTCTTGCGGAAAAGGGTGCGTTTACTTGCTTAGTTAAGACGTACACTGTAGAAGAACTAATCAACTTTTTTGATGGTAGAACTAGTCGCACAGAAAACGTTGCTATGAGTATCGGTATCACAGACGATGATTACTACAAGTTTGGTGAAGTTTACAATGAAGTTGCCGATGCTTTAAAGTATGTCTGCATTGATGTTGCTAACGGCTACTCAGAGCGTTTTGCTGACTTTGTACGTGACTTTAGATTTGACTTCCCGAATATTATAATCATTGCAGGTAACGTTGTTACAGGCGAAATGACGGAGGAACTTATTCTTGCTGGAGCTGATATTGTCAAAGTGGGTATTGGTCCCGGTTCTGTTTGCACTACTCGCATTCAGACTGGTGTTGGGTACCCGCAGTTATCCGCAGTCATTGAGTGCGCTGATGCCGCTCATGGTCTTGGTGGACACATCATTGCTGATGGCGGTTGTACTTGCCCTGGGGACGTAGCTAAAGCGTTTGCTGGTGGTGCAGACTTTGTAATGCTTGGCGGTATGCTTGCTGGACACGATGAAGGCGGCGGCGAAGTAATTACCAAATACTATCAAACAAACGAGCTTGACTTTAGAATATCTAAAACCAAGCCAAACGTTGAAGAGAAAAAGTTTGTACAATTCTACGGTATGAGTAGTAAAAGTGCAAACAACAAACACTTTGGTGGACTAAAGGACTATCGTTCAAGTGAAGGTAGAACTGTACTAGTTCCGTACCGCGGAGCAGTAATGAATACTGTACAAGACATACTAGGCGGTGTGCGTAGTACGTGTACGTATGCGGGTGCTAATACGCTTAAACAACTTAGTAAATGTACAACGTTTGTTCGTTGTACCCAAACACACAACGGTGTGTACGAAAAATCAACTATAGGTAATTAATATGAATTTAAGACCGCTACATGATAAACTTATTATCAAACTCCAAGAAGCGGAAACACAAACAGCCGGCGGACTCATTATTGCAAATGCAAAAAATGAAGGCATTGTTAAAGCTGAAGTACTAGCGTCTGGTCCAGGCACTTACGACAGTAAAGGAAACTTTATTGAAGTTAGCACAAAGCCAGGTAGTACTATTCTTGTTAACAATATGGCCGGACAAAAATTTAAACACGACGAAGTAGAATACGTTACAATATCAGAAAACGAAATAGTTGCGGTTTTATCGTGATAAATAAATGCGTAACGCCGCAAGGGTTACGCTTTTAATCTTGCTTATATAAAAGGAGAAAACAAATGACAAGACTAACAACTCTAGACCTACCTCAACTACACAGAGCTACTATTGGCTTTGACAGACTATTTGAACAGCTTGACAGAGAGTTTGCAAATAGTAAATCAACAGGGTATCCTCCATACAACATTGCACAAATAAACGACGATGAGTTTATGATTACTCTTGCTGTCGCAGGTTTCGGTATGGATAACTTAGACATTACTAAGGACAAAAATATCCTACGTGTAGAAGGTACATCTCCTAAAGGGGGTGAAGAAGTAATTTATCTACATAAAGGAATTGCTAATCGTAATTTCCGTAGAGAATTTACACTTGCTGATCATGTTGATGTAGTTAGTGCTGGCCTTGAACACGGTATGCTTAACATCCATCTAAAACGTGAAATTCCAGAAGAACTACAACCTAAGAAAATTGCTATTACAGACTATAATGGTACTGTACAAAACGCAATCGAAGGCAAAGTAGAAAGCGAGTAACTGTCTAGGGGGAGGAAACTCCCCCATTTTACAACCAAAGGAGACAACATATGAGTACGGCAACTGATGTAGTAATTGACGAAAAGATTGCAAATAAAATTAGTGAACCAACAAAGTATAATGTAATATTTTTAAATGATGACCAAACTCCGATGGACTGGGTTATTGATCTTCTAACAGAAATCTTTAAGCATAGCCAGGATTCTGCAAAGCGTCTTACACTTACGGTACATACAGAAGGAAGTGCTGTTGTAGGAACATATACCCACGAGATTGCCGAACAGAAAATGACAGAAGCAATTAATGCAAGCCGCAGCAACGGCTTCCCACTTAGAATTAAAATGGAGACAGAATGACAAGTTTAAAAGAACTAACAAAAGATCATCACACAAACGCAGAACGACAAGAGTTTGTTAATGTGTTAATGAGCGGAAATATAAATCCAAAATTTTATGCAATTTATCTTTTTAATCAGTTTACAAAGTATTCTTTACTAGAAGATTTGATAGCAGCTAATATTCCATCAAGTCGAGGACTATTTCAACAGATCGAACGTAGATATAAAATCCATGACGATTATATCGAACTATGGGACGATCCTGCTAATCCTCCAGAATTACTGGAAGCTACCCACAAGTATATGCAACGCTTAATACAGTTTGCTACAGACGATAAAACAGATAAAAATTTATTACTTGCTCACATGTATGTCCTACATATGGGTGATCTAAGCGGTGGACAAATGATAGCTAAGAAAGTTCCTGGTGAAGGAAGAATGTATAAATTTAATGAAGATACAGAAGTACTTAAAGATAAAATTCGAGAACTTCTTGCAGGTAAAGAAGGACTTTTAGCAGAAGAATCGAAGTTTGTGTTTAATTGTGCAACTGAACTTTTTCAAGAACTTATGGAGCTAGACATTGAGCATTATTTGGAATCATCTGATTAATTGTCAGAACGAAATTATTAAACTGTTTGACCATTATGCAACAGAATACGAAGAACCAGGTCTTGCTCACTTTAATAACGATAGTTGGATCAACCGTGTTTGGCATAGCGATAGTGTGCGCAGGGCGCATATTGATGTCGTAGACGCACGTGACACTAAAGGACTGTGGATGATGCATGTAACTGTAATGCCGCAGTTAAACAACGATGCACCTATCTTTGGGTTTGATGTTATTGCAGGCAAAAACAAAATGACAGGTGCTTTCCTTGACTTTAGTGCAAGCTCTAATCCAGATCATCCTATGATGCACGGCTACGCTGATAGTGTAGCCGAATTTATTCCCAAGAAGAAACGCGAACTTCCTGACTGGGCAAAGAACATCTTCTCAGACCACATGCTTGCCGCAGGCAATGTAAACACTGAAGAAGAAGCAGTTGCTATTATTCAACTGGCACTTGACAATCTACAAGCATACTTTGAAGAAGTATCAGAGTATACGGGACACGGAGAGCCTGAGGCAGTTAAGGAAGCACACAACTACTATGCACACAATCAGCAACAGAATCCGCATACGCCTAGAACAATGAAGAGTCTAGGACTAAACGAGGACGATGTTGACTTGTTCTGTCGTGACATGTTGTTCCCTAAGATTGCATAAATACTTAAAATAAATTAGGAACCAGCTAATGCGATATAGAGAACTTATAACAGAAGCAGCAGACTCAGCAAAACTTAAACATGGATCTACTAGAGGACACATGGGAGAGTACATAATAGGAAGTGCAGTAGTTGCAAAACTAATTGCAGGCGAGGATTCTATTAGTGCTGAAAATGTTAAAACAGTTATGACACAAACTTCAGCAACAGATAATCTAAGTCATACATTTGAAGGTGTTGACGGTGATGTTATAGAATTTGTAAACATTATTAAAAATCAAAAAAATATCAACGATGCTAAAGATGTAGAGGCGTTAGCAACTGACATGCAATCTGAAATACAAGGTGCAGTAAAGTTTGCTAACAGTGATGTAGTTGCTAAAAAATGGTCGAGGCTAATTGCAAAAAACGGAAAACCTGATAGAGTTCTTGTTAAGGCAGCAGGCGAAGAAGATCAAAGCGGCACTAAGGCTGACATATTCTTAATTTATGTTAAGCCCGATGGCACAGAAAGAACTATTAAAGGATGGAGTTTGAAAACGGGTAGTAATCTAATCGGACAAGCATCTCCTCGTACATTTAAAAATATGCAAGTATTTTTTAAAGAAATGGGTATAGATCTAGAGCCAATTGAAAACTACGAAGAAAATCCAGCAGAGCATGTTGTTAACATTATGAAACAAGTTAGTAACGAACTAAACACGTTAACAGCCGGTGACGACACTAACAAAGAGATGAAACTAATAGATCGTGTAGCAGGGTTTATGGACGAACATCTTACAAAAAAAGATCCAAGAGTGTATATTGTAAATTTAGGAAAAGGCGATTATTCTGCACAAACTATACGAAAAATGCGTCAAAATCTTGATAATGTTAACCTTGAAACAAGTTTAAAACTTTCTGGTAGACCAACGTTTTATGTTCATTCAGTTGGCAATCAAAAGAATTTTCTCTTTATGATTAGATATTCTTATAGCGCACCGAGAATTGATTCTAAAGGTAAACGAAAAGCAGAACGACACAAATTAGTAGTTGAAACAGGGCCTTTGTTTAAAGTACTAGGAACTATATCAACTAAGGATGTTGAGCAGGAAGACAACCCAATTAATCCAAACGCTACTATATAAAAAAAGCACCGCAAGGTGCTTTTTTTATGTTTAGTTGAAATAACACATAAATACCTTAGCGAACATGAATCAAGGACTGGAGTTATGGGGCCGAATTTACTTCTTGTTAACAACAAGCCCGTAGAGGAAAAAATATTAAACACGTTACTTAAAGATTTAGGAAACGTAATAGTAGAAACTGGCATAACAGGTGCAAGACAACGCATGGAATCAACTGCGATAGATCTTGTAATCATTGATATGAACAGTCAAACCGACTTGGGTATAATGCTCTATGACGAGATTAGACTCAAGAATCCTAATCTAACAGCAATTATTCTACTCGGCGACGAATCTACAGAAGAAGATGAAATACATGCGTTTG
>Ga0209962_1000200_pt1 | contig 19463 bp, 22 predicted proteins | sample SalPonA_C_H2O_MG_FD_185722 | JGI IMG/M metagenome (GOLD analysis project Ga0209962, IMG submission 185722) | Water microbial communities from South San Francisco under conditions of wetland restoration - Salt Pond MetaG R2A_C_H2O_MG (SPAdes)... | ecosystem: Environmental > Aquatic > Non-marine... | reverse complement strand
TAGATCAAATAAAAGCGCGCTTATCTGAAATCGTTAATCAAAATTTCGATCGCGCTTTAAATATTCGTAATTTAAAAGCCGAACTAGATTTTAAATAAAGTCGAAACCGGCGATTAATCGCCGGTCTACCAATTTGGCGAATTGGTACTGATGAAGACTAGCCAATATCAAAATCGGAGAATCAAACAATGAATTTTTATCTTTTAAATCAGACCGGCGAAATCGTTTTTAAAACAGATGACAAAAACGATGCTTATCAATATCAGACGCGCGTAGAACCTAATACGCGATTAATTGATTCCATTAAATTGGCATCGGAATTTAAGCCGGCCTTGCTTGCTGAGTTTGAAGCGATCCAGTCAGTTTATCCGTTTTATACTTGGATCGATTCGCGCTCTGAGTTATCCGGCGAGCCTTGCTACTCTATCCGGACAAAATCAGGCGGGTACGTTGGATACTTATACGGGATATCCGCCGGATATAAGGCGGACCATAATAAGGCTCTTTTTGCGGATATGGTTAATGACGCGCGCGCTTATCAAAAACTAGATACGCGTTTAAAAATTGAACAATCGATCGCGCGTAAATTTATCCGCCTTGCTAAAAAGGCCGGATATGTAAATTTTGACGCGTACGACGGCGCCTCGCGTTTATCTAATGACGTTAAACGGATAACCGAGCGCGGTTTGATCGATTGGGCGTATCAGTGTGACGCCGGATCAATAACCGCGTTAAACGGGAAAGGAGACCGTTTAACGGCCTATTTTGTCGGCGGGAATGGTACAGACGCGTTAAGCGATCTTGGCTATAACGAATCGAACCCAGACCGCGCTGAAATTGAGCAATTACTATTCGAATATTCGGACGCATTAGTTGAGAAATATTTCGCGCTACTTTAAGTAGCGCTTTATCTAAAACCGGAGTTTTAAAAATGGATAACAAATTACATTTAATAGAAATTGAAGCGATCGAAAATAGCGGTTTTGCTGTTTTGGAATTCGACACCGGCGAAACGATGCAGATCGAATTTGACTACGACATCGAAACCGAATTTGAGTGGCGTTTTTGCGAATACACTGGACGGGATCTCGAGATCCCTTTCCCTGTATATGTCGTTAACGATAAAACCGCGGACGCGGTCTTATATAGCGACGGCGGCGCGCCTATTGATACGGTCGACAATTTCGGTCCGGATTATTGGTCCGAATCGGCTTTACTGATAATTGAAAAACGTTTAAACGCATAAAATCTTAAAAGGTATTTAAAAATGAAAATGTCAAAACTTAAAAATTTGCTTAATACTTTAGACCACACCAACGGCGCTAAAATGGTCGCGGACCTAAAACAGGTTTTGCCTATGTTATTAGCGACCGAAAACCCAAATGGCCATTGGGTCAAATTCGGCGAAAAGTTTTTAAACTTTTTGGAAACCGGAAAACCGGCGTTTTCTATTTTTACAGAAGGTAATTCAAAACTTCCGTTTTTGAGTTTTTCTAGCATGCCGTTTATCTCATGCCGCGGCATGGGGTCATGTGAAGACTTTTGCTATTCAATTAAAGCTTGGAGATATCCGGCCGCGTTTTTTCGCATGCTACAGAATTTCATCCTTCTGCAGACCTATAACGGCCGCGAATACCTTTTAAGCGCTTTAATTGATACGTTGGACCGGCCCAAATTTAAAGCGCTCGAGCGCGTCGATTTTCGCTTATATGTGGACGGCGATTTTAATAGCGAATTCGAGGTGGGTTTTTGGTTTAGCGTTTTAATGCAAAACCCAAAACTTCGCGCCTATGGTTACTCAAAATCGTTCGCTGAAATATTGGCCTATTTCGAAAACGGATATACCGCGCCAGAGAACTACGTTCTAAACGTCTCGAGCGGTCATAAGCATACAAGCGCGACCGTTGAACAGGTAAAAGCGCTTCCAATAACTCGAGGCGATTTTATCGCGGTAAAAATAAGCGACAAAAACTTAAAGCCGAAAACGCGCGAATATCGCGAGGCGGTAAAAACGGCACACAATGGAAATGGTTTTGTTTGTCCTTCCAAATGTGGCGAATGTTTAGCGACCGGTCACGCGTGCGGAATAAAGTCTATTTCTAAACCGATTCTAATTGCGGTCCATTAATTCGCATTAAATGCGGATTAATTCGGATTAATTACATTTAATTAGGTGCAAATAGGAAAATATTTCTATGTTTATCTTTGAATTGTTTTATTTCTTTCTTTTAGCGTTTTTATCGCTGTTTAATTAAGCGCTTAAACGCGTATTAAATCTAAAGGCCGGTATTGTTTACCGGCCTTTTTATTGGGCAATATCCGGCCCTATTAGGTGCTTTATAGCGCTCTGGTATGTAATCGCGAGAGCGCCTCAAATCCGCGCTCTGAGGCGCGATCTTAGCGGGAGCCTTGATAGCGTATAGGTTTACATCGATCGTGGCACAGTGTGGCTATTTGACCCCTTCCCGTGTGGCACGTCACTTCCCCTATGTTTTCGAGTCGATTGGATCTCGAGCGATGTGATCTAATACTTTAGTCTATATTAGACTAAAGTATTAGAAGCGGGTGTCATTATGAATCTCGCTCACATTGTGACCGATGCATTGTGCATCGCACAAAATAGAACGCGCGTTCTATTGGTATATTACCCATCCCTAATGTGGATAACTTTATCCACAGGTTTTCAATTCTGTGGATAACGTTTTCCACCTGTGGATAACTTTATCCACAGCCTGTGGATAAAAATCAGAAGTTATCCACAGCCTGTGGATATCCTGTGGATAAGTCCCACGGGGGAACCCGATTTTATCCACAGGGTTCGGTCCCCCAACCACACAAAATTTTGTGTAGAATTTTAGAAATGCCACACTGTGACACACAAAATTTTGTGTAGAATTTTAGAAATGCCACACTGTGACACACAAAATTTTGTGTAGAATTTTAAGATAGCCACTGTGTGACTACGAGTTAACGACCAAACAGACACCCCACCCCCATCCAAAAAAGGTCTACCCGAGATAAAACAGTCGAATCTCATATATTTTTGAGAAATTTTGACACGATGGTCACGATGTGCTACCGCTCAGTTCTCACTTTCAGTTTTTTAGTGTTATTCTTCCCTACACTGCGCTTAGCACCAAATACAGGAAGCCCCAACCATGCCAGTACACTCCACACACCCAGAATATGAGTTGGCACTTGATCAGGTTCGTACGACTCGCGATGCGTGTGCTGGTCAAAAAGCTATCAAGCAAGCCACGACCCGTTACCTCCCCCAGTTCACACCGGCCGATGCTGAGCGTTACGACAAGTACCTGCAACGCGCGTATTACGTGAATGTGGTTGGGCGTACGAAGTCGGCATTGATTGGTGCGATTTTCAGACGCCCGATTAAGGCGGATTTGCCGGATTCGATTGAATATCTGTTGGATAACGCGAACGGTCAGGGTATGTCGCTTGAGCAGATCGCGAAACTTGCTTGCGATGAGATCCTTGAGACGGGGCGTTACGGCTTTTTAGTTGATTACCCGCAGGTTACGTCAGGTGCGTCATTTGCGGATGTTCAGGATCTGCAGTCGAACATTATCGGGTACTCGTTCGAGCGCATCATCAACTGGGACACCGAGGTGATTCACGGTCGTGAGACGTTAACGATGGTGGTGTTGCTTGAGGAGCGTAAAGAGTACCACGACCGGTTCACATGGACGGTTGAGCCACAGTACCGAGTGTTAGAGTTGGTTGACGGTGTGTATACACAGACGCTGTACGAGAAAGACGGCAGTGTGGTGTCGACGATGACGCCGTTGATGGGTGGTGAGGTCGTGCGGCATATACCGTTCTACTTTGCTGGGTCAGAAGACAATCGGTCACATATTGATCAACCACCGCTGTTCGACTTGGCGTCAGTGAACATCGCGCATTACCGCAACTGTGCGGACTACGAGGAAGGGACGCACTTGCATGGGCAACCGATGCTAGTGATCGACACCGGTGATACGTCTGCGCAGGAGTTTGAAGCGTTGAACCCTCAGGGTGTGACGGTGGGTGCGCGTAGGGGTCTGGCGCTACAGCGCGGTAAGGCGCAGTTGTTGCAGGCAGAGTCGAACTCGGCGGCGTTCGAGGCGATGAGTCATAAAGAGAACCAGATGGTTCAGATCGGTGCGCGTCTGATCACTCAGCGTGGGGTCAACCAGACGGCTGAGTCGGCTCGCATAGCGGCGTCATCTGAGGCGTCAGTGTTGAACTCGATCGTGGGTAACGTGTCTGAGGCGTTGGAGTCAGCGTGTGAGGACGTAGCGCAGTTCATGGGTGCGCCTGTGGACGGTGTGTTCGTTGCGTTGAACAGGGACTTCTTCGACGGTTCGATCGACGCGAACCAAGCGATGATGCTGATCCAGTTCGCGGACCGCGGTGACATTGCGCAGTCTGACGTTCGGGCGAAGTTGCGCGAGGCGGGTTGGCTTGAGGACTTCAGGTCTGATGAGCTGATCGACGCTGAGGTTGAGGAGAACCCTCCGATGATGGGTGGTTCGACAGGGTTCCTTGGTGGGACCAACAACGGGACTGATCCGTTGAGTGCGAACGACCCAGTCGGGATTACTGAATGAACGAGCATCTATATGATGTCTTAGTGCGGAACCAGATCTTCGTCAAAGGGCGGAGTGATGATGAGATCCTGACCGTTACTACCATGCTAGCAGGGATGATTGCGAGCGTTGGTGCTGTTATGTCCACCTCGCTCATAGGGTCAGGCGCATCCGCGGGTGCGTTGAGTGAGGTGGACACCTTAATCGACTACCATATGGGTGCAATTGGCAAACGTATAGAGGATGATGCGCTGGAGTTGGCCGACTATCAGGTTGCGTTTATTGCGATTGCGCTTGGTGCGATGATGACGAAGGCGGTGGTTGTGCCGACAGTGACGAGGAGCGTGGTTAGAAGCTCAGCGTTACAGTTACAGGGCAACTTCATGACGCTACAGGGCATGATTAACGCGTATGTTGTTGCGAATAAGCGTCAGTTCAGCAGTGTTGTGCGTAACGGCGTTCGTACGGGCAAGAGTACAGACGCGATACTGCGTGAGATGCAGAGGGTGGCGCGTAGTCGCTCTCGCCAACAGACAACGGCGGTGGTGAACACAGCGTTCAACCATGCCGGCGACTTCGGTCGTAACGAGGTGTACAAAGCCAACCCATCGTTTTTTCAGGGTGAAGAGTGGGTCGCTATCTTAGATAGCCGCACCTCGGCTATTTGTCAGAGTTTAGATGGGCGCGTGTTTGAGTTTAACGCGGGTCCAAGACCACCGGCGCATTATAACTGCCGTTCGATACGCATCCCTATTCCAAACGAGCGCATCGTTAAGGATGAATACAGGGGTTTGGTGTCTAAACGTGAGACGTATAATGATTGGCTGAAGAGACAGCCCGTTAAAGTGCAGGAAGAAGTGTTGGGCATTAAAAAAGCCAAACTATTCCGCGAAGGCGGGTTAACTGTGGATAAATTTGTTTCTGCTAAGGGTAAAACTTATACTCTCGAGCAGTTGAAACAATTAGAACCAATTGCGTTTAGCAAGTCTGGTTTATAATGCAACTAGATGTGGCTGTGCTACATCACCAAACTGTTAGTGACAGGAAGGTAATATTATGAGTGACCCTCAAAACGATGACGATGTAAAAGCTCCAGCAGGCGACGAGACCACAACAAGTGGTAATGCTGAGTTGGCCCGATTGAAAGAAGAGAACGCTCGCATGCAGGCTAAGCTTGATGAGCTGTTATCTGAGACTAAGAAGGCTAAGGAAGCCAAGCGTGAAGCCGAAGAGGAAGCGAAACGCGCATCTGAGGATAAAGCTAAACGCGAAAACGATTTTGAGCAGTTGTACAAATCAGCCCAAGAGCGTATTAATGCGTTGGAAGCTGAGCGTCAGGCGAGTTTAGAAGCTCAAAAGCAGTCCCTGATCAAGACTGAAGCGGCTAAATTGGCTGGCACTTTAACTAAGGACACGGCTAAGGCTGAGTTGCTAGCTGAGAAGTTCGCAAATCGACTCGCTGTTAGTGAGAACGGTGTCCAAGTGTTAGATGAATCTGGAAACCTGACGGTAAGTTCGCTTGACGAACTGATCGGCAGTGTTAAAAGTAAGTATGCGTTCCTTGTGGACGCAGGTTCAAGCGGTGGTGGTGCCACTGGGGCTAATGGCGGTGCTGTTAAGTCTACGAAAAAGTTTAATGAGATGACTGGTGCGGAACTATCGGCTCTACGTCGAGAGAATCCTTCAGAATATGCTCGATTAAAATCTGATTATTATGGCTAATGGAGCTTAACACATGGCTAACGTACTTCTTTCTGACATCATCGATGTCACTGTGTTTCAGGATCTTCCAGCAGTTAACACAACTGAAAAAACTGCTTTCCTAGATTCTGGTATCGTAACGCGTAACGCTCTTCTGGACAGTCTGGCGACTGCGGCTGGTAAAGTTGCTGAGCTTCCATTCTGGACTGATCTGGGTGATGACGAAGTAAACTACAGCACTGATGCGACTTCTGACGTAGCTGTGCCTAAGAAAGCCGCTCAGTCTGAACACCTGACTCGCAAAATCTTCCTTAACCAAGGTTGGTCTGCGGCAGATCTGGCTTCTGAGCTGGTTATGGGCGCTAAAGCGATGGATCACATCCGCGGTCGTGTTGATGCGTACTTCAGCCGTCAGTGGCAGCGCAAGCTGATCGCGGCTACCAACGGTATCATCGCTGACAACGTTGCGAACCACGCTTCTGACATGATCAACGATGTTGCTATCGAAGACGGTACTGCGGCTACTGCGGCTAACAAGATCGGCGTTGACTCTTTCGTTGATACTCTGGGTACTGCTGGCGACATGATGGGCGACTTCGTTGCTATCGCTGTTCACTCTGCGGTTTACCGTCAGATGATCAAGAACAACGACATCGACTTCGTTCAGGACTCTACTCAGACTCTGCAGATCCCAACTTTCATGGGCAAACGTGTAATCGTTGACGATTCTATGCCTGTAGTAGCTGGCGGAACTTCTGGCTTCAAATACACCTCTGTTGTGTTTGGCGCTGGTGCGTTCGGTTACGGCGAAGGTACTCCAATGGTACCAGTTGAAGTTGAGCGTGAAGCGGCTCAGGGTAACGGTGCTGGTATCGAGACTCTGTGGGTTCGTAAGACTTGGATTCTGCACCCAGCAGGTTACAGCCATGTTGGTACACCTTCAGGTGTGTCTTACACCAACACTGAGCTGGCGACTGCGGCGGTATGGACTCGCGACTTGTCTCGCAAGAACATCCCAATGGCGATCCTAGTTACTAACGGTTAATTGATCGTTATACTGAAGGGAGGCATATGCCTCCCTTTTTTATTTGAACTCAAAGGTGATCTTATGGCTAAGAATAAAGACGGATTGGAGGCAGGTGCTCCAGTTTCTTTTGAAGAACTTTCTAGATTGGAACGGGCTGACCGTCGAGCTAAACTAGATGTGGCGGCTAAACCTGTGGTTGAGCCAACTAAACCCGCGCCCAAAAAGCGCAGAGTTTCTGAACCTAAAGAAGGAAGTAAATAATGGCTTATCCAACTACGGTAGTCGGCACAGCATCTACGCTGGGCTGGGTAGCCACTGACTGGACTATTGATAGTTCAACAGGGGCTATTCGCTACATTGGTGACGCGCATGGGGGTACTAACCCATCTTACGTTACTGTAATTGACTTTCACCGAGCACTCGGTGATTACGCTGACCAAGCGGCGGCAAGCGGCGACGATCTCCTCGACATTTCGAGCTTGACGCCTTCTGACCGCTCGACTGATAACATCATCACGCTGTTGAACGGATTCAACATTGATCAGACTGCGGCAGAGCACCTGTACGATGGTTCGATCATCCAGAATGGTGGTGATGACATTTACGATGGTGTCGTAAACTTCGGTAACGCGAAATACATTATCATCCACCAGAACGGCGCGATCCTTAACGATACGCTGGACTTCTTCAACACCTACGCGGCAACAGCTAGTGCGAACTACACGTTCCCACCTGAAAACCAGCAGGCAGGTATCTCGCATAACTTCTTGGTTCAGGTACGTAGCGGCGGTACTGACATTGACGGTCGTTACCTATTGGGTACGACTCGTGAGTTCGGTTTCACATACGCGGAATTCACGATTCAGGGCACCTCGCGCGGTAACAATGTTTTGGCCCTATCTGAATCTGATGATTTAAACAATGACACAGGGACTAACAGCGCCGCTGTAGTGGGCACATGGGACCAGTTCGCTAACGACAGCGTTGGCTACGACAACACCCAAGACGTTGATAACAACGGTACACCTGAAGCGTACTACTCACGTTGGGATATCGGTGGCGGTTCAACTCCAGCTTCACCAACTATCAACAACCTGTACGAGTACACCAAGTACGTACAGCGCCGTGGTACAGCCGAGACTCTGTACGGTCTAGGCGGCGACTTGTTCCGCGGTATCACACATCAGATCCCTTACACCTCACTTGCAGGCGGTAACTTCGCTGAAGGCACCTTGCTGGATATAGGTGCTGTAACTGGCGCGGCTATGGTTCTGGCTGACAACGGTACAGACACTGTCTGGATTCAGTTGCTCAAGCTGTCTACGCCACTGACAAGCAACCCGACTCTGACTCAGGGCGGTGTTACTGCTACAGCGACTTCAGCGTCTATCGTTAGCCGTTCGGTATCCGCTACGTTTATCGGACAGTCTACGGGTTCTGCGATCATCGGTGCTTACGGTGTCGGTATTGATGCGGGCGACTTGAAAGCGACTGATAAGCTGACGGATCTAGGTAACTCGGTAATCACTCCACCTAACAACGTGCAGTTCACTGTGTCGGGTCTGGTGTCTGGTGAAGACCGTGTACTCGTAGCGCCAGCAACAGGTGGTGTTATCGACACAACTCAGCTTACCCTTGCAGGTACGTTGAACGGTGCGGCTGTCACTTCGGTTGTTGTGAACGAAGCAATCCCATCGGATACACCGTCAACGGGTACGATTCGCGTGATCAACGATCAGGGCTTCCATGTTCTGCTTAACTACAGCAGTTTCACAGGCTCTACGTTCACCATTTCGTCTTACGACTTCAGTGGCGCGGATGAGAATGATTCAGCAACCGCTGGTAACGGCGTATACATCACGTATATCGACAAACTTGCCGCCGGTACATCTGAGTCCTTCACCGTTGTATACTCGGCAGATAGACCGTTGTTTGTGCGTGTTCGCGATGGTGGTACATCACCAATCAAGACGTTTGAAACGCCTGCAACGCTCGGTGACGCTGGCGGCTCGGTATCCGCTATCCGAACCTCGGACGTTTAACCGACAGGGGGCGAAAGCCCCCTATTTTTAGGATTCTAAGGTATGGCTTTAACTATAGATTTCGATGGAACGGGAATTGTTGCTTACGCCGATGGTCAGAACAGCGACACGGGTGGCGGTAGCTGGGGTGAGTTAGGTGCAGGTACAGTGGGTGACAACCCTGACGTATACTTGTACGGCTCGAACTCGTTTGCATCTAAATATGCATCTAAAGTTGGTCGTACTTACTATCAAGATAACGGAACAATAAACCACTCAACCAATGGTGAGCTGGTCTATATGTTCGTAAACATTCAGTCGAACGGTCAGTTTAGTGCCTACGCGACAGGTACATTTAACGGGTCGTTCAACGCTATTATCGGTAGCTCTACAGCAAACCTCCGTCACTGGAATATCGCCAACAAGGGCGACTCTAACGGCTGGGCAGGTGGTTGGAAATGTATTGTTATTGATCCGACTTTGACCACGGGTACTGAAGTCGAAGGCTCCCCAAGCCTGACAGCGACTAACACGTATGGCGTGTGGATCGACACTGACGTATCGGTACGTGCTGACTCTATTTTCCAGTCAATGATCGTATCGGCTAAGGGACTTTTCTGTACTGGTACTCCAACAACCAATGGATTCGATGAGTTAGCCACATGGGCGACAGACTACGCTAACCGAGCGGCGGGTGTGCTTGAAGTGCGCGGTAAAACGTACTTCCTTAAAGGCGCTTTGACCATTGGTGACGGATCGACCTCAACTGCCTTTAACGCGGCAGGTTCGAGTATTGAATGTGAGGAGTCCAGCTTCTACAACGGCACAAGCTGGGTTACGTCTTATCCGGCAGATGCTAACCAGATCATCGTGACTGCCAACGCGTTTATGTTTCTTACTAACTGCAACCTGACAGGATTCAGCGCTAACAAGCTGTATATCGACACTTCAGCGGGCACAGGATCAACGTTCTCGGGTGGTGCTATTCGCACACTAGCAAGCTTGACTGTGAACAGCAGTGACGTATTTGATGGTGTTGTATTTGGATCGGTAGACGCTCAGGACATTGGCTCAGCAAGCTACGACAACTGCACATTCTCTGGTTGCCAAGACATCACCGTTAGCACGACTACCAGCTTCACGGGTAACACGTTTAACGCGCATACAGGTACGTATGCTTTGATTGTCGATAACGATACGATCAGCGATTGTACGTTCATTGGTGATGGGACAACTAACCCAAGCCATGCTGTTCAATTTACCAACCTAACAGGTGGTGACACTGAGGTTGGAGCAGAGACTATCGTTTGGGATAGTACACTCGACAATGGTGCTAACCAGTCAGTTTGGGAAGGATCGACAAAGCCAACATTCAGCTCGACCTCTACAGGTACAGCTACCGATGCGGCCATTGTGATCAACGTACCTGCAGGTAAGTTTGTTAAGATCTCCTCCACAGGTACGGTTCCGACCGTCTACAACGCCGGTACAGGCTCTTTCGCGGTCACTGCAAACGAATACACCCTAACACTCACAGTCGTAGACATCGACACAGGAAGCCCTATTGAGGGCGCTATGGTATATGCATACGCATCCGATCTATCTACCACTTTCGTCAATAAGATCGAAACTAACGCTAGCGGGCAGGTTAGTTGGACAGGTTCGCTTGGTGCAGTTAAAACATTGGCGGGTCGCGTACGTGCTGGATCACCTGACGATAAAGCCTACACTAAGTTCTATAAGACCTCGCCCCTAGGTGGTTCAGTATCGAACACCTCGGACACTAATATTACTGTTCAGATGATCCCAGATATTTAATATGGCCAGACATGACGAGAGTGAGTTAACTTTAATCAACGAGCGCAATATTCACGCGTTACATGAAGCGTTAAAAATAGAGCGTGATAGAGTTAGTGAGCTTAATAAAAAACTCGACAACGCTTTGAATTCGGTTGTTATGTTGCAACAGGATATAATGGCGTTACGCGGTCAGTTAGCGACCATTATGAATATGCGATAGGGGTTAGAGATGGCAATCACAATAGACTGGGCAACATACACGATCAATATCCCTCGCGCTGATATGATCCTTGTACAGTCAACGCCTATCGAAGTTCGCCAGTTGGACTTGGCTACGTTCCACGAGACATTGCGAGATCTTGAGGATGACCCCGCGGGTATGCCTCAACCCGTCACGCATAACTACAAAGCGCCATTGACCATATCGGGTGTAACCCTCGCGCAAGTTGTTGAGGTTCTTGATCCCTATTCGCTAACGTTTGAGGATGGGCAATACGCAGTCAATATTACGGGCGGGAACTCCAACCTTGCCGATAAAGTGAATATCAACAACGTAGGTGTGAGGACAGCAAACTCGGCGGGTCTACAGGACGCGTATTCACTACAGGCCGCTTCGTTCAACAACGGATCAGTTGCAGTTAATCCAAACAGTACGTACACAGGAACTAAGTTCCCAGTCGGCACCCGAGCGTTCCCTGTAAACAACCTCGCTGACGCGCATGATATTGCCGAGGAACGTGGTCTGACCACAGTTGAGATACTGTCTGATATTACGATTACGTCAGGCTCGTTTATTGATGGTTACACGTTCAGGGGCGACAACCCTAACCGCGTGACGATCACTATTGACCCAGCCGCAGAGATCTCAAACGCCACGTTCACCAACTGTAAAGTGACCGGAACACTGGATAACAACAACGTTATCCGTGAGTGTATTGTGTTGGATATTTTCCATATCAACGGCTACATAGATCGCTGTTCGATCATTGGTGACGTTACGCTTGGGGCAGGTACAACGTGTGTCATTGTAGATTCGTTCTCAGGCACCCCGCATCCAGCCGAAGGAGTCTACCCTTATATCATCTGGCCTTCAGGCGTTCACTGTGATTTGGTTGTGACTAACTACTCAGGGAACTTGGGATTAGGCGGTTGTGATGTATCAGCCGTTGCGGGGCATATTGAGATTACGAGTGGTGACGTACACATTGAGAGCGACTTAGCCGCTGGTACATTCTACGTCTATGGTAACGGTGATATTGAATACGAGGCAGGTTACGGCGCGACAATCGTAGACGAAACTAACGCTTCACGTATTGCCGCGCTGACTGCCGCTGTATGGGATCAACCTGCCGCCGCACATGACGCTGAAGGTACGTTCGGTCATTACGTGCAGTACCTGCGATTCATGCCGAAATACGTGTTTGTAGATACTGAGGCACTGACTAATGGCGATGGATCTCAGGATCACCCATTTAACAATGTCACTGACGCAATGGATAAGGCTGAGGAAGATCACGCGACCACCATTGTCCTGACTGGCGACATTATCCTAGACCGCAACCTCAAGAACATCGAGATACGCGGTATTGGTGTCCCTGAAGTGGATCTCAACGGTAAAGATGTGCGAAACGCCCGATTCTACCAAGTACGACTTAAAGGCGACCATATCAACGCAATCACTGCACAAGAATGTGTTCTGGCTGACGGTCTGACGCTTAACGGATTCTTTGAGAACTGTGCGGCATACGGCACGTTGAATTGCCCAGTGGGATCAGTCGCTTTCGTTAAAGGCGTAGCCACAGGACTTGCAGGGGCGGCACCCGTTACGATCAACATGAACAGCGGTGGAGCGGCTAACCTTACGGTCGTTGATTACCACGGCGCTTTGACGATCACTAACTGTGACAGCGTAGCTGATGTGGTCACGGTAGATATGACGAGCGGTGTGCTCACCTTTGCGTCTAGTTGTACACTCGGAACAATGATTGCTCGCGGTAACTGTACGTTCATCGATAACACCAGCGGTGCTACAGTTATCGATGAGACATTGTCCGCTACCTCAGTCTGGGAGTACACAGCATGACAGCATGGGAGATCCTAACCGGCAATAGCACAGCGCCAATTGGATCTACAGCTTGGGTCCACCTAAATAACCAACAAGGTGGTGGTCTTGGTGACGGGTATATCCTTGTTGATAGTTATGATGTGGAGCTTGATATGACCTTATCTGCTGATATTGAACCGTCCGAATACGCAGTTGAGGTCGAAGCACCAATAACTGTTACAATTGAAACAAACGTGATTGATGTGGAGATCGACTAATGACCGATATTACGCGCAAGCGCGGTGATACCTACGCTGATGTGATTAACATTAGCTCGGCTGGATCTCCGCTTGATGTTACAGGCTATACCTTCCTTCTGACGGTTGATACCCAGAAAGCGCCTGCTGATACCTCTACTCAGGTTTATCAGCTCACAGGTACGATTCTGGACGCTGTGAACGGGCAAGTCGAATTTGCGCCAAGTGCGGTTCAGGCCGATCAGGTAGGTAGCTTCTACTATGATGTTCAGATGACCGATGGGGCTGGGCGTAAACGTACTGTTTTAGCCGGCAAGTATAAATACGTCCAAGATATTACGAAGGTTTAAGCGATGAGCATTGTAGTAGAAGACGGTACACAGGTTACGGGTGCCAATAGCTACGTAACTGTAGCGAACATTGAGACCTACGCGGATCAGCGTGGTATCACTTTAACTATGGACCCAGAAGTATTAGCTATCAGGTCTATGGATTACATCGAGGCTCAACGCTTCATCGGTACTAAAGTATCCAGTACGCAAGCTCTACAGTGGCCTCGTACTGGTGTTTATATCGATGGGTTCGAGGTGCCGACCACCATGATCCCAGTCGAGGTTAAGTATGGGCAACTCGCCACTGCTATGGCCATAGACGCTGGTAATGATCCGCTAGCGTCAGTTCAGCGTGGCGTGAAGATGCAACAGGTCGGTGACCTGAAGGTTGAGTATGACGAGTCTGGTAACGTCACACTTAATCGTGCTATCAACGCGGCCCTAGGAAAAGTCCTCGCTGGCTCTGGTGGCGGCATCTCATCCTTCTCAGTAGAGAGGGCTTAAGATGGGTCTCGCCACAGATATGAAAGCCGTGGCGATCGATATGATCGCCAATTTTGGCGAATCAGCAGTTTTCTCACGTACCGAGGGTGGTACTTTTAACCCTGCCACTGGTACTAAAACGGGTGAGACCACCACATCTTGGACCGTGAATGTCGTCACTGTGCGGATCTCAGAGCAGTCTTACGATGGGGTCAACGTGATCACAGGTGACCTTAAACTGCTTTTGCCGGCAGGCGACTACAAACCCAAGTCTGGTGACCGTGTCGTGTTTAACGCTACTAATTACTTTGTTGTGGCGGTACCTGCGGCATCACGCGCTCAGGGTATCGACATCACATATGAGGTTCAGATTAGGAAGTAATCATGCCTATAACTATGAATTTCACGGGGTTCATGCGTAGGTTCGAGGAAGACCTCGACAAAGCGATAGACTATAACGGCGATGCATACAAAGCGGCTGTTAAGACGCTTTTCGCAAGTATCGTGTCCAAAACCCCTGTGGATTCTAGTTACCTTCAGAGCAACTGGTTCGTAAGCACGAGCGACGACAGTGGTAAAAGGTACGGTTCAAAAGTATCCCCTAGAAGCGCCGGTGCAGTGTTATCTGAAGCCAACACTGTCATTGACAGGATAGAGGCTGATAAATCCTCGAGCACTTACATCATCAACAACGTTGAATATAGCCCGTTTGCTGAGTTCGGTTTATGGAACGGCCCTACGGCTAAGGTCACCGGTGCAGGTTTCAGTCGCAAAGCGCCGTCTGGTATGGTTCGAGTATCGCTGACAGAATTTGAAAGACACTTACGGAGATTGTCCAAGTGAACGTATTACAAAACATTTCAGGTGCGCTGGATGGGCATTTAAACACGCTCAGCAATTTACCACCTGTGGCGTGGGCAAACTCTGATTATTCGCCGTCTGAAGGTACGACATTTTTATCAGTGGACCTACTAACTGGCAACACAGTTAATGACACGCTAAATTATCGTGAAAACCATGTAGGTGTGTATCAGGTAGTTGTTGTCGCACCCGCCGGTGAATATAAAGCTGAAGCTCAAGGATTAGCCGATAGTATCGCAAATCACTTTTTAGCTTCGCGCGAATTAACATATAACGGCCTGACCCTTAAGATTAACACCGCTAGTTTTTCAGCGGGATTTATTGATGGTGCTTGGTATCAAATACCAGTCACAGTCAATTATCGAGCGTATATTCAGAGATAAAATTCTCTTGTGATATACTCAAGATACCTTTAACCGCCAACAATTAAGAGGAATCTTTAAATGGCAGTATTAGACGCTCAGGGCGTAGTGATTACGTTCAATGATGGCACCACAGCCCAGACAGTTGGCGGTGTGATGTCTTTCTCTTTCGGTGACGGTGAAGCATCCGACATCGATGTAACAACTCTTGCTTCTACAGCGAAAGAATACCGTCAGGGTCTTCAAGACTTTGGTAACTTCTCGCTGGAACTACAGCGCGATCCAAGCGATGTTGGTCAGGCGGCAATGGAAACGGCTAAGGCGGCGCAGGCTACTCGTGAGTGTGTAGTTACTCTGCCTTCTGGTGACATTGCTACGTTCGACGCATACGTTAAGTCTCTGTCATCTACGGGTGGTGTAGACACAACTGTGACTGGTTCTGCTAACCTGAAGGTTACTGGATCTATCGTCTGGAGTTAATGAGTTATGGCGTTCAACCTTAATAGTATTCCATTACTGCAAAGGTCAGAGCCAGAACTGCGGCAGGAGCGCTTAGAAATATGCGCTTCCTGCCCACACCGCTTATTCAACGGCGGCTTACTGACCTGTAAGAAATGTGGCTGTGCGATGAAATTTAAAACATGGCTTAAAGGGGCGTCCTGCCCTCTCAAAAAATGGTGACCCTGTAATGACCCTACTGACCAAAGATGCAATCCTCAAAGCTAAAGATATTAAAACTAAGCGTGTCTACATTGAAGAATGGGGTGGAGACGTACTTATCAAAAACATGACTGCCCAACGTCATGCGATATTTGAAGACCTACAAAAACAGCAAGGTGATAATGAAGCCTTAGCTTATTTTGCGGCTTCCATTATCATCAATGAAGACGGTAGCCCGATGTTTGATAGCGTTGATGACATTAAAGCTCTCAACGATAAATCCAATACTGCGCTCATTAAGATATTGACTGCCGGTATGGAATTGAACGGTATTGCCGGAGACATTGAGGAAGAAGCAAAAAACTCCTAGACCGTCCGTTTAGACGTTATTTGTTCGTTCTCTCTGAGCGTTTCGGAATACCTGTTAGTACGCTCGCAAACTCCATGACCGTGAATGAAGTTATGGAGTATCTAGCCTTCGATATGACAAACTCCGAGGAGTTTAGAGATAAGGTTAAGCGCGAGAAAGAACTTGAAGAATCGCGTAAACTATCTGCAGAAGAGTACGCTAAACAATTCAAACGTCTAATGGGCGGTGGTAGATGAACGATAATCGGCTTGTAGTAAGAATTGACGCGGACGCGTCTGGTTTATTAGGCGCTACGGGCATGGCCCGTAGGGGTCTTAAAGATTTCGGTGATGCGGTTGTACGTTCTGAACGTGTAATGCGTAACTGGGATGGTGCCTCACAAAGGACCGACCAGAACATCACCAGACTCGGTAATACTACAAGCCGTGTCGCTTCAAACTTCCTTCGCTATAGTAATGCGGTAGATAGAGCGAACCGATCCACTGCCGGTGTTGTAGGCTTCTCAGCGAAAGCCGAAGCCTCACTCTCAGGTTTAGGTAACCAAGTAAACCTGACGCGTAACTTACTCCAAGGTTTAGGTTACGCGCTTGTCTCTATGTTCTCTGTGTCCAGCGCCCTAAACGCTACTCGCCTCATTGGTGAGTATCAGGCGATGCAGAACCAGATCAAGGCTGTAACTGACTCTACGTTCGACCTTGCCGGCGCACAAAAAGAACTCCTAGCGGTAGCCCAGCGGTCTCGTACGGACATTGTCGGTACGACAATGGTATTCACGCGATTCCTAGCGATCCAAGACAAGCTCGGGGCGTCTACTGAAGAGTTACTGCGAGTAACTGAGACTGTCTCCAAAGCTATCACCCTCTCTGGTGCGACTCCTCAGGCGGCACAGGCCGCACTGGTCCAGTTGGGTCAGGCACTGGGTTCAGGTGTCCTACGTGGTGAAGAACTTAACTCAGTGTTGGAACAGACCCGAGCATTAGGTTTCGCGATTGCTGAGGGTATGGGTGTATCTGTAGGTGAACTTCGCAAGATGGGCGCTGAGGGTAAACTCACAGCCGATAAGGTGTACCAAGCCTTACAGAACATGTCATCACAAGTTGATGCACAGTTTGGACGTACGGTAGCGACTATCGGTGAGTCACTCGGTCTGGTTCGTAATGCCTTCACAATGTCGTTGGGTCGGATAGCTGAAGAGAGTGGCGCTAACACCGCGTTTGCCGAATCGATGAAGGGTCTGGCCGACAACATGGACAATGTTGTTAAGGTCGGTACCGGTCTCGTTGGTGTCCTGTCGTTAATGGCATTCGGCAAGTTGTCCAACGGTGCGACTCAGTTTGCACGATCCATACTGACAGCCGAATCAGCACAGGTTAGAGCCGCACAGGCGACTGTCCGTACTACACAAGCTACTCGTGCCGATGTTGCCGCTCAGCGTAGTGCGATTGCCGCACAGGTTCAGGCCGCAACAACAGAAGCTAATTACGTGCGAGCAATGCTCCAGACGCAACGGGCTAAGTTCAACAACGTAAGGTTGTCTGAGCAGAGTCAGGCTGTATTAGCTAGGGAGTTCGCGCTTAAACAGCAGTTGGCAGTGGCCGAGAAAGCTCATACTGCGGCCATTATGCAGAACAACCGAGCTAAGATCGCCGCCGCACAAGCTAACAGCGTGTGGGCTAAATCTGCGCGTGGCGTTAACGCTGTTATGGGTCTCTTCGGTGGACCTGCTGGTATCGCGATAACGGCCGCGACTGGTTTTGCAATGTTCACTGCGAATCTGGACGAAGCTGAAACACGCATGAAGTCTTCCATCACTACGATGGAGAGATTGGCCCTGAATGCCAAACGTGTATGGCGCAACATTAGTAATGACGAAGAAGGCGAACAGGCAGTACAGGCAACCATGTACGGTATGGTTCGATCTGTCGATGAAATTCAGCGCCAGCTAGAGCAGAAGGGCGCTAAGTTGGCTGAAGCGGTGCGTATTGCTAGCGCACCTAATGCTGATATCCCAACAATGTTACCGGATGATTTCGATGAACAGCAGATCCCTAGACTGACGGAAGAAATTAAGTTCCTAGAGACCGCTATGCGAGCGGCCTCCACAGCCTCACCTTACGAGCAATTACTAGGTGGGTATGATCAGAGTCAGAACGCGATAAACACGCTTAATACCGCCATTAAGGCGGCTTACAACAACACTGAGTTAAGCAACGCAGATCGTATGGTGGCAATCGCTAAGGCGCGTATTGAATACGATACACGTATCGCAGAACTCAAAGCTGATGCGATAACAGACACTAAAGAAGATCTGGCGCTAAACGAGCGTCAAATCTCAATACTCGAAGCAAGTAAAAAGGCTGAAGGTCAGATCAATCAGGTTCGAGCACAGAGCGAATCTAAGCTCAAAAACATGAGCGCGATCATCAAAGATCAAGCTCAGTTGACCGAGCTTGAGAAATTAGAAGCCGAGAGCCTAGAGAGTAAGATTGCTGACATTAACGAAGAGTACCGTAAAGCCGTACGCTATGCTCAGGTTCAGATCACTTCTGCTGAAGAACTCAAAGGTGAATACGATACGCTTCAGGAAGCAGTTAACACCTACCGCGAAGATATGGAGAAGATCCTAGACGCGGAGAAAGACGGTATTAGACTGGCTGAACAACGTGCTCGCGCTGAAGAGAAAAAGAACGATGCGATCCGCGATTACTTGAAAGAGCTTAAGAAAGAAGCTCGAGAGTTGGACAAACTTGAAGCCCGTTTCGATAAACTTGGCGGTGATACCGGCAATGTCGATATGGACAAGATCTTCGGTAAGGCGGGTGAGAATAATAAGATCTCAAGTTCAGGGTTTGAGAAACAAGCCGCCGCACTGGTTAAAGCCATAGACAAAGGTGCTGTAAACGAGAAAACCTTAGGGGTTAGCATCACACGACTCGAGAACTACGCCCGTCAATTAGGG
>Ga0209962_1000199_pt1 | contig 19570 bp, 17 predicted proteins | sample SalPonA_C_H2O_MG_FD_185722 | JGI IMG/M metagenome (GOLD analysis project Ga0209962, IMG submission 185722) | Water microbial communities from South San Francisco under conditions of wetland restoration - Salt Pond MetaG R2A_C_H2O_MG (SPAdes)... | ecosystem: Environmental > Aquatic > Non-marine... | reverse complement strand
GGACTTGGCCTGCCGACGCAGACTCAGTACTAACAGTAGGTGCGGTAAATTCGTTCGGAATGGCGGCTGATTTTTCCTCTAGAGGATATACCGTAGATGGGCGAGTTAAACCTAATGTTTGCGCCTTAGGAGTTGGAGCGAGTGTGTATAGATCTGATGGTGAGATCACACAAGGGAATGGTACAAGCTTTTCTTCTCCGATCATGGCAGGAGCTGCGGCCTCACTTTGGGATGCGATTCCAAATGCTTCTGCTCAACAAATCATTAAGGCACTAGAGGTGAGCAGTTCTCACTTCTACGGGCATAACGAAAGAATAGGCTATGGCATTCCCAATCTAGCCTTCGCAGAAAGATATTTACGCACCTTAGTAAATGGATCTGCTCCTGAAGTGGTGGTTTATCCTAATCCATTCCCTGATTATGTAGAACTGTTTTTACCCGATGGCAAGGTCGAAGACATACATATCGAATTGCGTGATTTGTACCATAGATCCTTGGTCAAAACGGTGCTAAAAAACAAGAGGTACCAAGCCCTTTGGGCTCCTGGAGATCACATCCCTGCCGGAACTTATTTCTTGTTTATAGAGCGTGGATCTTACACAGGTGTGCAGCGAATTATTAAGCTCCAATAATCACATCTTAAAAAAAGGCGTGTGTTAATCGCCAAAGAATCCTTTCATCACTTTGCGCAAGCCAACCACCGCCATTCCAGCTCCGGTTGCCATGATTGCTAGAGATATTGCAGTCCAATACCACGCACCAGTAGTTCCTTTTCCTACAAAAAGAGCCGGTCCCACAAAAATGAAGGGAAAAGACCAAGCAAGTCTAAATAAACCTGCAACGATGAGATCTTGATTACTTTTTGGCATCTGTCAAAACTTTAACAGCTTCTCGTACACTACCCACTTCGAGTAGCTTTCTCTTAGCCTCTTCATATTCACTGCCCGTCTCCTCCATAATCATACGAGTACCGCGTTCTATGAGCTTGTCGTTAGAAAGCTGCATATCAACCATTTTATTTCCTTTAACATGACCTAGTTTGATCATGAGCGCAGTGGATATCATATTCAAAATCATCTTCTGAGCCGTTCCCGATTTCATTCGTGTACTTCCAGTAACGTACTCAGGACCTACAATGGCGGCCAATTCATGATCTACAGCACTTCCTAATGGGCTATTTTCATTGCAAGTGATTGCCGCAGTAAGCAATCCTTGCTTCCGAGCTCGTTCAACACCACCAATAACATATGGAGTAGTGCCCGAGGCTGCAATTCCCACTATAATATCCGTGCTTTTTAGCTTGTGCTCTTGTAAGTCTAGCCAAGCTTGACTTTGATCATCCTCAGCATTTTCCACTGCTTTTCTAATGGCGCTATCACCACCGGCAATCAATCCCACTACTATACCGTGATCTACACCAAAAGTAGGAGGACATTCACTCGCATCTAAGATGCCCAGTCTTCCAGAGGTCCCTGCACCGATGTAGAACAATCTTCCACCTTGTTCCATACGCACATAGGCTTCATTTATGAATACCTCAATATTGGGTAGGATTCTTTCAACGGCCATAGCCACCTTTTGATCCTCGCTATTGATTCCTTCGAGAAGTTCTAAGGTGGATTTGAATTCTAATCCATCGTGTAATGACGAAGCCTCTGTAGTCCGCATCAATTCATTTTTTTAAGCTTGGCCATATAGAAACCATCATTGTTGTGAGCCGGATGCACAGTGCGCTCTTCAACCAAAATGAAATGCGGATTGTTTTTAAGAAACAATTCTACCTGCTGTGTATTTTCCATCGGTAAAATACTACATGTGGCATACACTAAAATTCCTCCTGGCTTCAGCATAGTAGGGTAGCGGTGAAGAATGTCTGCCTGGACCTCTTCAAGTCGGTCTAAGTGCTCTTGAGCTAATTTCCATTTGGTATCCGGCTCGCGTTTAATGACACCCGTTCCAGAACAAGGCACGTCTAATAACAAATAATCTGCAGTTTCTTCTAATTCTTGAAGAACTCCACGTTCTTCCCAAGCCCTAGTTTCTACGATGCTGAGTCCACTACGCTGGGTTCGTTTCTTTAATTCGCCGAGTTTACGCCCCTCCACATCCATGGCTACTAGCTTCCCTTTATTTTCCATAAGGGCCCCCAGTAATAGGGTCTTTCCACCCGCACCTGCACAAGCATCTATAGTTGTACTGTCCGGAGTGGGATTCAAAAAATGACCGATTTGGGCAGAACCGGCATCTTGAACTTCAAACCAGCCTTGTTTAAAGGCAGGGATATTGTTGAGTTTAGGTCGACCTTCCAAACAAAGCGCTTCAGGAAAAACCGGGTGATCATAAACCGTAATGCCCGCTTCTTCCAATGCCCTAGTTACCGCTAAACGACTTGATTTCAAAGTATTGACTCGCAAATTCACCGTATTCGGTGTATTCATAGCTGCAGCTATAATTGGCCATTGTTCCCCTAGTTGCTCGTGAGCCAACGCATCAAACCAAGTTGCATAACTCTCTTTTTCAGCGATAGTGGTCAGACGTTTGCTTGCCGTTTGAACATCAAAATCTCTGATGGTATCAAATTTTGGCCAATCCGGTAAATCGTAACCACGCCAAAGCCAATACACACCAAAAAGGCGATGCAAGTCTTTTCTTTTAGTCGATGGTTCCTTTTCTAGTAAGGCCCATAGAAAACCCCACCAACGGACCATTTCGTAGGTATGCTCCGCAACAAAGCTACGGTCTCTTGATCCCCACTTCTTATTTTGACGTAGCAGTCTTTCAACCACTTTGTCCGCATAAATGCCTTTTCCAAAAGTCATTTCCAAAGCCTCAAGGACACCTGCGACAGTGTTTGGAAAGAGACGTGGGGAAGGAGTACTCATCTAAATTGCAGGGTATGTGTTAGGATCTTTTTCGTGCATTACAGCATAGATTTGCTCGACCATATCATCTAATGACGGTTTGCTGAAGTAATCACCGTCTGAAGCAAAAGCTGGTCGGTGATCTTTCGAGCTTATGGTCACTGGAGCGCTGTCTAAATAGCGGTAACCATCCTGATCTTCCAGTATATTCTGAAGCAAGAACGCACTTCCACCGCCACGAACATCTTCATCAATGATGATAAGCGTATTGGTTTTCTTCAAGCTTTCACTGACCTGCTTTTCGATATCGAAAGGAATTAATGATTGCGCATCTATGAGCTCAACATCTATACCGAGATTCGCTAGTTCAGATGCAGCTGCCTCAACAATGGTACAATTAGATCCATAGGTAAGTACGGTAACATCAGACCCTTCTCGCATAACCTCCACCTTTCCAATAGGTGTGGTAAACTCAGCGAGATTGTTAGGTAACAATTCCTTTCTACGGTATCCATTCAAACATTCTATAACCAAAGCTGGATTATCAAGCTCCATCAATTTGTTATAGAAGCCGGCAGCTTTAGTCATGTTACGCGGCACAAGAACATACATCCCTTTGATCGAATTGATGATAGTTCCCATTGGAGAGCCACTATGCCAAATACCTTCCAAACGGTGCCCACGAGTACGTACAATAGTAGGTGCCTTTTGTCCGCCTGCAGTTCTGTAATGAACGGTTGCTAAATCATCAGACATGATCTGAAGTGCGTAAAGCAAGTAATCCAAATACTGAATCTCAGCTATTGGGCGCAAGCCACGCATAGCCATACCAATACCCTGACCGAGGATAGTAGCCTCGCGAATACCCGCATCCGAGACACGAGTTTCACCATACTTTAACTGCATTCCTTCTAGTCCCTGGTTTACATCACCGATTTTACCAGAATCTTCACCGAATACTAGTAATTCAGGGTGTTCTTCAAATAACTTATCAAAATTGTCTCTGATGACAATACGAGCATCTACCTTCTCCACGTTTTCATAGTTCGCCGGTGTGTGCTCAAGTAGGTGAGATGCGTCACTGGCACTGTATAAGTGTGAGCTGTAACGTTTCTCTTGCTCTTTAAATTCTTTATCTAACCATGCTTTAAGCGGTGCTGTGTCTACGCGAGAATCTCCTAAAACGGTGCGAAGTGCTTTGCGAACTGCCTTAAACGAATGTGCGACCTCCACATCTTCTACAGCCTCAAGTTCTGTAATGATTGGAGTTACAAATATTCCCTTTTCACCCTGAGTTTGCAATGCTTTCAATAATGGCAACACTTCATTTCTCAAGGCTATCGGTTGGCTTTGGTAAATCTTCCAAGCTTCCTTCTTTCCTTCGCGAGCGGCTTTTTTTGCTTCTTTAGTGATGTTTTCAAGTTCTTCTGCAGTGGCAATACCTTGTGCCTGCATCCACTCGCCAAACTTCAAAATACAGTCGTAGTCTTTCTCCCACTGAAGACGCTCAGCAGATTTGTAGCGCTCATGAGAGCCCGATGTACTGTGACCTTGCGGTTGTGTCATACCCTTCACGTGAATCATCACCGGGACGTGCTCCTCACGTGCCACCTTTGACGCTTGCATGAACGTGTTGATCAATGCCGTGTAATCCCATGCATCAACCACGAAAATATCATATCCTTTACCGTGTTGATCGCGCTGAAATCCCTTTAGAATTTCACTAATGTTTTCTTTTGTAGTCTGGTACTCGGCACCAACGGAAATTCCATACTCATCGTCCCAAACAGAAATGACCATAGGAACCTGAAGAACTCCTGCAGCGTTAATGGTTTCAAAGAATAATCCTTCAGAAGTGGATGCATTACCAATGGTTCCCCAGGCAACTTCATTACCATTCTTTGAAAATTTCTCAGAGCCTTCAAATGAAACCTCCTTGTACACTTTAGACGCTTGCGCAAGTCCTAAAAGGCGCGGCATTTGCCCTGCAGTAGGGCTGATGTCAGAAGAGCTGTTGTATTGCTCGGTTAGGTTGACCCAGTTGCCTTGCTCATCCAAGCTACGAGTGGCGAAATGACCATTCATTTGGCGACCACCAGCCATAGGCTCGTGTTTTACGTCAGTAACTGCATAAAGAGAATTGAAGAACTTTACAGCATCCAACTCACCAAGAGCCATCATAAACGTCTGATCTCGGTAGTATCCACTGCGGAAATCGCCTTTTTCAAAGGCTTTAGCCCAAGCGATTTGTGCCAATTCTTTACCGGCTCCAAAAATTCCAAATTTCGCTTTACCCGTCAATACTTCACGACGCCCCATTAAAGAACACTCTCTAGAGAGTACTGCGGTATAGTAATCGTTCTTGATTTCTTCTTGGTATTCTTGGTAACTGATTTCTTTTTGCTTTTCTGTCATCTGTGATAGGTTGATTAGAGTGGGTTATTTCTCTTTGCTACAAATATAAGGCAGAAGTTGGCCTACATAATTCGTTTGAAAACAAACAACACGAAGAGGGTGATCACTATGAGCAGTAGCACCTGTATTCCTCCGCTTTTGTAATGCACTTTATGCAAACTCAGGTCTTTGCGGTAACTAAAAAATAAATAGGTCAAGAAACTAATAGCGAAGATGCCAGCAAATATCCAATGTCCGGTTGTAATGTTTTCCATCCGACAAATTTACTTTCTTTGAAGGGAAAATAGATACTTATGAAGAAGCAAATCGCTCACGTAGAAAAGTTCCATGACACATTTGGGATACCCAATGAATATGCACCAGTCGCTACGATACGAAAAGAACTGATAGAATTGCGTTTCAAGCTCATGGCAGAAGAGAATGAAGAATATCTTGAAGCGGCCTTAAAGGGCGATAGGATAGAGGTTGCGGATGCCCTTGGTGATATGCTTTATATTCTTTGCGGGACCATTCTGAGTCACGGAATGCAAGACAAAATAGAGGAGGTTTTTGAAGAAATTCAGCGCAGTAATATGAGTAAATTGGGACCAGATGGTATGCCCATCTATCGTGAAGACGGAAAAGTGCTCAAGGGACCCGGATATTTCAAGCCGAATATAAAAGCTATTCTTTCTGGGGACTAGGCCGGACTTGATCCATAGTTGTGCGCTCAGAAAAGCGTGGAGTGCAACCTTCGAGCTTTGCTGAAGATTTGCCACCGTATTCCCAAGGCAGGTATTGGGCATCAACGGATTTAGAGGCACGTACTCGATCGACAGCGCCCTCTTTGAAGCTGGTTTGAATGAAAGAACAAGCGGTAGTATTGATACCATCCGGTAGCGCTTTACCCGAAAAGTTGTGCATGATGCTTTGCGCATTTCCTTCGAGGTAAATTTGACTTAATTGATCATCAACAAAACTGCCGTAGAGGTACTTGCCGGAGGCTGCATCAAAGAAGGCTGAATCTTCGGTTCGAGAAACAATACGCACCTTTTGATGCAAATAGAGACTGTCTATTTTTTTATCGACCATCATCAGCACTGCGGAATCGCACTGAAATTGGCTCTTGTTGCTCCAGAGTATTGGAGCGGGATAGAGGGCCAATTCTTCCTTCGATTCTGAGTAGGAAAAGTATTCGCTACGCCCTTGGAATTCATCGCTTAAAAAAGCTGTTTTTCCTATCATTCTAATGTTTCGATAGCCCAAGCTGTCCTCGCGAATACGCAGTGTATCGCCCACGGCAAATATGGTATCTGAGTCCATACTTTGTTTGTAGTAAACCGGGGAAGCTGCATCTACAAAATTGGGCTCCTTGATGTAATACATGTATGCACTTTCCAAAACAAATCCCTGAGCTGAATCTGCTACTAAAGCTTGATTGAATAGCTCTCCGGATTCTTCGCTTAGATTGTATGCTACGGAATCCGCAAGAATGAGAGACTTTGGTGATTCAATTCGGGCTCCTCGGCCTAGGTTAAGCTGGGTATCGTCTGCGTTGTAGCTGCCTAAATTGCAATAGATCTGAGCGCTGTCACGATACAGCTTACTTGGCCCCAAGAATCGGTAGGTGTTTCTATTGGGGAAATAGAGTAGTGTGTCGGTAAATAATTGGTATGACGAATCAATTGCCTCTACCTGTCCGCGCAATCTAATCTGCTCTAAACGTGTGTTGTAGATACCTTTATCTGAAGTTATTTTTAAGTTTTTTCTGTACAAGGTACTGCGCGTTAGATAATACGCATTATGATTGTTTCTGTCGTAACGAAGTGCAGAAGTTTTTAACGTGGAATTCGGCGTACTTAGCACTACATCATTGGATATAGTAAACAATCGCTGCGCTCCATCATAATGCAACGTCTTACCTCTTATGGTGGTGGTATCTGCTTGAACGATACGAACATTACCGAAGGCATCGAAGATGTTCTCTGGCTGACGAAGAACAGCTGAATCACAGTACATCTTGGCTTCATCTTGTTGCAAGCCGACATTCCCCCTGAGATAATACACACGGGAGTCAGAATCCTCTTTTACGATATCTGTAATATCACTGCTGAGGATACGAATTTTTGTCTGCGCACCACCATGAAAAGGTAGTGCGGAAAAAAGGGCCACACAAAAAAGTATGGCCCTGCGCATTATCTTAAAATGGTTTGTGCACGATCTGGCCCAACACTCACTAAGGTGATAGGAACACCTACAGCTTTCTCAATGTAGTTGATATAGGCTTTAAACGTTTCCGGGAATTCCTTCTCATCGGTCATTTTGGTGAGGTCCTCGTCCCAGCCTGGAAGCTCAGTTAAAATGGGCTCTATGAGATCCTCTTGTAGTTTGTAGGGTAAATGTTCAATAACCTCATCCTTGTATCGATAAGCTGTACATATCTGAATAGGACCTACACCGCTTAAGACGTCTGATTTCATCATCATTAGCTCCGTAACTCCGTTCACATCTATAGCATACTTCAATGCCGGAAGGTCCAACCAACCACAACGACGAGGACGTCCTGTAGTTGCGCCAAACTCATGGCCTTGAGCCTGTATCGTTTCACCAATCTTGTCGTTTAGCTCTGTAGGGAATGGACCAGAACCAACACGAGTACAATAGGCCTTGAAAATACCGTATACGTTCTTAATTCTGTTTGGAGCAACGCCTAAACCGGTACAAGCACCGGCACAAGTAGTGTTCGATGAGGTAACAAAAGGATAGGTCCCAAAGTCAATATCTAGGAGGGTACCTTGTGCACCTTCGGCAAGAATAGTACGACCATCACGAATAGCGTCATGAATATAGGGTTCGCTATCGATGATTTGCAGTGATTTCAAATATTCAATCGCTTCAAACCAAGTGCCTTCGAGCGCTTCTAGATTGTACTCAAATTCTGGGTAACCACTAAGCAACTGCTTGTGCTTGTTGACCAAGGCTTCGTAAAGCTCTTGGAAATTTTCAAGTTGAATGTCTCCGACGCGCAAGCCATTGCGGCCTGTTTTATCCATATAAGTTGGTCCAATACCCTTCAGGGTAGAACCAATCTTTTTCTTACCCTTTGCTGCTTCACTTGCTGCATCTAGCAATCGGTGAGAAGGAAGAATCAGGTGAGCTTTACGGCTAATTTTCAAACGGGATAAGACGTCTGGCTCTTGGGCAATCAATTTGTCTAACTCGCCCTTGAAAATAACCGGATCGATTACCACTCCATTACCAACAATATTCTCTACGTTTTCGTGGAAAACTCCAGATGGGATGGTGTGTAAAACATGCTTTTTACCTTCGAACTCTAAGGTGTGACCGGCATTCGGACCTCCCTGGAATCGAGCGATAATGTCATATTTTTTCGTCAGTACGTCAACGATTTTTCCTTTTCCTTCATCTCCCCATTGGAGACCTAGAAGTACATCTACAGCCATATTATTTTTGGTTTAGGTCCTGTTTCTTTTTTGCGTAAAAGTAAAGACTGTGACTCTCCACTTCTACATTAAAGACCTCTTCGATTGTTTTCTTAATATTTTCTATACGCGGATCACAAAATTCAAAAACCTCACCGGTATCACTCAGTATAACGTGATCGTGTTGTTTGTTGAAATAGGATTTCTCGTAAAAACTTTGATTTTGTCCGAACTGGTGTTTACGAATTAAACCACAAGTAAGGAGGAGCTCTATGGTATTGTACAATGTAGCTCTAGACACGCGGTAATTCTTCTCCTTCATGGAAAGGTACAAGGTTTCTACGTCGAAGTGATCGTCGCTTTCGTAAACCTCGTTGAGTATTGCGAAGCGTTCCGGAGTTTTACGCTGATTGTTCTGCTCCAGATAACGGCTAAATACCTCTTTTACTTGTTCTTGTGCCTCTATTGTTGTACTCATGTGAGAACTAAAGCGCTAAAATACGTCTATCTGTTGAATTTACCCACTCTATTAACGGTGCTTATTCCTTCAAGTGACTTGATATTGTTAATAGTATCAGTGAGGGCCACTTTATCAGCGACTTCGATGGTCAATTGACCTGTGAATAACCCATCATCAACAGAAAAAGAGATAGCCTTAATATTGATGTTTAAGTCATTCGAAATCACTTTTGTGACATCATTTACGATGCCGAGACGATCCATTCCTTGAATCTCGATATTCACCGTAGAAGTGCTTGCCTTCTGATCGATCCATTTTGCCTTCATGACCCTGTTCGCAAATCGACTTTGAAGCAATACCGAGTTTGGACAATCGTCTCGATGCACTTTAAGCCCGTCAGCAGTAGTGACAAAGCCAAATACACGATCGCCGGCAACTGGATTACAACATTTTGCCAGAGTATAATCCAGATCTTGTTCATCTGTTCCAAAAACGAGTTGGTGTTTCTCAGAGACTTCTTTAGGCTTATTTAGTTTGGTCTTGGCATAGCTGCTCTTGACGATACGTTGCTTAAAATAGTTGACTAAACCCGAGGTTTCACGAGCATATTGACGCAACTTTTTATTGTCAATCACACCAAGTCCGACCTTGTAGTACAACTCATCAGGGTTCTTTAGACCAAAGTAGTTCACGAGCTTATGTATGTTGCTCGAGGTCGCCTTTAGTTTTAAAACTTTCAACTTACGCTCGAGTACCATGTATCCTTGACCCGTAACCAATTGCTTTTCTTGCTTGAGCGCTCGTTTTATACGTTGTTTGGCCTTTCCCGTTTTCACAAAGCTCAACCAATCTTCCTTGGGCTCTTGCTTGACAGAGGTCAATACTTCGACCTGGTCACCTGACTTTAGAGGAGAACTCAATGGCACAAGCTTGCCGTTTACTTTAGTCCCTAGGCATTGGGCGCCAACCTCACTGTGAATTTCAAAGGCAAAATCCAATGCAGTAGCTCCCTTGGGAAGCGATACCATTTTACCCTTAGGAGTAAAAACGAAGATTTCAGAAGCAAAAAGATTCATCTTGAAATTCTCAATGAAGTCTTCGCTATCATTATCCGGATCTTCCAAGAATTCTCGAATGCGCTTCAACCAGTTGTCTAAGGTATTTGAACCGGAGCTATCCTCTTTGTATTTCCAGTGTGCAGCAAATCCATTTTCGGCTATATCATCCATACGACGAGTTCGGATTTGAACCTCGACCCAATGTCCTTCAGGACCCATTACAGTGGTATGCAAACTCTCATAGCCATTGCTCTTAGGAGAAGAAATCCAATCCCGAAGACGTAGGGGGTTCGGACTGAAATTTTGTGTAACTAGAGAGTAAGCCTTCCAACAATCCGCTTTTTCCATCTCTAATTCTGAATCAAGAATGATACGGATGGCATACTTATCATAAACTTCATCAAAACCTACCTTTTGATTCCGCATTTTACGTCGAATCGAAAAAATACTCTTTGTCCGTTTTTTTATGTCGAATTTGAGTCCGGCCTTCTCCAACTCATGTCCGATGGTTGATGTGAACTTCTTAAGATAGGAAATATCACCAAGAGCCAATTCATTCATTCGCTCTTCTATTTCGTGATACATATCTGGCTCCGTATACTTCAAAGCCGTGTCTTCTAATTCTGTTTTGATTTTATACAACCCAAGGCGATGGGCCAAAGGCGCATATATAAAGAGTGTCTCAGAAGCTTTGGTAAGCTGTTTGTGCGAAGGCATGCCATGCATGGTTCTCATGTTGTGCAATCGGTCCGCTAGTTTGATGAGGATCACACGAACATCATCTGAAATAGTCAAAAGCATTTTGCGGTAATTCTCAAGCTGCATGCTACTCTCCATGCTTGCAACACCAGAAATCTTTGTTAAACCATCGATGAGACGCGCAATGTTGACATTGAACATAGATTCTATATCCTCTAAGGTATAGTCGGAATCCTCAACGACGTCATGCATGAGCGCCGTAGCAATACTAGTCGGTCCCAATCCTATCTCCGTCGCTACGATTTGAGCCACCTCGATAGGGTGGGTGATGTAGGGCTCACCGGTCTTTCGACGCACACCTTTGTGTGCATCTTGAGCAATATTAAAAGCCTTAGTAATCAGAGCTTTATCTGATTCCTCCGTTTTGAATTCTATGCTGTTTAAGAGGTCTTGAAAAGCAGCATCAACTATGGCTTTATCTTTTAGTTCTTGGTCGGTCATGGAAGCTGAAGGAGGTTAGTCGATTAGAAAAATCGTGGGTCGTTTATGAATGTCTGGAAAGTTACCTATCCAATTAGAAATGGTTTTGGTTTGAATGAATTCTGTCGCCAGACTAATATCACTTGCTATGCACAATTTAGTTTCAGGGTGTAGCACCTTGATTAACTCCTCCAATAATTTTCCGTTTCGGTAAGGAGTCTCCATGAAGATCTGAGTAATACCATCTCTAATTTCCTTTTGCATGATTTGGAACGTACGCTTGCGCATATTCCCATCAAAGGGCAAGTATCCTCTAAAAGTGAATTGTTGACCGTTGAATCCACTAGCCATTAAAGCGAGAAGAATAGAGGAGGGGCCTACACAAGGTTTCACAGCGATTCCCTTGCGATGAGCGATACTTACTATTTCCGCACCCGGATCAGCGACACATGGCACACCAGCCTCAGATATAATACCGGCATCTTTACCTTGTTCAACAGGCTTTAAAAAAAGAGGAAGATCCAAAGGATCTGTTTGTTTGTCAATGATTTCCATGATGATTTCTCGCTGATTCTTTTCTGGCAAGAGTCGTTTAATGTATGCACGAGCAGTACGTTCATTTTCAACGATGAAATAAGTGAGTTCATCAATTTTCGAAATCACATCAGCAGGGATAATTTGGGAAAAATTGTCCTCGCCTAAAGTATTTGGGAGTAAGTATATGGTTCCACTCATAATTGGTTCTCTAAAAATTTGGTGATACTCTTCTCAAGCATATGATAAACACTTTCAAAACCTTCACTGCCGCCAGTGTAGGGATCGGGAACTTGACGGTTTTCCCCAGGATATGCTTCATTCATGATCAAACGAACTTTGGACTTTAATGCATCATCCGGAGCCAATTGTAGTAAGTTGGAGTAATTCGAACTGTCCATAGCGAAAATGATATCGTAGTAATAAAAATCATCAACAACAACTTGGCGTGAACGCTGCGTGTCAATGTCTATTCCGTGTGATCTCGCGGTTATTATACTACGCGTATCAGGGCGTTCGCCAGCATGCCAGCTCGAAGTGCCGGCCGAGTCAATCTCCCAATGCTCAGGAGCGTAATGTTCCAAAATCCCATGTGCTAATGGTGAACGACAGATGTTCCCCAAGCAAACCATCAATATCTTCATAAATAAAAAAGAGTCAGTACCCGAAGATACTGACTCTTTCTCGCATTCGTCATTAGAATTTAAGCGAGTGTAAGTCTCTTTTGTAAATCTTCAACGTACGTTTTAAAACGCTTGTCGGTTTCTTTTAAGTTGTTCACTGTTCTGCAAGCATGTAGAACCGTAGCATGATCTTTATTCCCACATTGTTGACCGATAGAGGCAAGGCTATTTTTGGTCAATTGTTTCGAGAAATACATGCTCAATTGGCGTGCTTGTACAATTTCACGCTTTCTCGTCTTGCTCTTGAGCATTTCTAGCGGCATGTCGAAATAATCGCAAACCACTTTCTGAATAAAGTCAACACTGATTTCACGCGTCGTACTCTTCACAAATTTATCTACCATACTCTTGACAAGCTCCATGGTAATTTGCTTTTTATTCAATGATGCCTGAGCGAGAATACTAATCAATGCACCTTCGAGCTCTCTGATATTAGAGTTGATTGATTGAGCAATGTACTCGACTATGTCTTGATCTATCTCAATACCGTCATTGTACAATTTCTTCATCAAAATAGCCACACGGGTCTCTAAGTCAGGCTTTTGTAAATCTGCACTCAATCCCCATTTAAACCTAGAAAGGAGTCTCTGCTCCATTCCCTGTAACTCCACGGGTGCACGATCAGAAGATAGAATGATTTGACTTCCGTTTTGATGTAGATGGTTAAAGATCTCAAAGAACACATCCTGTGTCTTTTCCTTACCTGAGAAACTTTGCACATCATCAATGATCAACACATCGATCATTTGATAGAAGTGTACGAAATCATTTTTCGTGTTGTTGCGAATACTATCTATGAACTGCTGTGTAAACTTCTCAGCACTTACATATAGGACTGTCTTCTCGGGATAATTGTCCTTGATCTCTACGCCAATAGCATGTGCTAAATGGGTCTTACCTAAACCAACACCACCATACAGCATGAGTGGATTAAAAGAGGTGCCTCCAGGATTATTGCTTACTGCCATACCTGCTGAACGCGCTAGACGGTTACAATCTCCTTCTATAAAGTTTTCAAAGGTGTAGTTAGGATTGAGCTGAGAATCAATATTCAATTTCTGCAGTCCAGGGATCACGAATGGATTCTTGATGCCCTTTTCTGAACCTAATTTCACAGGCATGTTCACGCTTTGAGCGGGGTGTTTTTTTCTGCCTGAGCTTGGTAATTTCATTGTCGGCGGATTGATATTGTCGTAGGTGTTCTCCAACACGATACTGTATACCAATTTAGCTTCCTTTCCTAAAGGCTTGGTAATCGCCGCTTTAAGAAGTGAGATGTAGTTCTCCTCGAGATACTCATAAAAGAACTTCGAAGGTACCTGTACAGTAAGGACAGATGCTTGAAGTTTTATCGCCTTGATCGGTTCAAACCAAGTAGTAAAGCATTGTTGGTCAACGTTATCCTTAATAAACTCTAAAGATTGTTCCCAAACTGCATTAACGCTTAAATCCATGGTCAGTAAAAATTCTCCCTTGAGTTGTTCAAGCTCAAGGTTTATATTGTGTGTTTTCAAATAAATTCAGGGGTGAGCTCCGCAACCGATACACGGTCGCTCTTGCACATGACAAATGTGTTGATAAAATCCTTCTGAAAAAAATTTTTTTACCCTTGTGTTAATAAAAAGTTTTTCTATAGGGATGTGTAACTTTCTGAAAATCAGCCCTTAGTATAAACCACCAAATATTTTTAGTATGAGTTACTCAATATCACCGCTATTGTTGAAAAATGCTCACGGTATGAGACAATTAACGTCAAAATAGGAAGTAAACAAGCGGTAACTTGGGGACTCATGAAAGAGTTCCTTTTACAAGATTGTCACAAATTGAGACCTCGTTATTCTGAGACCGATCAGATGGGAGTGGTCTATTATGGAAATTATGCTACTTATTTCGAAATAGGCAGGGTTGAATTACTTCGAAAAATTGGTTTGACTTACGCCGAAATGGAAAAAGAAGGAACCATGCTTCCCGTAGTTCACCTATCAGTTGATTTCAAAAAAGGAGCACGATATGATGAGGAAGTCATCTTGGAAACGAGTATTACAGAGTTACCTACAAGAAAGATATCATTTTACCACCACCTAAAAAATACTGCAGGTAAAACCCTAGTTACAGGTCAAGTAGTTTTGGTATTTGTAGACACTCAGACCTTCAAGCCTAAATACTGTCCTGATTCTTTAACAGAACTCTTGCTTAAAGCTTACGAAGGATAGTTACATTTTTCTTTTCATCGGTCACCTTAATGATAGAGGAATGCGAATTATCTAAAGAAATAGAGTAGGTCACATCGTTCCATTCTGAAACCAGCTGTCCTTGCAAAGAGTAGACCTGAATACTATAGCTTGATCCTTCTGGCAGATGTAAAATGGTTGAGTTGCCATTTAGTCTCAGTTCAGGGCGTTGTAGCAATCTTTGGTATTGCGGTGTGTTTTGCTGGATTAATATATTTCTAGGCGCGCCAAACGCATTATAAATGGCCTGCTGGTGCAATCCTCCGGTGATCAAACTATCCGCGGCTAAGTATTCTTGAGCAATCTGCCTGAAGTTGTCAAATGGTAAAATGGAAAAAAGTGATTCTAAAACGATGCGATCGGCCAAGCTATCACCAACGGAAGCGTCGTTGGAGAAGTCCAACATAGCACTTACGATTAGATCTGTATGCTGATAGATACCGTTAAAGAAGATGTTATTGTAATCTTTTATGCCATCGTGTATCAAACTTCGTCCCGACCAAAATTCATTATTCCCATCCCAGTCAAAAACGCGCGTACTGAAGATTCCAAGTCGTCTTCCATAGCGTTCGGCAAAATAATCCCCTAGTGCTTCATCATAGCTAGCACGCTGAGTACCTGAATTACTGTTGGGTGCTGCTGCATGAGAAATAGCATGTCCTAGCTCGTGGATAATCACATCCGCGTCTTCCGCATCGTCGACGCCACCTTCACCAAAGTACAGACGCGGGGTAGGAAAACCCCAATTAAACAAGCTATTGTCTTGCCCATTTAAGGCTTGTGGATCGACATGAATAGCGTAGTCCAAGAGAGAATCGTAACCCAAAGCGATGAGGTATTCATTTTGACTGGTGATGTGGTAAGTGCACATCACTTGTTCAAAGGCAGGTGGAGTTCGACCGTCTGTCCATTCGCTAGGATCTATACTGACAGGAGTGTAGGGCGCATCAAAATCTAAGATTTTCACAAAAGCGTTCTCAAGCCTGAGGGTATCGTTGTCCTCTACAACATCAACTGAAACTATAACAGATAGACTATCTAATACCGCAGCGTTCTGGTCATTTTGATCGACATAAATCCCACCATAACTGAATTGGTAAGGGGTAAGTGGATCAGGGTTGAACACCCTAGCATCCAACATGGTATCGGTTGCATGTACGGTCAAATCGAGCTTCCAAGAATCAGCATCATTGTACAACATCACGTAATGTTCGCTGCCTTGAACCACCGTATCTGCTTGGACTTGATTCCAGGCACCAGTAGCGTAAAATAAATAGGGACCACTGACTTCGGTTGGGAGTTGAGCGATCATATCTGTGGTAAGACTACCACGTTCACGCACTAAAGCACCTTGCTTGGAAAGGACTTTGATGTGTTGATGCTGTAATACTGGTATCCCTTTATAACTATAAGCGGAGCGTACGTATTGTGCATAGGGTGTGTTTAACTTAGTCTGAGGGACCAATTCAAGAGACGCCTGACCTTGCCCAAAAGCGATACTATTTAAGAGCGTTAACGCTAAGAAGATGATTTTTTTCAAAATGCTGAATCGTTTCATTCAATTTACTTTTTTCCACCCGAACTACATAACGCAATCTGGCTTGTTGTTCACGCTGTATCGTCTCAAGATTTAATTCGCGAATCACACGTTCTACAAAGGACAATTCAGAATAATCGAACTTTATAGCGATGTCTCTTGTAACGGTTTCAATCCTAGGTGAATTTTCGACTATAGCTTCTTTAGCAGCGCTACCGTAAGCTTGAATGAGTCCGGGGACACCCAATTTAACCCCTCCAAAATAACGAACCACAACACAGGCAACATCTATAAGATTTGCACTTTGAAGCGCTCTTAAAATAGGGGCACCTGCGGTATTTGCCGGCTCTCCATCGTCATTAGAGCGCTCAACTAGCTCTTCGGGATCCATTCGAAATGCCCAACAATAATGACGAGCATTGGGTTCATTGGCCTTGACCAAATCTAACTGGGCACGAAAGCTCTCCTGAGTTTTTGCAGGAAACAGATACGCATTAAACTTGCTTCCTTTGGCTTTATAAATGCCTAAAGACGGCTGAGAAACAGTAATAAAATTATCTTCTAACATACCAAATGTCTCTTTCTGTCTCCAAAACCGCGGATATGGTGTGATCGTTTAAGGCCTCTGTAGGTGCCTGAACACCTTCACCTAGCTCGATGGTATTGCTTTTGTAAAACCAGACTAAATCACCATAGCCCTGATCTAAGAAAGAGCGAAGTACTGCAGCTCCACCTTCAACCAAAATATGTCCTATTCCTCTGTGAAGTAGGGCTGTTAAGTACGTTGAGATGTCCTGCGGATCTGCAATGATTGTATCGAGCCCAGGTATTTCTTGTGGAGCAATGACTATTGGAGGTGCTGACCAGCGTGCAATACTTTCTGGTGCGATCGGATACGCTTTGGAGTAAAGAATTATGGGGCGGGGAGAAGTGCCTGACCAAAAACGCGTGTTGAGTGAAGGGCGATCGAAATGAACGGTTTTTGAGCTTATTAAAATACCGTCTACTTGGGCTCGCAATCGGTGACTTGCGATACTTGCTAAAGGTCCGGAGATGGCCGATGGAAGGCTTTCGGGACCACGCTGACGGTCTATGAATCCATCCATACTTTCAGCCCATTTAAGGGTGAACATCGGACGCTTCTGAGCATAATTGATCCAGAAACTTTGGTGTGCCTTAACAAAAAGCTCCGGATCTGGTGCGAATTCGACCTTAACACCGTGTGCCTTCATGTGCGCTATTCCTTTTCCGTCGACCTTTTCATGTGGATCTTTACAACCAATAACTACATGAGGAATTCCATGGGCCGTGATAAGTTCACAACAAGGAGGTGTCTTGCCATGGTGTGCACAGGGTTCCAAAGTGCAATACAAGGTAGCTGCCTTTAAGTCCTCAGGGTTCTTTACCGAGCGAATGGCCAACACTTCGGCATGTGGACCACCGTATTCATGGTGGTATCCCTCACCAATTATTTTGCCGCCGAATACAATCACCGCACCTACCGAAGGGTTCAGATGAGTGCGTCCACGGCCATAACTAGCCAATTGTAAGCAACGTGTGAGAAACTTCGCATGATCCATACCACAAATGTAATCGTCGATTGCCTAAATTCACTCTCAGATGAAAAGATTAGGTTCCTATTATAAGCACGCCGTTAAAGCGCTCATTCCTAGTTATGGAGAACGAGAGAGTCAAAACGTAGTTCGCTACTGGTTTGAGATTCGCGAAGGACTTTCACGTATGGATTTGGTCTTGCGTGGAGATGAGGAATTTGAATTCGACTGGTATTCTGAGGATTTAAAGTTGCTACTTGCACAAGTTCCTGTTCAATATGTCGTGCAGCGCGCGCTTTTTATGGAGGAACTGCTCGAAGTCAGTCCAACTACCTTGATTCCGCGTCCTGAGACGGAAGAATTGGTCCGTAATCTTATCAACTATGTCCCTGAAGGTGAGGTGATGGACGTCATTGACGTAGGAACGGGGAGCGGTTGTATCGCATTGGGGATCAAGAGACTCAGGCCTTCTTGGAACGTTCATGGTATCGACATACAATCAGGGGCCGTGGAAGTGGCTGCCCGCAATGCATCTTTATGGGGAGTAGATGTCGCTTTTGAACAGAACGACCTCAGAGCACTTCAAAGTCTTGATTTTGACATTGTGATCAGCAATCCTCCCTATATTCCCTACCAGGAGCGCACTACTATGGAGGCTCGAGTAGAGGGCGAGGAGCCTGAAATCGCATTGTTTGTAAGCGATCATGACCCATTGGAGTACTACGAGATGTTGCTTGCAAAAGGAACTCGAAATGCTCCTAAAACCTCACGCTATTTCGCATTTGAAATACATGAGGATTTTGGACCAGATACGGCTGAATTGGCCGCAAAATATGGACTACAACACATTGTTCTTACCAAGGATATGCAAGGAAAGGACAGAATGATATTTGGAAGATATGACGGATAAAGAGCGAATTATTCAGCTGCGAAAAGAGCTGCATGAGCACAATCATCGTTACTACATTTTAGACGCGCCGATGATATCGGATTACGAATTCGATATGCTCCTAAAAGAGCTTGAAGCACTGGAGCAAAAACACCCTGAACTCGACGATGCGAACAGCCCATCGCAACGCGTAGGAGGGACCGTTGTCAAGCGTTTTGATACAGTAAAGCATCAGTATCCTATGCTCTCACTGAGCAATTCATACTCGTTGAATGAAATCGAAGAGTGGATTGCACGTGTGATGAAATTGGCTCCAGAGGCCAGCTATGTATGCGAATTGAAGTATGATGGAGTGGCTATCGGTATTCAATACAAGAACGGCCAATTATTTCGTGCCGTTACCCGTGGCGATGGAACACAAGGAGATGATATCACCACGAATGTAAGAACCATCCGAAGTATTCCACTTCAACTTGGCGAAGGAGCGCCCGATGATTTTGAGATTCGCGGTGAGATTGTCATGCCACATGCCGCATTTAACGGGTTGAATGAACGTCGATCCTCTCAGGGACTGCCTTTATTCGCAAATCCTAGAAACTGTGCCTCAGGGACATTGAAACTTCAAGACAGTAAAGAAGTGGCCACAAGGGGACTCGATGCCTACTTATATTATGTACTTCCAGAAGGCATTTTGGCCAATTCGCACAGCGAAGCCATCAAAAAGGCAGGAGAATTAGGGTTTAAGGCA